>Ga0210405_10000053_pt1 | contig 148283 bp, 150 predicted proteins | sample IncBWH11MmetaG_FD_155492 | JGI IMG/M metagenome (GOLD analysis project Ga0210405, IMG submission 155492) | Forest soil microbial communities from Barre Woods Harvard Forest LTER site, Petersham, Massachusetts, United States - Inc-BW-H-11-M | ecosystem: Environmental > Terrestrial > Soil >... | reverse complement strand
CGGCGTCTCTCCGAGAATCCAACCATTTCGCCCAGGGGAAGCGGATGGGAGTCGGCGGGCACGTTCAATCCCGCGGTGATTGTTCGTGACGGCAAGACTGTGATGCTCTACCGGGCCCAGGACAAGAGCGGGACTTCGCGCCTTGGTTATGCGGAGAGCACGGACGGGATTCACTTCGAGCGGCGTAGCGAACCCTTGCTTTCTCCCGAAAAGGATTACGAAAAAGACGGCGGAGTCGAAGACCCCCGGCTGGTTCAGTTTGGTGATACCTACTATCTAACCTATACCGGCTACAACAAGAAAGATGCGCAACTGTGCCTGGCGACTTCGAAGGATCTCATTCACTGGGAGCGTCGAGGTGTGATTATTCCCGCTTATAAGGGACACTGGAACGTGCGCTGGACGAAGTCCGGCGCGATCGTGCCCGAAAAGATTGCCGGCAAATACTGGATGTTTTTTCTGGGAACAAGTTCGGACGACCACGATCAAACCGGATTGGCCTCCTCAACCGATCTGCTGCATTGGACCGAAGTCACCAACGTGCCTGTATTGCCTGTCCGAGCGGGCAGGTTTGATTCCCGCGTTGCCGAGCCCGGGCCCGCGCCGATAGTCACACCGAAGGGAATAGTTCTCATCTACAACGGCGCCGACGACAACCTGGTGTACCGTACCGGAGTGGCCATCTTCGATCGGAACGACCCGCGAGTCCTCCTCTCGCGCACCGATATTCCCATCTTTGCTCCCGAAAAACAGTGGGAAAAGGTCGGTCAAGTCCCAAACGTGGTGTTCGTGGAAGGCATGGTTCGGCAAGGGCAACGCTACTTGTTTTATTACGGAGGCGCGGATTCTTACATTGGCGTGGCCGAAGCTCCGGTCATGCCGTGAGCCGTGAAAAGGCGCCCGTTGCGGTATTGACCGCCGTCAGTGAACCAACCTAACATTCAGGCGAATGATGCCGTCTCGAGCTATGTCGTTTCGAACTGGATCGCTAAGCCCCTGCATCCGCGTCTGGATCCTGCTATTTCTCTGTGTGTGTTGTCACGCGGAACAAGCGAAGCCTTCGAACACGACGCCGGCAAAGCCGATCGCTAACTTTACCGACGTCGCCGAGAAGGCCGGCCTGACAATGGAGAACATATTCGGGGGGCTTGAGACCAAGAAGTACATCCTCGAGACCACAGGCACAGGCGTGGCCATCTTCGACTATGACAATGACGGCTGGCCCGATATTTTCCTGGTCAATGGAACCAGATTGGAAGGACTTCCCTCCGGGCCAGGGCCGAGCAGTCACCTCTACCGGAACAATCACGATGGCACATTCACGGATGTGACGACGAAAGCCGGGCTCACAGCGACCGGTTGGGGTCAAGGCGTGTGCGTAGGAGACTACGACAACGACGGCTGGGAGGATTTGTATGTCACCTACTACGGAAAGAACCGGCTCTATCACAACGATCACGGAGTGTTCACCGAGGTCGCAGAGAAGGCTGGAGTTGCGGGCTCGGGAAAAGCATGGGGCTCGGGCTGCGCTTTTGTCGATTATGACCGGGACGGCAAGCTTGATCTAGTCGTGGCAAATTACGTTGACTTTGATCTATCCAGCGCTCCCAAGCCGGGCCAGCTTGCTACATGTGTGTGGAAGGGAGTTCCGGTGATGTGCGGGCCGCGCGGTCTGCCGGGCGCGAAGAATATCCTCTACCACAATAAGGGCGATGGCACGTTCGAAGATGTGACCTCAAAAGCACATATCGATCGCACCGACGGGCATTACGCTCTGAGTGTTTCGACGCTTGATTTTGATGAAGACGGCTGGCCGGATATTTATGTCGCCTGCGACAGCACGCCCAGCATTCTTTACCGTAACAATCATGACGGAACATTTACCGACGTCGCTGTGACGGCGGGGGCGGCCTTCAACGAAGACGGGCGCGAGCAGGCGGGCATGGGATCGAGCATCGCTGACTATGATGGTGATGGCCATCTCGACATTTTTAAAACAAATTTTTCCGACGACACTTCCACCTTGTATCGCAACAACGGAGATGGGACGTTTACCGATGCAACCTCAGCCGCCGGATTGGGTCTGTACACGCAGTATCTGGGATGGGGCACGATGTTCTTTGACTTCGACAATGATGGCTGGCCGGATTTGATTCTGGTGAACGGCCACGTGTATCCGGAAGTCGATAGCCAGCATTTGGGCAGCTTCTATAAGGAGCCGCGCATTCTTTACCACAACAATGGCGACGGCACCTTCTCTGATATCTCCGCATCGGCCGGTTCGGGCATTACAACTGCGGCCTCGTCTCGCGGTTTGGCTGTGGGGGATCTGTGGAACGATGGCAGGATGTCAGCGGTGGTAAGCAATATGAATGCCGTGCCCAGCTTGCTGGTGAACCAGATTCGCACGCCAAATCACTGGATCGCAATCCGCACTGTAGGTACAAAGTCGAATCGTGACGGAATCGGAGCCCGGATTCTGCTGAAAGCTGGATCGCGAATACTGGTGGATGAGGTTCGTAGTGGCTCTAGCTATGTTTCCAACAACGACATGCGAGTACACTTCGGCCTGGGAGCGGCGACGAAGATCGAATGGATCGAGATTCACTGGCCAAGCGGGCTGACAGAGCGTTTCGCGGGACTGGCAGTCGACGCGGTTCAGACCGTGAAAGAAGGATCGGGAACGCCAGTGCAGGCGGACGCCAAGAAGCACTGAATTGCGTGGTGCATCATTGCGCAGCTCATCCTTTGGCGGGCTTCGGGTTCACCGGGAACTGCATCGTGCGGAGAATCCCTTCGCCTTCCTTCACGAAAATCAACTGATTCGCCTTCACGTCCTTCAGCGTGTCGACATGGCCGCTAGGCCAGCGGATCTCCAGCACGTCAACCTTTTCCGCTTTTCCCAATCCGAAGTGAATGCGCAAATCGTTCTGCGAAATGTAGCTGCCTCCGCTGCGCACTTCATCAATCTGCTGGTGAGGCTTAGTTTCTCCCGCAGGATGCGTTACGCACACGAGGCGGGCGCCGATGCCGCTGCGATTGGATTTGGTTCCAATGGTGCGAATCTTGATCCAATTGTTGCCGTGGCTGGAGCTGCAGTGCAAGAGCTGCGGATAGTCGTTTACGGTGTTGACGATCACGTCGATATTGCCATCGTTATCGAAGTCGCCGAAGGCGCAACCGCGCGCGGCAACGGGCTCGGAGATGCCTGGCCCGGCCTGCATGGAAACATCGGAGAAGTGGCCATTGTGCAGGTTGTGGTAGAGCAGTTTGCGCTGCGGATAGCCGGCCTCCGTTTTCAACTGTTCAACCTCGGGATAGACGTGGCCGTTACAGATCAGAATGTCGGGCCAGCCGTCGTTATCGAAGTCGAAGAAACCGCAGCCCCATCCCAGAAATTGCGTGTGTGCGCCCAGCCCCGTGGTAAAGGTGGCATCTTCAAAGGTGCCGCCCCCGAGGTTGTGGTAGAGCGAGGGCGTGTCTCCGGCAAAGTTTGTCTTGACCAGGTCGAGATTGCCATCGAGATCATAGTCGGCGGCGGAGACGCCCATGCCCGCCTGTGGCTTACCATCTGGACTGAGCGCACAACCAGCCTCGATTGCAACATCTTCAAAAGTTCCGTTCTTCTTGTTGTGGTAGAGCGCGCTCGCAGTCGAATCGTTGGCGACATAGATATCCGGCCAGCCGTCGTTGTCGAAGTCTGCGGTCAGGACGCCCAGGCCGTAGGTGCCATTGGCGCGGAATATTCCAGCAGCTTCGGAGATGTCGGTGAAAGTTCCGTCACCATTGTTGTGGTAAAGAATATTCTTGCCGCCCTGAAGCCCCGGCGGGCCGCAGGCCACCATCACGCCTTTGTACAGGCAGGGACCCGATTCCGGCACCGGCGCCGTGGCCAAATCCATGTCGATGTAGTTGGCGACGAACAGGTCCAGGCGGCCGTCACGGTCGTAGTCGACGAAGGCGCAACCGGTGTTCCAACGCGTGCCTTTGCCCGCCACCCCGGCTTTCTGGCTGACGTCGATGAAAGTTCCGTCCCCGTTGTTGTGATAGAGAACGTTCTTGCCATAGTAGGTGACGAAGAGATCGTCCCAGCCGTCGTTGTCATAGTCGCCGACGCAAACGCCTTGTCCCCAACCGGAGTGGGCGAGTCCAGCCTTGGCGGTGACATCGGTGAAAGTGCCGTCACGATTGTTGCGAAAAAGATGCGACGTGGGTTCGCTGCCGGTGGAAAAGCCCTCAAGGCGCCAGCCATTCACGATGAAGATGTCGAGCCAGCCGTCGTTGTCGTAATCGTAGAAGGCGATGCCGCAGCCGGTGGTTTCCAGAAGATACTTGTTCTTGTGTTCTCCGCCGAAGATGGTTTTTACGTTCAGCCCGGAAGCGCGCGCGACATTCAGGAAACTGACACCGAGATCGGCAGGAACTGTGGATGCCGCTTCCTTCGAATCTACCTTCTGGCCCGACTCAACTGAAGCGCGCAGCCACGGCGGTCGGGCCGCACTCAGGACGCCCTCAAGCGACAAGACCAGCGCGGACCGGCTGAGAGATTTCAAAAATACGCGGCGTGAAGGAAACAATGAGGTCGCTACCTGGCCCGTTTCGGCTCGTGCTAAAATTCGCCCCTACTTCTTATATTCAGTGAACCTTCACTTTGCAAGCTCCGATGCTGGATGGTTCAAGCGCACTATTGCGTCAGCCTCATGCTTTCTTTTTCTCAACTCGGCCGTGCTTCTGGCTCAGTCGGTGGTCACTCTACAGGCAGCGCCGAATCTGGAGTTGTCCCGTCCGGTGCGTTCGTGGGAGTTCTTGCCGGTAGTCGGCCAGCGTGCGGGCTTATTCGGCAACGAGACGGGGCGCTTTGAAGCTTGGGTATACCCGCTGAAAATTTTCCGGGCGTTTCACTTGACGTTCCACATCGGCGGGCGGGCACTGCCGGCGGAAAGCCTGGCGCGTACGCTGACAGTTTCTCCTGAATCAGCCACCTTGCTCTACGCAGGGGATTCGTTTCGCGTCAGAGAAACATTGTTTGTGCCGGTACGTGAACCGGGCGCAGTGATTTTGCTGGAGGTGGAAACCGTCGAACCGCTCGAAGTGGAAGCTGGATTTGTGGGCGACTTCGCACTGGAGTGGCCGGCGGGACTGGGCGCCACGTTTGAGAGCTGGGACGCAAAGCTGAGGGCGGTGGCCTTCGGTGAAGAAACTCGGAAGTTCGCAGCACTGGTAGGTTCTCCCACGGCGGAAAATGCACACCTGGCCTACGAAACGAACTACTCTTCCGCCAACGAGACATCATTGCGGCTGGGGGTGACCCAGAAAGGCCGCGAGACGAAAGTGCTTGTGATCGCAGCTTCTGTGACTGGCCGCGAAGAAGCACAGAAAACATACGAGCATCTGTCATCGTCCTACGAGCAATTGGACCGAGAATCTGCCGAATATTACCGCAGCTACCTTGTCAATACCGTCAATCTTGATCTTCCGGACAATGCTTTGCAGCAAGCGTACGACTGGTCACGGATCAGCATGATCCAGGGATTGGTTGCCAATCCCTATCTCGGCACCGGACTGGTGGCCGGGTATCGTACCGCGGGAGTGAGCCAGCGGCCTGGCTTTGCATGGTTTTTTGGGCGCGATTCGCTGTGGACATCCTTTGCGCTGAATGCTGCGGGAGACTACTCCACCACCCGCACCGCGCTGGAATTCATTAGCAAATATCAGCGCGAAGACGGAAAAATTCCGCACGAAATTGCGCAGAGCGCCAGTCTGGTTTCGTGGTTCAAGGACTTTCCCTATCCCTACGTCTCCGCCGACGCGACGCCACTTTTCATCATTGCGATGAATGATTATGTGACGCAGAGCGGCGATACCGCATTCGCGCACGAGAAGTGGGACAACATCTGGAGGGCTTATCAGTTCCTGCGCTCAACCTATGACGAACGGGGCTTCGCCCAGAACGTCGGCATCGGACATGGCTGGGTGGAAGGGGGTCCGCTGCTCCCCGTAAAAGTGGAGTTCTATCAGAGCGGATTGGGCGTGGAGGCGTTGCGAGCTCTTTCAAGTTTGGCCGGATTTGTAGGCAAAGGTGATGTGAAAAAAGAATTGGGAGAAGAATTCCATCGCCAACAGGATGCGCTCGACCTGGCGTTCTGGTCACCGGAAACAAGTTCTTATGCCTTCGCACTGGACCACAACAATCAGCGAGTAGAAGAGCCCAGCGTGTTGTCGACCGTCCCGATGTGGTTCGGCCTGACAACCACGCCGCACGCTGAGGCAATGATCACCCGCCTGGCGGATGCGGATCACGAAACCGATTGGGGAATGCGCATTATTTCTTCGCATTCCAGCCACTACGACGGTTCCGGTTATCATTTTGGATCGGTCTGGCCGCTCTTTACAGGGTGGGCCTCGGTCGGCGAATACCGCTATCATCGCGAACTCCCGGCCTATTCGAATCTGCGGGCGAATGCGCTCATGGCGTTGGATGGCTCGCTTGGCCACTTCACCGAGGTTCTTTCGGGTGACTACTACCAGGAGTTCTCGACCAGTTCGCCGCATCAGATTTGGTCGGCGGCGATGGTGGTCAGTCCCTTGCTGCGCGGGCTGTTTGGATTGCAGACGGATACGCAGAATCATCAGATCACGTTGAGTCCGCACGTGCCGGCGGACTGGACTTCTTTTGCAATTCGAAATGTACATTCGAGACAGACGCGTGTGGATTTTCATTATCGTAAGACGCCCGACACCATCACCCTGGAGACAAGCCGAAGCGGTACGGGTGATTGCTGGGTGGAGTTTTTGCCCGCGTTCAGTTTGCGCACGAAGATCGTGTCGGCCGAAATGAATGGAAGGCCGTTGCCGTTCAAGGTCCAACCCAATGGAGAAGACCAGCATCTCTCACTGCGTTTCCCGGTTAACGACGGATCCAACAGACTGGTTATTCGGGTGAAGAACGATTTTGGACTGACGCTGGATAACGAACTCCCGCCGCTGGGAAGCGCCAGTCGCGGCCTGCGAGTGATTTCGAATTTGTGGAATCCGGCTCATGATCAGTTGACATTGGAAGTGTCAGGCTTACCTGCCGTGGACTATGAACTTGGGGTTTGGAATTCGGGAGAAATCAGCTCGGTGGAAGGCGCTGTTCTGACCAAGCCAGGAAAGATTCGCATCAAGATGCCGGCGGGGAAGGACAGGGAGTACGTGCACCACTCGGTAGTGATCCACTTCCGCAAGACTTAAGCACTACGACCGCGACGAGACTGACTCTCTCCGTAGAAGAGTTCGGTCTCAACAGGGCATCGACCGGTTCCTATCTTGGATGGAGGCTCGAAGATGAAAAGGATTGTCTTATTACTGGTCACGCTTTTGATCGGTTCAGGCATTTTAGGGTTAAACGCTTCCGCTCAAACGCCGGCTCATGCCGTGGATGCAGAGGGTCATCAATGGTGGCAGCACGCGGTGTTCTATGAAATTTATCCTCGCAGTTTTGCCGACGGCAACAATGACGGCGTGGGAGACCTCAAGGGTATCGCCTCGAAGCTGGACTACTTGAAAGAACTTGGAGTCGATGCGATCTGGATTAGCCCCTGCTTTCCTTCTCCCCAAGTGGACTTTGGTTACGACGTTTCCGATTACGAGAATATCGATCCCATGTACGGGACCCTGGCGGACTTCGACGCACTGGCCAGCGAGGCTAAGAAGCGGAACATCCACATCATTCTCGATTTTGTAGTTAATCATTCCTCGGATCAGCACAAGTGGTTTCTGGATTCGAAATCGTCGCGCACCTCCGCGCACCGCGACTGGTATATCTGGCGTGATGGCAAGGGTCCAGGCGAGCCTCCGAACAACTGGGTCTCAACCTTTGGGGGATCGGCGTGGAAGTTCGATCCAGCAACCAATCAGTACTATTACCATTTTTTTTATGCCGAGCAGCCGGACCTGAACTGGCGGAATCCGGCAGTTAAGGACGCGATGTTCGATGTAACGCGCTGGTGGTACAAGCGCGGTGTGGCCGGATTCCGGCTGGATGCGGTAGACACTCTGTTTGAAGATCCCAAGCTGCAGGACAATCCCATTAAGCGTCCCGGAACGAATGCGTTCGGAGATCCATTCGAAGACAACAAGAACAATACCAAGTTGCCGGAAGTGCATGATGTGCTGCGAGGATTGCGCAAGGTGGCGGATGAACACAATGCGGTGCTGATCGGCGAGACATGGACGGCCGACATCGCCGAACTGAATCGATACTACGGGAAGGGCAACAACGAGCTGCAATTGCCCATGGATTTTCTTTTTACGACAGTCAACAAGCTCTCGCCCGCCGAGTTTCGCAAGCAGATTGCCGCAGTCGACAAGGCATCCGGCTGGCCCACGTTTGTGATCAGCAACCACGATATCGTGCGGTCCTACGACCGTTACGGCGATGGTGAGCACAATGACCAGATTGCGAAGCTCATGGCGGCGCTTTATCTCACGTTGCGCGGAACTCCAATCATGTATTACGGCGAGGAGATAGGGATGAAAACCACGCCGCCAACCAGCAAAGAACAGGTGAAGGATCCGATTGGGCGTACAGGGTGGCCAAGAGAGAAGGGCCGGGACGGCGAACGCACTCCGATGCAGTGGGACAGCAGCGACAACGCCGGTTTTTCCAAAAGCACGCCGTGGCTTCCAGTTCCCGAGACCTACAAAACGCACAACGTCGCGGTTGAATCAAAAGATCAGAATTCGGTGTTGGAATTCTACAAGAGCGTGCTCAGGCTGAGGCATACAAACCAGGCGCTGCTGGAAGGCACCTATACTGCGATCAATGAGAGTGACGCGAACGTGCTGTCGTACCTGCGCGTGTATAAGGAGCACGGTGTGGTGGTGGCGCTGAATATGTCGAACACGCCGCAAAAAGTAAAGCTCGGGTTGGGGCACGGCTTCGCTTCCGCCAAGAGGCTGCTGGCGACTGGAAATTCAGCAGCTACAGGCAGCGAGGTTTCGTTGGATCCCTACGGCGTTTTTATCGGCGAGCTTGCGAAATAACCGCCTGCTCGCCGGCTATCGCAATTTTGCCAGGGCTTGCTCGACGCGAGCCAGCGTTGTCTCTTTCCCCAGCACCTCAAGCGTCTCAAATAGCGGCGGCGCATTCTTCCGGCCGCAAACCGCGACGCGGATGGGTTGGAACATTTGTCCCGCTTTCACTCCCAGTTCCAGGGCCGCGGCTCGGAGAGCCTGATCCAGCGGGTCGTGTTCGAATTCGACGTGGGCCAGCACCTCGCGCGTTCGCGTGAGCACCTTCAGTGCCATCGCCGCGTCCCCCTTTTGCGGAATGAGTTCGGCCGGGTTGTAGGGCGCCAGTTGATCCACCAAGAAAAAGTCGGCGGCGGTAAGCACGTCGCGCAACAGCTTGATGCGCTCGCGGATCAAGGGCGTGATCCGCAACATCTTTTCCGGCGTAACGTTGAATCCGGCGGCGCGCACGATGGACAGCAGGCGCGAGCTCAAATCCTCGAGCGCCAAGCCGCGAATGTGCTCACCGTTAAGCCACACCGCTTTGGGATCGAACATTTCCTCCGGCGTTGCAGCAGGCTCCTTGAAGTTCACCACCGCGTTCGAACGGTTGATGCCTTCCAGAGAAAAAGTGTCAGTGAGTTCCTCAAGAGACATATTTTCGCGGTCGTTCTTAGGCGACCAGCCCAGAAGGCAAAGAAAATTGATGAATGCTTCGGAGAGAAATCCAGCGTCGCGATAGGTGGTAACGCTCACCACTGGACCGTGGCGGCGCTTGGAAAGTTTGGTGCCGTCAGGCGCGACCAGCAAAGGCAGATGCGCGAACTGCGGCGGTGTGAACCCGGCTGCCGCGAAGATCAGCACATGCTTGTAAGTGTTTGTGAGATGGTCCTGACCGCGGATGATGTGCGAGATGCGCAGGTCGGCATCGTCGGCGCAGGAGGCGAGATGGTAAGTCGGCATCCCGTCCGAACGGAGCAAAGCGAAGTCTTCAATGTCGGCGGCGGCTTTCACCTGCTCGCCGTAAACTGCATCGGCAAAACTCACGAGTTGCCCGCCCTCGCGCGGCACGCGAAACCGCAGCGCAAAAGGCTCTCCAGAAGCTGCGCGGCGGTCACTCTCCGCCCCGCTTAATTCGCGCGCGCCGGGATTAGAGAGCCACGTTCCCTGCGCCCCGGATTTTTCGCCTTCCCCGGTATGGGCAGGAGTGAAGTCGCGGTAAGCCAGGCCTTTCTCGTAGATCCTCCACGCCGTCTTTCGGTGCAGGTCGATGCGCCCAGACTGTTTGTAATCTTCGTCCCAGCCCAGGTTCAACCACTTCAGTCCATCGAAAATAGAATCGACCGAGGCTTGCGTGTTGCGCTCCACGTCAGTGTCGTCGAGCCGCAGGATCATCGTGCCGCCGTTGTGCCGGGCATAGAGCCAATTGAAGATGAAAGTGCGCGCACTGCCCACATGGAGAAACCCGGTGGGCGATGGCGCAAAGCGCACGCGCGGCTTGGATGAGGAGGAAGAAGGCATTTCAGGCATAAGTGGCGAAACCCTGATGGTACGAGGGCGAGAAAAGCATCGTCAAGCGAACCACAAAAACGATCTTGCGGTTAAGTCATTGATTCTACATACTCTAGCATCCGCACAGTGTACTTAAATCCTGTTGTGTTAACAGCCCTGGCTGTGAAAACATTAGTGCTAGTCTTCTTCCCAAGCTGCTCGCTCGGATCGTCGCGGGAAGCGTTCTCCAGGCGTCATGAATAGTATCGCTACCAGTATCGTGATCATTCCGGGCGTGGTGGCCTTGTTGCTGTGTCTGCTGTTCAGCTATCTTTACCAGCAGAGCCGCCAGGCCTACTTCCGCGCCTGGCAGATTGCCTGGGCGTGCTATTCCATCCACTATGCGCTGGACGCGTTCCGCTATTTCTACCCGCCAGCGCCAGCCGCATTTTTCTTTAGTTCGTTATTCTCCATTGCAATGGCGATGTGTATTTTCGTTTCAACGCGCCTGACGCGCGGGCCTTTCCGCGTCCGCTGGTACGATGCGGCTCTGGCTCTGGTTGGGATTGCCGCCTCTTGTGTCGATCTGTGGGTTTACATTCAAGCGGCCGCACTCAGGATGGGCCACCGTTCGCTGAGTCTGGAAGTCGTTTTCATGACGGCCGTGCTGCTGTATTGCTCGGCGGCTTTCTACCTGCATGCGCACCGAAGAGGCTCGAGCGCATTCAAACTGCTCGCCGTTTCACTCGCGCTGTGGGCTGTGCTGAAGGGTGCTCTTCAGTCCACCAACCCGGTCGCGGAAATGTTTGGCAGTGTCGGCCACGTTCTCGGTCCGATTCCGCAGATGCTGCTTGGCATCGCCATGGTAATGGTGTTGTTTGAGAACGAGCGCAATGCGGTGCAGGAAAACACTCTCGCGCTTTCCACCCTGGGAGTGGACCCGCGTCGTTTGCTCTCGGCGGACGATTTGCTGCCCAGCATGCAGTCGTCCCTGGACCGGTTGGCGGGCGCCTTGTCCGCGCGGCGGGCAATTATTTACATCTCGGAGCGCTGGCGCGGCCTGCTGCCCTCGGCGGAGCGCGGATTCTCCCCGGAATTCCTGGAGGTTCTGACCAGTACCGGAGCTGGCGAGTACATCTGCGAACTGGCCTACCGGCAAGGGGGCCTGTTCACGGCGCGTGATTTAGCCCACATGACGGAGCCGCTTCCCATACCCTCGACCGGGACATTCGCGGACTTCAAGAGAGTTTTCACCGAAGCCCAGATCCGCAATCTGACGGCGGTGAGCCTGCAGACTCGCGAACATGCCTTCGGCGTGATTTTATTTCCTCATGCCGAGCGCAAGGCGTTCGGTGCGTCAGGTCCCCGTCTGATGGTGGGACTGGCGCTGCAACTCGGCCTCACGCTCGAGAACTATCTGATTACCCACGACGCCCACCGGCGCACGCAGGAATACGAGTTGCTCACCGAAATTGGGCAGGCCATCAGCTCGCGGCTCGACCAGGATGAAGTCCTGCGCACCATCCACACCGAGCTGGGGCAGATTTTCAATACCAGCAACTTCTACATCGCATTTCAGGAAGGCGACGAAATCCGCTTCGAACTGGAAGTGGAGGACGATCGCATTCTGCCCAAGCGCTCCCGCAAGCTGGAGAATGCCTTCACCGAGTATGTGATCCGCACCGGGCAGCCGCTGCTCATCCGGTCTGACCTGGAGAAGACGCGGACGCGATTGGGCGTTACCTACCGCCCGGAGCATCCCGCCAAGTGCCTGTGTGCGGCTCCCGTTCTGTTCGGGAATAAGCCGGCCGGTGTCATGGTTGCCCTGAGCAAAGAACGCGAATTCGTATTCGAACAGCGCGACGTGGACGTCCTGATGACCGCCGCCGGACAAGTATCGGTCGCCGTCGAGAATGCGCGCCTCTTCGCGGAGGAACAGCGGCGCTCCCGGCAGTTGGCGTTCCTCAACAATATTTCGCGCACCGCCATATCGAGCGACGATCCCGTACACTTGCTGGGTCAAATCGTGGGAGAGATCCAGAAGAACTTCAGCTTTGATCACATCGGCATCGGCCTGCTCGATTACGGAACCAAGGAGATCGAAATCAAAGCGGAGGCCGGCGCCACGGCGCATGCCATGGGCAAACGGATTCCGCTCGGAATCGGGATTCTGGGACGAGTTGCCCGCACCGGCGAACGGGCGCTGGTGCAAAATGGGCTGGAAGGCCAGATCGGCGCGATCCTGCCCGAGTCGCGCTCCGTGCTGTGCATCCCGATCACCTATACCGAGACGTTGCTGGGCGCCCTGAACATTGAAAGCCACAACGACAGCGCATTCACACCGCAGGACGTTCTCATCCTCAACACCCTGGCCGACCTGCTCGCGACGGCTCTGCACAATGCGTTCGTGTTCCAGAAGCTGCAACAGCAATCGATCACCGACGGTCTGACGGGAATCAAGACCCGCCGCTTTTTCTGGGAGGCTTTGTCGGCGGAGTGGAAGCGCGCTTCGCGCTCCGGACGGCCATTCTCCGTCGTGCTGATCGACCTGGACAAGTTCAAGGAAGTGAATGACACCATGGGCCACTTCGAAGGCGACCTCGTGCTGGCCCGCGTGGGACGGCTGTTGGAGCAGAAGTCCCGCCAGTCGAACGTGGTCGCCCGCTATGGGGGCGACGAGTTCATCATCCTCATGCCCGAAACCGGGCCGGAGCAGGCTCAGGTGCTGGCCGAGCGTTTGCGGCAGTGGATCGTCACGGACCCCATGCTCAGCGAGCACCACATCACCGGCAGCTTCGGCGTGGCCAGTTTCCCGACGCATGGCTTCTCGATTGAAGACATTATCCGCGTCGCTGACGCCGGCATGTATGTTTCGAAACGCTCCGGCGGCAATATGGTGTCGGCGGCGGAAGAGTTTGCCGCCGGCGAGGAGTTCGCCGCGCAGCGGCAACAGATCTCCGCCTATATCGAGGGTTTTCTACAGCGCGAACACAATGGACCCGAGCATCTGGAAGAACTGGCTTCGATGCTGGTGAAATTCTGCGGCGGAGAAGAGGACTGCAACGTGCCGCTGCTGAAGGAATCGATTGAAGTTCTGAGCCGGGCCGCCGAATCGCGCGAGCTGCACACCTCTGGCCACGGCGACCTGGTGGCGCGTTATACGGAGATTCTCTCGCGCGCTCTCCACTTGCCTCCGGAGGAAACCTCCGATCTGGTCTACGCTGCGCGCATCCATGACGTCGGCAAGATTTTCGTGCCAGAACGCATCCTCAATAAACCGGGGCCGCTCACCGACGACGAGTTCTTCCTGGTAAGAATGCACGCGCGCGTCGGAGCCGAGATCGCCGGCATCCTGCCCCACAGCGCCATGATGCGCCAGGCCATCGAGCATCATCACCAGCGCTTCGACGGCACCGGTTATCCCGACGGCGCGAAGGGTGAGCAGATTCCTTTATGGTCACGGATTATCGCGCTCGCCGATGCCTACGCCAACATGCTGGTGGAACAATCGATTGCCGCCGCCCGCACTCCCGAACAGGCGCTCGATGAACTCTCCAAGATGAGCGGCACCGGCTTCGACGGGATGCTGGTGCGACTGTTGCTGCGCGAGTTGAAGTCGGAACGGGCGTCGTCGGCAAAAGAGAGTTTCTAGCATCAGACGTTTCCACTACCTACGACGCGACGGCCCAGGCCTCTGCTGTTTTCAAGTCCTGCAACTTGCAACTGTAAGCCGGAACCCTGAAACTATTCTCCATGTCCATCCCCCTTTCTCTCTCCAACAGAGTTGCCCTAATCACCGGCGGCTCGCGCGGCATCGGCGCAGCCACGGTCCGCCTCTTCGCTGCCGCCGGCGCGAAGGTCGTCTTCAGCTACCAGAAGGCGCAATCGCAAGCTGAAGCTCTGGCCAAAGAATGTGGCCAGGCCAACTGTCACCCCGTCGCCGGCAATTTGACTAGCGCAGATTCCGCCCGCGCCCTGGTTGCCGAGACCGTCAAACACTTCGGACGTCTCGACATTCTCGTCGCCAACCACGGCGTCTGGCCCGCCCAGGATGTCGCCATCGAAGAAATGTCCGACGAGCAATGGCGCTCGACTCTTTCGATCAACCTCGACGCGGTCTTTGGCCTGGTCAAACACACAGTCGCGCAGATGAAGGCGCAGCCGCGAACAGGCACAGCCGCTGGGCACATCGTCCTCATCAGCTCCACCAGCGGCCAGCGCGGCGAAGCCTTCCATTGCGACTACTCCGCCTCAAAAGGCGCGCTGATCAGCATGACGAAAAGCCTTTCCACGGAACTGGCCTCAGCCGGAATCTATGTCAACTCGGTTGCCCCTGGCTGGGTCGATACTGATATGTCGAGGCCTGCGCTGGATGATCCGAGAAGCGGGGAAGAGATTCGGCGTGAAATTCCTTTGGGCCGCGTGGGCAAGCCCGAGGAGATCGCCGCCCCGGTGCTGTTCCTCTGCACCGAGCACGCCGCCTTCATCACCGGCGAAGTCTTCAATGTGAATGGCGGAGCCGTGCTGGTGGGGTAATCTCGGAAGTGAAATTCCGCCGGAACAAGACGCCACCGGCTGTTTCTGCATCCAACGAACTGAGGAACTCCGCAACACTTGTATGGAGCGGGCACTCCTGTTCGCCTGGATCCAGCCTTGGAGAGGCTCGCGGGCAATGGCGCCCGCGCCACCGAACCGCCGCAAGCAGCTACAATTCCCTGTTCTGGCATCATAATGACCGTTTGAATGAAGTATCTATTTCTCATAGCTGTGCTCGCGTTTGTGCTGGCGATCTGTGGCTGGAGCACCCCTGCCGCAGCCCAGGCAGGCGCGCAGTCTGCTTCACAATCTGCAGCGATCCCGGCGATCCCCGTCGATCAGGGAAACGATCTGGAAAACTCCCGCAAGGCTCGTAAGCTGCTCGATCAGGCGCTCCAGGCCTTAGGAGGACAGGCATACCTGAACGTGCACGACATCCAGCAGGAGGGACGCACCTACAGCTTTTATCACGGACAGCCCACCAGCAACGGAGTCCTGTTTTGGCGATTCGTGGAGTTTCCCGACAAGGAGCGAATCGAACTCACCAAGCAGCGCGATGTGGCCTACCTCTATGCCGGCAACAAGGCGTACGAACTCACTTACAAGGGCCCGCACCCGGTCGACAAGAAAGATCTCGAAGAGTATCTGCGCCGCCGAAAATTCTCCCTGGACACGTTGTTGCGCACCTGGATCAATGATCCGAGTGTCGCGCTGTTCTATGACGGCAATGCCCTCGCCGGCAATCTTCCCGCGCAACGGATCACCCTGATCAATGCGAAAAACGAAGCCGTGAGTCTCTTTTTCGACATCGACACCCATCTCCCCATCAAAAAGAGCTACACCTGGCGCGACCCAGTCGACAAGGAGCGCAACGTGGACGAAGAGATCTACGACAATTACCGCCTCGTGCAGGGTGTGATGACGCCATGGGGCTTTACTCGCTACTTCAACGGGGATATGCAAACCCAGCGCTTTGTGAGTGCCGTACACATCAATCAAGGCCTTGACCAGGCCATGTTCGATCCCAATTCGGGCTATGACCCTAACAAAGCCGCTGCGGGGAAGCACTAGAGTAACCTAGGTGATAGAGCCCGCTCGTCAGCCTTGGCAGCGACTCCGTAACTGAGTGATAAACCGCTGTTTAGAAGCAGCAATGCACGACATCCATACGGCCCGCGACTATCGAGCGCCACGCATTGTGGCTTTTTTACCACAGTCAGATTTGGGGCAGTGGCTGTAATCTACTCATTCATCGGGACATACGCAGACTCCTTTGACTCAAGAGCAGACAGTCCGCTCTGCCGTGGAATGCAGTGGGGTAGGACTCCACAGCGGCGCTCCAGTCTCCATGCGAATTATCCCCGGTCCTCCCGGAACGGGAATCGTCTTTCGCCGCGTCGATCTCGACGGCTTTCAGATCGAGGCCATCAGCCGTAACGTGGCTCGTGTCAGCTACGCCACCAGCCTCATGAAAAAAGGCGTGCTCATCTCCACTACCGAGCACCTGCTCTCGGCATTCATCGGCGTAGGCATCGACAACGCCATCGTTGAACTCGACAACCTCGAACTCCCCATACTTGATGGCAGCGCTCTTCCCTTTGTCGAGCTAATCCAGAAGGCCGGCATCCGCAAACAGCGCCGCCCTCGCAAATATCTCAAGATTCTCCGCGAAGTCGAGATGCGCGAGGGCAACAAGTTCATCTCGGTCTATCCCGCCAACAGCTATTCTGTCTCGTACTCCATCAATTTCCTGCATCCCCTAATCGGCAAAGAAACTTTTCAGGTGGAGCTTTCCAACGGCAGCTACCTGCGCAAGATCGCTGCCGCCCGTACCTTCGGCTCGCGCGAGGACGAGAAAGCCATGCGCAACATGGGATTGATCCGCGGCGCATCGCGCGAGAACTGCATCGTCCTCACCCGCGACGGAATCGAAAACGGCCCGTTGCGCTTTCCCGACGAATTCGTCCGCCACAAAGTTTTGGATCTGGTCGGCGACCTGGCCCTGCTGGGCAAGCCCATCCTGGGCAAGATCGTTGCCGACCGCGCCGGCCACGCCATGCACACTGCGCTCGTCTCCCGCATCCTCCGCGACAAAACCCTGTGGGAAGAAGTCACGCTGCCCGAAGAAGCTCACAACGACTCGACGTCCTACACCGCCCAAGCCGCCGCCGGATCAAGCCTCTAGAAGCAATCACGTAGGGACGGACGCATTCGTCCGTCCCCCCGTCCGCAGCCCCGCTCATGATCAAGGTACATGTCCTTCCGTAATCAGCAATCATCCCGATTGAGCCCGCCCCCCAATTCGGGAAGAATGGGTCCACGAGGCACACGCTCTCAATCCCGTTTCCTCAGGAGTCTCTCATGCCGACGCAACAGCTGGCTTTACTTGCAAACATTTTGAATTCGGCGAAACCTGAATGGGTTTTGTTCACGGTTGCATCGCTCGCCCTGTCGCCTGTCTCCCGCGGCGAAAGCACCTGGGATATGGCCAACCGCATCTGCGACCGCTACTTTTCCGAAACTGCCCAGCAGAACCGCTCCGTCACAAGTCAGGCAGCGTAGTAAGAATAGTTCGGGGGATCCGAAACCCCCCTTCTCAATGGAACCCCGGACGCCCTCGTCCAGGGGCGGCGCTGCTCCATCCCCTCCGAAACCAGTCCCTCTCCCCAGGCGGACGAGGGCGTCCGCCGCTGCAGGTTGTTCCTCAAGCAGGCGATGCAACTCCGCCGCCCCTAGGGTTACTTCTTTTTCTCGGGAGGGGCGATCTGCACCTGAACGGCGGTGTTGTCAGACTTTGTGGTGTCCACAGAGACCACGGTGAGACTGCCATTTGGATCGAGGGCTTGGATGGTGCGCGTGGTTCGAGATCCCGAGGAACCGGGTCGCAGTGTGTCGGTGGTCAGCACGGTTACTCGCAGACCGGAGTCGGGATTGCCGGGGTCAGGCTGCTCGACCTGGTGTTGAGTAGTCTGCTGGCCAGTTGAACTGGTTCGCTGGGCGGTCGTCTCGCGTTGCACGAGGTGGAGGCTGCCGTCGCGAGCTGAGCCGGGGACATCGAGGGAATAGACTTCCGTGGTGTTGCGCTTTTCGCCGGGGGCGCTCTCGGATTCTTTGCTGACGGTGCGCGAGACTTCGGTTAGCTTGCCATTGGGGTCGAGGCGGGAGATGCGCTCTTCGGTGTTGCGGCTATTTCCATCCTGCCGGGTGGTGGCGTGCCGGGTTTCGTTCACTTGCCAGTTCCCGGAACCGTCGGGAATCGACATGGTTTTTTGAGTATCAACGGTGTCGTTCGCGCCTCGTTGGCGGCGCTCCTGCACCTGCATGGCTGGAGCCAGATCGCCGTTGATGCCGGGGAGCATCACGGTGGTTTTCGTCTCCTCAACGTCTTTACCGATTTTCTTCGTGATGGCGATTTCGCGCTGAACCGGCTGGAGGCGGCCGTTGGCATCGGGATTCGAGACGACGCGGGTCACACTCGAATCCCCGCCGGGCTGGGAGCGCGTTTCTTCTTCTTTTACCTGCACTAAATTCTTATGGCCATCGGTGTCTCGACCGAATGTGCGGGTGATGGTCCGCACTGTCGTGGAGTTTACTTTCACCGTTTCCGTCTCGATATCCTGGTAGGGTTCGTATTCTCCGTTCGAGCCGCGGCGCTGGAGCGTGTTGGTATCCAGAGTGCGATTGCCGCTTTGGGTGTGGCTTGCGGTGGTGCGGATGGGATTTGCGTTGTTGCTGTTTAAGTCAGTGGTGGCAGTCCAGGACTGGTTTCCGGGAGCCGACTGAGAATCGGGAGTCTGCGTCCGCGCGACACTCGAGAAGAAACATAGCGCGATTGCCAGAAAAATCCACTGGCCCCAACGCGCGGCGCGAGAGATGGTTGTCGTCGGCATGTATGTTATTTTCTCCCTGCAAACATCCGGTGTCCAGTGCCTGATTCTTTTCGAATTGCAAGGCAGACGCCGGGCGTGCTACCTTCCGGCATCCTGACCATTGAGGAGGGGAATATGGCGCACAAACTGCATCATCCTCACCACGCTCATCCACATGCTCCTAAGGAATCTCTGTTTCCAACGCGGCGGGATTTTCTTTCGTCGTTGATCTCGGCGGCCGTTCTGGCGCCGTGGGCTCTGGGGCAGGAGCAGAAACAGACTCCGGCCGAAATGGCCGAGCGTTTTCGGCAAATGTCGGAGGATGGGGAGAAGGAAGGGCTGGCTGCGCCTTTTCGTGGCATTACGACTAATGGGCAGGTGATGCCGGGACTGTTTGAAATCAGTCCGAGCGGAGTTTCCACGGAGCCGGTCCGGAATGCCGCGGAGAAGTTTATCGGCACACTGACCAATGTGCAGCTTGCGAGAACGATGTTCCCGGTCGACGACGTGCAATGGCGGAAGTGGATGAATCAGCACTTTTACGTGCGAGCGGGGATCAGCTTCGCGGAGATGACCGAGGCGCAGCGGGATGCGGCGTTTGGCTTGATGCACACTTCGTTGAGCGCGAAAGGATTTGAGTTGACTCGCAATGTGATGCGCCTGAACGAGACGCTGGCGGAGATGGTCGACGAACATTTGTTTCTTGGCGAGTGGCTGTACTTCATCACGATTATGGGGAAGCCCTCGGCCACCGAACCATGGGGGTGGCAGCTCAGCGGACACCACGCCATCATTAATTATTTTGTATTGGGCGATCAGGTGGTGATGACGCCGCTGTTTTTTGGGTCGGAGCCGGTGCGGGCGACTTCGGGAAAATACAAGGGAGTGGTGATTCTTCAGCAGGAACAGAACGACGGTTTGGAAATGCTGCGTGGGCTTACAGACGCGCAACGGAAACAGGCGGTGCTTAACTTCTCCAAGACCGGCAACAACAATCTGACGGAGGCATTTAAGGACAACGTGGTTCTCGACTATGCGGGCTTGCGCGCGAACGATATGGAGAGCGCGGACCGGCGCCGGTTGCGCGAACTGGTGCAGCTCTACGTCAGCAACATGGACGATGGGCATACGCGCGTAAAGATGAATGAGGTTGACCGGCATCTCGAAAACACATGGTTCAGCTGGATCGGCGGCGCGGAGGCCGACAGCGCTTTTTACTACCGGGTACAGAGCCCCGTGATTCTGATTGAGTTTGACCACCAGCGGCCGGCGAATCTGGCCAGGTTCGCGGCCGATCCCAGGAAGCCGACACAGCAGCATATTCACTGCGTGGTGCGTACTCCGAACGGGAATGATTACGGGAAGGATCTGTTGCGGCAGCACTACCTCGCGCACCCGCACGCGAGTTGATTTGGGCGGAGATTCGTCGCGAAGAAGCCTTTCCCGCTCAACTTGTTCGGCGCGGTTCAGGAACTAAGCTTATGGAGTTGGGCAAGCTGCTGGTTTTGCTCGGAGCGCTGCTTGTGGTGGCCGGGGTTGTTGTGATGCTGCTCGGCAGGATGAACCTTCCCCCGGGGCGGCTGCCAGGGGACTTTTTGTATCGCGGGAAGCATACGACAGTGTATTTTCCGCTGGCGACGTCGCTGGTGGTGAGTGTAGTGCTTACGATTTTGGTGTATGTGGTGAGCCGGTGGCGGCGATGAAGATCGTCACCACACTCCGGCTTATGGGTGAATCTCGCGTGGCGATTTGCGATAGGGTGATTCATTGAAACGATTCCTGGGGTTTCTGTTGGTTGCGGCGTTCTTTCTTGGATTGGCTGGTTCGCTGCTTTGGGCTCAGGAGAATTCCGGAGAGCGAATCTTTTTTCATGCCAAGGTGTTCACCGGCGATCCGCAAAATCCGTATGCGGAAGCGGTTGCGATTCGTGGTGACAAGATCGTCGCTGTTGGCAATCTTCCCGAGGTGACGAAGGCCGCATCCGCCAAGGCCGAGCGCATTGATCTGGAGGGCAAGAGCCTTTTCCCGGGATTCATCGATTCTCATAGCCACTCGATTGACGGTGGACTGACGCTGATTTCCGCCGACGCTAGCGAGGCAGTGCACTCCCTCGATGAACTTACGCCTTTTGTTGTAGAGGCGAAGAAGACGGGCAGAGGCATGCGCGGTGACGTACTTGAAATTCTTGGTTTGCCGCTGGAGTTCTGGTCGCATCCCGACGTGCTCAACGCCGACTTCAGCACGGGCGCTTACGAGAAACAAGACGTTCTTCTGCGCGGGATGGACGGGCATACGGCGTGGGCAAATAGAGCCCTACTGCAGCGCGCAGGCATCACAGCGGATTTTCTGAAGAAGCTTTCCGCTGGCGAGCGGAGTTATTACGGCGTCGACAAGAATATGCAGCCGAACGGTTTTCTAGTGGACGCCGGCATCGAGAAAATCGAGCCACTGCTGCCTCCGCCGACAGCGGAAAGGTTGCTGGCGGCAGGGCGCGCCGCTCTCCAATACGAGTACAGCCTTGGCATCACGGCGTGGCTCGATCCGCTGGCCAGAGAGGATGTCTTGCAGGCGTACAAGTTGCTGGCGGATCGCGGAGAGCTGACTTCGCAGGTGGTGGCGTTTCCGCAATTGTTTGCCAAGGATCCGGCGGCGGAGCTGTCCGCGTTGCAGAAGACGCGGGAAGATTACAAGAACGTTCCCAACCTGCACGTGAGCGGGATCAAAGTATTCGCGGATGGCGTGGCGGAGTTTCCGTCCCAGACCGCGCATCTCAGCAAGCCTTACAAGAACACGGGGCGCAACGGCGATCTGCTATTTGATCCGAAGAAATTTGCGGAATTATGCGTGGCGGCGGACAAGCAGGGATTGATTATTCATGTGCATGCGATTGGCGACGGCGCGGTGAAGGCGGCGCTGGATGGCATTGCGGCGGCGCGAAAGACGAATGGGAATTCCGGGCTGCCGCATACACTCACGCATGAACAGTTCGTGCAGCCCGAAGACTTTCCGCGGTTCCGGGAACTTAACGTGGTGAGCGCGTTGCAGCTTTTTTGGGCGGAGGCGAGCAACGACACGATCGAGATTTTGAAACCTTATCTGGATCCCGAGATTTACAGGTGGCAATATCCGGCGCGGTCGATTCTCGACAACGGCGGGATTATTTCTGGCGCGAGTGACTGGCCGGTTTCGACCGCGAACGCGTTCTTTGCGATTTATCAGGCGGAGACGCGCAAGGGGCCGGAAGGAGTGCTTGATCCTTCGCAGGCGATGCCTCGTGAGGCGATGTTTTATGCCTACACACGGAATTCGGCGCGGGCCTTGAATTTGGATTCCATTGGAACCATCGCTGCAGGGAAGCGCGCCGATTTGGTTTTGCTGGACCGTGACGTTTTGACGATTTCTCCGGAAGAGATGCGGGATACCAAGGTGGTGTGGACGATGGTGGCAGGGAAGGTGGTGCACCGGGCGAAGTGAAGGCTAAGCGTGGTTAAGATCGGATCTCACTTCAACACGGCTCCGATGATCGCTCCCCAAACAATGTTGACCAGAAAATGAAAGGCGATCAGAGGATAGAGATTCTTTCGCCACTGCATCAGCAATCCAAAGAAGAAAACCAATCCTATTAGCGCCCAGGTCGTCGGAGCCTGCCAGACGTGGTACAGGCCGAACAATACCGAGTTCACTACCCACGTCCATCTTCCCAGGAAGCCGATTTTCTTCATCAGGTATCCATGGAAGTAGAGTTCCTCGCACAGAAAGTTACCGACCAGCCCTAGGCCCACAAACCAAGCCGGCAACAAGCTGTAGACGCCGCTGGGATCGCGGAAGATGCTGTACTCTGGCGGATTCAATCCTGGAATCGCGGCAATCCAGTCCGAGAGCGCTGGAAAAACATATTTCATGTAAGGTAGCGAGATCACCGTGAACGCCACAAACACGGCGGGCATGACGAAAAAGAATCCCCTTGCATCAAATTTCCGCAAGCCCAGGAAACGGAGCGACTCCTGAAATGAGAGCTTGTCCACCCAGCGCAGAACCAGGAGCGGCACCACCGCGTGCCACACGAAGACGACACCGACCAGGCAAACCCCTTGGAACATCGTGTCAGACAAACCTGTCGAGTGCAGGGCGGCGGCGTGCACTAGCGGAATGTTGATTAGCACGTACGCCAGCAGTCCCGGCAGAACGTGCATAAACAAATAGAAGATCTTTCCTGCCGGTGTTGTGGCTTGGTATTGGCTTACGAGTTCGCCGTACTCGGCATCCTCACGGACAAGAAATCGGCGCAAGCGTCCTATCATTGAGTCACTTTCAGCGTCAGGAAAATCATTCTAAAGCAATCCCGGCATGCTCCGGTGCGCGTTTGGAAATAGAGACGGGGAAGGCTACACTGCACGCATGTCGTTAACCGATCAACTCGGATTCAGATTCACTCCGCCGGAGCGGCGGGTGTGGACCGTTCGCGCCCTAGTGGCTGCGGTGCGCACGCATGTGGAGCGGGGGTATTCCGATGCGTGGGTGGAAGGCGAGATTTCGAATTTTCGCGCGCCGGATTCCGGGCATCTTTATTTCACGCTGAAGGATGGGAACGCGCAGATCCGGGTGGTGATGTTCAGTTCGAAAGCTCGGCTGCTGCGGTTTCGTCCGGCGGACGGGATGCAGGTGGTGGTGCGGGGGCGGGTGACGGTTTATGAAGAGCGCGGCGAGTTGCAGATTGCGGCGGAATATCTCGAGCCGAAGGGCGCGGGGGGGTTGCAGGTTGCGTTCGAGCAACTGAAGGCGAAGCTGGAGGCGGAAGGCTTGTTTGCTGCGGAGCGGAGGAAAGTGATTCCTGCCTTGCCGGCGCGCATTGGGATCGTGACCTCACCGCAGGCTGCGGCGCTGCGAGACATCCTCAATATTTTGCAGAGACGGCACCACACGGCGAGCGTGGTGATTTATCCAGCGCAAGTGCAAGGCGATCTTGCGGCGGCGGAAGTGGCAAGCGGAGTGCGCTATTTCAACGAAATCCGCAACGATGCCATCCGCAGCGTGGAAGTGATTATTGTGGGACGCGGCGGAGGGTCGGCGGAGGACCTAGCCGCGTTCAATGATGAAGGGCTAGCGCGGGCGGTGGCGGCGTCGGAGATTCCAGTGATTTCCGCGGTAGGGCACGAGACGGATTTCACAATTGTGGATTTTGTGGCGGACTTGCGGGCGCCGGCGCCTTCGGCGGCGGCGGAGTTGGTGATTCGTTCGCGGATGGAAGTGGAGAATCAGGCGCAGTCGGTAACGGAGCGGCTGGTGCGTGCGATGGAGCGCCGGTTGCTGGAGGCGCGGAATGCGCTGATGGAACGCGCGCAGGACGGGGCGTTCGCGCGCATGATGGACTTGATCCGCCAGCGGCAGCAGACGCTGGACGATTTGACTTACCGCCTGGAGCGGGGGGAGCGGCAGGCGCTGGAACAGATGCGGCGCAAGTGGGAGGCATTCGCAGCGGCCGTGCGGCACTACGATTTGCGGCGAGTGCTGGCGGGCATTCGCAGAGAACTTGAAGGCGGGACCGCGGCTCTGGCGGCGGCAATCCGGAATCAGCTCTTGCAAAATAGAGTCCGGATTGAGCGCATGGGGCGGGCGCTGGAAACATTGTCTCCCTTGGGTATTCTGGAGCGGGGGTATGCTCTGGTGTTTGATGGTGCGGGGCAGCTGGTGAAGGATGCGGCGCTGGTGAAGCCCGGGGATGAGATCAGGGCAAGGGTGGCGCGGGGAGAGATTGAGGCGACGGTGAAGACGGCGGGGAAGCGGGCACAGAGACGAAAGCGTTAACAACGAACGACACTAAGGTTCATGAAGGCAAAAGCGATTCGGGACTGCATTAGAATGTAGGGTTCCGACGGGCCGAAATTTCTGCAGCGGAGAGATGCGGTGACGCAACTGATGGCGCCCTGGTTGAGAGTGTCGTTTACGATACTCGACATTCTGCTGGTGGCGTTGATCATCTACGAAGTGCTGGTAATGATCCGGGGAACACGGGCAGCGCCGATGCTGGCGGGACTGGCGGCGGTGGCGGCGGCGTTCTACCTGGCGCGGATCGGCGAGCTGGTTACGTTGAACTGGCTGGTTAGCCTTTTATGGCCCTACATGGTATTTGCCTTGATTGTGGTGTTTCAGTCGGAGATTCGGCATGTGTTGTCGGATGTGGGACGGCGGGTGAGCTTCCTGCGCGGATCGGGGATAGAGGGAGATTCCTATGACGATATTGTGCTGGCGGCGAATTTGTTTTCACAGCATCAGACAGGCGCTTTGATCGTGATAGAACGCGAGATTGGATTGCGGACTTACGTGGAAAGTGGCGTCCCAATGGATGCGCGGCTTTCCTACGATCTGCTGGCCACGATTTTCCGGCCGAGCGCTCCGCTGCACGATGGAGCGGTGATCATCCAGAAGGACCGATTAGCAGCGGCGGCATGCTTTCTGCCGCTGTCGATGAATCCGGTGCTGTCTACGCAAATGGGAACGCGGCACCGGGCGGGCATCGGGATCACGGAAGAGACGGATGCGATTGCGGTGATCGTGTCGGAAGAAACGGGCGCGATCAGCATGGCGGTTGGGGGCAAGATTGAGCGCGAACTGACGGTGGAGCAATTGCGTGAGCGGCTGAGCAGCGAACTGCGGCGGCATATGTCGCCGGTCGCATTGCCGACGGTTGGGCCGCCGAGCGACGATTCGGATACTGGGGAGGAGTCACCCTTGCGGGCGGGAGCGCAGATGGATGCTGACGGAGAGCCTGATCCGGAAATGGAGCGTCCGCTATGAGCTTCATGCGGCGATGGGTGCTGCACAATTTCTGGCTGAAGATTTTGTCGGTGGCACTGGCCACCGGACTGTGGCTGGCGATTTCGCCGGATCAGGACCCGGCGGAAGTGACGGTGCGAGTGCCGATTGAGTTTCGACACGTTCCACCGCAACTGGAGATCAGTTCGGTCACCATTCCTGAGGCGCAGGTTCGAGTGCGCGGGCCGGAACGAATGATCAGGGAACTGCGGTCGACTGACATCCACGCGGATCTGGAACTGAAAGATGCCACGCCCGGCGAGCACACGTTTGATCTGACTGCGCAGCAGATTCACCTCCAGCGTGATTTGACGGTAGTGCAGGTGGTGCCGGTGCGAGTGACGGTGATTATGGAAGAGAGCACGCCAGTGGCAAGTGGGCATTAAGCATCGTTCCGCGAGCTTCGATCTGCTCGTTTCTCAGTTCTCAGTTATTATCCTCGCTTGGACATTTCAAGGATTACCCGCTCAAATTATGAGCGCGCCACTATGAGCGATCAGAACAGACAATTGTTTGGCACGGACGGGATACGCGGCGTGGCTGGCGAATTTCCGCTGACCGAGGAAAGTGCTTACCTGATCGGGCGTGCGCTGGGGCACGATCTGTTGCAGGGGTCGTGGAAGGCGCAGGCGGTATTGGGGCAGGATACGCGCGAATCGAGCGGATGGATCGCAGACCGGGTGGCAGCTGGGCTGGCGGCGGTGGGCGTGGAAGTGCACAGCGCGGGAGTGATCACGACGCCGGGCGTTGCTTATCTGGCGCGGGCGCGCGGATTTGCGGCGGGAGTGGTGATTTCGGCGTCACATAACCCGTGGACGGACAACGGGATCAAAGTCTTTTCCGGGGATGGATTCAAGCTGACGGATGAGCGAGAACTGGCAATCGAGAAAGAAATCTTCGCGCTCTTGGCAAGGCCGGGGGCGATGGACGACACTGCGATGAAAATTGCGGGGCCATCCCTGCCGGGAGAGGCGGTGCTACGGAAGGCTTACATCGAGTCGCTGGCGGGCAGCGTTTCGTCTGATCTGAGCGGGTTGCGCGCACTCGTGGATTGCGCTAATGGAGCGGCTACGGCGGAGGCTCCGGAATTGTTTCGCAGCATGAGAATCCAGGCGACCTTTACTCATGTGACGCCGGATGGAAAAAACATTAATGAAGGTTGCGGGGCGTTGCATCCGGAAACCCTGGGCAGGGCCGTAGCCGAGTCTGGCGGAAAATTTGATCTGGGCGTGACGTTTGACGGCGATGCCGACCGGGCGCTGTTTTGCGATGACGCGGGCCGAGTGGTGAATGGAGACGGAGTGCTGCTGCTGACGGCGCGCGACTTGCATCAGCGCGGCAAGTTGGCGGGCGACACGGTCGTGGCCACGACGATGTCGAACATGGGAGTCGAGATCGCGCTGAAGAAGGCGGGCATCCACATGTTGCGGGCGAATGTGGGCGATAAATACGTTCTTGAAGAGATGCTGAAGACAGGCGCGACTCTGGGCGGGGAGCAGTCGGGGCACATTATCTTTCGCGATGGGGACGCGACTACGGGCGACGGATTGCTGACCGCGTTGCGGGTGATGGACGTCATCGTGCGTTCGCGGAAGACGCTCGCGGAGTTGGTAGCGGATTTGAAAGTTTTTCCACAGAGAATTCTGAATGTCAGGGTGCGGGAGAAGATTCCGTTCGCGCAGGTGCCGGAAGTACAGCGGGCGATTGATGCCGCCGAGCGTGAACTGGATGGCAACGGGCGCGTCGTGGTGCGCTACTCGGGGACCGAGGCGCTGGCGCGAGTGATGGTGGAGGCGGAGTCGGAAGAGAAGATGCAGGCGCTGACCGCGGGGATTGCGGGGGAGATTCGGAAGACGCTGGGAGTGTGAACGGTAGCAGGAACGGAAGATGTCGATAGCGTCACGCGCGGCTAGCGCCGGCAGATATTGCGATTTACCATAAGCTTAGGGCGATCACCTCTAGAGCGAACGCTCCTGACCAGAGGATGGTGCGGATTGTGTGTACGCTCTCCCAACGGTTCCAAATCTCCCTCATGTTTTCTGGTGGGGCCTCCACGCTCCACGTCATTAGCTGATTGTTGATCGGGATGTTTACTCGCAACGTGAGGGCAGCTCCCGCGATCATGGCTCCTGAAGCCACGGCTACAAGCCAGAACTGAGAAGTATTCCATTGAGCTCGCACTATGATCAACCAGCCCAGTCCGCTCAGGATCGCAGCCAGCGTAAGCGGTGGCATCATGCGCGCAAAGTGAACGTGCTGGATCCGTTGAAATTGGAGAAAACTGGATGGGCTCAAGGAAGGGCGGGCGAAAGTAGCTCCCATACGATCACCGAAAAGAATGCCCGCTAATATGCCGGAAGATAAAATCGCAATTATTCTCACTATCGCTATAGCATTCATCTGGAGCCTCCGTGCACTGCAACAGGTGAATGGTAGAGCCTGCGGTCTCCGCGCGACAACTGTATTTATCGACTGAGGCCCTCGCCGTGGGCTGACTGCCATCGCGTCTGGCTGCAAGGCTCCCCCTGTCTGAATCTGATTAGGAACTCTCCTCAGGAGGCCGCAGGCCGACAAACTGCTTGTAGAGCAAGAGGTCGTAGACGATCTTCAGTGTTCCGGCCAGATAAAATGGCACGCTGATCAAACGCGGGCGGGCAAAGAGAAATCCTACAAACAAGGGACTGATGGCTGCGCCCGTGGTGCGCGCCACACCCGTGATTCCCGCTGCCGCGGAGCGCTCCGCTGGACTAACCACCGCCATCGTGTAGGACTGCCGGGTGGGCACATCCATTTGACTGATGCTGAATCGCACCAGCAGGACCGCGACCGCCAGCTTCAGGTTGGGCATCAGCGGGACAAGAATCAGCAGAATGTTGGACGGAAGGTGCGTGGCGACCATTGTGTTGATGAGCCCGAAGCGAGAGGCGAGCCGGGAAGCGAACAGGGATGATAGTCCTGCAAAGATATTGGCCCAAAAGAAAATGACGCCGAGTGTTCCGGGATCTACACCGAACCGCAGGTAGAACCAATAAGCAGCAAAGCTCTGCACCACGAATCCTCCAGCAAAGGAATCGAGCGCGAACAATATTGCGAGCTTAGCCACCACACGGCGGGAGCGGCCGAGTCCCAAGAAACTCCTTAGAGTACCGGTCGATTCTTCTCCGGGAGCACTCACTTCCGCCGCGGCTGAGAGGCGGGTAAAGATGAAGGCCAACGCGGCGCCCAATGCGGCGTAACAAATCACTACGACACGGTAGCTGACCACCGGCACGATTGATGTTTTTTGCAATGCGTGCGTAAGAGTGCCTCCGCAGAGAGCCCCGATCGCGGGCGCCAATGAGCCCGCGAGCGTGTACCAGGCAAATACCTCTGTCCGGGCCCGACCGGGTATAACATGCGAGAGCGCTGCCTGCTCAATCGAGAGAAACGGCCCAACTTCATTGCCACTAGGGCTTATGACGCCAATGGTGCCCGCCAAAATCAGGAGCAAGAAATTTCTGGTGAAGGCGAAGGCGAGACCGGCAGCAGCCATCAAGATAGCGCCCACGAAAAGCATGCGCCGCCGGCCGATGCGATCGGCGCGAGTCGTAAGGTAAAGGGAGACGACTGTGTCCCCGGCCAGAGTCAGAGTGAGAAGCAGGCCGGTTTGGGATTCGCTGAGTCCGAGGCCGATCAGATAGAAAACCAGAACGACCGATAGCGAACCGTAAGCAAACAGGCGTACGAATCGGGTGAGGAACAGCAGCCATCCATCCCGCGTGAGAGTTCTAAGAGCACTGGGCAGAGGGTTGGTGGTCAGCATGTTATCCACACGCGTTTAGGTCAACTGTCGGGATTGCCGGCACACCAACATGACCCGAACGGCAACGTCGCGGGAACGCTGCAGGGCAATTCACATTCATATGCGCTTCAGGTAGACATCAGTATAGGGCAGCCCGCGGCTGGTTTGACTAGCTCCTGCAATCGGGCGTAGGCTGGCGAGTCTTGGACAGGCACCTCCGGTGCCTACTTTGTCTCGGAGGAGGAACAATGGTTTCCATCACCGCTTTGTGGCTTCCGATTCTGCTTTCCGCTGTGATCGTGTTCGTCGCCAGCTCGATCATGCACATGGTGCTGCCCTACCACAGAAGCGATTACCGCAAGCTTCCGGATGAAGGCAAAGTGACCGACGCTCTCCGGGCGGTGGGCGTGACTCCAGGACCGGTTTACAGTTTTCCGCACTGCACGCACAAAGACATGAAGTCGCCGGAGGTGGTGGAGAAATTCAAGCGCGGGCCGGTTGGCTTGCTGACTGTGTTTCCCAGCGGACCGCCGGCTATGGGGAAATTTCTTGGGATATGGTTCGTTTACTGCGTCGTGGTCGGCATTTTTGTGGCTTGTGTCGCTGCGAGCACGCTTGCCTCCGGCACTCTGTACCCGAGAGTGTTTCACGTGGCTGCCCTCGCCGCCTTCCTGGCATATGGGGTCGGGCAGATTCCTGACTCGATCTGGAAAGGGCAGACGTGGGGAGTGACCGCGAAACATGTGTTCGATGGGCTGATCTACGCGTTGCTGACGGCGGGGACGTTTGGTTGGTTGTGGCCGAGGTAGGATCACTCGAACAGCGGCGCTATTCGCGCGAGCACCTCGGCTATGATCGCGTCGGGAATACTTTCCAGCTTCCTTCCGCCGCGGGCGGCGAGATCGAGGGCGCGTGGCTGGTCGCAGCGGATGATCCCCGTCGTTTTGGTTTCCGTCAAAGGTATCGCGAAACCTGCGGTGCGCGCGAAGTTGCCTCCGCTCGTGATTGGTAGAACTACAGGGACCTTCGTGATCCGGTTGAAGGCCTCCGGTGACACGATCAGCACCGGACGGCGGCCTCTTTGCTCGTGGCCTGAGCTGGGATCGAGACTGACTAGCCAGATTTCGCCGCGCTTCATTACTTGCTGCATCAGATGAGCTCGCCGCCGACGGGCTTGCTATTGAGCCATTCTCGTTCTTGTTTTGAGCCTTGTCTCGAGCCTTGTTTCGGGCGGCGCGCCTTGGGATCGCATTGGGCCAGTAATTCGTCCAGGGTATAGCGTGGACGCGGCCGTGGCTCTACTACAAGACGGCCACTTTGAACCGCGATGCCGACCCTGGCGCCAGGCTGCAATTGCAAGACGGTGAGCAGCGCGGGCGGGACGGCCAACATGACCGAGCCTCCGACCTTGCGCAGGTTGGTGGTGTGCATTGGAGTTCTCCGAAGTTATACTCTAGTATAACATAAGTCCGGAGTGGCTGCTTGCGCCTCGCTGCGCTGGACGGGCGAGGCGCCCGTCCCCACACATTCAAAACCTTGGACAGCCGACGCGGCTGTCCTCACATTCCTCCTTGACACTAGTTAATCTAAATCCCGCCAGTTCGGGCCTACTTCCATCTCTACCAGCAGCGGAACCGCTAGGGCGTGGACTTTTTCCATGTGCTCGCGGACTAGCGATTGCATGGTTTCCACTTCTTTCTCTGGGACTTCGAAGACCAGTTCGTCGTGAACCTGCAGCGTCATCCTCGACCTCAATCCGCGTTCTTGCAATGCAGCGTCAATGCGGATCATGGCTACTTTGATTAGGTCGGCTGCGGTTCCTTGCAGGGGAGTGTTGACGGCGGTTCGTTCGGCGAAGCCGCGTTGGGTGAAATTCTTGCTGTTGATGTCGGGGATGGGGCGGATGCGTCCGTGGAGTGTTCTCACTTTCAGGTCGCGGCGGGCTTCTTCCAGCGTTTTGTCGATGAAGGTGCGGACGCCTTTGTACTTCTCGAAATAGTTGGCGATGAATAGCTTCGCTTCGGCGGGCTCGATGCCGAGATTTTGCGACAGGCCGAAGGCGGAGAGACCGTAGACGATTCCGAAGTTCACGACCTTGGCCTGGCGGCGGTGGTCGGGCGTGACCATGAGGGGAGGGACTCCGAAGACTTGCGAGGCGGTAAGAGTGTGGATGTCGTCGCCGCGGCGGTAGGCCTCGACCAGCAGCGGATCGCGCGAGAAGTGGGCGAGCAGGCGGAGTTCGATCTGCGAATAGTCGGCGGTGAGCAGGACGTGGCCGGGTTCGGCGATGAAGGCGGCGCGAATGCCGCGTCCGAGTTCGGTGCGGATAGGAATGTTCTGCAGATTCGGATTCGCCGAGGAGAGGCGGCCGGTGGCGGTTCCGGTTTGGCCGAAGGTGGTGTGCACGCGTCCAGTAGCCGGGTTGATCAGCGCGGGCAGAGTGTCGACGTAAGTAGACTTCAGCTTGGTGAGCTGGCGGTAGTCGAGAACCTTTCTGGCGATGGGATATTCCTCCGCCAAAGTTTCGAGGACGTCTACTGCGGTTGAGATGGTGCGTCCCTTGCCGTATTTCACCGGCTTGGGAAGGTTCAAACGATTGAAGAGCACGTCGCCGAGCTGCTTGGGAGAGCCGATATTAAATTCGGTCCCGGCGAGCTCGTGGATTTCTTTCGCCTTGGCGCCGCTCTCGCGCTCGAGTTCAGACGACATTTTAGCCAGCGCTGTGGTGTCAATCTTTACTCCGGCCTGTTCCATGCGGGCGAGGACGGGGACGAGCGGCAGATCCATTTCTGCGTAGAGCCTGGTCAGTCCAGCCTGCTTAACGTCTTCCCGAAGAGCGGTCGTCAACCTGCCTGTTACGTCGGCGGCCTCGGCAAGATCGCCGCTGAGTTTGAGATTGAAGCGGCGGAGAGCAACATCCGCCAGGCGATGCGAGGAGTAGGTGGGATCGAGCAAGTAGGAATAAAGCATGGGATCGTGTTCCACCCCTTGCAGATCGATGCCCAGGGAATCGAGGGCGTGAATCGCGGCTTTGTAGTCGTGTACGGACTTGGGCGTGGTTCCCCTGCTCAGGATGGATCGCAACTTGGTGGCGCCGCTGGCGGAATCCAGTTTGACGATGGCTGCCGAGCCCGCAGCTGCCGAGATGGCGAGGCGGCGAGCGGCGGGCTCGCGAGGCAATGCCGGGGATGAGTCGTCGGTGAGGGCAAGCATTCCTGACTGAGGTTCTTCTTCAACCACTTCCTCTTCGTTCTCAGAGATGGATTCTGCCTGTTCCACCGCGATGGCGAGAGCGGCTTCCGGACCGACGGCGTCGATGAGTCTCTCTACTTCATCGGCGGACGCGGCTTCGTTGTAATGAGTTTCAGTGACCTGAACCTCAGGCAGTAATTCCTTAAGCAGAGAAGTGAATTCCAGTTCGGCGAAAAGTTGACGGAGGAGATCGAAATCGGGCTCGCCGGCGCGCATCGCTTCGACGTTTAACTCGACAGGAACGTTGGTATCGATGGTGGCCATGCTCTTGCTGAAGAGGATGGTGTCGCGATTGTTCTGAAGCGATTCGCGATAGGTTTTCTTTTCCACTTCGTTGGCGCGGTCGAGCGCCTGCTCCACGGTGCCGAAACGTCGGATGATCTCGACCGAACCCTTGTCGCCGATGCCCGGTGCGCCGGGAATGTTGTCGATGGCATCGCCGCGGAGGGCCATGACGTCGACTACGCGTTCGGGAGGCACGCCAAGAATTTCTTCGACTTTGGCGGCGTCGCAGATCAGATTGTCTTTGGGAGGATTCAGGATCTGAACATCCTGATTGACAAGTTGCATCATGTCCTTGTCGCTGGAAACGACATAGACGGGATGCCTGGCGGCCGCGGCTTTGCGGGCCAGCGTGCCGATGACATCGTCGGCCTCGAAGCCCGCGAGTTCGAGGATGGGGATGCGGTAGGCCTCGAGGGCGCGCCGTATGTAGGGAATCTGCTGCGCGAGATCCTCGGGCATCGCGGCGCGGTTGGCCTTGTAGCCTTTGTATTCAACTTCAGTAAAGGTTTGGGTCTTGATGTCAAACTTGCGGACGGTGGTGATGGCCTCGGCCTGTGTGTCACGGAAAGTCTTGGCAGCGACGTCGAAGACAGCTGCGAGATAGGCGGGAGAGAAGTCGTCGCGCAGTTTACGCAGCATGTTGATGAAGACGTAGGCTGCAGCGGTGGGAAGTCCGGACTTGGTGGACATGGAGCGCTGGCGCGCCATGGCGTGGTAGGCACGGAAGATGAACGACATGGTGTCGATGAGGAAGATGCGGTTGGGCGCGGAGGCTGGCTCGGGACGTTCCCTGGGGGATTCGGGTGCCGGAGTTTTTGTTCGGGGGGGCAAGGAAGTAGTTTAGCAGCCGGACCGGGCAGGCGAGGCCGGACAAACTCCACAGCCAGAGTTGCTCAGCAGGTGCTAGAAGTCCACTCGGAAGTCAGCTTCGACTACTTTTGCCGGGCCCTTGGCGGTACCGCGGAAGACCAGGTAATACTTTACCGGCTGACCGAGGGATGGCGGAAGGTCCAGGTTAACAGCTTGATTGTGGGAACCCTCAACGGAAAAGAGCGCTTCGCTGGGGCGGTTGCTTGTGAGATCGGCATATTGGTCTGCGTTCACGATGAGGAAGTCCACGTTGGCTGTATTGTCGGATGCGCCATGCACTTCGCGGACGAACGATTCGAAGATCCCGTGCAGATGCGGCCTGACGGCATGCGGGGGAATGTCGAAAGGAAAGATAGCCGAACTCTTCACGGAGAAGGTCTTATGCAGAACGGTCTGACTTGTGCCCACAGGCGAAGGGGCGACGCGATCCATGGGAAGCACTTCTTCGGCTGGTGGCTTAGTTTTCTGGCAGGCACTCGTAGCCAGGACAAGTGCGGCGACGAGGAAGGCGATCAATGGCCGGATCCGCGTCTCTTGATTCATGAGTGAGCGGGTTTTCCATACTCCGTGGTGTAATGCAGTTGAATTTCGCCGCAGGTGCCTTGCTCGGCGGAATAGACGACGCAGGTGTCGAAGGGGCGGGAATAGACGTGCACGCTGACGGCTCGCTGATTGAATTCGCGGGGATTAAAAACGCGATGGACGGGGGCCAGCGGATCGACAGCGCAGGGATGCGACACATTCATCTCGACGGTTTCAGTCGCCATAATCGTACACTTGCCGCACGCAATGTCCTGATACACGACGTGGAAGTTCTCCACCATTAAACGGCCGATGGGGACGGCCATCCAGCAATTCTGGTCGCGGTGGTTGTGGACGGAACTGGCCTGGCCGACTTCCCAGCAGACAGCGATCAACTCATAGAGAGGGTTCTTGTCTATCAGGTTGCGCGTGTAGTGCTGGCGATCCCAGGTGAGATAGGGCGCGAGCGAGTCGGGATTCAGCGGCGTGTCTTGCAGGAATTTGCGCACTTGCTCGGTGCGATCAAACGCAGCCTCGGGAAACTTGCGGAGTTGCGCAACGAAATCCTGAACCGGAACCTGCTTTATCGCCGTGGCCATGGACTGCTCCCGGGAAAGTATAACGCAGCGGGTGCGTTATTCGAGAGGCAACGACGATCTTAACCAAAAGGGACGCCGAGGCAGCAAATCACTCGATGAACATGCAGTCTCCGTACGAGTAGAAGCGGTAGCGCTCGGAGACGGCGTGTTCGTAGGCGCGAAAAACACTTTCGCGGCCAGCGAAGGCGCTCACCAGCATGAGCAGGGTGGATTGCGGCAGGTGAAAGTTCGTCAGCATCGCCTTGACTACTTTAAATTCGAAGCCGGGATAAATGAAAATGTCGGCGGCCGCCGGGCCTGCCGAGACGGTCCCGGCACCGAGGCGGACCGCATGTTCCAGAGTACGAACGGTAGTGGTTCCGACGGCGATGATGCGACGCGAAGCGTGGAGAGCCTGATGGATTGTGGAGGCAGTGCCTGTGGAAATGAAGTAAGACTCGGAATGGATTTTGTGATCTTCCACCCTCTCGACGCGCACCGGCTGGAAAGTCCCCAGGCCCACGTGCAGGGTGATTTCGACGGTCTCGGCTCCGCGCCGGCGGATGCGGTCGAGAATTTCCGGAGTGAAGTGGAGACCGGCGGTTGGGGCAGCCACCGATCCACATTGTTCGGCATAGACGGTTTGGTAGCGCTCCCGGTCGTCCGGCGAATCTGGGCGGGAGATGTAAGGCGGGAGCGGGATGTGGCCGATGCGCTCGAGGGCGGCGAAGAAATCCTCCACGTGCTGAAAGGTGGGATGAAAACGGATTTGACGCTCGCCGAACTCTGCTCGGGCGATGACCTCGGCCCTCAATTCATCGCGCTCCCCGAAAAATAGGTGTTCCCCGACGCCGATCTTGCGGCCAGGCCGCACCAGGCATTCCCAGTCGTTGGGATCGGTGGAGAGCTGGCGCGTCAGCAGAACTTCGATGCGGCCGTGGAGGTAATCGCGGGCCGCCGGATTGTGCGGGCTGACAGGCTGGGAGCGGACACCTTCGCGGCGGCCATAAAGCCGCGCGGGAAATACGCGGGTATTGTTGAAGACCACCAGATCGCCGGGCTGCAACAGGTCCGGAAATTCGCGGAAGAGGCGATCGGCGTACTGGCCGCTCGTCCGCCGCAGGTGCAACATGCGCGAACCGTCGCGGGCACCGAGGGGTTCCTGAGCGATGAGTTCGTGGGGCAGATCAAAGTGGAAATCTGAAACCAGCACGGTCTCAGATTATAGGAGGAGTCGGGTTGCAATCCGGCCTGGGCCAAGCCTGAAGGTTCGATTTTCTTCGGTAAATTTACCTGTTTTTCCTGCTAAATTTGTTTGTCTGTTAGAGCAAGGTGCGATACTATGCGAAGGCTGTAGATTTAGCCGCTTGCCACTCCCCCTGAGAGAGTATTTCCATGTCCGCTGAACGCAAACACAGGGAAGAAATTGTTCGCTACGGGCGCATGCTTCATGAGCGCGGTTTCGTAGCGGCCATGGATGGAAATCTGTCGGTTCGGCTGGACGACGAGCGGATTCTGGTGACGCCGACCTGCGTGAGCAAAGGCGCCATGCGGGCCAGGGATATGGTGATCGTCGACCTGGAGGGCACGCGGGTCGCGGGGCGGCGGAATGTCACCAGTGAGATCGGGATGCACCTGCTGGTGTATCGCATGCGGCCCGATATTCAGGCGATTGTGCACGCCCACCCTCCGACCGCAACGGGATTCGCCGCGGCAGGTATGGCCCTTACCGAACCTTTGGTTTGCGAAGTGGTGATGGGGCTGGGATGCATTCCGCTGGCGCGTTACGGCACGCCCGGAACCTCGGAACTGGCGAAAACGCTGGAGCCTTACGTACCTCACTACGATGCCATTCTGATGTCGAATCACGGCGTCGTGGCCTACGGGGATACGATTGAACACGCCTACATGAAGATGGAAACGGTGGAACACTTCGCGCAGATTGCATTGGTCACGCATTTGCTGGGGCGTCAGCAGCCGCTGAGCGGAGTCGATATCGAGAAGCTGATGCTGGCCCGGACGAAATATTTCGGCGGGAAGATGGCCGCGTCGATGCCCATTGCGATGGTACGGGAGCCGGAGAAGGTGAGCTAAACCAAGGCCTCGTTGCGCCCGGCGGAAAGCCGAGGGCGGCTGTCCCCGTTGATTTCCCCTTTGCAACGATTTTTCTTCCCCCAGATATTCCTCTCTTCTGATTTATTCACCTCCGATGCGAAAGCGGAAGCCGGCACGGAAATTGACGGGCAGTGACGGGTAGCCGACCACTTCGTTGTAGCGGCGGTCGAGGGCGTTCTCGACGTTCGCGTAGGTGGTGAGGCGGGAGTTGATTGCATACCAGCCCCCAATATCCACTCGCGCGTAGCCCGCCGCGTGATCCATGGGGATTGGCGAGACCAGGAAATCGGAATCAGGCCTGCGTCCGACGATGCTGGCGCCTAAGCTTGCCCCCCAGCGGCTGCCCAGGTATGAAAGCAGCACGCTTCCCGAGTGTTTGGGACGACGCAGCAAGGGACTTCCCGGCTGGTGCTGCGCGTCGAAAGCAAAGGGCTGCTCGAGAATCTGCGTGGACGCGTAGTTATAGGCAGCGTCGAGCAATAACCGGGGTAACAAACGGCCGCGAAATTCCACTTCCGCTCCGTGCGCGAAGGACTTGTCAATGTTCTCGTATTCACCGGTGAACGTGATTGGATCGATGATGGCGAAATCTATTTGATTGCGAAACAGATTGTTGAAATAGATCGCGGAGAAGGCATACTTTCCCGACAGAAATGACTGTTCGATCCCAGTCTCGAAGGCACGGTTTTCTTCAGCCTTCAAATTGGGATTGGGAACGATTCCTAGGCCGGTGGCCAACGACTCTTCGAAGCGCGCCTCTTTGATGCCGGTAGCGTAGGAAAACCGCAGCCGCGTCCCGGAAAAGAATTGGCTGCCGCGCAGCGCCAGGTAACTCAACGCCACTCTCGGCACGAATTTGTTGCCGAAGGTTTCGTTGTGAACGAAGCGGCCTCCAGCCACCACAGACAATCTGCTGATCTGCAACAGCTGCTGGGCGTAGACCGCGTGGTTGCGGCGCACCCCGTGAGGGATGTGCGGCGCGGTGGGGTCACCGACAAATGCGTTCTCGTCTTCAAATTCGTAGCCGAGGGTGGTGTGGGTCCAGCTGCGCTCGGCGTAGTCTCCCTGATAGTCGAATCCGGCTCGATTGAAATGGTCGACCGCGTTGAAGGGACAATCAAGGAAAACAAAGTTCACGGGATCGCAGCCTCGATCGGGAACGGTGTCTTCGTTCTGTCTCCTGTGGTTGTATTCAAAACCGATCAGACGGTGCTGCCAGCCCGATGGGCCGTTTAGGGTCAGTTCGGCGCTAGACAAAAGATCGTTGGTGCGGGCCTGCTGATCCCTGTCGGGGGCGAGCAGCGGCTGGTTGTTAAAGTCCCATTCACCCTGCACACCGGTGTGACTGTTGGCATGCCGCGCGCGCACGCGGAGCACCGCATTCGGGCTGAGCTGCAGGCCGACGTTGCCTCCCTGCAGCGAGTTGGAGTATTCGTCATTCGGGCCTTTGCCGGCACTGTTGAACTGATCGCCGAAAAAGTTGAAGTCCCACCGATCGCGTGCGCCCGAGACGCTCGCAAAACCATGGGCGGTATCGAAGTTTCCTCCATCGCCGCCAAACCGTAACTCGGGTGTGTGCGTGTTGCCCGTCGTGCTGAATGCCTGGACCACGCTGGTCATGGCGTCAGACCCGTAGAGCGTGCTCTGGGCGCCGCGAGCGAACTCGACCCGGGAAACCTCGGACAAGGGAATCACGCCGAAATCCATGGTGCCACCGGAATCATTTACCGGCACGTTGTCAATCAGCACCTTGTTGTAACGGGAATCCCCACCGCGTACAAACAGTGAAGCTAAGCCACCGCGCTGACCCGAGGTGTCCACAATCGCTCCGGGCAGGAAGCGTAGCGCATCGGAGGCATCCATCGGTTGCATGACCTGGAGTTCCGCGGCGTCCAACAGCGAGACACTCGCTCCCGATTCGGCCGCGGGGACGGGGGTTCGCGTGGCGGTCACCACCACTACCTCCGTGGCCGGAGCCAATTCGAGTTGGGCTGTAACAGGATCTGGGCGAGGGGCCGTCACGCTGATGGTGAGGCGGGCGAATCCAGGCGCCAGGACCTGCACTTGGTAGTCGCCGTTGGGCACATTTCCAAACGATGCACTTCCGTCTCCGATGGAGGTGGCAGTATGCAAAACAGCTCCGTCCTTCTTGAGCAGCTGCACCTGCGCGCCTGGAACGGCGGCGGATTGAGGGTCGATGACTTTGACTGCGAGATCGGCAGCGGATGCTGCCGCGAGAGCCACGAATACTAACAACGAAGCGCAAAGTGCGCGCATAACCATCCTCCTTTTCACGCGAAAGGGGTTAAGGTGGACGGTTTACGCCGGTCTCCTGGCTTGGCGAGTGAGGATGCTGTTCGGTGAAGACTCAGAACATCCGGTTGCTTGCAGGCGGCCTTCCCGGGATTGCTCCCAGTGGACGGCTGCGATTTTCTCGCTTACAGTTGCGCGGCAGCGCGGGAATTGCACCCGCTTCCCTGTCTTCGCCACAAGGCAAAGACGCGCAAACCGAAGGACATTTTCAGAGAACGGAAATACTCGTTTGAGGAATTTACCGGGACGGAGCGGTCGAAGTCAACCTCCAGAGCTGTAAAAGGGGAACTCCGACGTGCCAACCTTGCTCAGGTTGGCTTCGGCGAATTCGCGGATGCGGTCGAGCGAATTCTGCAGCTCTTGTTCGTAGCGACCGAGGTCCCCGTCGCTCGTATCCGGAGGAACCGGGATCAGTTTGCCGATACGCATCAGGACACGGGAGAAAGGTTTGGGGATGATGAGACGGTCCCATGTGTTTAAGACCCAGGCTTTGTCGACGGCCATGTGAAACGTGGTCATGGGAACAGCGGAGGAGCGAGCCAGGGCGACCGGGCCCGGCTTCACTTTGTAGCGTGGGCCGCGGGGACCGTCGATGCTGAAGGCGACGGACCAGCCCTCCTGCAAGGCGCGGCGCAGCCCGAGTACGGCGCGTACGGCGTTGCGGCTGCTGGAGCCCTTGACGGCGACGAATCCGAATTTGCGGATGATGCGTCCCATGTATTCGCCGTCGTAGCTGTTGCTGCTCATCACCCGGACGCCAAGATTGCGGCACACGTAGGTTGCCGGAATGATGCAGGCGTGCCAGAAAGAACCGATCAGCGGCCGCTGTTCGATAGTCTCTTGCGCGCCCTCTTCGCGCGAGACACACACGCGCAGCGTGGGGCCAATGAGGCGGATGAACCAGTATCCCGCAGTGATGATGATGCGCAGGACGATGCGCTGGCGGAGAGTGAAGCGGCGCGAGGCGGGGGTGGACTCGGCGGCAGCGGGCGCTTCGCGAATTCTGGCTTCGGGCACGAAGGTATTGTATCGGGAAGGTCTAAGACTCCGGGCCAAAAGAAAAACCGGACGCTGGTCGCGGCCGGTCGGATAAAACCATCCCTGATGGTGCCGCTAGGGGGTCAGCATATATAGGGTTCCGTAGTTCGCCGTCCCGCCGGTACCTGAGGTGCCATAGATCGTGCCGGATGCGTCTAGAAGCAGAGGTCCCGCTGGGTCTCCCGCGCCCGGTAGCCCAGTGAAGGTGAACAATAAGGAAAACACGCCTTGCTCGGTAATCTCAAAGAGCGTGCCCCCTAGATTGCCCGCGGGCCCGCCTTGTAAAGTGGTACCGAACAAGTTCCCTTGAGCGTCGCGAATCAAGGAAGACTCGGGGTACCCGCCATCGGTCCCCACGAAGAAGTGCAACACCGCTTCGTTGCCATTTGCATGGACCACAAAAACGCTTCCGCCATTGGCTGGGCCGCCCAGGAGGGTGGTTCCGTAAAGATCGCCGTTGGGAGTTCGAAGCAATGGTGCGACTGGATCGTAGCCATCCGCGTTGCTGCTTTGCGGCCCGAAGCTGTGGAGTACGGTCTCGCGGCCGCCGGGTTCCAGCTTGAACACGCTACCGGAGTTATTGGATCCGCCGCTTGATGTTGTTCCGTAAAGATTGCCCTCCGAATCGATAATCAGGCCGGCTTCCGGCCCGAAGCCATCCGGATAACCGATGAAGCTGTACAGCACTTTCTCAACACCGTGTTTATCGATTTCAAACACTGTGCCTGAGCGGCCAACGCCGCCCATTTGGGTCGTACCATATAAGTTGCCCTCCCGGTCCGTGACCAAGGCCCCTGCCGGAAGTGCGCCATCGGCGCCGCCGACGAAGCGATGGAGCGTTTTCATGTGGCCCGCGCCATCGATTTCGAAGACGATGCCGCAGCCTTGATAACACACCCGATTACGGACACCGCCATAGTAAGTTGTACCGAAGAGGTGACCCGAGCCGTCCATCACCAGCCCGGCTACCGGCTGGCGGCCATCGAGCGGTTCTTGCCCGAAACTGTGCAGCACGGTTTCGTTTCCAGAAATATCCACCATGAAGACGGTCCCATAATCGAAGGCCCCGCCAACGTAGGTGGTCCCGTAAAAATTCCCGGCGGAATCTCTTACTACCCCGGAGGCCACAGGTTCGTCCCCAGTTGCTCCGGTGAAACTGTAAATCACGCTCTCGGTATAAGTCTGGGCTTGAGCCAGCACGCGCAACGCCAGAGTCAGTGAGACGGCAATCGTAAACGTAAGGTGCATTCTGATGCTCACGGGAGTGCTCCTCAGGGACGCATGTAGTGAGCGAGGCAGCATCCCTCGCCAGCCAGAAGAGTGGCGGACGTAAGATGCGGGAATAAGTCTGAAGGTTTACGGGACGACGGCTGTTAGCTTTCCAGGTACGCGTCGATCCACTCTTTGACTTTGTGGCGGCGGTCGTCGGCGGCGTCGAAGTGGACTCCGAAGGATTTGCTTTTTCGCCAGGTCACGACACCACGAACGCAAACGCGCGGCAAAGTAAGCAGGGAAAACGAGATTTCTACGCTGGTCCCAGAGGGCATATCCTCAGCGCTCTTCAACGACATGCCGCCGGAGCTGACCTCGACGCTTGAGGCGGTGAGGCGATGACCGTCGTTGCTGACCACCGTGACCTCGGTCATGATCGGGATGCGGGCGTAGCGGCGGAATTCGTGGAGCACGAGCATATGCGTGGCGCGCACTAGTTTCATTGCCGCAGGCCGCTCCAGCGGCTCCTGAAACATGGCGTTGATGCCGTACTTGGAATAGCGCATGGCTTCCTGAGCGCTGCCGCCAAGGCCGTAAAGTACCAGCCGGCTGTTGGAGGGAGAAGTGCGGGCCGCTTCCATGACTCTCTCGGCGCCAGGGCCGAGGTTGATCACACAAGCTTCAAATTTCTCCTGGCGCAAGCGTTCCGCCGAGCCGTCGGAGGTTACGACGGTCTCAATGCCGAACTGACGGAAGCACTCGGTAAGCAGATAGCGGGAAGATTCCTTAAGGTCGACGAGGGCAGCTCGCGCCGCCACCTTCTTGGTGGAGGAAGTGGGTGTGAGTGCCGGGGCAGTGCCGAAGGCTTTTTGCATGTCAGCGGCCGGTTTCCAGTACGAAAGTTTATTGTGTCGTGCTTCGAACAAGATGAAAAGACCCTAAGGGGCAGGCCGGGGGTACAAAAGTGTCATTACCGGGGTTGGACTGGTGAGTGGGAAAGTACGAAAGGCCTCCAATTCCGGTTATTAATCCGTAGCGGCCAGTTGGCTGCCAACGCTGCTCAGGAGCTTCTCCGCGGCCTCTCCGGGATACTGGGTGGCAAAGTCTTCATCCAAAATGAGCAGGGAGACGGCCGGATCAATCTCCTCAATTGCATCACGCATCCTTGGACCAGCGCCGGAACAGCAGTGCGCCGTTAGTCCCGCCGAACCCGAAGGAATTCGACATCGCATATTCAAGCTTCGCCTTGCGGGCCTGATTGGGGACGAAGTCCATGCCAGCGGTGTCGGGATCCTGGCTTTCCAGGTTGATGGTGGGAGGCAGGATCTGATCGCGCAGGGCCAGGATGGTGATGCCGGCCTCCAGACCGCCAGCGCCACCGAGAAGATGGCCGGTCATGGATTTAGTAGAGCTGACGGGAATCTTGCGCTCGCCAAAAAAATTGCGGATGGCGTGCGCCTCGAGCGTGTCGCCGATGGGCGTGGAAGTGCCGTGAGCGTTGACGTAATCGACCTTGTCCGGAGGGATGCCCGCATCGCGCGCCGCGTTACGCATGACGCGGAATCCGCCTTCGTGCTCAGGCGCGGGCTGCGTCATGTGGTAGGCATCGCCCGACATGCCATAGCCGGCAACTTCGGCCAGGATGGGCGCGCCGCGCCTTTGGGCGTGTTCGAGCTCTTCCAGCACCAGAATGCCCGCGCCTTCGCCCATGATAAAGCCGTCGCGATCTTTGTCCCAGGGACGGCTGGCCTTTTCGGGATCGTCATTGCGCGTGGAAAGGGCACGCATGGCCGCGAATCCGCCGACGCCCATCTGGGTGATCGCAGCCTCGGAGCCGCCAGCGATCATCACGTCAGCGTCGTTGTGCTGGATGATGCGGAAAGAATCTCCGATGGAGTGGGCGCTGGTGGTGCAGGCCGTAGCCGTTGCTTCATTCGGCCCCTTGGCCCCGAACCGCATGGATACATGGCCCGCCGCCAGATTGATGATGGCCGCCGGAATAAAGAATGGTGAAATCTTGCGCGGGCCGCCCTCGAACAGGGCTGTGTGCTCGCGTTCGATGATGTCGAACCCGCCGATGCCGGACCCGATGTGCACGCCCACGCGCTCGTCGTTTTCCGGCGTAATCTTCAGTCCTGACATCTTGAACGCCTCATCCGCGGCGGCAATAGCCAGGTGAATGAAGCGTCCCATCTTCTTGACTTCTTTTTTTTCGATGAAGTTGAGCGGATCGAAGTTCTTGACCTCGGCGGCGATCTGGCAGGCGAAATTAGTGGAATCAAACTGCGTAATGCGCGCCACTCCGCTCTTGCCGGCAAGCAGGCCCTGCCACACCTCTGGAGTCGTATTTCCCACGCCACAGATCAGGCCAATGCCGGTAACGACGACCCTGCGTCCCAAACTACTTGCCGCCTTTCGAGTGCTTGGAGATGTAATCGATGGCGTCCTGCACGGTGCGGATCTTTTCCGCATCCTCGTCAGGAATCTCGATGTCGAAGCCTTCCTCGAAAGCCATCACCAGTTCGACCGTGTCCAGTGAATCGGCGCCCAGGTCGTCCACGAACGACGCGCTGGAAGTGACCTCGCCTTCGTCCACACCCAACTGCTCTACGATGATCTGCTTAACTTTTTCGTCAACGGCTGCCATGTTTCTCCTCGCTTAAACTCGATTTGATCGAAATCCGATACCCGGAATGCAAAATTGCCCGCTACTCAGATGCCACTCTAACGGAAAAAAGGCGAACCTGTAGTCTAATTGCCCCGGTGAATTTGTGTAAAGGAAGAGCATCGCACGCGGGACAATCCTTAGCCACGCTCCGGATCGGACACTTGATCCTAAAGGCTGGCAGTTCTCGTGGTCAAACCGCCGACACGCTATGATTGGACGTTTTAGAACTCATCTTGACGGGAGTTCACTGTGAAACATGCGTGGGTGTGGTTTTTGGCATTGTGCCCAATGGCGTATGCGGGGCCGTGTCCGGCGGGACAGCCGAAGGACGGGAGCGCGCTGGTCCAGAACGAGCAAACATGGGCCAAGGCTCTGGAACAACGCGACTCCGCGACCTTGAGCTGCCTTCTGGCAAAAGAGTTTGAAGACGCAGGACCCGATGGAGCCCTCGAGGATCGCGACACAACCCTGACCAAGGCCGCCCAACATAAACCCGTCCATCATGAATTAACGGAGATGCACGCCTACGTCAACGGAGATTTCGGCTACATCCGCGGCCTGGCGACAGCAGTGGACGCACAGGGTAAGGCTCAAGCGAGAGTTCGGTTCACCGATATTTATGTTTACCGGGATGGACGATGGCAAGCCGTGGCCGCGCATGAATCGATGCTGCCGGCAACTCCCTAGGAGCTTGCGCAGAAACCTACAAACGCGTCCAATGACGTGGAAGAGCGGCGCTTCAGCGCCGCCTAAGGGCGCTAAAATCCGTCCGGGCTTCAGCCCCTGTGGTCGCATTTTTTCGTGCCGCACAGAAAGGATTCAATTTTCATGCGCGCAGTCGTGCAGCGTGTAAGCCACGCTAAAGTTGCTGTGAATGGCGAAGTCACAGGCGAGATCGGCCCGGGACTGCTCATCTTGCTCGGCGTCGGCCGCGACGACACCAACGCCGATGCGACGTACCTGGTAGAGAAAATCGCCGGCTTGCGAGTGTTTGAAGATGCCCAGGGAAAAATGAATCTGAGCGTGCAAGACGTCGCCGGAAGCGTGCTGACCGTTTCGCAGTTCACGCTCTACGGCGACGTGAGGCGAGGCAAGCGTCCCTCATTCGACGCCGCTGCCCCGCCGGAAAAAGCGCGCCAGCTCTACGAATTCTTCGTAGACCAGATTCGCGCCGCCGGATTGCGCTGCGAAACCGGTCGCTTTCAGGAAATGATGAAGGTGGAATTGGTGAACGAGGGGCCGGTGACGATCTTGCTGGACTCGGGAAAAGCTTTTTAGGAGCGGCACCGTCATCCTGTCTCTAACCACTTGTCATCCTGAGGAAGCGGAGTCCTCGGCGAAGCCGAGGACTTCCGACGAAGGACCTCTGCAACTTGCCAGCAGCACCGCCCGCCGCAAGCGGGCCACCCGCCTAGAACCGCGATCCCCAAAACCAGCTCCGCGGAGCAATCCTCGAACGAAACTGCTTGAGAGTCGCCAGTTGAGCGCTCAGCTTGTCTACGTCATATGTGTGATCCGCGTTGGCTGGCTGACCAACGAGGTAAACGGCCAGGTCACCGTGCTCCATCTGCTCAACCGTCTGTAAAACGTTGCCTCCTGGGCTATCTCCGAACGGCAGAAGTTGTGCAACGATGCCACCTAGGTGAACCTGCTTAAACTCAGGAAGCGTCGGGTAATAGTAGTCAGGCCCCCCCACTATGATTTTCGTTATCACGAAACCAGATACCCATTTATCGTGGTCCGGTTCGCCTTGTATGCGGTCTTTGTGGAACTCAATCTCTTCAATGCGCCAGTCGAACTCAGCCATCAGCTTCATGATCCTCTCATTGTCAGCACTTCGGTAGACGGCTTGTTGTCGCATCTGCGTGTAAAGGCCTCCGATTGCCGGAACCAGAATCGTTGAGATTACGACGATGCCAAGTTTTGAGTTCAGAAATCCAAGAAGGCCATGTGATTTGGCTCGCTTACTGCCATTTTCTTCCAGCTCGGACCTAACTTTTAGCCTAACCGCCTCTTCCAATCGAATCCGTTCCCTAGCTTCGTGGGACAGAGCAGGTCGAGACGTATCGTCAGGCATTATGTGTCCTCCTCTCAAATATCAAGGCGTCGCCGCAAGCCTAGAATAAAGTACACTTAGGGGCAAAGGGTAAATTTGAGTCTTTCTATCAGCGGTAACAGGCTGTATCTATCGGGACAAACCGAATTCGGGGAATTCGGAGGGGGGAATTCGGGGACAGACGGAACGTTCCCTGCAGCTAGTTTGAATCGCAACCCAAAGAGAAGCGCAGAGCGGCACACACCGCATTCATTCGTGCGGCACTAAGCTGCGCCACGCTTTTCCCCAGGCGCTGTTGCGACACCGTAACTGCATTGTGCAGGTTCACCACGCACGGGGACTTCATGCCGTCCTCTTCATTCTGGGAAAGTTAGGGAAAGACGAAATGTTCCGTTCTTTAGAAAACTTGTAGCGCCGCCGCACTCTTCCGTTCCCGATGCGGCCTCACCACAATCTCAACATCGTGATCAAGCGCCACCAGGAAGCGTAGCAGGCGTTCGACCGAGAACTGGCGAAACTCGCCCCGCAGCATCTTGGAGACATCGGGCTGGCGAACCCCAAACAATTCCGCGGCTTCCACCTGTTTGAGGCCCCGTTTTTTCAGGATTCTGTCAATCTTGACAACCAGCTGCGCTTTCACCAAATGCTCCTCGGCGTTGGGCACGCCGATGTCCTTAAAGACATTACCGCTTCCAATTTCATAGCTTTGTTTGCGGCTCATTGCTGTCCCCCCTTTGCCATCTGTTCGGCCTCACGTAATCTTTGCTTGATTAACTCGATGTCCCGGCGCGGAGTCTGCCTTCCGCTCTTCGATTTTTTCTGGAAGGCATGTAGAACATAAACTCGGCCGGAGTATTTCAGGGTGTAGACGGCGCGGAAGGTATCTCCGCGATAGTCCTTGATCACTTCCAACACTCCTGCTCCGCCGAAACCAGTCAAAACCTTCGCGTCCTCATGCTTGCTACCGGATTGAGCGACGTACAACGCATAGCCCACGTGGTCCTGCACTGGTGGAGGAAACTCCCGGAGATTCTTGAGGCTTGCGCCCAGCCAGATCACCGGTTTTAGCGGTGGACCATTCAGCATGCTGTTTGCAGTATAGTGATATCACTATATCAACGTCAAGAAGAAATATCTACAACTACTTTGCCTCGCACCCCAGAGAAAACCGCAACGCCGCACACACCTCATTCATTCGTGCGGGACTAAGCTGGGCCACGCGTTTCCCCACGCGCCGTTGCGACACCGTAACGGCATTGTGCAGGTTCACCGCGCACGGCGACTTCATGCCGTCCTCCTCATTCAGAACGACTTCCGATGGTACGCCGCGAATCGTGGAAGTGACTGGCGCAACCGTGGCGGTGGATAAATATGCGATGGCGCTGTCGCGAGTGAGCACGAGAACCGGCCGTTTCTTGTCCGGCGCGGCAAAGTCGTAGAGCCGGACCTCACCTCGCGCGATCCGGCCTCGCGCGATCCGGCCTCGGGCTATTCTTCCTCCGGTCACTCCGGCGGCCACGTGGCCTCCGCTTCCCATCCCCGCGCTTCCGCGTCGGCTTGTGACTGTCGCGAGTAGCCCTGGCGGTCGCGCTCTTCACTGGCTCGCAGCTCCAACCGGCGGAGATGTTCCCGCAGCGCGTCGCGCACCAAAGCGGACCGGTTTCGGTTAGTACGCTTCGCGGCCTGGTCGGCGGCGTGTAACAGCTTTTTATCCAGCACGATTTGAACGATTCGCATATGTGGAATCCATTCCACAGTATACTCCACATATAAGACAGTTCAAAGCCAGCGCTTACATTCCAGAAGATGGTGGGCGGGGATTTTGACTTCCATCGCATCCAGCGCCAACCACTCACCCCTGCCCCTGCCCAAAGATTTCCACATCCCTTGTGACATCTGACCTTGCGGTCATACCACTTTTTAGTCCATCATTGTCCCAGCAAGGGCAGTACACGCGGCAATAACCACAGGACGCTCCCGGGCCAAGAATCGACCGGTAAGTCCCGTGCTGTCTAGATTTTAGTATCCAAGTTCTTTGACATCTATATTTTGCGGGCCAAAACATGCCTAACCCGATGATTCCCAAGATTGAGGGGGGGTGGGGGAGGGGTACCCGTGGTCTAGTTCCTAGACCAGGGAATCCACCTCCGGAAAAGCGCCCTGCAAAAATAAATATTCAGGCAGACTTCTAGCGCGCTTCGAGAATCGCATCCGCCACCCGCGCCGCCTCCACCGCCGCCCTTACATCGTGCGTTCGCAAGATGTGCGCACCCTTGAGAATCAAGGCGGTGTGAGCCGCGAGATTTCCGTGAAGCCGGTCCGCGGCGGCAGCGTCTTTTCCGTCTTTCGCCAAAGTGCGTCCGAGAAAAGATTTTCTCGAAGTTCCCGCCACCAGAGGAAAGCCGAGTGATTGTAAATCCTGAAATCGAGCCAGTAGAGGATAGTTTTCCTCGAAGCTCTTCCCGAAGCCGAAGCCAGGATCAAGCGCGATTCTTTCGCGGCGCACGCCAGCCAAAACGGCTGCTTCCGCCCATTCCCGGAGTTCGCGCTTGACCAGCAGAACAACATCGCCGGGCGGCGGCAAACTATGCCACTCCTCGGGACGCCCACGCATGTGCATCAAAACGGCCCCGCATTTTATTTCGGCAACCGTCTTAGCCATCAGCGGATCCCAGCGCAGCCCGCTGACATCGTTGACGATCTCGGCTCCGGCCGTCACCGCAGAACGCGCAACGCTGGCTTTGTAAGTGTCAATAGAGATGACGGCATCTGGCCGCTGCTTTTTGAGCGCCGTGATCACGGGCAACACGCGCCGCAGTTCCTCCTCGGCGCTGACCTCGACTTTCGTGCCGGGACGAGTAGATTCTCCGCCCACGTCAATGATGTCAGCTCCCTCGTCGAGTAACTGGAGCGCGTGATCGAGAGCTTTGCCGGAATCGAGAAAGAGGCCGCCGTCAGAGAAAGAATCAGGGGTCACGTTGACGATGCCCATGATCAGCGTGCGCTTGCCCAGTCCCAGCGTGCGCGTACCCAGGCTCCACTGAAAGACAGCTCGCATGCGGCAGATTCTAACTGAAAGGAGAAAGTTGAGCCGAACTGCGATTAACTTCGCCTATCTGCGACGAACCGCGGCTTCCCGCGAACGCATCGTCCGAAGCGCGCCGGGACCTGTGCCGGTGGGCGGCTTGCGCATTCCGTCGAGCAAGTCTTTGAGCACAACGGCGTTGTTGCGCCTCTCGTTCTTCGAGGCATACAAGAGCGTGAGACGTTTTCTTTTGTGAGCCAGGGAATAAAGTTTCTGCAGATCTTTCTCGGCTTCCGGACGCGCCAATTCCTTCAGGTAGCGCTTGCGAAACAGCAGCCATCGCTCGGGTTGCGCGTGGAACCACTTCCGCAATTCGTCGGAGGGCGCGAGATCGCGAAGCCACTCCTGCATGGCGACTTCAGTTTTTCGCAGACCGCGCGGCCACAGGCGATCGACCAGAACGCGCGCTCCATCGGCGCGCGACACCGATTCGTAAACCCGCTTCACCGCGACAGGCATGGCTTTCCGCTTTCCTCTATCATTGTAAGGCGAAGTAAGTCCGCGGGATTGCAGCGGGCTGTGGGAAACCGGGCACAAATGGTCGATCGAGTGGTGGTGATGAAGACGAAGAAGCGGTGGATCGAACGGAAGCGACGCCCGAGATTTGCGTTGGAAGTTAGCCGTTGGATTGCAGCAGCTCTGGCCGGATGCTTCACACTGGCCGTACTCTCAGGTTGCGATGTGGAGCGCCGCAAATCGGACGCTGAGCTCGGCCTCACTCCCCAGCAGGCCGCAGGCCGCAAGCTCTACGACAACTACTGCGACCGCTGTCACCGGCCCTATTCCACCAAGGGGAAGAAAGGTCCAGGATTGAAGGGCGTATTCCAAAACAGATTTCTTCCGCAGACTGGATTACCCGCCAACGACGAGCGTGTGGTCGATATTATTCGCAGCGGCCGTCCTGACATGCCGGGTTACAACCAAGTGTTGAGCCAACAGGATATTCAGGAATTGCTGGCCTACATGCACACGCTGTAGCGGGCCGACGGAATCAGCGGCGGGCAGTTGATTGTCTGTGGGATAATCTCCCGGTGAAACGGGCCTCGTCGTCAGAGACTTTTCGCAAGCTGCCCTCCGTGAATGAAGTGATGAACGTCCCCCAGGTTCACTCGCTTGTAGCGAGCTACGGCCGAGATCCCGCTGTCGACGCGGCGCGCGTGGTGCTGGACCGGCTGCGGCAGGAAATTGCGTCGGGACTGTTGGATGAAGATGCGCTGGAGCTTGCGCTCTCGGGCCTTGCAGACGCAGTCGAAAGCCAACTTCGTCAGGCTCTCGGTTACTCCCTGAGAACCGTAATCAACGCCACTGGTGTGATTCTGCACACCAACCTGGGCCGCGCACCGCTGGGCGAGGCGGCGATCGAGCACATTCGCGAGACCGCAGCCAGTTATTCCAATCTTGAGTTTGACCTTGGCGCTGGCGCTCGCGGCAAGCGCGATGTACATGTGAACCGGCTGTTTCAACGGCTACTCACTGAGGAAGTAAAGAATGGGATCCAGGCAAACGTCTCGACCATCGTCGTCAACAACAACGCAGCTGCTGTGCTGCTCGCACTGAACACGTTGGCTGAGGGCGGGGAAGTCATCGTCTCCCGCGGCGAACTGGTCGAGATTGGGGGCTCGTTCCGTATTCCCGACGTGATGGCCAAGTCGGGCGCAATCCTGCGCGAAGTGGGTACGACGAACCGCACCCGCGCCTCCGACTACGAGGCCGTCATCACCGAGCGAACACGGCTTCTGCTGCGAGTACACCGTTCAAACTTTGAAATCACCGGCTTCACCGAGCAGGCCTCTACGGCGGAACTGGTGGCGCTGGCCCGCCAGCGCGGCATTCCGCTGATGGAAGACCTGGGCAGCGGCGCGCTTTTTGACCTGCGCTCAATCGGTATCAGCGGCGAGCCGGGCGTGCTCGACAGCCTGCGCAACGGCGTAGACATCGTCACTTACAGCGGAGACAAACTGCTGGGCGGACCGCAGGCTGGATTGATCAGCGGCAGTTCAGAGTTGATCGCACGGATGAGATCCAATTCGCTGTTCCGGGCGTTGCGTGTGGACAAGCTGATCTACGCTGCGCTGGAAGCGACTCTTCTCGCCTACGTGCGACACGATCACGATGCGATTCCGACGCTGCGCATGATGCGGCTCTCGAAAGAAGCGATCGGCGAGCGGGCTGAGGCGGTGGCGGCGAGAATAGCCGTGCCAAAGTTGCACGTCGAAATTGTGGATGGTGAATCCCTCCTCGGCGGAGGCGCCGCGCCATCCTCCACCCTACCCACGCGGTTGCTGGCTGTGACTTGTGATGGCCTGAGTGCTGACGAGCTGGCCGCGCAACTGCGCGGTTCCGAGCCGCCGATCATCACGCGTGTCGAAGAAGGCCGCGTGTTGCTGGACTTACGGACTGTGTTTCCGGAACAGGACGAAGCAATCGAAAACGCTCTCGCAAGGATCGGACGGAATGGATAATTTCTTGCGAAAAGGAGTCTCTTATGCGGAAGCTGGCTTGGACAATATTGGCTTTGCTCGTAGTCACGGCTGCGGGCGTTCCGGCGCAGGAGCCTGTCGTCGATGCTCCGGGTCGCGGGCCGATCGACCAGGAACACACGAAGTGGATCGATCACGCGATGCGTTCCATCTCAACCATCAAGCCAGGGATGACACGAAAGAACCTGTTCACGGTATTTACTGAGGAGGGCGGACTCTCCACTCGCACACATAGGAGATATGTCTACAAACACTGCCCTTATATCAAGGTGGACGTGGAATTCTCTCCGGTCGACGATATGGATGCAGGCCCAGATGAGGATCTGCAGGACAGGATTGTCAAGATCTCAAGGCCGTACTTAGAGTACTCGATCGCAGACTAATCTCATTTCACCCTACTATTTCACCGTCCATCGAGGCTTCCACTATGATCATTGGCACAGGCATTGACATCGCGGAAGTTCCCCGCATACGCCAATCGATTGCCCGTTTCGGCGATCGCTTTCTTCAACGAATCTATACGGCGGGTGAAATCCGCTACTGCGACTCGAAAGCCAATCGCGTCGAGCGCTATGCCGCCCGTTTCGCCGCCAAAGAAGCTGCTATGAAGGCTCTGGGTACAGGCTGGAGTCACGGCGTTCGCTGGCGCGATTGCGAGGTTGCACGCCTGCCGGGCGGACGTCCGACGATTGCTTTTCACGGAAGGGCCGGCGAGATCGCCGCCCGGCTGGGCGTGAAAAATGCCACGCTATCAATTTCGCACACGGAAGAGCAAGCCATCGCGCAAGTCATTCTCGAAACCTAGCCGTGCCCAAACCGCAATCCGGCGGGCCTTCTGCTAGACTGACGCATTCCATTTCATCATGTCTGCAACCATTCAGTCTGCCACGCTGGCTTCGTCCGCCGAAATTCCCGACCGCACTCTTCTCGTAGGTCTGGGACTTACCAGTTTTGCCGCATTGTTGTTGGAGCTGGCGCTCACCCGCTTGTTCTCTGTAGTGCTCTTCTATCACTTCGCCTTTCTCGCGATTTCGATTGCGCTGCTTGGGCTGGGCGCAGGCGGAGTGTTTGCCTATCTGCTGAAGAGCCGCCTGGCGCGCTTCCCCACGCGCACCCTGTCGGCGTGCCTGTGCATGGCCAACGCGATTCTGGTCCTCGCAGTGTTGGAAATTGTGCTCCACGTGCCGGTCGCACTCACCGTAACCGGCAAGAATTTTCTACACCTGAGCGTTCTTTATCTCACGGCGGCGCTGCCTTTCTTCCTGACTGGATTGTTATTCTCGGTGGTTTTCGCTCGCGAGACCTGGCGCGTCTCCCGGCTTTACGGCGCAGATTTGAGTGGCGGCGCGCTGGCCTGCCTGGCAGTAGTTCCATTGCTCAACTGGGTTGGGGGGCCGAACACGATTCTGGCGGCCGCCGTGGTGATGGCTGCGGCCGGCGCGATCTGGGCAACCTCTTCAAGGGTGCGCAACCTCGCCGGAGGACAGGCGGTTCTGTTCCTGATCCTCATCGCGGCGAATCACTCGAACGGGCTGATTGATGTTGTCTATGCCAAGGGCATGTTTCGCGACCCTGCATGGGTGGAATTTGCCCGCTGGAATGCGCTCTCTCGAGTGGAAGTGGATCGGCAGGGCCGGGCCAAGGCCATCGTTATCGACGCTGACGCTTCCACTTACATCATGAACTGCGATCTGGCGCACTGGCGCGACACCGAGTGGGAGGACGATCTCATGTCGGCTCCGCCGGCGCTGGCCAACGTTCTGCGCCCGCACGGCGAGTTCGCAATCATCGGGCCGGGCGGTGGCGTGGATGTGCTGCGCGCCGTGGCCAACGGCAGCCCCAGCGTGACCGGCATTGAAATTAATCCCATCATTGCCGACACGATCATGCGCGGACGCTACGCCGATTACGCACAACATCTTTACGAACGTCCAGAAGTTCACATTCACGTAACCGATGGCCGCTCCTACCTGCGTTCCACACCGCAGAAGTTCGACGTAGTGCAGATGACGCTGGTGGATACGTGGGCCTCCACAGCAGCAGGCGCTTTCGCGCTGAGTGAAAACAATCTTTATACCGTGGAAGCCTTCCGGGAGTACTTCCAGCATCTCAAGCCCGACGGCATGATAGCCATTACGCGCTGGGAGTTTCGCCAGCCGCGGGAGGCGCTGCGCGTGGTCGCGGTGGCGATGGAAGCGCTGCACAGTCTGGGCGTGGCAAGTCCGGCGCGCAACTTTGTCGTGGCTTCGCAAGGCCCACTCAATGAAGACGGGATCCCCGTAGTTGTGCTGGCCAAGAAGACTCCTTTTACCGCGGAGGAGGAGGCCGCGGTGCGGGACCAATTCGACCGGTACGACGAACTGAGTCCGCTCTATCTGCCCTTAGAGGCGGCAAAAGGGGGAGCAGGCCCTAATCCGTTTGCCGATCTGATCGCGACCAATGATCCTTACCGCTTCGCGCAAAATTATGCCTACAACGTAGCACCCGTCAGCGACAATGCACCGTTCTTCTTTTTCACGCTCAAGGCCGGACAAATCCTCGGACAACAGGGGCTGCAAAACGGGATTGACTGGAAGGTGAATCTCGGCGTCCTGGTGCTGATTCTTGTTCTCGTAATTTCGCTGGCAGCAGTCCTGGCTTTTCTGATTCTGCCGCTCGCGCTCCAGACAGGGCGCCAGTCACCGCTTCCGCTGTTCTATTTCGTGGCCGTGGGTCTGGGTTACATCCTCGTTGAAATCGCATTCATCCAGCGCTTCGTGCTTTTTCTGGGACACCCCACGTATGCCCTGACCGTGGTCATCTTTCTCCTGATGCTCTCCAGCGGTGCGGGGAGTCTGATGTCGCGCCGCTGGCTCCCTCGCCCCCCAATGGCCTGGATGCCGATTGTCCTGGTGATCGCCGCGCTTGTAGCCGACGTCTTGTTTCTTCCCCGCATCTTGACCGCTTGGGTCGGACTGAGATTTGAGTACCGTCTAATGGTCAGTGGATTGCTGCTGATACCTCTCGGCTTCGTGATGGGCATGCCATTCCCCAGCGGCTTGCGCGCTCTGGCTGCGGGCTCCGCCTCCGATGCCTCCAGCCGAGCGGCAGAGCAGATGACAGACGGGGTGACAAACCAAGACAATGCGGTCGAGTGGGCATGGGCCATGAATGCTGCTGCCAGCGTGCTGGGATCTGTGCTGGCCATGGTAATCGCAATCCAGTTTGGCTTGAACGTCACGCTGGCCTGCGGCGTCGCCGCCTATCTGCTGGCCCTGTTGCTGCTGCCCGCCCTGCATCCCCAGCGTTCTTAAGAAAGCGCCCGGGTTTGCTATGATGCTGCGAGGGGCGGCAGGTACGGACCGTTCCATGCGCCGGTCGGAGGGAAATACTTGCCGAGCCAGAAGCAGATCAAATGGTCGCAACTTCGCGTCGGCCTCACGGTGATCTTCGCCAGCCTCGTCCTGGCGCTGCTTTTGTTCCTGATGTCCGGAACCAGCGGCCTGTTCTCGCATCGAATTACCCTGGTATCGTTCTTCGACAATGCCAGCGGACTGCGTGTAGGAGCGCCCGTGCGGCTGAGCGGCGTCGATATCGGCAATGTCGTCGGCATTCGCGTTGTGCCCGACAAGGACAAGCAGATCACTCCAGTCGAAGTGATCATGAAGGTCAGCACGAAGTACAGTTTCAACCTGCGTCGCGATTCGGTCACGACTCTCTCGACTGCCGGCGTACTCGGCGAAACGTTCATGGATATCGACAGTGCGCAAGCCATTGGCCCCGCGGCGCAAGATGGCGACACGCTCCCCACCCGCGTGCACCCCGACTTCAATGAAGTTGTGCGCTCCAGCCAGAGCACGCTCCAGAACATGGACGCGCTGCTCAAGCGTGCGGACCGCATCCTCGCCTTCGCCGAGAGTGGCAAAGGATCGCTGGGAAAGTTGATCTACGATCCCACTCTGTATGACCGCCTTTCACAAACTGTTGCGGAGCTTAAGAGCGTCGTCGACGAGATTGCCAAGGGACAAGGCAGCCTGGGCCAGTTGATAAACAGCAACGATGCTTACAACAAGTTCGTCGCCACCCTCGACAAGATGAACGCCTTGGTGGACGATCTCCAACAAGGCAAAGGCACGGCCGGAAAGTTCCTGAAGGATCCAACACTCTACGACAACGCCAACCAGACCGTCGCCAACTTGAAGCGCGTGAGCGAGGACCTCAACGCGGGCAAGGGAACAGCTGGAAAATTGCTCAAGGACGAGGAACTGGCGAAGAAGATCGACACCACCATGACCAAGCTTGCGGCGCTGACCAGCGACCTCGACGCGGGCAAGGGGACGGCGGGAAAACTGTTCAAGGATGAGACCCTCTACAACAACGCCAACCATATGCTGGAAGAGACTCAGAACTTGATAAAGGCGATCCGCCAGGATCCCAAGAAGTATCTCAGCATCAAGCTGCACATTTTCTGATTGAGTGATCGGGTGATTTTGTAATTGGGCGATTGAAGAACCTTGAGGGATTTCAATCACAAAATCACTCAACGACTCAATTCTTCTTCAGTGCTCTCCGATACCGAAAACTGCGCCCAGCATTAAAATCGCGAGCACGCCAAACGAGATCGCTCCGTACTTCCAATCCTTTTCGCGCAGGAAGAGAACGCCCGCAACCAGGACGCGCACCACAGGTGTCGCCAGCATCAGCAGCACGCCAGCGCGTTCAATCTCAGCTGGAACGCGGCCATGGATGAAGAGTTCAGCCAGCAATCCTGCCAGCATGATGAAAAAACATCCGAACGCCCCCACGCGCAACACCAGCGCGACTACACGATCGAAGGCTGGTTCGCGCAGGTGGCTCATGCGGCGCCTCCCGTGAACAAGTGCACGCACAAGTGCCCGGCGAGATAAAGCATGATCCCAACCAGCAGATAGACGACGTATTTTGTGTGAATGCGCGGTGCCAGCCGTGCGCCCAACAAGGAGCCTAGAAATACTCCAACCGCCAGCGGAGCAGCGATCTCCACCAGAATGTCTCCCCGCCGGTAGTAGACGATGGCACTCGCCGCAGCCGTCACTCCAATCATGAAATTTGATGTGGCCGTGGCCACTATCAGCGGAACGTTCATGAAGATGTACATCACCGGAACTTTGATGGGACCACCGCCTATGCCCAGCAAGCCGGAGAGTCCGCCAGCCACCAAGGATGCCGCCAAGCCAACTGGATAGCGTCGCGGCTCATAGGGAGGAATCACGGTCTCACCGTTGTTACTGACGGGAGCGTCTTCCTCATCTTTTACTTTGCCGCCGCGCAACAAAATTGTGACCGAGCTGTACAAAAGAAAACCGGCGAACAATCCCTCAAGAAGGTTCCGGTTGAAATACCCGACGAGATAGGCGGTGACCGCAGCGCCGAACGCGGTCGCCAGTTCGAGCGTCATGCCGAGACGGATGTCGGTGGTGTGGCGCTGTAGATGAACTGAGGAACTCGCTGCCGAAGTCGTGATCACCGCCACCAGACTCGTGCCAATGGCCTGTCGAATGGGAATTCCAAAGTGCAGTGCGAGGATGGGTGAAAGCAGAATGCCGCCGCCGATCCCGGTCAGCGCCCCCAGAAATCCTGCGAAGAAACCCAGTATCACCAGGAAGGTGCTCAGCATGCCGCGTTCTAGGACACCACCCGCGGCGTGGATGTGGACTCAGCCTGCTCGTGCGCATGATAGCTGGAGCGCACCATCGGTCCAGACTCGACGTGGCGGAACCCGAAGCGCAGCGCTTCATCCCGCAACTCGCGGAATTCTTCAGGCGTGTAGAAGCGGGCGATGGGCAGGTGGTCGCGCGAGGGACGCAGGTACTGCCCCACCGTAAGAATGTCCACGCCCCGACCGCCGAGATCGCGGAACACCGCCACCAATTCTTCCGTCGATTCGCCTAGACCCACCATCACGCCGCTCTTTGTCACCATGCCGGGAGAAATTTTCTTGGCATTCTCCAGCAGCGTGAGAGACCGTTCGTAGCGGGCGCCGGAGCGTACCGCCCGATAAAGACGCGGCACGGTTTCGGTATTGTGGTTCAAAACGTCGGGCTTCGCATCGAGCACGATCTTTAGTGGCTCTTCCAAGCCTTGAAAGTCCGGGATCAGCACTTCGATGCGGCAATCTGGAATCACCTCGCGAATCTCGCGAATAGTCTCGGCAAAAACCTTGGCGCCGCCGACGTTGTCGTCGTCCCGATTCACACTGGTCACAACGGCATGCTTCAGGCCCAGCGTGGCCACAGCCTCGGCTACCCGGTGCGGTTCGTCCCAGTCGATCGGATCGGGACGGCCCTTCGGGACGGCGCAGAAACCGCAGCGGCGGGTGCAGATGTTGCCTAGTAACATGAATGTTGCAGTCTTGTGATTCCAGCACTCGCCGATGTTAGGGCATTGCGCCGACTCGCAAACCGTGTGCAGCCCTAGTCCACGGGCCAGCTTCTTGAGCTCATGAAAGTTGTCGCCAACCGGAGCTTTGGCCCGCAGCCAAGCCGGCTTGGGAACACGCAAAGGCGGGTTGACTTCGATCTGAATCAGTTGTGAAGTTCCGGCCATCCTTTCGATTCTATCAGTTCATCCCACTTCGACTAACCCGTAGGTATGCTGCCAGCGCGTGCGCAGGGCAACTAAAGCGCGGCTGATTTCCACCTGCGTGACTTCGGAGTTTGGCCCCGCCATGACCGCCGCGGCTTCACGCTTGGCCAGTTCCAGTAGCTGCCGGTCGCGAATCAGGTTAGCGACGCGGAAGCTTGGCATCCCGGCCTGCCGCGTGCCAAAAAACTCTCCTGGCCCGCGCAGTTCGAGATCGAGTTCGGCGATCTGGAAGCCGTCGTTGGTGCGCACCATGGCGTCGAGGCGGCGCTCGCCTTCTTCCGTCACCTTGCCGCCAGTCATCAAGATGCAATAAGACTTGGCCGCTCCGCGCCCGATGCGTCCGCGCAACTGGTGAAGCTGCGCCAGGCCAAAGCGTTCCGCGTGCTCGATGACCATCACCGTGGCGTTGGGCACGTCCACTCCCACTTCGATTACCGTGGTCGCAACCAGAATCTGCAACTCGCCCTGCTGGAAGATGCGCATGACCTGGTCTTTCAACTCGGAATCAAGTCGCCCGTGCAGCAGCCCAACCTTCAGGTCGGCAAACACTTTCCCGCTCAGTTCGCGGTACATTTTGATTGCAGCCTTCAGTTCGGTCTCCTCGTTTTCTGCGATGACCGGATAGACCACATACGCCTGATGCCCTTTCACCACCTGCTTGCGCACAAAGTCCCAAACCTCGGGTGAGCGGTCGTCGGTGATTCTACGCGTGACGATGGGCGTGCGGCCCGGAGGAAGTTCATCGAGCACGCTGAGATCGAGATCGCCGTAGAGCGTAAGGGCCAGCGTCCGGGGTATGGGCGTAGCTGTCATTACTAGAACGTCAGGCTCGGCAAGTTTTGTTTCGGCTGCCTCCGCTTCCGATTCTGTGAGACCGACACCTTTACCTCCGCTGCCATCGCCCGACTTCTTCATCAACTTCAGCCGCTGTAGGACACCGAAGCGGTGCTGCTCGTCGACAATTACCAGGCCGGGTTTAGCAAATTCCACTTTCTCTTCCAACAGCGCGTGCGTGCCGATCACGAGCTGTGCGTTCCCTTGCGCGATGTGGCGGCGAATATCGCGCTTGCGATCGGACTCCAACGAGCCAGTCAGCAGGACGATGCGGTATCCGGCATTCTCCAGAATTTTCCGAGCGGAGAAATAATGCTGTTGCGCCAGAATCTCCGTTGGCGCCATCAACGCCACCTGGTACCCGTTTTCGATGGCGATGATCGCCGCCTGAAAGCCGACAATGGTCTTCCCCGAGCCTACATCTCCTTGCAGCAAACGCCGCATGGGATGAGGCTGTTGCATGTCATCGGCAATTTCTTTCAGGACCCGCTTTTGCGCGGCAGTGGGATGAAAGGGCAGAATTTTCTTGATCGCCTGGCGCACCCGGTCGTCCAGACGAAAGGCAATCCCGGTTTGCGCCTTCTGCTGTCTTCGCTTCAACTCCAGCCCCAACTCGGTGAAAAACAATTCTTCGAAAATCAAACGAATGTGCGCAGGCGTGCGCGACGACTGCAAATCTTCAAAGCTCTCTCCGGGCTCGGGCCAATGCACTTTCCACAATGCCTCCCGCGGCGAAACCAGCGCCAGGCGTTCGCGTACCGCTGCCGGGATGGTTTCGGCGAGTTCGGGAGTCAGATCGTCGAGCGCCGTGCGGATGACGCGGCGAAACCAGCGCGCCGTCACGCGCCCTTGCCCCGCCGACTCGTAGATGGGCACTATGCGTCCTACTTCGAGCGATGCCGCGGCTTTGTCGTCCGCAGCGTCTCCGGGCGCGTCGCCCAGCATCTCAAACTGCGGCTGGATGATCTGCAACTCTCCGCTGTGTGAGTCCTGCTCCACCTTGCCATAGAGGGCAATCAATTGACCGGCTTTGAACTTGTCTTGCAAATAGGTGGCATTGAACCAGAGGCACTTCAGCTTGGATCGACCCTGTCCCACAGTCAGTTGAAAGATAGGCATCCGGCGGGTGCGAAACAATCCGGAGTTGCGGACTTCACCAATCACGGTAGCCATTTCGCCGGCACGCAATTCCGCAATCCCGCGCGGATTCAGCCGGTCTTCATAGCGAAACGGAAGATAATTGAGCAGGTCGGCCACCGTGGCAATGCCTTTGGTGGCAAGAATCTCCGCCAGCTTGGGACCAATTCCCTTGACGTACTGCACCGGTGTGGTGAGTTCAAGCATGATGGAGGGTATCTGAGAATGTTAGCAGCAACTGGTCTCAGAAATGCGATGCCCAGAGTTTGGAGGTGTTATGACGATTATCCGCGGGCAATCAAAATTTGGCAGTAGAGTATGTGGATGGAAGGAACGACTATCGTGAATAGCGAATGAAATACCAACTAGTATTGCAGTTCGAAGCGAGCAAGACGGATGACTACGACCAACTGGTACTCCTTGAGGACGAGTGCATCGAGAGGCTGCAAATCGTTGCGATTGTTGATGGGCACGATTTTGGTGCGGGTGAATTCAATATTTTCCTGCGAACTGATGATCCATGTGCCGCCTTTAGGGAAGCGCAGGGCGTCGTGACTAATCGCGGGCTGCAGAATGTCATGCGGGCGGCGTATCGTGAACTGGCTGCTGAAGATTACGTGATTCTATGGCCTCCTTCCCTCACCGAATTTACTGTTGTGTAGGTGACCGCGCTGTCACCGAACCCACCCACCATGACCCCGGTGTCTAAACCCTCGGTGCTCCTAAACCTGCTCCAAGCTCTCCTCGCCATCGTCCTCGGCAACGTGGCCTACTTCCTCCTCGCCCCATCCCTCCCCCTTCCGCGCCACCGGCCCTTCCAACTCGACGTAGGCCTGCTCGTCGACTTCTGGTTCTGCATCGTTGCCTATGGCCTGATCCGTACGGCACGAAGGTGGAAGTAGCACCACTCCCGCTACGTTACTTTAGGAACCTGCTCAACCCGTCCCCCCACGTTACGATATCCCCTGAAGTATGAACAAAATCGCGGTCCTGTACGACGCGGGCCAGGCTGTGCTCTCCACCTTCGACTTGGACGAGGTGTTGCAGCGCATCCTCGGCATCGCGCACGACTATTTTCATCTGCGCAATGTGGCGATTCTGCTGCTCGACCAGCAGTCGCAGCAGTTGTACGTCCGCTCGCAGATTGGCTGGGACGAAGGGCAGGACAAGGTTTGGCTGGCTCCTGGCCAGGGAATCACGGGAGCCGCGGCACTCAAGAAGCAGCCCGTCTACGCCCCTGATGTCAGCCAGGACTCACGCTATTTCTGCTCCGCCAAGTCAACGCGCTCCGAACTCGCCATCCCTTTGATGGTGCGCGACGAAGTAGTGGGTGTGCTCGATTGCCAAAGCGATCGCCTGGATCCTTTCGATCCGGAGACCATCGATCTGCTCACGCTGTTCTCCACCCAGGCGTCCATGGCCCTGCAAAATGCGCGGCTGTACTCGCTGGAGCAACAACGCGCACGGCAACTGCAGGCCATCAACGCCATCGCCCAGCAAACCACGGCAGTTCTGGAGCTTGAAGAATTGCTCGATCGCGTTTGTCAATTGATTCAGGAAGCGTTCCGCGTCTGTCACGTCTCGCTTTTCTTGCGGGAGGACCATGACCTTGTGCTGCGGGCGCATCACGGAACGCTCACGCCGCGCATTCCGCAAGGCGGCCGTTTTCCGGCGAGTAATGAACCCTGGGCAAGCATTCTTTCCAGCGGCAGGACTGCAACGGAAAGTGATCTGCGCAGCGCCACCACGCTGAAGTTCTTCGCGGAATCGGCCTCGCGCATGCGCATTCCCCTGGTATCGTTCGGGCAGACGCTGGGAATTCTCGCCCTCGACAGCTCCCGGCCAGATGCGTTCCGCGACGGCGATCTACAGTCGCTCGAGTCAGTCGCCGACATCTGCGCCACCGCCATCCAGAACGCACATTATGTGGAACGCGTAAAACAACTTGCTTACCTCGACGGCCTGACCGGCATATTTAACCGGCGCTTCTTCGAATTGCGCATCATGGAAGAGATTGAGCGGGCCCGCCGCTACGGTACTGGCATGGCCGTCATCATGGCGGACATCGATCAGTTCAAACGTCTGAACGACGAGTTCGGACACGTGCTGGGCGACGAAGTGCTACGCCAGGTTTCGTCCCTGTTTCACCAGCAATTGCGCAAGATTGATGTGGTATGCCGGTACGGAGGCGAGGAGTTCGCGATTCTGCTGACTCAAACGAGCGCCCAGCACGCGATGAATATTGCGGAGAAACTGCGGAAGATGGTGGCCGGTTGGCAGTTCCCGGGCGTGCCGCGCACCGTCACCATCAGTGCCGGCACCGCCGCCTTCCCCGACCACGGAACCACCCGCGACGATCTGGTCAGGGCCGCAGACGCCGCCCTCTATGCCGCGAAGCAGGCCGGACGGAACCGCGTCTGCCTTGGGACTTCGATGCGCGGCCAAGCGGCAGGTTCTTAGCTCGCAAGGCTTGCGGGCTAAATATCGAACGAGTCGGCAGCCATCTCTTCGCGAAGCTCCTCCAGCTCTTGCTGCACCTTCTCGCGCTGCTTCTCGACTTCCTCCTGAACCTTGGGTGCAAGTTCCAGACTCAGCTTCTCGGCTTGCTCCTTCAGCTCTTTCTGTTGGTTGCAGAGAGCCCTGCGCAGTTCCAGCGAGGCCTTGCGAGTTTGCTCCGAAGCCAGTTCCATCTGGGGCTGGAGTTCAGCGACCTCGTCTCGCAGTTCGCTTAGCTCGACCTGGGTTTCCGCATCCAGCTCCGGCGCCTCCAGGCTCTCCTCAATCATCTCGCCCGATTCCTTGCGCTCGGGCAACGTGATGGTAAGAGTCTGCTCTTTCTTATCGCGAATCACTCCCACGCCCACCGATCCGCTAGTGTGAGAATGCAGGGCGTGAGTGAAGTCGCTGGTGTCGTGGACCGGCTGATCGCCGACGCGGGTGATTACGTCCCCAGCCCGCAGGCCGGCTTTGTCGGCGCGGCTTCCCTTTTCCACCGATCGCACCAGAACTCCATTTCCATTTTTGGCGCCAAAGAACTCACCCAGTTGCGGCGTCAGGTTCTCCACCATCAACCCGCTGCGCATCGACGAATGCACCACCACGACCCCAATGTTTGGAACATCGAAGTCCGGAAGGTTGGGGATCGGCGGAATCTCGACCTTGAAATTCTTGTCCCAGTCTCCATCTTTCATTTTCATATGGGAAAATTCGTTGCGGCGGTCGGCCAGTTGCACCTTGATGGTCAGGGGTTGTCCATCGCGGCTCAGCCCCAGCGAAATCACTCGTCCCGCGGGAGTTTCGTGGATCATACGCTGCAATTGCGACTTGCTTTCGATGGCCGTTCCGTTCATGGTCAGGATGACATCGTGTTCCTTGATCCCGGCCTTGCCCGCGGGAGCATCCTGATCGACCATCGTCACTTCGACGCCCTGTTCTTCCTTCAGTTTCAGCGCGCCGAGCCGGTCGGAACTGATGTCCACGATGTCCACACCCAGATAGGAACTCGTGCCCGAATCTTCGCTGGGAAAACCGAAGGGCTGCCCGGAGTCAACCTTCCATCGCTGTTCCGCTTGCGTCAAGTTGAGCAGCAAAGGCAGCAAAGCAATCGTCGTCAAAACGTGTTTTCGCATGGCCAGCCTCCTAAAAGTTGACTCAAATCTCGTGCTTACTGTTTCGCCCGCCTGATGCAAATGTCGCCGGTTGTGGTCCGAACTTTTAGCAAAGGTCCGCCGCCGTTCAACTTGCCTTCCGCGTTCAGCGTCCTCGGGCCCCACTGGTTGCCCTCGCTGGCGATGTGAATGTCGGAGAAGTCGGAAGTGATGTGGTGCCCATTTCCCAAATCCACGCTGGCGCGCACGGAAATGGCAACATCGGGTGCGATGTAAACGGTAATATCCCCGGCGGCGGTCTCAAGCATGGAATCGCTGCGCTCTGCCCCAGTGTTGATGAACTTCACCGTAATCCCGCCCGCGCCGGTCTCCACCCGGGCCGACGGAACCCCGTAGAGCTCAATGGATCCAGCACCCGCATTCGCGCCCACCCGCCCTTTCGCGGAAGTCAGGCGAATGCTGCCACCGCCCGTCTCGATCTCCGCCGGACCAGCGATATCGCCCAGGTTGATGCTCCCACCGCCCGTCGATGCCTTCACCCTGCCACCGCAATGCTTGATCTCAACGTTGCCGCCACCTGCTTCGATCACGACACCCATTCCGCCGGAAAGTACCATCACATTACCGCCGCCCGTCTCAGCCTGAATCTGCCCTTTCACCGAGCCAATCGTGATGTTCCCGCCGCCGGTCTCCAGCTTCAGATCTCCACCCACCGTCCCGACGTCGATCGAATCGCCTCCGGTTTCTATATTGACGGAACCGCCGACGTCATCCACCCGGACCTTCCCGCCGCCGCTCTCAATTTCCACCCGTCCGGTAATGCCCTTCGCTTCCACTCCTCCCCCGCCGGTTTCAATCTTGACGAGGGCAGTGTCGCGCGGAATATCGATTACGAACTCACCGGAGAATTTGCGCGGCCTTCCGCCATCCCACTCCGCCACGATCCAGGCGGTATCGCCCTTCACATAGGAGTTGATTTTGAACCCGGACTGGCGGCGCGCGTCTTTCTCGGATGAATAAGAATGACTGTGAACGACATAGCTAATGCCCTGCTGCTGTCCCCCGTGCACCACCACCGAACCCATGTCCAGCTTGACTCTCAAGTTCCTGGCCGCAGCCAGCGTGCCGGACATGGCCTGGGAACTGCCGCTATTTGTCTCCTGCGCCAATGCGGCCGGCGCAAGCGCGGCCAGTACACACAGCAGGCCGACGAATTGTGGCGAACGCTTCAAAATGAACCACCTCAGTTTCTCAAGTCTCGATCCATCAATCTGGTTCCATCAATCTGCTTCAATCAATCTCTGGCAACTGCGCCAGCATCGTTCGTGCCTGCGATTTGATGTACTGGCTCTGGTCCTTGGACGCCAGCGTCATCAGCACTCCCCGCACGCTGCCGTCGGCCTTGACAGGCTCAATCAACCGCAACGCTTCAGTGCGCACGCCCGGATTCGAATCGTTCACCAGAGCTTCCAGCACCACATCGCGGACGCGCACATCATTCTTCACAAAGCTGCCGAGACCATCGAGCGCCTTCAGCCGCACTCCCGGATTCGTGTCGTAGCGCAACGCGTACACCAGCGCCTCGCGCACCTGTGAAACATCGGGCTTCTGCGTCAGCAGGTCAACCGAATCCATGCGCACGCCCGAATTGTAGTTATTCCGCGCGGCAAACAGCAGCAGTTGCTGGATGCGCTGGTCATTCATCGATCCCTGCGTCTCCAGGGTGGAAACCGTGTCGTACTTGATGTTGACCTGATTCGTTCCCGGATCCTGCGTGATGGAACGGATGCCGGTGATCGAAGCCTCGGCGGGAGTTGCAGTCGAGCCGCTTGTCGCATTCGTAGGCTGATGGCCGAGCACTTTGTAGGAAGTCCCCACGCCACCGGCGAAGCCAAGAATCAGAATGGCCGACGCCAGCGCGGGCGAGAAGCGCACTTGCCGCAGCCAGTTTGCCGGATCGAACGCCAGACGCTGCCAGAAGCGCCCCTGCTCGGCCGTCTCCAGTGCCTCCTGCAGCCGCATGCGCGAAGCCGCCAGCAGGTTCGGGGTGGGCTCATCCGCCCGTTCCTGCGACAGCAGAGCGTGGAACTCCTGCTCCGCCTTCACTTCGGCGGCGCAGTCGGCGCAGCGCTCCACATGCTGCTCCAGTTCATGACGAGCATCATCAGCCAGCTCGCCGTAAACATGCAGCGTGATATTTTCTCGAACCCATTCGCACTTCATAGCAACCCCGTTTCAAGGTTTCTAAGGTTCCAAAGTTTCAAGGTCTTTGAAACCTTGAAACATTTGAAACTTTGAAACCTTCCTTACCTCATATCCGCCAACTGCCCTCTCAACTTCTGCGTAGCCCGAAACAAAGTATTCTTCGCCGTTTCTTCCGTCGTATGCAAAATCTCGCCTACGGTCCGTAACTTCAATCCGTGGTAATGCTTCAACTCAAACACCATGCGCTCGCGTGGAGTTAACTTTTCCAAGGCTCCAGAAATCCGCGCTCCCAACTGCCGCCGCATCAAATCGCGCTCCGGATTCGCTCCCGCCCGCCCGTCGGGCACCTGCTCCAGCAGGTCGTACTCGCCACCGTTCCCGTCCTTTGCCACCGGAGCATCTTCCTTGCGCACCGTCTTCTTACGAAGATGATCCAGGCAAAGATTGGTCACGATACGGTAGATCCATGTATAGAACGAGCACTCGAAGCGAAAGCTTCCGATGTTCTTGTAGGCCTTGAGGAAGGCGTCCTGATAGACGTCCTGGGCGTCGTGCTCGGTGCCGGTGAGATGCAGCGCCAGCCGCAAGACCGCCTGATCGTAGTGACGCACGAGTTCCTCGAAGGCGGCGCGGTTCCCGCGTTGCGCCTCACGGATGAGGATCGTATCGTCGATGCGGCGTTCTTGCCCAGCCATGCGGCCCCGCGCGGGGTCATGGTCCTTACTGATTCCGTTACCGCTGACCTTCTCCGCTCGATACTTCGCTCTCGCGAGCGCCCGTTCACCAACCGCAAGTGTTATTGCCCAAACATCGGCCGGCATGTTTTGTCGTTTCCTCTACCGCCCGGTGTCAATGCCGTACCCAGGCTTGCATAGGAATAGACGGTCAGTCAGTGGAACCGTGAGCAGAAATTATAGGCTGGATTTATGGATTTCTGCTTGCGGCTCAATGGGTTGGATAGACAGGATAGGCAACAAGAGGGATAGACATATGTCGGGATAGCCGCCTTGACTGTCTGGCCGAGCGAAGCTCGACGGCGTCCCGGAGGGGCGCCCGAAAATAGCCCGCCGCTTCGAGCGGCGGGAGGGCTCTGGCGGGTTATTTTCAGGGGTGCCTACGGCACGGATTCGGAAATAGCCAGAAGGCGGTATCCATCTGGGTCGGTAGGGAGTTTGTTTAACTGGAGGAGCGATAACTTGCGGAGCCTCTTGCCACCAGCATAGACCCCAACGGTCCAATCCTTGAATGGGTCGTAGCCATCCGAGACTTTCATGCCGAGGAAACGAACGGTGCAACCGCGTCGAGTGGGGGGTATCAACAACGTCAGTCGGCCGTCGGGTGGAACAGGAAGATCCTCGGATTTGATTGTCGCCAAACGCAGGCTGTAACGCTCGGGCGACGCCGAGACGACTCTCACCCTTTCGTGAGAGGCCGGGCTTGGTGCAGGAAGAGCGTATGAGCAACCTAGCGAGCCGAGCATGAGGGAAAAGGCAATTGCTTGCAGAGACGAAGGCTTCATCCACCCGCGCACGGCTCCTCCGAGAAAATGCTACTCCGCCACCACTTCCTTCTCAATTACAACTTTCAAATGCGCGGTCACGTCCTTGTGCAGCTTCACCGGTACGGTGAACTCGCCCAGCGTCTTCAGCGGCTCGTGGAGCTGGATCTGTTTCCGGTCCAGGTTGATTCCCTTTTTCACGATCGCGTCGGCAATATCGCCAGAAGTGACCGAACCGAACAACTGATCGTGCTCGCCCGCCCGCTTCTGGAACGTCGCCGAGAGCCCTTCAAACTGCTTGGCCAATTCCTCGGCCTGTGTCTTCTCCTTGGCCGACTTGCGCACCGAGGCCGCCTTCATCTGCGCGATGACGGCTTTGTTCCCGGCATTAGCCTGAATGGCCAGCTTGCGCGGCAAAAGATAGTTGCGGCCATAGCCTTCGGCAACCTTCACCACGTCGCCGCGCGATCCCAGCTTGCTTACATCTTCTTTGAGAATGACTTCCATGATATGACTCCGATGTTCGATCTTGTTGGCCACGGATTCACACCGATCACCGCGGATAAACCAAAATACTTAAAAAGCTTTATCCGTGATAATCCGCGCAAATCCGTGGCTGATGCTTTTACGATGCCCGCCCGGCAAACGGCAGCAGTGCGATATTCCGCGCCTGCTTGATGGCCGCGGCCAGCCGATGTTGATGCGGCGAACACACTCCCGTCAACCGCCGGGGCACGATCTTGCCGCTTTCGGCCACGAACTGGCCGAGCAGCCGGTAATCTTTATAGTTGATGTCTGCGATCTTCTCGGTGCAGAACTTGCAAACTTTCTTGCGCCGGAAAAACTTGCGTCCACCTTCACGTGGAGGACCACCGGGGCCGGAACGGCCTCCACCGCCTCCGCCGAATCGCGGACGGTCTCCCGATGGCCGGAACTCGCGCGGTCCATCCCCGGCAGGCCGCTCCGGCCGCTCGGTTGGTGCTTTGGTCTCTTCAGTCATAACGCTCCTTCGTAAATCAGTGGCCAGTGGTCAGTGACCAGTGGCCAGTGGTCAGTGGCCAGCAAAACCGTTTCAAACCTGGAACTTGCCACTGATCACTGATCACTGGCCACTGTTCCTATGCCGTTGCTGGAGTTTCCGCTGCCGGCGGCGCGGGTGCTTCTTCCGCCACTGCGGCAGGCATCGCGCTCACTTTCTTTTTCGCGTCGCGCAGCTTCTTGATCTTGTCCAGACGTTTCTGCTCCTCGTCGATACGGACGGTCAGGAACTTGATCACAGGCTCAGTGACGCGCAGCCGGCGCTCCAGTTCGTGCACCACGGTGCCTGCGCCCTCGATCGTCATCAGAATGTAGACGCCCTCTCGGAACTTGCGCACCATGTACGCCAGCCGCCGCTTGCCCATGCGATCAATACTCTTGATTGATCCGGCAGCCGAAGTCACTGTGGACTCCAGGTTCGAAATCAGCTTCTCGAGATCTTCGTCCGCCATATCCGGCCGGACAATAAACATCAGCTCATAGGTACGATTCATTTGCCATCTCCAAATCTTAAGCGGTGGCCAGTGATCAGTGGTCAGTGACCACTGCCACCCGCGACCGCAGAAACCATTTTCAGCGCAGCTCTGTAGATTCTGATCACTGACCACTAACCACTGATCACTGATCTTCCTTCCGGTTAAAGCGGTTCATCGCCGCTGCCGGACCTTCAGTTAAAATCACTGTCACCGCCTCGCTCGCGGTGTCGAGCATCCCATCCACCACCGCCAAGTCGGCCTTGCGAAACGGCGCCAGCAAATACCGCTCGCCGTCTTCCACGTTGCGCTCTGGGGCCACGCCCATCCGGATGCGCAAAAAATCCTGCGTGCCCAGCGCTCCGATGATCGACTCAATCCCGTTATGTCCCGCCGAACTCCGCCGCGTATGAATCCGCAACGTGCCCAGAGGAAAATCCAGCTCGTCCTGAATTACGATCAGGTCCGCTTCCGGCTTCGCGTCGTGCTCCTCCACCAACTCCCGGACCGACATGCCGCTCAGGTTCATGTAAGTTTCGGGCTTGGCCAGCAGCACCGGCTCATCCCCAACTTGTATTCGCGCCGTCAGCGCCCGGCACTGCCGGTTCCTGATCTCAACCCCGTGCTCGCTGGCAATGCGATCCACCACCAGAAAGCCCAGGTTATGCGGCGTGAACTGATACTCGACGCCGGGATTGCCCAGACCAACGATCAGTTTCACGCCACCATCCCGAAGCCATGCAGCGAAGGGCCGCGCTCCGCGCGGCGGACAGCCGAGGGCGGCTGTCCCCACATGGTTCTATTTCTTCTCCTTCTTCTCGGCCTTCTTCTCCGCCTTTTCGGGCTTCTCGGCCGCAGCCTCCTCGCCCTCTTCTCCAGTTTCCGCCTTGCCCTTCTTGATAACCTCAGGCTCGGCCGGCACCGCTCCAGCTTCTGCCGCCACCGCTTCAGGCGTGGCCACAACTTCTTCCTTCACGCTGGTCACGTGGGCTACGGGCTGGTTCGCATCCGAGAGGAATTTGAGCTTCGGATTGTGCGGCAAATCCTCAACGCGCAGCACTTTGCCGAACGTGAGGTGGCTGATATCGACATCGATGTGGCTGGGGATGTCGCCGGGCAGACACTCAATCTCAACTTCGCGCAGCATCTGCTCGAGAATGCCGCCCTCGGTCTTCACGCCTTCGGCCACACCTTGCAGCACAATGGGCACGCTGACCTTCAGCGCCTTGTCCATGGCGATGCGTTTCAGGTCGATGTGCAGCAGGTGACCCTTGATCGGCTCATATTGCCAGTCCACGATCATGGCCTTGGTCTTCTCGCCGCCATGCAACGCGAGATCGAAAATCGTGTTATGCCCGCTGTCGGAGCGTAGAATGCGCAGCACATGCCGCGGGTCGACACTTACCGGCACCGCGTCCTTACCGGCGCCATAAACCACCGCCGGGATCTTGCCTTCGCGGCGCACTCGCCGCGCGTGGTTCTTCGTCCCAGCCTCGCGCGCCTGCGCTTCCAGAGTATTTTGTTCCAATGTAGTCGCCATAATTTCAGATTCCTTCTGTAAGTATTACCAAGAAGCCCGATCATCCTGAGGCGGCGGCTTTATGGTCGCCGAAGGATCTCCACTGCACCCGGTCCCACATTTCCATTGCCGCCGCTAGATAAATAACTTGCTGACTGAAGTCTCTTCGTGATTGGCCTGAATCGCACGGCCAATCAATCCCGCGATCGAAAGCACGCGGATCTTGGGCTCCCGCTTGGCCTCTTCGGTCAGCGGGATGGTATTGGTGACCACGACTTCGCGGATCACCGATTTCGCAATATTCTCCACCGCCGGATGCGACAGCACTGCGTGCGAAGAGCAGGCATAAACCTCAGTCCCGCCGTTCTCGATCAGCGCCGCCGCGGTTTTCACCAGCGTGCCCGCCGTGTCGATCAAGTCGTCGATGATTAAGCAGGTCCGACCCTTCACGTCGCCGATCACGTGCATCACTTCGGCCACGTTCACGTCGGTGCGCCGTTTGTCGACGATCGCCAGGGCCGCGTCCACCTTTTTCGCAAAAAAACGCGCCCGCTCCACGCCGCCTGCATCCGGCGATACCACCGTCAGATTCGGCAGGTTCAACTTGCGAAAGTGATCCACCAGCACCGGCGATGCGAACAGGTGATCCACCGGGATATTAAAAAATCCCTGCAACTGCGGCGTATGCAAATCAACAATCAGCGCCCGGTGCGCCCCAGCGGTGGTCAGCAAGTCCGCCACCAGCTTCGAAGAGATCGGGCTGCGCGGCTTGTCTTTGCGATCCTGCCGCGCGTACCCAAAATAAGGCATCACCGCCGTAATCCGCCGTGCCGACGCGCGTTTCAGCGCGTCGATCATCAGCAGCAATTCCATCAGGTGCTCATCGACGCTGGTGCTCTTGGCGCCATCTATATGAGCGGCGCGGCACGTCGGCTGCATCACAAACACATCGCAGCCCCGAACGTTCTCCTGAATCTGCACATAGGCCTCGCCATCGGCGAAGCGGATCACCTGCGCCTGTCCCCGCTGCATCCCGAGAAACTGACAAACCTCGTCAGCCAGCGGTTCGTTCGCCGTCCCGCTGAAAATCTTGAACTTCTCGTCCACACGCGCGCGCTGCTTGCGGTCAGACTTCTCCTCAGGCATAGGCGGAACGCTCTTCTCCACCTTCTCTACTTTTTCGGCAGGCGTCACCAAAGTAGCCATAAGAAGTTCTCAGTTCCCCGTTCTCAACCCTGGCTTCAGCCTCTACTGAGAACTGAGAACCGGAACTGAGAACTGTTTTCTGGCTGGGCCGCTAGGATTCGAACCTAGACAAAGTGCTCCAAAGGCACTTGACCTACCATTAGTCGACGGCCCAGTAGGATTATTGGTTTTTGATTGATCCCGAAATATCGGGCATCTCCATTGTCAATCAACAATCAGAAATCAACAATCAAAAACTCGCCGCCAATACTGGCCTCGCGTCAGCGTAACCGTCACCTGCGCCGCCCACCCCTGCTTCCGCAGCCTGGTCACCGCCGTCCGCGCCGCTTCTTTCGAAGCGAACAGCCCGTACAACGTTGACCCGGAGCCCGACAGCGACGCATATTTCGCGCCCGCGCGCTCCAGCGCACGCTTACCTTCACTCAGCTCGGGATACTCAGGAAAGACGACCTGTTCAAAGTCGTTCTTGATCCCGGCCCGGACAAGCTCGAGAAGCGGATTCTCGGCCCGGCCCCTTCTAAAAGGAGCACCGGAGTATATCTCGCCCAGCCACGCCGAAAGCCCTCGGCCAAGCTCAACCATTCTATCGGATGCATTCGGAGCCGTCAATTTTGCAGGGTCTGCTTGTGTGGGGACGGCCGCCCTCGGCTGTCCGGCCGGGCGAAGCCCGGCTGTCCTCGCCCCCACTCCATCCGCGGAATCATTCCCGAGCCGGTCCCACTCGGCGAATGCTTTCGGCGTCGAAACCCCGACCTCCGGCGTCACCACCACGCACGCCATCTCCGGCAAATCCTGTAGCGGATACACCTGCTCGCCCCGCCCCAAGCCCAGCACCGTCCCGCCCACGAGAAACAACGGCAGGTCCGACCCAACTTCCGCTGCGATCCGCAGCCGCTCTTCCGCGGGTAAGGATTTTTTCAAGGCCCGCTCCAGCCCCAGCAACGTAGCCACCGCATTCGACGACGCCCCGCCCAGTCCGCCCTGCACCGGCAGCCGCTTTTCGATATGAATGACCACTCGCCCCCTCGCCCGCAGGACCTCCATCCCCTTCTCGACGATGCGATAGCAGGTATTCGATTCATCGTTGGGAACTCTTGGGTCTGCGCAGCGAATCTCAATCCCGCTGCCGCGCCCCACGCTCATTCGAATCACGTCATGCAGCGCAATCGTCTGATAGACAGTCAGCAACTCGTGAAATCCATCCGGCCGGGCAGCCCCAATGCTCAGCCCCAGATTGATCTTCGCGAAGGATCGGATCGTAACGGTCATGAAAGAACGATTGTAAATTCAATTCGCCGATGCCTAGCCAAGCCCTATGCAAGATTCTGCATCTTGACACCGGTTCACCGACGGAGGACACTCCTCAGATTCCTAGTTGCGCTCCCCCGCGCGCCCCAAAGGCGACCAACGTAGCCGTGTGGATAAGGATGCTACACCTGAGACCTCCAATGATGGAAGGAATTGCAAACCGCATTTCGCCCTTACCCTCTTCCGTAAGCGCTGCCCGTAAGCTTTGGTTTCGCGGCGCGCTGTCGTTAGCCGTCACGCTCGGGCTCACGGCAGTTTCCCCGGTTTCGCAAGCGCAGACTCTCACTGTCCTCTATTCGTTTGCGAGTTACACGGACGGATACCCTCCATCCGCTGTGATCCGCGACGCGGCGGGCAACCTTTACGGCACGACGTTCTATGGCGGCACGCCGGGCAATGGAACCGTGTTCAAACTGGATGCCAGCGGGAACAAGACGGTGCTGCACGCCTTCACTACTACGCATAGTGACGGGCGAAGTCCCAGCGCTGGCTTGGTTCTGCGTGGGCAGGATTTCTACGGCACCACGACAGCCGGGGGAACGTCCGCTAGCGGAACAGTGTTCAAGTTAGATAAGAACAGCAAGGAGAGCGTGCTGTACAGCTTCACGGGCGGAGCGGACGGGGGCAATCCCTTTGCGGGTTTGATACGCGACGCCTCGGGCAATCTTTATGGAACCACGTTCAATGGTGGCATCGGCAGTTACGGAACGGTATTTAAGTTGGACGCGACCGGCAAGGAGACCGTGCTGTACAAATTCACTGGCGGGGAGGACGGGCAAAACCCAGGGTTAGGCGTGGTGCAGGATGCCGCGGGCAACCTCTACGGCATGACCGGCATTGGTGGCGATCTCAGTTGTACCTACGACGTAGGAGGCGGCTGTGGAACGGTGTTTAAGCTGGATCGGAACGGCAACAAAACCGTGTTGCATAGCTTCAGCGGCAAGGCGGATGGGGCCTATGGTTCAGCAATGACTCTGGACGCGGCGGGTAATCTCTACGGTGCCACTCAGCTGGGTGGCGATCCTACTTGCGGCTGCGGCACAGTGTTCAAAATGTATCCGAACGGCGGGGAGACCGTGTTATATAGCTTCACCGGCGGAGCGGACGGGTCATCTCCAGTAGGGGAATTGGCTCACGACGCGGCGGGCAATCTCTACGGCACCACTCAGTTGGGTGGCGATCCTACTTGCGGCTGCGGCACAGTGTTCAAACTGGATAAGACCGGCAAGAAAACCGTGTTGCACAGCTTCGCGGGCGCGGACGGATCATATCCCTTCGCAGGTGTGATGCTCGATAAAGCAGGCAATCTTTACGGCACAACCAATACTGGCGGTGCCTTTGGTTTTGGCACGATCTTCAAGATCACCCCGTAAGATCACCCCGTGAGCTCGAGTCCGGCGACGGCAAATTCAAACGCATCAGAAAGGCAACTGTGATTAGAATTCCGAACTTTAGGTTCTGCGGTGCCGAACCCTGCCCGTCATTCGGCGGCCATACTCTGCCGTTGGCGTGTGCGATCCTGCTCGGCCTGGCGATGTTTCATCCATCGGCGCACGCCCAGACCCTCACCGTGCTTCATTCGTTTAGGGAGGCGCCGACGGCGGATCTCCGGCTGCGGGCGTGATCCGGGATGCCGCCGGCAACCTCTACGGCACCACTTATAGCGGCGGTACTCTGGGGTGCGGCATCGGGCTGGGCTGTGGAACTGTCTTCAAGCTGGATCCGACGGGCAAAGAGACCATCCTGCACAAGTTTACCGGCATGCCCGACGGGAATCTACCTGCGGCGGGTCTAATCCTGGACGCCGCCAGCAACCTCTACGGCACCACCTATGCTGGCGGCGATCACGACGGTGGAACGGTATTTAAAGTGGAGCCCAATGGAAAGGCCATCGTGCTGCACAGCTTCACTGGCCATCCAGACGGGCAGGGCCCTGTGGCCAGTTTGATCGGAGATGCAAAGGGCAATCTCTACGGTACAACCTACTACGGCGGGGATCCCGCATGCGGTTACGTCTGGGGCTGCGGAACGGTGTTCAGGGTGGATGCGAGTGGTAAAGAGACGGTAATGCATCGTTTCACCGGGGTCGACGGCGGATATTATCCCGCCGCAGGTCTAGTCCGGGACTCGGCGGGCAATCTCTACGGCACCACGTACACGGGGGGCGCTAACGGATTCGGGGTCGTGTTCCAGTTGGACAGCACTGGCCACGAGACCGTGCTCCACCCCTTCACCGGCGGAACGGATGGGGGATATCCGCTCGGAGAATTAATCGCGAGCGCCGACTTGCTGTTTGGCACGACCGGCGTTGGTGGAGCGTTCGGTTTCGGCACGGTTTTTAAGATGGACAAGACCGGCAATGAGACTGTGCTCTACAGCTTCACTGGCGGAGCGGACGGGAGGTCTCCGCTTACTGGACTGGTCCACGACACGGCCGGCAATTTTTACGGCACTACGGAGCAGGGCGGCGCTTTCCATTACGGAGCCGTGTTCGAGGTCGATAGCGCCGGAAAGGAAACCGTACTGCACAGCTTCACCTATGGAGCAGATGGGTCATTCCCTGTTGCGGGCGTGGTCCTGGATGCGGCGGGGAACGTCTACGGCACTACAAACAATGGCGGCATTAACGGCGAGGGCATCGTTTTCAAAATCGTACCCTGAGCGGCGCGCAGTCTACGGAATACAGCCACGGCAAAGGAGAATTACCATGACCGGCGCAGCACAACTTTCGGGCTCGAATTCTGTTCCACGTCGACGGTTGCAGAGTACCGCGTTGGCGCTCGCGATCGTCCTTCTGCCAGGGTTCCTTGCGCCGCCCTCCGCGCCAGCCCAGACCTTCACCGTCCTCTATTCGTTCACCGGTGGCGTGGACGGCTCCTTTCCCTCCGGCGTGATTCGCGACACTGCCGGCAACCTCTACGGCACCACTCTTTACGGCGGCCATCTCGCTTGCAGGCCGCCCTTCGCGACGGGCTGCGGAACCGTATTCAAAATCGATGCCACTGGCAAGAAGACGGGCGTGCATAACTTCGCTGGCGGTGCTGACGGAGCAAGCCCCTACGCGGGCGTTATCCGCGACGCCGCAGGCAACCTCTACGGCACAACGCTGATGGGCGGCGATGTCGCTTGCAACAGCGGCATTGGCTGCGGCACGGTATTCAAGCTTGATCCGAGCGGTACTCAAACCGTCCTCTACAAGTTCACTAACGTGCCCGATGCAACTGCCCCTGGAAGTTTGACTCGAGATGCAAAGGACAACTTTTACGGTATGGGCGACTACGGCGGGCTCAGCAACATCGGAGCGGTTTTCAAACTGGATTCCAGCGGCAAGGAAACTGTGCTGTACAGCTTCCATGGCACCACGGACGGCGCCTTTCCGTGGCTGGGCGTGGGTGTGGTTCTGGATGCCGCGGGCAATCTCTACGGCACGACGTGGGTTGGCGGTTCTTTCGGTAAAGGCACGGTGTTCAAGGTGGATTCCGCTGGCAGGGAAACTGTGCTCTACAGTTTCACCGGCGGTGCCGACGGTGCCCTTCCCCACGCGGGTTTGGTGCGGGACACGCAAGGCAATCTTTTCGGCACCACTCAGAACGGCGGCGCTTTCGATTTTGGAACGGTCTTCAAGGTGGATAACACCGGCAACGAGACTGTGCTCTACAGCTTCACCGGCGGGACGGACGGAGCAGATCCCTTCGGCGGCCTAATCCGGGACTCGGTCGGCAACCTCTACGGCACCACGTCGGGGGTCTCAGTCGGCTCCGCAACCGTGTTTAAGCTGGATTCCGCCGGCCACGAGACCATCCTGCACAGTTTCGCCGCAGGCGAGGGCTCTCCCTGGGCAGGTGTGATCCGCGATGCAGCCGGTAATATTTACGGCACGACAATCGGTGGCGGCACTGCTAACTTAGGCACAGTCTTCAAAATCGCCCCTTGAGCGAATTTGCAGGGCGGGCGCCCCTGCCCGCCAACGCCCGGCAGCATAGCAGCAAGAGAATAGCCCCGGCTTTAATTTCCAGCGGCTCAAAGACTTCCCCGCCCGACACACCACCTTGGTAATCTCGACCCCCATATCAAATGAGAGCACCCTAATAGTGATTCCAATCACACGAACCGGTAACGGTCCTCCCGCTGGAATCGAGTAAGACCGCAAACACGAGCGCTACCCGCCCCTAAGCGGAATCCTGTGAGCGCTATCCCGCAAGTTGGATGCAAGCCGTTGCGCGCGGACAAGCAAGCAGATCGACCCAAATTTCAGCCCGCGTTGCTCCGCGCCTTCGCAAGCCGCGAGCAACGGGCGGTGGGCTTTCAGGAGTTTTGTATGCGGACTGTGATCACTCGCTGTTCTTTGCTGGTTTGGCTCGTCGCTTTTTCAGCCTTTGCCCTCGCGCAAGACGACTATAAAGTCGTCTCTGTCACCGACGGTGGAACAATTTCCGGCACCATCAAGTGGTCGGGGCCGGCGCCTCGCCAACTGGATTTCCCTGTCACTAAGGACCCGCAGATCTGCGATCCAGAGGGCAAGAAGACCGTCAGCCTCGATCGTCTGCTCATCGGTCCCGAAGGCGGTGTAGCGAACACCATCGTCTTTCTCAAGAACATCTCTGCCGGAAAAGCGCTGGAACTCCCCGACCAGCGCCGTCACCTGGACCAGCGCCACTGCCGCTACATCCCGCACATTCTTCTCGTACCCGAAAAAGCAGCGCTGCAAATGCAAAGCTCCGACGCTACTCTTCACACCATCCACATGGACGGAGCCGCTACCTACAACCTGCCATTCCCTTTCCCCAACCAGATCAGCTCGCGCAACATGTCGACGCCCGGCTTGGTCAACCTGCGCTGCAATGGCGGCCATGTCTGGATGAACGCCGAGATGATGGTGGTCCGCCACCCTTACCACGCCGTCACCGACGAAAGCGGCCGCTTCGAATTCACCAACGTCCCGCCCGGCACCTATCAGATCGTCGCATGGCACGAAGGCTGGTCTCTCGCCGGCAAAGAGCAGGCCTACGACGTCCTGACCGAGCGCACCATACAGCGCCCCGTCTTCACCGAACCGAGGACATGGGAGAAATCTGTTACGGTGAATGCCAACCAGCCCACCACGGTAAATTTCGTGCTCGGAACAAGTAGGTAGAATGTGAGCTGGGATTGTGTGGTTTTGGACTGTGTGGGGCGGGCACTCTTGTCCGCCAACTGTCGGCAGCGCATGTGAAGCCGTGGGCCACTCCAGCCTTCAATTCCAGGAGCTTTAACCAGGAAGTTGATCCGTGTTAATCCGCGCAGATCCGTGGCAAAAGAACCTAGCTATCTCTCCCGCCGCTTGTACAGCACCGCAAACTCATACCCAGCATTCGCCGGAAACATCTCCGCCACTTTTCTCAATCTCTCGGCCAGCGCCGAGGGCGCCAGCAGCGGATAATCCCGCTCTCGCAGATCGTAGTAGTCCACATCCAGATAAAGCGATAGCAGGTAAATCGAGATCGTGTCGGAAAACGTGGCCTCGAAGTATTCGTTCTTGAAACGCTCCGCATCCGGTCCACCGGCCAACGCCAGCTTGCGCGCTTCCCAGGCATCCAGCGAAGTCTCCCCGCGGGTACCGGCCTCTACCTGCTTCCACGCCAGCTCGCTGAACTCGTGCGAAACTCCGGCAATCTCCACCAGCGCATGCCCCACGTTGATATAGAACTCAAACGCCACGGAAAACTTATCGTCGGTCAGCCGAGTCGAGATGAACACGCACTGCGAATCGCCCAGATTCAGGTTGCGATGGCATACCGCATTGTCGCTGAGCGCCACATCGTAGCGGTCCGCGATCAGGGTTTCTTCCCCCTGAGTGACCGTGAGGGGCACAAAATAGTAAGCCTTGCGCTTCAGGGACGCCGAAATCTTGCCCGGTACCGCCGCAATCATGCGCTCCAAATCAAACGAACTGATGGAACTCTCCCCGGCCGCGGCATAACACACCCCATTCGCCGCCTGCGAAACCGGCGTCATCCGGACGACATCCGCGGGGCTCCGCGTAATTGTTGGCGCTGCCTGCGACATTCTTGCTCTTTTATACACTACCCGCGAATTTGAGGGCTCTGAGCGATACTGACGAGACGACCAGCCCCATCTTCGGATCTCAGGCTCTGGCCGTTCCGTGCTGCAAATCGGACAGCCACAGCACCCCCACTTTTCCCTTGACGATCGCTCCAGACCGGAGTTATCTTTCACCCCTTCCCTCCGGCGCTGATCTGCGCCTTGAATCCTGCCACCGCGGTGTGGCACAAGCAGAGGTCTTTCTATGCGTTCCCCCGATGACTTGCATTTCCCCGATGACTTAGACACTTTTCTCAGGACTCAACCAGCGCCAGCAGAAGGCGGAATAACCAACAAAGACGTATTCGAAAGCGTTTGGAAGATCGTGCAGGAGTGTGGCGAAGAAGAGCGCCATTTCAACACGCTTCAAAGCGTCTATCGTGGCGTCGCGTCATCCTGGCTTCTGGCAACTTTCGGAGCCGTCGGCATCTTGTTGTTTGACAAGGATGGACACGTAGCCCACCCCTGGATGTCCGGTGCGATTTGCATATTAGGCGCGCTGGGGATCTGCCTGCTGTGGATGCTGGACTTGCACATCTACCACCGGATTCTGGAGGCCGCCTTTGACCAGGCCCTCGCGCTCGAAAAGAAATTTCCCTGGCTGATGCAACTCAGAAACACGGCCCAGAACTACACAAAGAATCGTGTGAGGGACAGATTGGCTTGGTACTACTTATTGACCAGTTCTGCCCCCGCCGCCGTAGGCGTCGGCCTGCTCTACCACTATGGTTATCACTGCTCCGCGCTCGTGTCTTGCGTCGCTTGGGTGATCGCCGTATTAATTCTGTTGAAGATCACCATAAACCCAGATCCAGTAGTCAACGCCTGAAGCCCATGAGGAAGCTGGGTAAGAATTGAATTTTGGCAGAAGACGTAGAGTGGGCCCACCGGACTCCAGCCCCGGCAGAGCCTGCCCTGAGCGAAGTCGAAGGGCGCGGCATATGATAGCCCGGACGTAAGTCCGGGGTAGATGCGAAAGGTTGGAACAAGTCCCGCCAGGGACGGCACCAATCGCTGCTATTCCGGATTGCCTCTGCGCTAGAATGACCGAGGCGAGGAAGTCATGAGCCCACTACGGACGGAGCACAAAGTGACCATCGGAGCGGCGGTCATAGGCGCTGTCGCGGTGGTGATAGCTGCTTTAATCCAGGGAGTAATTCCATGGATACACGACAGTAGGCCCAAGAGATATGTCAACGGGATTGTTACCGACGCTGTAACGAAGACACCCATACCCGGCGTCATCGTTCATCTGCAAACGAATGAGGGCAAGGCACTGTCGCAGGACACGAGTGACCGCGACGGAAAATTCAACCTTGCAACGCCCGAAGGCCTAGTTGCCATGCGCCTGTTTGTCGACGTAGATGGGTATGTGCCGTATGACGAAAAGCTACCTGCAGACGGAACGAAGAATGACATTCGGCTGGTGCGGCAGCACATCAGATTTGGAGTTCCGGACGGCACGCCACTGGACTCCGCTAGGCAGATACTCGCTGGCAAACTTAACGTCACGGTTGTGTTCGCGATGGGCTGCAGCAAAAGAGCTACGGGGGCAGCGCTTAATGGGGGTGAGCTCGACGGCGACCCGAGAATGCCGGATGCAATCCTGAAAGACCTCGTCAATCGAGTCAAGGACAACAGCCATCGGTATGACATCATTACGATCGAGGCGGGTAAACGCTATGAAGTTCGTTGCTTTTAAGTGGACTGCCTTGTGCATCCTCGGTATTGCGAGCAACTTCGCGCCGATGCTGTCCATTGCAGCCAGTTGTAAATGCCCCAAGAATCCGGGGCCGGGCGGAGGAGTTCAGTGCGCAAAGGATCAGATCGCCACGTGCGATCCCTCAGGCGGAGTATGCAGTTGCTCGTGTGACTCGGTGAACCAGGGCAAGACAAAGGCGGAATACGAGGCTCTGATACTGTCCAGAGTGCTGGACACCAAAGTACAGCCGGGGGAATTGTCGTCAGATCCTTACTACAGTGGCTTTTTGTCTTCCTTCAGCAAGAGCAGAGAGAAAGGTACTTTCTACTTTGATAAGGCAGTCGGCTGCCCGACCTGCCTACCGGGCACCGTGAAGGTCAGGGTAGGAGTTCCCGAGTGGCTCGAGGACGTGCTCAATGGCAAGGGAGGGGTAACACTTGGCCCCGGTGCCTCTCTCCAAAACTGCCCGAACGGCAATTGCACTGCCGGAGAAAGTACGAGGGTTGACGTCACTGGCAATGAGAACGTGGCGGGCAGCGTCCGCCAAGTGGGCGACGGCAACGCGTCCCAGATCGGCAGCAACAACAGTAACACCCAGATAACTGTGGGTGCGTTGACGCCTGAGCAGCGCAAGCGTAAGAACGCCGCCCACGCCCGTATTGGCCAGTTGATAGAGGAGGGCGGATCCCTGATGCAACAGTGTCTAAAGGCAGAGGACAAGGCAGACGAGCTGGCCCCGCACGCGACGAAATGGGCAACAGAGGTGATCAGCTATCTGAAGTCCATCGACGATTCGGGAGATGCTGCCACGTTCAACAATATAACAGGCCTCACTTTTTCGCATGCCAACGTGGCGCCACACAACGACAACGTCTGGAACTATTTAAATCTGCGAGTCCAGGCTCTGGCGGATATAAGTAAGCAGTTCCGCGATTGATGCGGGTTGTCCTCGTCGCAGCCTGCGAGAGCGTTGACCCTTGGCCCTCACCGCCACAGAATTTCCTTGACTCCGATCCCAAAAAGCGCGATCCTATTCCTAGACGCATTAGTTCCTTGACATCCAAATAGCAACAAGATAACTTCCCTGAATTCAATATTTTGCGCTCCGGCAGGTTGATTCCAAGGAACTTAGCCAGACAGCGATCAGCTAAGTCCTTTGAATGTAATATTTTACGGGTAAGTCATTCGTTTCCAATATTTTAGCCGGATTAAAACCATATCTGGAGCCCGTAACTCATTGATTCCAAGGATTTTGTTAAGATCGATCCGTGATTTTTTTCAATCCAGATCGCGGTTCGACAACGAGCTCAGATCTCCGCATGGTGTAGCCTAAGACCATGCCGCCGACCCCGCGCCCGCCCCGCTGGTACGCGATCCCGGTGCGCGTCCTGCTGGTAACGTTCATCGGCACGCTCATCTCATTCGCCGTCAGCCTGCTGCTCGGCATCCTCGGGACTGTCGTCGTGTCGGCTGTGCGCCACGTCAATCCCAACATGACCGTGGCCTACCGCCTCATCGCTTTGCCGGTGGCTGTGGCCGCGGGGAGCATCATCTTCGTCCTGGCGCTGGCCATGGAGATCCGCCACTACCGCCAGTCGCGGACCTTGGCGGCAATCGAGAGGATGAGCTAACCATGCCTCCCCGCATCGCCATCCCCATGCCGCATTCGATTGACCGTGAGTATGCCGAGCGGGCGATCCCGCAGTACGAGCGCGCAATCGAGCAAGCCGGAGGCGAGCCCGTCCGCATCCCGCTCGACCAGACGCCAGCCGAAGTGATGAAGATCGAAGTCCTGAAGATAATGGAGCACTGCGACGGCGTGCTCCTGCCCGGCAGCAACGCCGACGTCGATCCAGCGAGGTTCGGAGCCCCGCGCTCTCCCCACACCGCCGCCGCCGACCCGCGCCGCGACGCCGTCGACGACCTCCTGCTGCAAGACGCCTACAAGCTGCGCAAGCCCGTCCTCGGCATCTGCTACGGCCTTCAGAGTCTCAACGTCTATCGCGCCGGATCGCTCATCCAGCACATCCCGGATTTTCTTCCGGAGGGCTTGCGCACGCGAGTTGATCACGAAGCCGGAAAGAAGGTCGCGGTAGCGCACGTAGTGGAGATTGAAGACAATTCCAAGCTGGCGGAAATCGTGAACGGCAAAGGACAGGAAGAAGGGCGCAGACTCGCGATCCCAGTGAACTCTTCGCATCACCAATCGGCCGGCACGATCGGTAGCGGCCTCCGCATCTCAGCGCGCTGCCCCGACGACCGTATCATCGAAGCGCTGGAAGGAACGGCCGCAGATCACTTCGTGCTCGCCGTGCAATGGCATCCCGAGCGCTCGGTCGATGCAGATGAGGCGTCCCGCGCTATCTTCCGCGCCCTGATCAAAGCGGCGGAGACACGACCCAGATAGCCTCAATGCCGCTTGGTCTTCTTCGCTGCCTTCTTCCGAGTTCCCCGCTTCTCCAGCAACACCACCACGTGGGCGATCGCGGCATTCTCCAGGTTGAGCCCCTCCGGAGTCTTCGCCTTCAACCCGACGCAATCGGTATGCACTCCCAGCAACTGCGCCACGCGGCCACGAATCGCAGCGGCGTGCGGTCCAATCTTCGGCGCAGCCAGGATCAGGCTGGCGTCGAGATTCGCCACGCCATAGCCCGCGCCGTGCACGCGTTTCAACGCTTCCCGCAGGAAGACGACCGAATCCTCCCCCTTCCACTTGGGGTCGGACGGCGGAAACAGCACCCCAATATCCGGCGCAGCGACGGCCCCGAGCAGCGCGTCGGTGATGGCGTGCAGCAGCACATCGCCATCGGAGTGCCCGCCCAGTCCCTTGTCGTGCGCCAAAGTGATGCCGCCAATCTTCAGCGGAATCCCCGGTTGGAATTCGTGGGAGTCAAAACCGTAGCCGATCCTCATGCGGAAACCTTGGCCACGGATTCACACGGATTTTCACGGATCTTCTTTCTTTCATTGTCAAACAAGAGGCGGCGGAACTGGGGGCGCAGACCAAAGTTGAGGAGTAAGCCTACTTCGACATCGGTCGCACGGAGATAGTGGAGAAGTTGGGCTTCGTGTGCAGAGTCGAGGGCTCGCGCAGCTTTCAATTCGAGAAGAACCACGCCCTCCACAATCAGGTCAGCATAATACTGCCCAACCTTTCTGCCTCGAAACCATACTGGCACAGGCACCTCACGGGCAGTACTTAGGCCTGATTCCTCCAAGGCCACGACCAACGCCTCTGCGTATGTAGATTCAAGAAATCCATGGCCGAGTTCGTTGTACACGTCGTAGAAAACCCCAATGATCTTCTCAGTCAGGTCGGAATGCTTCAGGCCAAGTGGCGGACTATTCATCACCAGCAAGTCTACGCGCTGGCCTTGATCTTGATCCGTGGAAATCCGTGCAAATCCGTGGCTCATTTCCTTAAATAGAACTCAGCCAGCTCCATGTCCGCTGGCGCCGTGATCTTGATGTTCCGCGGCGCGCCCATCACCACGGCTACATCGTGCCCGGATCGTTCCACCAACGATGCTTCATCGGTGCCGAGGAATCCGTCCGCGGACGCCTCGTCGAACGCCTTCTTGATTACGCTGTAGCGAAAGCCTTGCGGGGTCTGCGCCATCACGATACCCGCGCGCGGAATCGTCGCTTTGATCAGTGCGCCGTTTGCCGTGCGCTCGACTTGCTTCACCGTATCCACCGCGGGCAGGCCGGCAATTGCCGCTCCATATTTCTGCGCCGCCTCAATCACTTCCTGAATGATCTCGCTGGTCACGAACGGGCGCACTGCATCGTGCACGAGAACAATATCATCCGCCGCCGCGGCAACGGCCTTCAGCGCGTTCTCCACCGACTGCTGCCGGTGCTCTCCGCCGATGACGAGTTCCACCGTCTTCTTTAACACATCTTTCGCTTCGCTCTCGAGCCGCGCGCGAAAACCTGCAATCTCATGTTCCCGCAGAGCAATCCAGATTTCGCTCACTGCTTCGACCGCGACGAACTTGCGCAGCGTATGGATGAGAATGGGCGTTCCGCCCAGTTCGGTGAACTGTTTCGATGGAGGCGTCTTCTTCGGCTTGCCCTTGCCGCCGGCAGGAATCGGAGCCATGCGGGTTCCGAGCCCAGCAGCCGGGATGATCACCACAACCTTCATAGCGGGGTGCAAGTATACGAGTGTGGAGGTAGGAGTTCAAATGCAGGTGGCAATCCTGCGCCGCACTAAGTCTGGGGTTTGGTCTCCACCAGCGTGTTCGGGACTACGACCGTGGGCACAGCCGTGCCCGTAACAACCGGCGCGGTAGGCGGGACCGCTACGGTGTTTCGACTAAAAGCACGTTCATCCCACTTGCCGAAGATCATCTTTCCAGCTGTTGTCTGCAGCACCGACGTGACCGATACGTCGATGGTCTTGCCAATCATTTTCCGCGCGTTGTCCACGACCACCATGGTGCCGTCATCAAGATAGGCGACACCCTGGTTGTATTCCTTGCCTTCTTTCAGGATGAACACCTTCATAATCTCGCCCGGCAGCACGATGGGCTTGAGCGAGTTCGCCAGTTCGTTGATGTTCAGCACCGCGACGCCCTGCAACTGCGCCACTTTGTTCAGGTTGAAATCGTTGGTGATGATCTTGCCTTCGTAGACCTTGGCCAGTTCAATCAGCTTAAGATCGACCTCGCGGACGGCAGGGAAGTCATCCTCCACGATCTGGATTTGGAGAGTCGCCATTTTCTGCAGGCGCTGTAGAACATCCAGCCCACGACGGCCGCGGTTGCGCTTCAGCGAGTCTGCGGAGTCAGCCACGAGTTGCAACTCGCGCAACACAAACTGCGGGGTGACGATGATGCCATCGAGAAATCCGGTCTCGGCAATGTCGGCGATGCGGCCATCGATGATGACGCTGGTGTCAAGGATCTTGTAGCTCTTTTTGCCTTGCTTCTCCCCTCCAAAGACCCCGCCTAGTGCAGCTAAGTTCAGCAGGTCGCCCTTGCTGGCGCCCACGATCAGGCCTACATAGGCCATCAATAACATCACCAGGATTTGCAGGAAACTCTGGGTGTTGCCGGCGGGCACACTGCTCCGAATCACCAGGGCAAACAGGTAGGCCCCGCAAATGCCGAGGATGCTCCCGATGGCGGCGCCGATCAGCCGCTTCAGGCTCACTGTGCGCAGCTTCCATTCGAACAGGACAATCCCTGCCCCAACCAGGGCGCCGATTCCGGCGTCCACAAGTTGAGACCGCCCGAAGGGAGCAATCACGTAACAGGTAGCTGAAACTACTATGACAAAAAGAAGACGTACAAGAATCAAATCCACAATAGGACCTCCTCCGATGCGGCTCCGCCGAAGCTCTGGCGAAATGCATCGGCGCCACTTCCTCGCCGCCCCAGGCAGGAATCGGCAAATCGGCATGCGGGGCGCGCAAGAATTAGGGGGATGAATGTACGCCCCGTCCCAGCCCATGGAGGCGTGGCCGGGAGGAACTCAGTAAACCAACGCCAAGAGTATATACCGGAAGGTAAATAACTGGGAAAACAAACGAGGCCATACCTTTGAGGGGAGAACGCTGGCGATCCCTACAGCTCTTTCGATCCTCCAATACAGTTTTGTCCGCTGATCTCAATGAGCGGCCTCTGGCATCTCAAATCCGTGCCGCGAACTGCTGAACGAATATGCAGATCGCCAGCGATTTGAGCCATTACGGATGGCCTTGGAGGATGCTCATGCGAGCTTTAAGGTTTTTGAACGTAGCGATACTCTCGGCGCTGGTCGGAAGTGCAGCCCTTGTCTACGGCCAGGACGAGAAACAACAGGAAGAGAAACCCGCGCGCCAGGAAGAACCCAAATCAAAACAAGATGAAGCCAAGCCTCCGCGGCAGGATGAGGCGAAACCATCCAGGCAGGAGAAGCAGGTAGACAGACAAGATCAGAAGCGAGAAGAACAGTCCCCCGATCAGGCCATACCGCAAAAGGATAAGCAAGAGCATCCCGAGATGCGGGGTGATCGCAACCAGCAAGGGCAGGAAGCACGAGGCGACCACGCACGGCCGGCTGGCAAAGGCGGACACATTCCGGACGACAAATTCCGCGCTCACTTTGGCCACAGTCACCATTTCAACGCAAGGACAGTGATCGTGCAGGGGCAGCCGCGATTTCAGTATTCCGGCTTCACCTTCGAACTGGTGGAGGTATGGCCGGCAGACTGGGCTTACACTGACGACTGCTACATCGACTACATCGATGGAGAGTATTTCCTGATCGACTTGTTCCACCCCGGCGTTCGGATCGCCCTGATCGTTGTGATGTAGACAGCGCGGAGGCCGATTTGTCCGGGAAGGTGGCCCCTCTGAGTTGGGATTCAGATCTGCTGGATTCAACCTCAGAAGGGTCCACCTTCATTTTTTTGTCAGAGACACCTGCGCCTTTGGGCGGCCAGCGTGGCGCGGAATCGTCCTGTTAAACTCGGGGTGTGAAAGCCCTGATTATCACCAGCTTGTCCGGTCCGGAAGCGCTCTCCGTCCAGGACACCGCCCAACCTGCGCTGAAGCCTGGACAGACGCTGGTCCGCGTTAGCGCCGGAGGCCTGAACTTTGCCGACTTCATGACCACACAAGGCGGCTATCCTGGAACGCCAGCGCCGCCACTGATTGCAGGGCGTGAGTTCGCGGGCGTGGAAGAGGGCAGCGGCAGGCGTGTGATGGGATACATCCAGTGGGGAGCCTTCGCCGAGAAAGTCGCCGCCTATTCCCACATGCTCTGGCCGGTGCCCCAGCAGTGGACCGACGAGCAAGCTGCGGCATTTCCTGTCAATTACTTCACTGCATACCTTGCCTACTGGCAGGTGGGTATGACAGAGGCGTCACTGACCGGACACACTCATCGTGTCCTGATTCACGCCGTTGCCGGAGGTGTAGGCACGGCGGCGGTGCAAATTGGACGCATCCTGGGCATCGAAATGTACGGGACCTCTTCATCCGACGAAAAGCTGGCACGTGTGAAAGAACTGGGCCTGCAACACGGGATCAACTACAAGCAGCATGACTACGAAGAAGTGGTGAAGGATCTAACCAAAGGCGAAGGCGTGGACGCTGTCTTCGAAATGCTGGGCGGCGAGCATACCGCGAAAAGCCTGCGCTGCCTTCGCGACTTCGGACGCGTCATACAATACGGCACGGCCACCGGCAAGCCTCCGCAACTGGACGTGCGGGCGCTGTATGCGAAGTCAGCCAGCATTCAGGGGTTGTGGCTGACCTACCTCTCCCAAAAGCGCGAGATCATGGAACCTGCATGGAAGCAGCTCTCCGCATGGATCGCGCAGCACAAACTGACTCCGGTGATCGGCCAGGTGTTTCCCTTCGGCCGAGCCGTGGAAGCTTACAAACTGCTGCAAGAAGGCAAGAACTACGGCAAGGTTGTAATCAAGATCGGAGAAGGCGTGACATGAGCATTACGCCGAGATTCCTGGAAGTCATTGCGCACAGCATCATGCGCAGAGCATTAAGCATTAATGGTTAAATTTGATCTGCATGAGCCGGATACAGCAGGCTCTGACTCCCCAGCCCTGAACTGTTCCATAACGAGGGTCGCCGCCGTAAGCGTCATCAAATACCGCACGAAAAGCCAGCTGCCGCGGACTCGCAGCGGGGAGCAATGGATTGACAGCGCCGACCTGCTGAGTGAAGCTGCGCTTCAGAAACCACTTCATCATTGCCTGAAACGGCTTCCAATTGCGCGCCTCTAAGAACTTCTTGCCAAGAAACATCAAGACAACTGCCAGCCCTCCCGCCACGTAGGCGGGAAGATCTTTGTGGGTAGCAGCCTTGAGAATGTGTTGGATTAACGTAGCCACACCGACCAACAGAAGACCTCCGACAAGAACGAGAAACAAGCCGATGAGGGTTGTGAGATAAAGGAGCCAGCAGCCTGTGCGCGGCAGCCACAGGGTCCGCATCAGGAGCAACGACAAGAACACGAGGACGAACGGGATTGCGCTGACAATAATCCAATAGCCCGCGTTCATCGGCGCCTCTTAGCAGTTTCCTTTGTGGCCGTTCAGGTCCCAACAATGCATAGGTGTGTGCAGGCATTCAAAACGGAGATTGCCTTGCGAATCATAGCCGGTCTGAATGCTGGTGTGCGGACTGGCGAGCTGGCATGGCGGCAACCCGCCAACTGTTGCCACGCTCAGAGCGGCGATGCGCATGAGACCGACGACGTGGGCCTGCAGCTCCGTGCTGACCCCGGCAGCGGCCCCTTGCACGGCTACACCTCCAATACTTTTCAGAATCGAGGTGACCGCGGGAGAGATTGTTAGATCTCCATAGTTCATTCCGCCAACCCTCCGAAGCAGGAATCGAAGCCTCTAAAGCGATCTGCGAACATCATCGCGGCAGGATTATACAGTCCACCGCAAGAAGCAGACGGGAAACAAGCTCAGGCAGGAAATCCGAACAGCCGCGTGATCTTATGCCTTTTCTCGAAACACCCATTCATCACTCACGAGAAAGTTTACCAGCGAGCACACCGCGATTGCGATACCGTTCGCGACCAGGTAATTCACTTGGCCCAAGCCCACCATCACTTTCATGAGCGCCAGATTGCCGGCGATGGAAACAGCGCCGGTAATTAGATTGAAGCGCAGCAGCCGCGGCAGCGAGTCTCGCCACGATGGCTGCACCCGGTCCGCCCAGGTATACCGCTCGTGCCAGAGGAAGTTGTGCAGGACGGCCCCTTCCACTGCCAGTGCAGTCGCCAGGAGATAGTTGAGATGGAAGCCGCTCTTCAGTGCGATCAGGACGGACAATTGTACGCCGATGCCGATGGCGCCCACGGCGTTGAACTTCAACCAGCGCAATACCGTTCCGCGCCAGTTTCCGCCAGTGGCTGAAGCCGGCGGGGACAATATGGCCCCGGCGGCACCCTTCGGCGCGCTTAGCTTGCTCAGGGCAGGCTCAGAACTGAAGTCATGCCCTTCCCGGTTCGGGGTTTTTCGCGCGGCCGTGGAATCTGTGAACTTCATTTGGCGATCCTCTCTTCGCGATAGAGCCGCAGGGTATTCTGTCCAGTGAAGAACACCACTATCAGCGCCATTCCGGCGAGACCAACTGCTCCGCCCACGTCGAACAACCTGTAATGCCCGCCGAGAACATGCACTTGCGGTTTCCAGAACAGGGCCAGGTTGCCTACGGCCAGGAGGATGCGAAGCTCTGTCGGCCCAAAGCGCCAGAACGATAGCCGAAACTCTCCCAGCGCGTGCGTCGCCAGGTAGGACTGAATCGACAGCATGAGGAACCCAATCAGGAGGCCGATTGCGATCCGGGGATGCATGTAGCCTGACAACGCCAAGCCGCCCATCAGCGCGAGACTGCCGAAGCTGTCGACCATGTGGTCCACATAAAAGCCATAGCGCGGACGCAATTGTTGCCGCACTCGCGCCAGAGTTCCATCGAGCGAGTCGCCAAGCCAGTTCAGCGCCAGGCAGACAATCACCCCGAGCAGGGCATATCTGTTCCACGCAGCCAGTGCGTAGCACGCGCCCGCCCCGATTTGCGCCACCAACCCCAACACAGTCAGATGATCGGGGCCAATCCATTGCGGAATGCGCGCGGCCAGCCACAGCAGGGCGCGTTTCTCGGCCGCCGCGACCCAGCTTTCCTGCACACGCCGCATCTCCGGGAACGGCCGAGTTTGGCTCATCTCCAGCAGCAGGCGCGGGTTTACCTGCTCACAAAGCTCCGTCATGGTTTGGGAACCGGGACTTGCAACAAGCTGACTTGCCATATCGCCTCCGAGTGTCTGCAACTCCGTTTGCTCGGGAGCCACTGTGCCGCGAAACACGATCTACTGCAATGCACCGTGCATCAAACGCGGCTCAACTCAACATCAACTGGCAAGTCTTTAGTCCACAGATTGTTACAGCAGGAAGTCATCCGGCTGCGGTCAACGCCAGTATCAACAAAGGAACCATTCCGGTCTGGCTCCAGCGATAAACTCCGTTGTGGATAGAGGCCTCTGGTAGGCTTTGAAGGAAATTCGCGTCTCGCGCGCTGGCAGCGAAAGCCCGGCGTTGCCAGCACAATCTGCGGCCCATGACCAGACTTCTTCGCTTCTTTCGCCCCTCGCATCAGCACACGGCTTTCTCGGCCACATTGCTGCTGATGTCGGCGGTCATGCTGTCGCGCGTGGTCGGCTACGTCCGCGAGGCCTACATCGCCTACGCCTTCGGCGCCGGACCGCAGACCGACGCCTATGTCGCCGCGTTCACCCTGCCGGACTGGCTCAACTACATCGTGGCCGGGGGAGCGGCGTCCATTACATTTATCTCGATCTATACCCGGTTTCTTGCGGAGAAGCGCGACGCCGACGCCCAGAAGACCTTCTCTGTAGTCATCACTGTCATGTCCGCGGTGATGATCGTGGGTACGATTATCACCGAAGTCTTCACGCCCCAATTCGTACGCTGGATGTTTCATGGTTTCTCGCCGACGCAGGTGGAACTCACCGTCCACCTCACGCGCATTTTGCTTCCGGCGCAGATATTTTTCTATGTCGGGGGAGTTGTCTCCGCAGTACTGTTGTCGCACCGGCTCTTTCTCTTTCCCGCGTTCGGGCCGCTACTCTACAACCTGTTGATTATTGCTGGAGGAATGATTGGCGGCCACCGCTTCGGGATTTCTTCTCTCGCCTATGGCGCGCTGGCGGGTGCCGTGGTGGGACCCTTTCTGGCCAGCGTGATCGGCGCGGTGCGCATCGGAACGGGCTATCGGCCTTCGTTCGACGTTACCAATCCTGCGTTCCGCGAGTGGGTGAAGCTGTCGATCCCGCTGATGCTTGGCGTCTCGCTGGTCACCGCCGATGATTGGATTCTCCGCCATTACGCTTCCAGCGGAGTCGGAGACATTGCACGGCTGAATTATGCGAAGCGACTGTTCGCGGTGCCAATCGCGGTGTTAGGGCAGGCCACGGGACAAGCCTCTCTGCCCTTCTTCGCGCGACTGTTCAACGAGAAGCGCCTGAAAGAATTCGCAACAATTGTGAACGATTCCGTCTATCGCGTCTCTGCCGCGTCGTTTCTCGCCACTGGATGGATGATGGCGGCCGCTTTCCCGCTGATCGATCTGGTCTATCGCCGCGGACGATTCCTGGTTTCCGACACCCAAACCACGGCCATCTATTTCTTCTGGTTCTCGCTCTCGCTGGCTCTTTGGTCCGCCCAGGGACTTTACGCCCGCGCTTTCTATGCTGCCGGCGACACGCTGACTCCCATGGTTGCAGTCACCGTAATCACGAGCGCTTCGTTGCCGGTGTATTCGCTGCTGTTCCACAGATATGGCGTAGTCGGTCTGGCGTTTGCGTCAGACCTTGGCATCGGAGCGAATCTGCTGGCGCTGGCCTGGCTGCTGCACTATCGAAAACTGGTTTCGCTTGGAACGCTGCGCTGGGGGGAGTTGGGAAAGTCGGCCCTCACCGGTGTCGTCGCTGGTGGCATCAGTCTTGAAGTCGCAAGAAGTGTCATGCCGTTCGTTTCTGGCCACGGCAGCCGCGTTGCTGATCTCTTGCAGTTAGGATTAATTTCAGTCACCTGGGCCGCGGCAACCGCCGTTGGACTGTGGCTGCTGCGCTCGCAACTGCCGAACGACCTGCGGCGCCGCAAGACGGCATATCCCGCAGTGGCCGAGGGCGGGAGCAAGGAGATCATGGGGGCGGGAACGCAACCGTAAAGCAGATCAACAACAAAACGGCGGACATTCGCATTCCCTGCGAACTCCGCCGCTGATCTTCTCTCCGACAACCGGAAGCCAGGCTCTTCAGCGAAACTACGCCCGCGCGCCAACCGCCGCCGGCTCGGGCGCGGGAACGCTCTTGTCCTCGCCGTTGGCCTTTTGTTGCCCGGGTTGTGCAGGCTGGCCGCCCTTGCGGATGTCGATGCCGCCCTTGAAGTAGGCGCCGTCCTCAATCGAGATGCGGGCTGCCACGACGTCACCGGTGAGTGAGCCGTCGCTGCGGATGTCAACTCGGTCGCTGGCCGTCAAGTTGCCGCGCACTTTGCCGAGCACGACGATCTCGCGGGCATTGATGTTGGCCGCGACCACACCATTGCGTCCGATGGTGACGCGGTTCCCAGCCAGGCTGATGGAGCCTTCCACGCGCCCGTCGATGTAGAGCGATTCCGATCCAGTCACCTCACCCTTGATGACAAGTGACTTGCCGATGGTGGCCTGGTCCGCCGTTGTAGTGGTAGCGCCTACCGAAGGACGCGGGGCAACGGCGGGTTCACTCGCCATCGTCGCGGGCGCGCTCGGGGTAGACATGGTTTGACGCTCCGGCTCGGCTGGCCGCCCGGGGGTCTGAGGCTGATTCGTCGGCTTCCACATGGATGAAAAGTTCCTTTCCTGGTTGGGATTAGGGATCACGCGCCGCACTTGCGTGACCAAATCGAATTGTACTCCGCCGTCTCAAGATGAGCACTGTGGAAAAGCCTTTATTTTCAACATAGTTTTCTACTTTGGTACGTACTTGTGTGTCTTTCGGTGGACTGCGGTCAGGACCGTCCGAGTACTTATTTCGACCGTTTACCGTGTAAGGATTCCCGAAAGAGATGCAGTTGTGTAACAGTTCCTCAGTAGCTCGGAGTATGCTCTTTGGCACAGGTCAGCTCAGGATTGAATCCAGCCGAATGGGGGCAATTATGTCAGAACCAGCCGTGATCACACTTCCATCTCTCGCCATCGCTCGTCCTCAAGCCGGTGAGTACTCGCCCTACTATGATCGCTACATTTCCCTGGTCCAGGGCGAAGATATTCTCAATACTTTGGACCAGCAGCGCCGCGAGACGATGACTCTACTCTGCGGGCGCGATGAAGAAGACGGCAACTTCCGCTACGCGCCGGGAAAGTGGAGCGCTAAAGAAGTGCTGGGCCATGTTTGCGATACCGAGCGGGTCTTTGCGTACCGGGCCCTTCGCATTTCGCGCGGCGACGCTACGCCCCTCGAAGGCTTTGAGCAGGACGACTACGTGCGCAACGGTCCGTTTGCGCAGCGTCCGCTGGCGGATCTGGTGGAAGATTTCATTGCCGTACGGCGCGCCACGCTTTCGCTGTTACGCAATCTCGAGGAAGCTGCATGGCTGCGCCGCGGGATCGCCAACAAGAATGAAGTCGGCGTGCGAGGACTGGCTTACATCATCGCGGGGCATGAGTTGCATCACCGGAGGATTCTGGAAGAGAGGTATTTCGCAGCGAGTCGCTGAGACCAGAATTTCATGCCGCCACGCGCACTGACTGAACTGCTCCACGGCAAGGGCGCCCACGCTGACCCTGTCGCATGCGTCGAGGACCTTTCCGCCGAACTGGCTGCGCGCCAAATGGAAGGCCTTCCGCACTCGATCGGACAGCTCGTCTTCCATATGAATTACTGGATGAACTACGAACTGCGCCGCATTCGGGGCGAGCGGCCAAAGTATCCGGAACACAACTCGGAGAGCTTCTCGCTAGCACCCTCACCCTCCGACGCTCAGGACTGGGACTGGCTACGAAAGCGTTTTGCCGGATTGCTGAACGATTTCACCGCGCTGGCAAATTCCTCTTCGGAAGAAATGCAGCGGCAGATCGAAACCACGCATGAAGGAGACAAGAAAGTAGCTGGGACGCTTGAGGCCGTGCTTTGGCAGATGGTCGCGCATAACAGCTATCATGTGGGCCAAATCGCGATGATCCGGCGCATGCTCGGCGCGTGGCCGCCTCGCGGCGGCGGGGACACGTGGTAGGGAAACCGTCGCTGGTCGTTGGTCGTTAGTCGTTGGCGAACCCGCTCGACGTGACCTTTTAAGCTAGGATTAACGGCTGAATGTCTTTGGCGAACGACCAACGACTAGCGACCCACGACCGCCTTCATGCTTTCTGACTCCACCATCCTGAAACACATCGCACGCCAGCCCAAGCGGTCTGCAGGATTCAAGCAGCTTGTCCGTGAGCTCGGCCTGCACGGCGACGGTCGCGGAGAACTCGACGCGCGTCTTCAGAAGCTGGTCGCTGCCGGCGAACTGGTCCAGCTCAATTCCGACCGCTATGCTCTGCCGCAACCCGTAGCCGACAAGAATCTGGTGGTCGGACGCCTCACCATGCACCGCGATGGTTTCGGCTTCGTCATCCCCGACGCAAGCTCCCTGAGTGCGTCTTTGAAGTCACGTCTGTCTGGGGATATCTTCATCGCGCCACACGCCATCGGCAATGCCATGCACGGCGACCGTGTGCTGGTCGACATCGCCGCCGTACGTCCTGATGGCCGCGCCGAGGGCCGCATCGTGCGGCCCGTGGTGCGTGCGCATCCCACCGTGGTTGGGATTTTTCACTACGGGAACCACCACAATTCCGTGAAGCCGATCGATAGCAAGATCACGATGGATGTTGTGATTCCGGCAGGCGCGGAATATCCAGAAACTAAAACCGCAGAGGACGCCGAGGACCGAAAAAAGAAGGCCAAAAAATCCGTCGACCGCGTGCTTGGCGATGAAGCCTCCCGCCGGTCGGAATGGGACGATCTTGAAGGCGTTGTTGTCGATGTCGAAATCACCGACTGGCCCACGCCTGCGCACAATCCGCGGGGCCGCGTGATCGAAATCATTGGCCGGCAGGATGACTTCGGCGTTGACGTCGAAATCACCATACGAAAGTTTCACCTGCCGCATCACTTTCCCGCGGCGACGCTGGAAGAGGCCCAGGACATCCCCGCCGTGATCCCGGCACTGGAACTTCGCCATCGCCGCGACTTCCGCGCCCTGCCTATCGTCACCATCGATGGTGAAACCGCGCGCGACTTCGACGATGCCGTCACCGTACGCAACCTCGCCAACGGCAATTTCGAGTTGCAGGTTCATATTGCTGACGTGGCCCAATACGTCACGCCTGACTCCGCGCTCGACCAGGAGGCACGGTTGCGCGGAACTAGCGTCTACTTCCCCGACCGCGCCGTGCCCATGCTGCCGCTCGAACTGTCGACCGACACTTGTAGCTTGCGTCCACACCTCGACCGGCTGGTGCTGTCGTGCGTGATGCAAATCGATCCGCGCGGTGAAATCATTGCTTACGAGCTTTGCGAAGGGGTAATCTGCTCGGCCGAGCGCATGACCTACACCGCCGTCAATGCCGTGATCGAAGGCGATGCCGCCGCGCGCGAGCGCTACGCAACGCTCGTCCCCACATTCGAACTCATGCGCGACCTGGCGGTGATTCTCAACCGCAAGCGCCAGCGCCGCGGATCGATTGATTTCGACCTACCCGAGCCGGTTATCGAGTTTGACGAGTTCGGTTTGATGAAGAGCATTACGCGCTCGGAACGCAACATCGCGCACCGGTTGATCGAAGAGTTCATGCTATCGGCCAATGAGTGCGTCGCCGAGTATCTGAATTCAAAACGTGTCGCGTCCTTATATCGCATTCACGAAAAGCCAGATGCCAAGCGGGTCTATGATTTTGAAGTGATCGCCGCGACCTTCGGATATTCTCTGGGCGTGGGCGCGTTGCCTATTCATCGCATCCAATTCAAAAGCGACCGCCGGGCCGCGCGCGGTACGGGAAAACAGGCGCGTACCATTGAAGTTCCCAAAGATGTCCACATCACCCCGCGGATGTACCAGAAGCTTGCTGCCAAAATCGCAGGCAAACCGGAGGAGCGGATCCTGAGCTACCTGATGCTGCGTTCGCTTAAACAGGCGCGCTACTCGGAAGAGAATGTGGGACATTTCGCACTGGCGGCGACCAACTACACGCACTTCACGTCGCCGATTCGCCGCTATCCCGACCTGATCGTGCACCGCATCTTGAAGCAAGTGCTGCGGGACTCGGCGGAAAAGCGGGATGGGGATGTGCCGGTTGGAGTTTCATCTGCGCACGACAGTGGCGGCGGCGAACAGCCGGAGCGGGACGCAGGCGCTACGCCCTGGTCCAAGCGCCGTGATCACTCTGCGCATCGCGAATCGCTTCAGCCGGTGGGCGGGCCAATCAAGCTGGACGAGCTGCACGACATTGCCGATGAGTCCAGCCAATCCGAGCGCCGCGCCGACGAGGCCGAACGCGAGCTCATGGAGTGGAAAAAGGTCAAGTTCATGCAGGACCGCGTGGGCGAAGACTTCGACGGTTTGATTACCAGCGTGACCAAGTTCGGATTCTTCGTGGAACTTACCGATCTGTTCGTCGAAGGCCTGGTCCCCCTGAACACGCTTACCGATGACTTTTACACTTACCATGAGAATACGCGCCAGATCATCGGCCAGCGCTCGCGCAGGATTTACAGCATGGGGCAGAGAATTCGCGTGCTGGTTGACCGCATTGATCCGGTGGAGAAGAAAATCCAGTTTGCCATCCTGGAAGAAGCGCCGCGTCCATCGCCCAGACCGTCCTCTAAGAGGTCGAAACGCAAGCGAAGGTGAGGGCCTTTGGAGTTAGACTTGCGCTAATTCAAGCGAAATGGCTCGTCTGGTGGTAAAATTCCCTAGTCAAACCCCACTCGCTGCAGATGCGAAGCAGCGGGTTCCTTCCTAGTCGGGACGTGGCTCAGCCTGGTAGAGCACTCGCTTGGGGTGCGAGGGGTCGGCAGTTCAAATCTGCCCGTCCCGACCATTCAATTTCATTATTCTCCGATGTACTAGTGTTCCTCCGCGAACCAAGAAAAGCACTTTGACCGCGACCGCCCTTCCCCGACAATCATTGAAAGTTCCAATCGCGTCACGTTCGTCGGCGCACTGTCGTCCAAGTTCTTTCCATTTTTCGATTGCTAGTTCACACTCGGGGGAATTCTTATGTCCGGGCAAGTCATCTTGTATTTCGAGGACCAGGCCGATGCGCTGCGCTTTGCTTTGGCCGCAGGCTCGGTGATGGCGGGCGATGGCGCTCGCGTCACCAAGGATCTGATTCAGGAAACAACGCGCGTCAGCCGCATTCGCCTGGACGCTGCGAACGCGGGAAAGATCAAGAAGGCTACTCCTGAGCGGGTGGCGTGAGACAATAAGCGCCTGCTATCCCGTGCGCCGCGCGGAGAGTAAGTTCAATATCTCGCGCAGGCCCTGGCGGATACGCTGCATCTCAGCCGACGATTGGGCGGGGAATGGAATCGCGGCCTGACCTTTTTCGGTCTTCGTCTCCGAACGCAACTGCTGGCGCGCACCCACGATGGTAAAGCCCTGTTCGTAGAGTAGTTGCTTGATGCGCAAAACGCTTTCCACATCGCGCCTGCGGTACATACGCTGGCCGGTGCTGCTCTTCACCGGCTTGAGTTGCGGGAACTCGCTCTCCCAGAAGCGCAGCACGTAGGCAGGCAGGCGGCACAAGGTCGCTACTTCCCCAATACGGAAGTAGAGTTTGTCCGGGATGAAGATTTCATCCGTCTTATTCTTGCCCGCACTCTTCTTCCTGGGACTCATGTTCCTCGCACTACGACCTGAAGCTTCGGTTTCACAATTGTGACATACCCGTGAGGATTCGATATGGAGAATTTTGAGGCGGAGAGTCCGCAATTGGCAATTCACATTTAACTGCCGGAGAACCGAACCTTGGATTCTGGATATCCGAGACTAAGCGCTAATTCCCGATGGCCGGATAGCCCCCAAAAGGAAACGCCTCTCAAGAGGTGCTTCTCCTGAGAGGCTGGTTAAATTCTTGGCCCATGCGAAGTGACGTTTCGCAGACGGTTAGTGTTTCTTCTTTTTTGCTTTCTTCTTGGTTGCCATTAGAAGGATCCTCCGTGAACGATTTTCCCTTGCAAAACTTTGCAACTACGGGACCTGATTTGCAAAAAGCCACCCAACTTGTGGTACGAGCAGCTTCTATAACACAAGATATTGCGGCAGTATGAACGCAGTGTCAACACAATTTTGCAAAGAACGAAAGAATTCTCGAGATAGGCAAATCGTCGGTCGTTGGTCCTTAGTTGTTGGCCACACAGATACCAGCGGGAGGAGGGTTTTGTTCCACCGTTGAACGAGCGATCCGACGAGCCACGGTTGGCCAACGACGAGCGGCGAACGACTAACGACCAACGACTAGTTTCTCCCATCTCGCTTCCGGTACACTGCGCTTCATGCGGCGCGATCCGGTTGAACTGGAAGTCTTCAAGAACCTCTTTCATTCCATCGCCGAGGAAATGGGCGCGGCTCTGCGCCGGACCGCGTTTTCCCCCAACATCAAAGAGCGCCGCGACTATTCGTGCGCTGTCTTCGACGGAACGGGGGAAGTCATCGCCATGGGCGACCACATGCCGGTTCATCTGGGCTCGATGCCTATGTCGGTAAGAGCGGCGACTGCGCAGTGCGAGATGGGGCCAGGGGATGTGGTCATGCTGAATGATCCCTTCCGGGGAGGCACGCACCTGCCGGACATCACGCTGGTCGCGCCGGTGTATGTGAAGTCGAGCGGGCGAGTCGCCAGCTCCCACAAAAGTGGGGGCAGTCGCGGACGACGGAGTGCCACCAAGCCCGACTTCTATGTTGCGTCGCGGGCCCATCACGCAGACGTGGGCGGAGCTTACGCCGGCTCGATGGGACTATGTCGCGAAATCTATCAGGAAGGCTTTCGCATACCCCCCGTGAAAATCATGCGGGCGGGAATGATCGAGCGCGACGTTCTGGCGCTGCTACTCAACAATGTTCGCACGCCCGAAGAACGCGAAGGCGATCTGGGCGCGCAGATCGCGGCTTGCCACACCGGCGCCGAGCGGCTGCGCGAGGTATGCGCACGATACGGAATCGTCAAGACCCAGCGCGCGGCGCAGGAACTGCTGGAATACTCCGAAGAACTGATGCGCGCATTCCTGCTGCAGGTGCCTGCGGGTGTCTATCGAGCAGAGGATTTCTTGGATGACGACGGCATCAGCGACAAGCCGGTGAAGATTGCGGTGATGGTCAGTGTAGGAAGGAATCAACCGTCACCCGGGCGGGAGCCAGCCCTGAGCCTATCGAAGGGACGCACGCGCCACCTCGTTACCGTCGACTTCACCGGCAGCGACCCGCAGGTGCAAGGCAGCATAAACGCGGTGGAAGCGATCACCTACTCCGCCTGCTTCTATGTTTTCCGTTGCCTGCTGGCGGAAGACGTTCCGGCAACCGCAGGACTGATGCGGCCCATCCGTGTGATCGCTCCGGAAGGGACGATTGTGAATGCGCGGCCCCCGTCAGCGGTTGCAGGAGGAAATGTCGAAACCTCGCAGCGCATCGTCGATGTTCTGCTGCGGGCGCTGGCCCAGGCTATTCCAGACCGGATTCCGGCAGCGGCAGCGGGCACAATGAACAATCTCACCATCGGTGGAATCGATCCGCGCTCAGGCGAGCCTTTTGCATACTATGAGACGATCGCTGGCGGCATGGGCGCGCGGCCCACAAAGCCCGGGGTTTCTGGCGTGCACACTCATATGACGAACTCTCTGAACACTCCGGCGGAGGCGTTGGAGTATGCCTACCCTCTGCGCATTCGACGCTACTCGCTTCGGGCGCACAGCGGCGGAGACGGGAAGCAACGTGGTGGCAATGGAATCGTTCGTGAGATTGAAGTGCTGGCTGACTGCGAAGTAACTCTGCTGGCCGACCGGCGCAGGCGCGGTCCGTGGGGTTTGGCCGGCGGCGAGGCGGCCGCGCCGGGGAAAGCCAGCGTTATCCACACCAGTGGCTCGGTCGAAGAAATGCCGGGGAAGTTCAGCACACGGCTGAAAAAGGGCGAGCGCATCCGGATCGAGTCGCCCGGTGGCGGCGGCTGGGGACAAGTTGACCGAAAGCAATTTAGAAGGTTGATTAATGACGCGCGTCGGAGTACACGTTGATCGGGAAGGCGCATTTCAGCGCTGAGCTTTTTCAGCGCGCAGCTTAAGGAGCAATCCAATGCACATCATCAAATCGGTTGGCGTGCTATCCGTTGCCAAGATCATGGGCATGATCTACGGCTGTATGGGACTGATTTTCGTCCCATTTTTCCTGCTCATCGGACTGATGGGATCTGCGCTGGGTCAGCAGAACAGTCCCTTGGCCGGGATCTTTGGCGTGGGCTTTGCCGTTCTCATGCCCGTCATCTACGGCTTGATCGGGTTCATCGCGGGCCTGATCGGCGCGTTGCTCTATAACCTGTTTGCCCGTTGGGTGGGCGGCTTTGAGCTGGAATTGGAGGTGCGCCCGGCGTTTACGGCCGCGCCGTATCCCGTCGTCCCGCCGGCGAACCCAGGAAACTGATTCGCGGGATTGAGACTGGAAACAGGAAATGAACCCAGATCTCGCGGCTCACTATCTCGATGAAGCCCACCGCCAGATGCGCGGACACAAGCGTCTGGCCGAGGGCGCGATGGCGCAACTCAAGGACAACGAGTTATTCATCACGCTCGACCCGGAAGCAAATTCCATCGCTGTCATCGTGAAGCACATGGCCGGCAACATGCGCTCCCGCTTCACCGACTTTCTGACCACAGATGGAGAGAAACCCGAGCGTCATCGCGATCAGGAATTCGAGCTGAATCCCGCGCCGACCACGCGCGCCGACCTTACGAAGTGGTGGGAGGACGGCTGGGCGCGGGTCTTTGCGGCGATCGAAGCGCTAAAACCGGACGACGTCATGCGCAAGGTCACGATCCGAGGCGAGCCCCACACTGTTCTGCAGGCCATCAACCGCCAGATCGCACACTACGCGCAGCACACCGGGCAGATTGTGTTCATGGCCAAGCACATCCGCGCCGGCAAGTGGAAGACCCTGAGCATTCCGCGGGGCAAATCAGAAGCTTTCAAGATGGCTGCGCCGAAGCCTTACAAACCCGGCCCGAAGTAGTGGTAGTGTCCGGTAATCTTCCAACTAAAAAGCACATCTTCCATCCTCGGCCCCTCGCCGATGTTGTGCACGATCATGTACCGGCCGCTCCATCGGGACTTCTGGTCAACCACAATGCCGATGTGCGGCACGCCTCGGCCGAGGTCCCAAGTGACAAGGTCGCCTGGTGAATAGTCCTCCGCTCGGTTGGTGATGGGCAGCGTTTCTCCCTTACGCTGGAAGAAAACCATCAGATTGGGCACGCGGCGATGGTCGATGTTCGAATCTGGATGGGCGAGGAGCCAGCGCCGCTTATTGGGATAGGAAGCGAAGTTCTGCGCGATGTCTTCGTGGACTTCTTTCTGCAGATCGACGCCCACCGCCCGGTAGGAACGGATAATCTCATCGGTGCAGACACCCGTGTCGGCTGGGACGTCTCCTCCAGGGTATGGAATTCGGACGTAAGCAGAAACGTAGCGGACCGAGTGATGGGTGCGCTCGATCGCCGCCACGACCAGCTGGCGCAGGAATGTCGGGCGGGAGTCGGACGGGCGGTTCGATTGCGAGGCGCTCGTCAGAAACACGGCGCACAGAACAAATGGCGCCAGCCACCGCCGCTTTGTTAGGCGGGCCTGCATTCCGACTGATTGTAACTGCCTTGAGGGCCGGGGGAGAATAAGTCTGGAACGCGCCCGGCATCCCGCGGCGGTGCTAGAATCAAACGTTTTGTGTCTGAGTCTGAATTCATAAGGTAGTCTTCATGCCATCCACGATGCTTGCCGTAGTGAAACCCGAAGCTGCGCCGGGCGCGGAGATTCGCGAGGTTAAGATTCCTGCTTTTGGGCGGAACGACGTGCTGGTCAAGGTGAAGGTAGCGTCCATCTGCGGCACAGACCTGCACATCTACAACTGGGACCGTTGGGCGCAGAACAGGATTCACCCTCCGCTCATCCCTGGGCACGAGTTCTGCGGCGAGGTAGCCGCGTTCGGCGACGAGGTCACCAGCGTGAAGGAAGGCGACTTCGTTTCCGCTGAGATGCATGTGGCCTGTGGCAAGTGCCTGCAATGCCGCACCGGCGAGGCGCACATCTGCCAGAACGTGAAGATCATTGGTGTGGATGCCGACGGCGCCTTCGCCGAGTACGTGGTCATTCCCGAGTCAAACATCTGGAAACTCGATCCCGCCATTCCGCAGGAGTACGCGTCGATTCTCGATCCGCTGGGCAATGCAGTTCATACCGTGCTCGCGGGAGAGATCGCCGCAAGAACCGTGGCCATCACCGGATGCGGGCCCATCGGACTCTTTGCGATTGCAGTGGCACGGGCCGTGGGTGCGACCAGCGTGTTCGCCATTGAAGTCAATGAGCACAGGCGCAAAATCGCCCTGGAGATGAAGGCCGATTATGTAATCAATCCGTCGAAGGAAAATGCCAGCGCCATTGTGATGGAAAAGACCGGCGGCTTGGGCGTCGATGTGGTGCTCGAGATGGCGGGGCATCCCGACTCGATTCGAACCGCCTTCGATATCGTGCGGCGCGGCGGCAGAATTTCTCTGCTCGGCCTGACCTCGAAGCCCGTCTCGCTGAACTTCTCCGAAGACATTATTTTCAAAGGCATCACGGTGCAGGGCATCAATGGACGCCGCATGTACCAAACCTGGTACCAGATGACAGCGCTGCTCAAGGCTGGCAAGCTCGATCTGCATCCCGTGATCACCGACCGCATCTCTATGAAGGACTTTTCCAAAGCCATGGAGCGTCTGAAAACCGGGGAAGCGAGTAAAATTTTGGTGTATCCCAATGGAGTGAAATGACCGTGTGGCGTGGGCACTCCCTTCAACAGGCTCAGGGGAGCTCTGCCCGCGACTGTTTCAGCCAGGGACGCAACCTGGGGAACCGGAACTGCACTTGGAAGTGAATTATGGCCCTTGATGCATTCGTACGCTGCACCTGCATTCGGGACGGCAAAGCTAAACCGCACCCTTTCCCCGACCGGCTCACCTTCGACGAGTCGGGGGAGCCGTACCTGACCGGAGAGCCCGCCGAAGAAGAGTGGGAGGCGCACGATCGGTGGCTTGCTGATTCCTGCGAGCACGAGGGATTTATCCTCTCGTTTTTCTTGGGTAACATCACCAAGGTGGGAAACCTGCGAAGCTTCCTGCGCCAACTGCAAGGGAAGCCTGGGCCGCGATTTCCAATCTTGCTGGAGAAAGTTCTCTACGATGGCACTCACACCGGAGATTGGATTCCAATCAAGCACTCGCCGGCGCTGCTGAAGGAAGTCGAAACCGTGCTGCACTCCAGCGACATCCTGGCCGATTCCGAGAAGGAATTTTTCAACAATATGAAGCTTCTCTGCGAGGCCAGCATTGCCACCGGGAACCCGATCATGTTCTAGCTCATTTCTTCTCTGGATTACAGTCGGCTTCGATCCGTGTAAATCTGTGTCAATCCGTGGCGAGGTTTTCTCATGACCGCTGCAACCCGCACCAACCCGCTCTCCTACCTCACAGGCCAACTCAACGAACTTAAGACCAAGGGCACACACTTCAAGCTGCGCGTACTCGAAGACGAGCAGGCGCCCGTCTGCACGTTCGACGGCAAGAAGGTCATCAATATCGCCTCGAACAATTATCTCGGGTTAACTTCGCATCCCAAGCTGCGCGAGGCCGCGCTCGAGGCCACGCGCAAATACGGAGTGGGGTCGGGCGCGGTGCGTACCGTTGCCGGGACCATGAAGATCCACATGGAGCTCGAAGAGAAGATTGCGCGCTTCAAGAATGTCGAAGCGTGCGTGGTTTTCCAGTCAGGCTTTGCGGCGAATGCGGGTACAGTTTCGGCGGTCCTCGGTAAGGACGATTTCATCATTTCCGATGCTCTGAATCACGCTTCGATCATCGATGGCGCGCGCTTGTCGCGAGCAAAGATTCTGGTTTTCCGCCATAAGGATGTCGCCCACGCCGAAGAGCAACTCGCCAGCATCAAGGACGAGCCGGGAAAGAAGCTGCTGATCACCGACGGCGTGTTCTCGATGGATGGCGACATCGGCCCCCTTCCCGGCCTGTGCGATGTAGCGGAAAAGTACGGCGCCATCATGATGGTCGACGACGCCCACGCTTCCGGCGTTCTCGGCCGCAACGGCCGCGGCACCGTCGATCACTTCAACGTGCACGGGCGCGTGGATATCCAGGTCGGAACTTTGTCGAAAGCCATCGGTGCCCTGGGCGGATATGTATGCGGAACGCGCGATCTGATCGATTTTCTCTACCACCGCGCGCGGCCGTTCTTGTTCTCGACGTCTCATCCCCCGTCAGTGGCCGCGACCTGCATCGCCGCGTTCGACGTTCTGGAAAACGAACCCGAGCGCATGGAAAAACTCTGGGAGAACACGCGCTTCTGGAAAAAAGAACTCGGTCTGCTTGGTTTCGACATCGGAGGTCGCGCCACCCCGGCCAGTGAGACCCCGATCACCCCGATCATCATCGGCGACGGCAAGCTCACCATGGATTTCTCCCGCGAGTTGTTCAAAGAAGGTGTCCTCGCCACCGGCATCGCCTTCCCCACCGTCCCCGAAGGCAAAGCCCGCATCCGCACCATCATGACGGCAACGCATACGAAGGAGGAGTTGGAACAGGCGCTGGAGGTGCTGGGGAGAGTCGGGAAGAGGATGGGGATAGTTCACTAGGCAGCGACCCGAGAAAAAAGATGGCTGACCGTCAACAGTTCCGTCCGCCAAATAAATACAGCCGGGCCTTTGGTTGGCGGGTGAGTATGCCCAGGTCCGCAACTCTCAAAAGCGATTTAGGAGGCCTATCGCTCCTTTCGAGATCAGAGCTTCCAGACATATTGGAAGACTTCCTCGACATCAGTAGGAAGAGGACGTCAAATCGGACCGCCATTTCGAAACTGCAACTTTCTATGTTGCAAGAAATTGTTTTTCAAGAAGCTGCCGTCAAGAAATACAAGCAACGGCTGGATGAACTGAGAGACTCTTCCGCCCAGCACATCGGAGAATCCGAAGCCGAGATGGAAGCGGTCACCCGTGAGCTTTTCATGTTTCGCGTCTATGCTAACGCAATTAGATCGATCGGAGACGGCATTGCCTGGCGGGCCCTGGACTACGACAGAGCAGTGACCCGCTTGATGGCGGAGCAGGCCACCAAGCAACGGATCATGTCGGACGGGTTGATGGGGGAACTCCTCGAGTGGAGCATCCATTTCGACAAGGGGTCGGGCGTTGCCATATTGAACTCTCTGACAAATTGCCTTGCAGTAGGAGACGTGACCGTCGTGAAGGACGACGGCTCGGCGGAGATAGTAGAGGTTAAGAGCAGCACTACTAAGTCTCGTAGGAAAATTCGTCAGAAACAGAAAATGCGCGAAATCGTCACGTTGTTGTCGTCCGGCGAAGGCAACGCCGGCGACAAGGAAGTCAGTATAGAGATCCTTCCCATCGAACCGGAATCCGGCCTAGACAAAATAGGTGTTCTCTTGTCCGAAGCGGAAGTTCGCGGATGGGCCTGCGACAAAATTAGCAATTGCCTTTACGTGGAATGTTTCGATTTCGAAAAAATGCCATCATTTGATGCTATCAAGACGGATGTGGAAAAACTGCGAGAGAGACTTATTGGGAACTGGACGCAAAACGGGGATTTCGTATTGGACATGAACAGCTTGGACCTAATCGCCTTTTCACCGAACTGTGCACCATTCTCAATCTTCCCATTTCCAAATCGTATTTGCATTGACCTGCTGATTGGCAAGAAGTGCTACATAAGCTATCTGAACCAAACCGCGGTCGCTCGCGAGTTTGAATTCAGAGGCTGGAAGGTAGCCAGAACCACGGAGCAGCTAATCGAAGATGGGCGCACCGAAGAATCGCTGCTTATAGAGAAAGGACGATTTTACGCCGCTGTGCCCCCAGCAGACTTTATGAGGATGCAAATGGAGGCACTTCGGGTACAAACGGTAATTTCGGCCTTTGAGGCTAAGGTCAAGGAGGGTCCACAGGCAAGTTCTGGGTTTCTCCTTCATCTGTACGAAGCCGAACGTATCCTCTGGAAATAAGCTGGCGGCTTCGAATGTTCGCCGTTCGCCCGCTAAAGATTTCCCTTGCTTCGCGCCCGCCGATGCGCCATACTATCTCATTAAGCATCGGTTCTTTGACAACTGAATATCACGTAGCTAACTCCTTCTGCCGCAAGATTTTACGTCTAAGACCTTGTGGCTCAAGATTTTGCGGCTGGAGCCGGAATCCGCGTTGCTGATTCCAAAAGACTTACAAGCCCAGCGTATCTCATAAGTCCTTTGCCTGGAATATTTTGCAGCTAAGTCCTTTAGAATTAATATTTTAGTCGGAATTAAGCCGGATCCAACGAGATGCAACTTGTTGATTCTAAGGATTTTACGGGGATTGATCCGCGTTTTTTTATTTTGATTCTGGACCGCCGCTTCCGGGGCACGGGCGGTGCAAGACAGCAGCCTCAGTGGGCCCGGTACACAATCTTCCCGCCCACAATCGTCGCCACCACTTTCCCCGTTAACTGCCAGCCATCAAATGGAGTGTTGTGCGAAAGCGATCGCGACTTGGCGGCCTCAAACGTCCAGCGCTTCTTGGGATCGAAGATGGTTACGTCCGCAACGTTGCCGCGGGCGAGCGATCCGCGGCCGCGGAGATCGAACACCCGCGCGGGGCCGGCGGTGAACAGTTCGACGATGCGTGTCAGAGGGATCTTGTGCTCGCGGTGAAGCTTGGTGATGGCCAGCGCTAACGCAGTCTCGAGTCCGGTGATGCCGAAGGCCGCGCGCTCGAACTCGACCTGCTTTTCGTGCGTGGCGTGAGGAGCGTGGTCGGTTGCAATGGCATCGACAGTGCCGTCGGCTAGCGCCACCAGAATGGCTTCGCGGTCGGTGGCCGAGCGCAGCGGCGGGTTCATTTTGAAATTGGTGTTGTATTCTCCCACGTCTTCGTCAAGCAGGGTGAAGTGGTGCGGCGTCACCTCGCAGGTGACGCGGGCCTTAGCCCGCTTGCCGCGGCGCACGGCCTTGAGCGCGTCGGAGGTGGAAAGATGCGCGACGTGCAGCCGCGATTCGCGAATCTGCTGCGCGAGGTTCACGTCGCGGTCCACGATGTTCGCTTCGGCGGCGGCGGACATGCCGCGCAGGCCGAGCCGAAAGCTGGTAGGGCCTTCGTGCATCGGGCAGCCTTCGGTGAGGCGCGTATCTTCGGCATGCTGCACTACCGGCAGATTCAGTTCAGCGCCGAGCCGCAGGGCGGCACGCATGACTTCATCGTCAAGAATAGGCTTGCCATCGTCGGTGACGGCCACAGCTCCGGCTCGCTGCAGCGCCGCAAAGTCGGTGAGCGATGCACCGCGCGAGAGTCGAGTAGCGGCAGCGATTGGGAACACATTGACTACGGCCCCGCGCTCAGGATGTCGCAGCCATGTGACCCACTCGGCAGTGTCGACAACGGGCGCGGTGTTGGGCATGGAGCAGACTGAGGTGAAACCACCGGCAGCCGCGGCGGCCGTGCCGGTTGCGATGGTTTCTTTGTAACTTTGCCCAGGCTCACGCAAGTGAACATGCAGGTCGATAAATCCTGGGGCAACGATCAGCCCGCGTGCATCGAACCTTTCATCGGCGCCGCCCCGAGTCTTATTAGGCAGGGCGATCTCAGCCACGCGGCCATCGCGAAGGAGCACGTCCATAGGCGCGTTGATCTTCGCTGCCGGGTCGATGACGTGGCCGCCTTTGATGAGGAGAGACCCCGCTTTGGATTTGTCGTTCGGCATTTCTCTTAGTCCGTGTAAATCCGTGAAGATCCGTGGCTCATTTCGCCTTGCCTAACGCCCGCGCCAGAATCGCCATGCGGGTCGGGACGCCGTTGTGAACCTCGTCGATGATCACTGATTGCGGACCATCAGCGACTTCCGCGGTTAGCTCAAGGCCACGGATGATCGGTCCGGGATGCATCACGATAGCATCCCGCCTCGCCAGCTTCAGCCGCGACGGGGTCAACTGATAGTGCGCAATGTAGTCCTGGAGGCGAATCTTCTGGCCGGCAAGCCGCTCCTTCTGTACGCGCAAAAGCATGATCACGTCAGCGCCCCGCACCGCCTCCTCCGGATGACGAGATACGCGCAGACCGGGCGCGAGAGTGGCCGCGACCTCAGGGACAAACTCGGGCGGACCACACAGCGTGACCTTCACCCCGAACTTCGCCAGCAAATGGCAAGCTGAGCGTGCAACGCGGCTGTGGTAGATATCGCCGATGATCGCAACCTGCAAGCCCTTGAATGATTTCTTGTGCTTCAGGATGGTGAAGGCATCGAGCAGGGCCTGGGAAGGGTGCTCGTGCATACCGTCGCCGGCATTGATGACGGGAATGTCGAGGTGCTTCGCCATCAGGTGAGGCGCGCCCGCGGAGGGATGGCGAATAACGATGGCGTCCGCGCCCACCGCTCGCAGTGTGTAGCCGGTGTCGAGCAGCGACTCGCCTTTCTCGATGCTCGATCCCGAGGATTGCACCAGGGTCGTGATGGCGCCTAGCGACTTGGCCGCTATTTCAAAGGAAGATCGCGTGCGGGTGGAAGCTTCGTAAAACAGCAGCACGATACGCTTGTTCCGCAGCAGCGGCCGGGGCTTGAGCGGGTTCATCCGGCGGGCCAGCTTCAGCAGGGCGAGGATTTCCTTGTCCTCCATGTGCTCGATACCGAGCAGGGAACCGCGTGCCGGTTTGTTTATCGCGGAGGAATGCAAACGGTGCATCATACGCGGCCAGCGCGTGGCACGGCAAGGGCGTTCGTGGTTGCTGGCTCGGGCCCATTTTCGACGCCGGACTGTGCCGCCAGACAGCGCCTTAAGGCCGTCTTCGGCGGCCGATGAAGGTGCCAGTCAAGGCTCCGGCGAGGCTTCCTGCGGCCACAGAGATCAGGAGAAAACCAATCAGGGCGAGGATCAACTTGGTTCCCAAGCCGTCTGGGTTCTTCAAAAGGTCTAGAGCGGCTTGCACTTGCGGATCACTGGAACGGCTCGCCATCTGCTGAAGGGCATCAAGCACTTGCTGGCGACCTTGGCCACCGGCTTGCAACACAGCGAAGGCAATGGCGGAGAAAATGCCGATTACCGCAGACGAGAGAATCGCCGTCACGGCGCCGAGTTGTGCTCCCGACCGGGCGCTAGCTTGCCAGGCAGGGTTGCGGTAACGATAAAGAATGACGGCCAAACATCCAGCGCCTAACACGGCCAACAGGGGAACCATCAGGCGAAGGGACATGACTACAAGGGAAATTAAAGCGGCCACCGCGCATACCCGTACAGCCCGTCCCCACTGGATCCCCGTGGCAAGCGTGGAAACGCTCAGAGAACTTGAGACACTCGGCGGGTCCAGAGAGAAGGGGGTCAGGCTATCGGGTGAGACATTCGTCGCGACTGAGGCGGAAGGAACCTCCGCCACAGCCACGCGAATCTGCGGCGCTCCACACTGCGAGCAGAAGGCCTTGCCGTCCTCCATACTCTGTCCGCATTTGTAACAGGGATGGTCCATCGGAATTCAGAGAAGGGCTTGCCTGAAGGTATCGCACGAGGAGCGGAAGGCGCAAGGAAGCGATGCGGCTGGCCATTGCCGCGCAACGGGAGGCTCTTCGTCTTGCTTTAGATATCGCCCTGCTTGCCGCGAGCGTGGACGTAAACCATCGCAAAGGTCGAGCCACTATGGCCGTCTCTTGGTTCGATGGCAACGACGCGTTGGTTGTCCTCCGTGCCAACTTTCAACTCGGTGACAGGGCCGGTGTTATCGCCTTCACACTTCAGCTCTTTGGATCCCTTGGAGTCTTTGTCGTCGTCGTGAACGTCAACGTCGCCCCCGTGTTTCTGAGAGCGGCACTCGAGGACCTTGCCGTACTTTTTCAGTTTGTCGCGATAGAAGTCGATGACTTTGCCGGGAGCGTCGTCAGAATCGTATTTGGCGACCACCAGTTTGAAGCCGAATGCCTCGGTGAAGATGCTGAGGTTGGCCTTGTTCCCGTTCTCGTCGTCAGACTTGAGGCGCGCACCCGGATAGAGGGGGAGGCCAATCTTACGGGCGTCTGCATCGCTACCGACGTGCAAGTCGCCGACCGAGCTGCGCACGTCAAAGTTTTTGTCCTGCCCCCCGTCCGGTTTCTGGGCTTGGGCGGTGAAGCCGGGGGTTGCGGTTAAGATGCCGAACACTGTCGCGAATATTGGCCGAAACATGACTTCCTCCTAGGGGCTTGGTGAGAGCGTTCTCTGTCCTAAATATCGGCACTCTTGCCGTGCGTGCGTACGTAAACCAGCGAGAAACTCGAACCCCTGCCCTCCGGTTCGATGGCTACGATGTGCTGGTCATATTTCTTGCCCGCCTTGAGCTCGACGTCTTTCCCCCCGCTGCCTTCGCAGGTTAATTCGTCCGAGCTGTTTTTTCCCATATTCACGTTCCAATTCCCCTTGGACGTGTGGCATTCCAGCACGTTGCCATATTTTTTCAACTGGTCTTTGTAGAAAGCGAGAATCTTGACGGGAGCGTCATCGGATTCGTACTCCACCGCGACTACCTTTAGCCCGAAACCAAAACCCGAGATATTTACATTGGCGCTCTTGTCACTATGGTCGGAATCCTTTTCTTTTGGACGGGCGCCCGGATAAACTACCAGGCCGATGTCAGAGACGTCCGCTTGCTTACTGACGTGAATACCGCCAGCAAAGGTATTGATGTCCACCTGCTTGTCTTGCCCGTTGGCTTCTTTCTTCACGTTCACGCTGCAGGCAGACAGAAGCAACAGCGCCGCGAGGCTCGCTGCGGCTGTAGGAGATACAGAAACCTTACTTCCGGGCATGTTCAGACCCTCCGCTCGCGGCCTGGACAGGACGCTCCAAGCCTGTGCCCCGCTGGGCAACATTCGGAATACTCACGGGAAGATGCCCTCGAATGGCAATCTCCCCAAACAGCGCCTTGATCGCGCTTACCTCGGATACGGTCGCGTTGGAAAACGTACACACGTAATTCTCAATTTTCGGGAAGTCCGCGGCCAGATACGGGTTTCCCATGGCGACAACCGCCGTCTTCTCCGCGGCGCGATCCAGCATCTGCTGCAGCAGCGTACCGGTCGTATCGGCCATCGCGACCGTATTCCCCACCTTACCCGCCGTGGGAATCACGTACACGCCCGCTACCACGGTCTTGGCTTCGTCCACAGCCTTCAGCACTTCGTCACTCATCCCTGCCGCGATGCGCGGATCAACATAGATCACGCGCGCGTCGGGAATTCGGGCTCGAAATTCGCGTCCGAAGGCTCGGCCGGAATCCGTCCGGACATCATCGGAGAAGAGCACCGCAACCACCTGATTATGTGTCTCCTCTTGTGTTGTATACGGAAGTCCGGTCCTGGCGGTTCCCTTGGTTTTGAGGGGGAGAACCTTGCCATTGTCGCGCACCAGCGTGACCGCAGCATCGGCGACCTGCTGGCCGAAAGCCAGGTTCCCGGGCTTCCCCACGAGGTTGGCGATGGCGTTCACATCGACCATGCGAGCATCGTGCAGGCCCAGAGACGCCTTTATCTTCAATATCTTGAGCACGGAGTGGTCGAGGCGTTCACGCGAGATCTCACCCGACTGAACGGCCTGGACCATGGCGTTGTAAGAGGCAGGAAAATCCGCAGGGATGAGCAGCAGATCATTTCCTGCTTTGAAAGACTCCACCGCGGCCCGGCCGATATTGTTCGAGAAAAGGTGCGTCAAACCGGCCATGTCGAGCGCGTCAGTGACGATAATTCCTTTGAAGCCAAGCTGTTTCTCCAGCAGATCAGAAACGATCGCCGGCGAGATCGTGGCTACATGGTTGGGATCGGAGTCGAGTACCGGCACAGTCACGTGCGCCACCATGACCGAGTCCACTCCCGCAGCGATGGCTTGGCGAAAAGGCGGCAGCTCAATCGAGTCGAGATGGGCACGATCCACGTTGACGCTGGCGACGCCTAAGTGCGAATCGGTGGCCGTGTCTCCGTGACCGGGAAAGTGTTTGACGGTTGTGAGCATCCCGCCCTCATGCGCGCCCTTGATGTAGGCCGCGACCAGATCGCCGACTTGCTTAGGATCTTCGCCGAACGAACGCGTGTTGATGATGGGATTGGCAGGGTTCGAATTGACATCGGCGTCGGGGAAAAAGTTCCAGTGAATGCCGACGGCGCGTGCTTCGAGCGCGGTGATGTTACCAAAATTCTGAGCGTCATCTGACTTGCCATCTCCGCCGAAGGCCATGGCATGCGGGAAGACTGTGGTTCCCATCAGGCGCATCGACACGCCGCGTTCAAAATCCGCCGCGAACAGCAGGGGCAGCTTCGAATCGCCTTGCAGCCGGTTAAGAAGTTCGGCGGCTTCATAGGGTTCGCTGCGCAGAAGATACGGGCCGTCCACGTGCACCGTCATTGCGAATGAGCCCACGTGATACTTCTGCATGGCCTCGCGCAGTTGCAGGTACTCGGGGTTTTCCACGTTGAGAAAGCTGGCGCGGCACCAGATCATGAACACCTGGCCGACTTTTTCTTCAAGGGTCAGCTTGTGCAGCGTTTTCTCGGCCCATTTTTCGCCGGCGGGGGTCGTATGAATCGGTCCGGGGCGTTGATATTTGTCCTTGGCGGAAGCCGCTGTCGAGAGCGTGACGGCAAACAGCAAGAGGGCGAGTGTACGATGCATGCAGAAAACGATAGCAGAAATAGCGGAATGCCGGTGCTCCTCTGGTTCATCCGTGGAAATCCGCGGCGATTGAATTTTCCGTTTTGGCAGCGGCTTTCCGCTGAACCTGTATGTCGTCGCCAAAGCCGCGCAGCCAATAGACCTCCGGCTCCCGGCGAAACCACGTCATCTGGCGCTTGGCATAGTTCCGGTGAGCCTGCTGAGCCGCTTGGATGGCCTGCTCCCGCGTAAGTTCTCTGCGCAGGAATTGCATCGCTTGCTTGTAGCCGAGCGAAGACAGCGGGCCGGCGCCACATCCGTACTTCTCGAACAGACGCTGTGTCTCTTCAATCAGCCCTCCATCGACCATCTCTTGTGCGCGGCGGTTGATCCGGTCGTACAAAGCTTGGCGATCGGGATCGAGGCCGAGGCGCAGGATGCGGAAGCCGCGCAACGGATCTCGATCCTGCTGCCACAGATCCGTCATCTTCTGGCGTGAGGCCAAACAAACTTCGATGGCGCGTATCAGCTTGGCTGTATCGTTGGCGTGAATCTTTTCCGCGGCGGTGCGATCCAGATGCCGCAGAATGCGGTGAAGATAAGTAGAGCCGCGGCTCGCGGCTCGCTCGCGCAATCGCTCACGCAGCTCTTCGGAGCGTTGCGGACCGGGGAAAAGTCCTTCCAGCAGGGCGCGCAGGTACAGTCCAGTTCCGCCCACGACGATTGGCAAATGGTAGCGCGTTCTAATCCCTTCAATCACTTGCCGCGCCTGGCGGGCATATTCGCCGGCAGTGACGTGACTGGTCGGCACGACGTAATCGAGCAGGTGATGTGGCGCGCGAGCACGTTCGGCGGCCGTAGGCTTCGCGGTCCCGATGTCAAACTCGCGGTACATGGCGACAGAATCGCAGTTCACGATCTCGCCATCGAAGCGTTCCGCGAGCGCAAGAGAAAGCGCGGTCTTGCCGCTGGCTGTGGGCCCGAGCACAACCACTAGCAGCGGTTCAGGCTGCACGGAAGCCACCGTCAGCGCACGCTCCAGTGAATGACGTGCCAATAACGAACCAGGGTGAGGCCCAGCAGCAGAAAGGCTACGAGCAGCAGGCCAGAGGCTTCCGTAGCATAAATCGAGTGCCGGCGGTGTTCGTGGGTGGAATCGTTCTGGCGCCGAGCGGGAAACACACGAGTATTGTACGCCCGTCAGTTAACCGTCAGCGCGACTTGCCAACCACACCACATGCCCTCGCGGGTGTAAACTCTTTCGTTCGCGCCCTGCGCGTTTTGTCCTGACTTCGTGTCCTGGGGTTCATCGTGAAAAAACAGATCCGGCTCGTCGTTTTTGCTGCCATCTTCCTGTGCGCCCTGCTGCCACTCTGGGCGCAATCCTCCGCTCCGGTGAAACCACTGACCATTGAGGCGATATTCGCTCCTGGCGGCCTGGGTGGGCGCGGTCCTGAAACTCTGGAGTGGAGTCCAGACGGCTCCAAGCTCACGTTCGTGCAGCGCAACGACGCCGGAGAACAGGGCGAACTGTGGTATGTAGACGCAGCTACCGGCGAAAAGAAAATTTTGGTTAGCGCGGCCAAGCTCGCCTCGCTCGCGCCCGACTATAACAAAGTGAAGGATGAGCGTGAAAAAGAGCGCCTGACGCGCTATCACGTTGCCGCCTATCTGTGGGCACCGGATTCAAAGCACCTCATATTCGACTCCCAAGGACAGCTCTGGCTTTATGACCTGGCGACAGGCACGGCGGTGCAGTTCACTTCGGCGCCCGATCCCAGTGGTGACCCCAAGTTCTCACCCGACGGCACTCATGTGTCCTACCATCGCAAGCACAACCTGTACGTCCGGCCTGTAAGCGGCAAGGGTGAAAAACAGCTCACGAAGGACACTGGCGACAACCTGTTTAACGGCGACATCGATTGGGTGTATGCGGAAGAACTGGCCGTGCGCAGCAATTATTTCTGGTCGCCCGACAGCAAGCAAATTGTCTTTCTGCACATGGACGAGTCCAAGGTGCCAACCTACCCTCTGGTGAACCTGATCCCCACGCACCCCACGGTGGACAACGAAAAATATCCCAAAGTAGGCGATCAAAATCCGACGGTAAAGCTGGGCGTGGCGGATGCCGACAAAGGAAAGGTCCGCTGGATTTCACTGACTGACGATGCGGAGGCTTACATCCCGCGCTTTGGCTGGGTCCGCGACGGCGTGATCTGGGCGGAAGTGCTGAACCGCAACGAGGACAAGATGGATTTGTATTTCGTCGATGCGAAATCAGGGAAGTCCCGGATCGTTCTGACCGAAACCACTCCTGGCGCCTGGATCGACTTCGAGCATCTGGAGGTTCGTTTCCTGAAGTCTTCCGGGGGATTCCTGTGGCCGAGCTGGCGCGACGGAGACATGCACCTCTATTTCTACAGCTTCGATAAGCAGAACCCGATGGGCGCCGATGCAAAGCTTGAGCGCCAACTAACCAAGGGTGACTTTGAAGTGCTCGGGATCGGCGGAGTCGACGAAGTCACGGGCACCGTGTTTTTCAATTCCAACCAGGGCGACCCGAGGCAGCGGCACATGTTCTCGGTCAAGCTGGACGGAACCGGATTGCAGCAACTCACGCATGATGAGGGCCTCTCTTCTGGCAATTTCTCCGACGATGGCAAGCACTACGAGCAGACCTTCATGGGCCCCACGACAGCGCCGCGGATGTCGCTTTGCACCGTGGGCGGCTCGTGCTCCCCGGTATGGCAGGCGCGCGATGAAATTGTGGAATATGGATTACGGGCGCCGAAGTTCCTGGAGTTCAAAGCGGAGGATGGGACAACTCTTTACGGACGCTTGTTGCTTCCACCGGAGGCGCCAGCCAGTGGAAAAATTCCCTTGATCGTGAACGTCTACGGCGGACCTGCTGCGCAGACAGTGCTGAAAGATCCGCCGAGTCCTTTCGATGAGATTCTGGCGCGGAAAGGCTTCGCGATCTTTTCCGTGGACAATCGCGGCACTCCGGGCCGCGATCGTAAGTTCCAGACCGCGATTCGCCACGAGTTCGGCGCGATCGAGCTGAAAGATCAGCTTACGGCGCTCGATCAGCTTTTTGCGCAGTATCCGCAAATTGACAAAGATCGCATGGCGATCTGGGGATGGTCGAATGGCGGCTCCATGACGCTGTACGCGATGACGCACTCTGACCGCTTCCGCGCAGGCGTCGCGGTAGCGCCCGTGACTAACCAGATCAACTACGACACCATCTATACCGAGCGTTACATGGGCCAACTCAAGGATGACCCCACGGGCTATGCGCAGTCAGACGTGACGAAGTCGGCGGCCAATTTGCATGGAGCGCTGATGATCGCTCACGGCACCGGTGACGACAACGTGCACTTCCAGAACAGCGCGCAAATGATCGACGCGCTGATCAAGGCGGGCAAGCAATTCCGCCTGATGATCTATCCCAACAAGACCCACAGCATCGCAGGCAGCGATGCGCGGGCTCACCTGTTCCACATGATTGAAGATCATTTCGAGATGGAGTTGAAGTAGGCGGGAACCTACTTGCGCTTGTCAGGCTTGCGGGACGAACTCACTCGGTTCGTGCTTTCCTTCGACGAACTTTCTTTCGACGAGCTATCTTTCGACGGGCTGTCTTTCGACGAGCTATCTTTGTTGGCAACCTCTTTCGAGGAACTCTGCGACGACGAACCTTCCTTTGCGGAACTATCTTTCGACGAACCCTCTGATTTCGACTTGTCTTCCTTCTTCGAGTCTTTCCCGCCATCTGAGGGCGCGTGGGACTTGTTGGCGTAGTCGGTCACGTACCAGCCCGATCCCTTGAACTGCACGGCAGGCGCCGAGATCATCTGCTCTACCTTGCCCCCACACTCCGGACACTTCTTGACCATCTTGTCGGAAAACTTCTGGATTTTCTCGAAGCGATGACCGCATTTTTCGCACTCGTATTCGTAAAGAGGCATGGGTTCTGAGACGGTTGTGAGGAAAAGCGTTTCCATATTGATTTTAGGGGCGGCAGTTGGATTGCGTCAATTGAGGCGCCCAGCGCGAACGCTGTAGTTCTGGCCGCTTAATGTTCAAGCCTTTTCTGGAAACTGCTCCACCAGACGCTTAGGGGCTGTGTTGCGCCAAGCCGCTTTGATCGCGTTGCGCAATGTCGCCCTATCGGCGGCTTTCAGATGAACGCTCGTAGCACCGCGACGCCCCCAGGCCCCTTTCACGGGCACGAATACATTGGGATAATCCTTCGAGAAGTTGTGCTGATGCTCCGGTGACAGCTTCACCATCCCACGGGATTTGTCAGGGTATCCGAGCGTGGCGAAGATCTTTCCCCCGACACGAAAGTCGGGATGGTCCATGTGGGTGCGTTCTTCGGTTTCGGGCAACGATAGTGCGAGGCGGCGAAAGTGGTTAGCAGTCACGTGTATTCTCCAGGGGAAGATGTGCGCACGCTAGCATAACGGCCAATGAGCTATCCACGTTACGGCTTCTTCGGTGCAGCTTCTTCGGTGATAGACTTCGCCCATGAAGGACTCCGGCAACGATCCCGCACAGACTGTTGCCATCTCGCAGAAACCTTCCCATGCCCAGGGTCCGGCGCTTTATCTCGTCGCCACGCCCATCGGCAATCTTGAGGACATCACGCTGCGGGCAGTGCGCGTGTTGAAGGAAGTAGACGTGATCGCCTGCGAAGACACGCGGCAGACGCAGAAACTGCTCAACCACTACGGCATCTCGACCCGCACCATCAGCTACCACGAACACAACGAGATGACGCGATCGGCGGAGTTGGTGAAAGAGATGCAGGAAGGGGCAAGCGTGGCTCTGGTGACGGATGCAGGCATGCCGGGAATTTCCGACCCGGGATTTCGGCTGATCTCGCTGGCCATCCGGCATCACCTGCCGGTGGTGCCGATTCCCGGAGCGTCTGCATTTTTAGCGGCGCTGGTGGCGAGCGGGCTGCCCACAGATTCCTTCCGCTTCGGCGGATTTCTTCCCACGAAGCGGGGCGAACGCCGGGCGGCTCTGGAAGCGATCAGGACTTCGCCGCGCACCCAGGTTTTCTACGAAGCTCCGCACCGAATAGTGGAGGCGCTCTCGGATGTTTGCGAGGTTTTAGGAAACGCTCGGCACGTGGTGATCGCGCGCGAAGTGACCAAGTTGCACGAAGAGTTCCTGCGAGGGCGGGCGGGCGAAGTTCTGGAGACGCTGAAGTCGAGGGACGGAGTGAAAGGCGAGATCACGCTGCTGATTGGTAAAGCCGAGGAAGAACAAGTCCGTGTGGGGACGGGCGACCGCGCCCGTCCTGGGGTTCGACAGAGGCTAAGGCAGATCATGGCGGAAGAGAAGCTAGATGAGAAGGCTGCTCTGAAGAAAGTGGCGAAGGAGCGCGGAGTTTCCAAGAGCGAGGCCTATCGGGAGTTGCAGAGGAGCAAGTGACTTCGAAGGGGTGCTATAATCAGTATTGATTAACGTTAATCAATGTTCATCGCAACCGCGGGGGCACGAAATATGAAGAGCGTTGTGCATCGTATTCCACTCACTAAAGCTCGCATCAATCTTGGGCAGGTTGTCCGGCGCGCTCATGTCAATCGTGAATATTTCATCCTGGAAAAGGACGGCATTCCCGTGGTTGGCATTATGCACGTCGATGATTTGGAGGATTATCTGGAACTTCACGACTCCGAACTTAACAACCACATCGCGAAGAGTAACGCAGAATACCGTGAAGGCAAGGCGCGTGACGTGAGCGAGTTTCTGGCAGAACTGAAAACTTCCGCAAAAAAGACAAGAAAATAAGCTTTACACCATGGCCGCTTCATTTCGAGTGCTGACGACGCCTTCGTTTGATCGGGACTTTCGGAAGACCGCGAAAGGCAATCCCGCCCTCGAAAACGCCTTGCACGAGTTATCGGCAATCCTTGCCCAAGACCCGTATAACCGGAGCGCAAGACATCCCATCAAGAAACTTACGGACATCAAATCCGATGGGCAATGGCGAATTCGCTGGCGCGAATACCGTTTACGGTACGACATCCATGGTACCGATGTAGTGCTGCATTCCTTCCGACACCGAAAGGAAGCTTACTAGATTGGGGATTTTGGATGGTGTATAGAAAGCGAAGTGCTACGATGCCTTGTGCGTGATGGAGGTGCACTTTATGGATGCGAATGAGTTCAACGCTACAGCGGTAAAGGCAGAAAACCCCACGACGATCACCTTTGATGTGCGACCATTTGGCGATAAGCAAGGTGAGGCTGTGGATTCTTACCTGCATCAGCGATTGATGATGTTGCAAATGAACGCAGGCGGTTTCGGGCCGAGGCTCGTGGTTCTGTTGTGCGATTCCAAGGCCAGCATACCCAGCGCTGCGAATGGGTGGCTTGCCGAACTGAATGCACGGGGTGTACCAACAGAGGTCAGGCGAGGTTAACGAACCGGAAGTTGGAGAGGAGCCGGGTAATGACATGGTTCACAGTTGTCGTGATCGTAATTCTGGTGCTGGCGTGGAGAATGTTGCCGGCACTCGTCGAGGGATACCGTGGCAAGAAGGGCGGTCCTTCGCCGCCGCCCTCGGCATGGCGCTTGGCAAAAAGTTAAAGCGTTGAATTGATCACCGTTCAGGCAGTCAACGAAACCATCGTCGGTCGAGGTAGCGGGTAGGGCGGCCCCTATCGGCTGGCGCTAGCATCAAGCCTCACTTCCCCGCCAACTCGCGCTTCACCGCCTCGCTGACCATCTTCCCATCCACCCGCATGCCAGCAGCCGAAAAGCGCCCCATGGCGTTCTTCATCACCGTACCCATGTCCTTCATAGTAGGAGCCCCCATCTCGTCGATCACGGCTTTCACTCCGGCAACCACTTCCGCCTCGCCTGTGGCCTTGGGCAAATAGGTTTCGATCAGAACAATCTCGGCGGCTTCTTTGTCGGCCATCTCGTGGCGTCCGCCCTTGGTGAATTGCTCGACGGACTCCTTGCGCTGCTTGATCAGCGTGGTCAGCACAGCCTGCGATTCTTTGTCATCGAGGGGCGCCATCTTCTCGATCTGGCGATTCTGCAGCGCGCTTTTGACCATGCGCAGAGTGGAGAGGCGCTGCTCCTCGCGCGCCTTCATGGCGGCGGTAATGTCTTTCTGGATTTGTTCGACAAGGCTCATGAGTGGATTATAGACGGAGCGTCTGACGAGGACGCACATGCGTGCCGTCCCTAGCCGGACCCGTTTTGTGCAGCTACGCAACCCCGCTTTTACGTGCGGGGCTAATGAATGTCGTCGCTTCACGACTGGAATCACGGCACGTGTGGCGGGGTTTCGGTAGACTAGTAAGCTACTTCTTTCATCAGGATTCTTTCTATGCTGCGCAAGAACCGTCTTTTTACGCCAGGTCCCACGCCGCTGCTGCCGGCGGCGCAAACGGCCATGGCGTCATTTACCGCGCATCACCGCACCGCTGACTTCCGGACCCTGTTCCAGCGTGTGCTCGCGGACATGAAAGAGTTCATCGGCACGCAGAACGACGTTCTGGTGCTGGCCTGCTCGGGCACGGGTGTGATGGAAGCGTCGATATCGAACCTTACATCGCCGGGCGACAAGGTTTTGATCCTCACTGCCGGCAAGTTCGGTGAGCGCTGGACCGGACTGGCCAAAGCTTTCGGCTGCAACGTGGATGTGTTGAGCGCGCCTTACGGCGAAACATTCTCATTGAACAACATTCGCGCGAAGCTCACACCAGATGTGCGCGCGGTGTTCGTCCAGGCAACGGAGAGCTCGACCGGTGCGCGGCATGACGTGCAGGGCATTGCGAAGATCGTGCGTGCCACCGGCGACGACACCCTCCTGGTAGTAGATGCGATCACCGGGTTGGGGACGACCCACCTCGACATAGATGGCTGGGGCGTGGATGTGATTATCGGCGGTTCGCAAAAAGCGCTGATGATCCCGCCGGGCCTGGCGTATTGCGCTGTGAGCGAGCGGGCGTGGCGGCGGATGGACTCGACCACCTCTCCTCGCTTCTACTTCGACTTACGAAAGGAACGCAAGGCGGCGGCCAAGGGCGAATCGGCCTACACGCCGCCAACCTCGCTGTTTGCGGCGCTGGGCGCAGCATTGGAGTTTGTTCGGAGAATGGGAAACGGAGACCTGTCCCGGGGACGCGAAGCCTTGGTCGACAATGCCGAACTCTGCGCGGCTATGACGCGGGCAGGAGCGCAGGCGGTGGGATTGAAACTTTACGCGGCATCTCCTGCAGCCGCACTTACCGCCATCTGCTCGCCGGATGGGATCGATTCCGGAAAGATCATCAAGGAATTCCGCGAGTCGTTTGATGCCGTCGTAGCCAACGGACAGGGAGAGATGAAAGGTCAGCTCTTCCGCATCGCGCATATCGGCTACTACGACTACTTGGACACGATCGGCATTCTGGGTGCGCTGGAGCATGTGCTGGCGCGCTGCACGGGAAAAGCCGTGGAGTACGGGGCGGCAGTGCGAGCGGCCCAGCAAGCGTACGCGCACGGCCTATCCGGCCTACGACAACCAGTGGGAGCTTGAGGAGCGCAAACGATGCGCTCCCAAGGGCTAGTTGATCGTGAAAGTCATGCTGTTGGACGTTTCCGCCGAGGTACCGCCGCCGTATATGCCGCCGGGGGTGCCGGGATTTGTCACTGTAACGGCTGCCGTACCCGCAGTCGCAACGTCCGAGTCCGGAATGGTGACCATCAACTGGTTCGCGCTCACACGGGTAGCGCCAGTCAGAGCTGTGCCTTTCCAATTGATGGTTGCATTGCTGTTAAAGTTGGTGCCGTTGACCGTAAGGATAACCCCTGTGCTGCCCGCTGCCGTACTGGCAGGAACGAGTGCGGTAACGTTCGGCATCGTTCCGGCTGCTGGGGGAGTGCTGGCTTTCGAGCTGTAGCCGCACGCCAGGCCTGTCGCCAGCAGCGCGGATAGAAGTACTGTCTTCGCAAGTCTCATAACTATTCTCCTAGGGGGACTGGGCCCCGATTGAGAAGAGTCTAGGAGAGCGGCCTGACAGTGGTGTCAGAATGATGTCATTTTTGTGTCACTGTTTTGTCAGGACAAGAAAATCCTAGCTCAAGAGGACAAATCTCCCTTTGAAAATCGTCATCGCAGAGAAAATCTCCACCGCCGCCGTCGAGCAACTTAAAGAGCCGGGCTGGACCGTCCTTACCGCGGACCAGGTGAACGGCAAGCTTTCGGACCACCTCGAATCCGCCGACGCCCTCATCGTGCGCTCGGCGGTGCAAGCGGATGCGGCCCTGCTGGCGAATGCCACCAAGCTGCGCGTCATTGGCCGGGCTGGCGTGGGCGTGGACAACATCGATCTGGATGCCGCCACACGGCAAGGCATCGCAGTGATGAACACGCCCGGAGCAAATGCCGTGGCCGTGGCCGAACACACGCTGGGCATGATGCTGGCTATGGCTCGCCATCTTTGCCGCGCCGACACGCTCATGCACGCCGGCCGGTGGGAAAAGAAGTCGCTGCAAGGCACGGAGCTGCGGGGCAAGACCCTGGGAATTGCTGGCCTCGGCCGCATCGGCATGGAGGTAGCGCGGCGGGCTCGCGCCTTTGGAATGGAGGTCGTTGGCCATGATCCGTTTGTTTCCGTAGGCGTGGCCAAGGAGCAGGGCATTCGCCTGGCAACTCTGGACGAACTATACGCGGCGTCGGACTACATCACCTTGCATGTGGGTCTAACGCCTCAGACGACGGGCATGATCAATGAAGCCGCCATCAAGAAGATGAGAAAAGGCGTCCGCCTGGTGAATTGCGCTCGTGGAGAGCTGGTGCATGAAGCCGACTTGGTGCAGGCGTTGAAGGCAGGTCACGTCGCCGCAGCAGCACTCGACGTTTTCAACGACGAGCCTTTGAAAAACTCGCCGCTTCAGGCGATCGACAATGTCATCCTCACTCCTCACATCGGCGGGCAGACTTACGAAGCGCAGGAAGCCGTCGGCGTACAAATCGCGCAGCAGGTGCGGGAATACCTGAAGCACGGCGTCATTCAGAACGCGGTGAACGTGCCCTCAGTCTCCGCCGAAGAGTACGCCGAGATGCAACCCTACATTGTTCTGGCGGAGCGCATGGGAGCATTCCTCGCGCAGATTTCCGAAGGATCGATCGAAGAGATCTCTCTACGCTACAGCGGCCACATCGCGGAGTGGAAGACGGAACTCATTCGCAACGGAGCGATCAAGGGCATCCTCAACCAAACTTTGGACGAGAAAGCCAACCTGGTGAATGCAGCGTCCCTGGCGGACGATCGCGGAGTTCGCATCCATGAATCGCATAAGGCGAAGGTTTCAACCGGAGGCGCCGGAAGCGTGCTCTCAATCTTTCTCAAGAGTTCAAAAGAAGAGCACATGGTCAAAGGCGCAGTTCTGCGGGGCACGCTGCCGCGGTTGCTGCACATCGATGACATCGACGTGGAAGCTCCACTGGAACGCGACCTGATTTACCTTCGGAACAGCGACGTCCCGGGCGTGATCGGCAAGGTAGGCACGATTCTGGGCGAAGGCGAGATCAACATCGCGGACTTCTCATTGGGGCGGCGCAGCGCCGAAGCATCGTCGGAGACGCGCGAGGCGATTGCTGTGGTCCATGTAGACGGACCTGTACCCGACGATGTGCTAAAGAAGCTGGAGGAGATTCCGGCTGTACGGCAGGCGAAGGCTGTGCGGCTGTTCTGAGGAATTGGCCAATGGAAATCCAAACGCCATTTCGAGCAAACTACGAGATCGAAAATCCGCCCGAGCTGCCAAGCTCGGGGGCTGGAGTCCACTACTTTCCTCCTGCACGCACGGGCGAAGGGCGCATTTACGAGACAAGACTGACGTTCAGCTATCTCGGTCAACGACCGTGGTACGGTGTTTTTGCAACGCAGTTCAAGGATGGTCTAAGCCTGGCCAGTACTATGCCAGATCCTGACTGGTGCAGTATTGTGTCTGTTGGCACTGGCTATCTCTTGAATGTAGGCCAGCCCCAGGAGTGGCAGTCTGTCCCAGTCAATCCCGTGTTGCACATCACGCTCGTGAGTGAACGCCAACTTCTGCTGTTCAACAGCTTTGACCGGATTGTTGCCTATGGAGAAAAGGGTCAGAGATGGAGAACAGACTCCCTTTGTGACCAACTCAAAGTCGTGGCCGTAAAGGGTGGGGGCCTCGAATGCACAGGATGGGACGCTGCAAGCGGTGATGAAGTCTCATTCCGCGTTGATCTCACTTCCGGCAGGTCACAGAGGTAGCTACAAAAAACCGCGCCGCTCACGACTGCGACTCATCCCGCCGCAATTTCCGGCTCTCGGCCAGCAGAGCCATCGAATGCATCAAGTTCTGCAGCGTAATGATGCCCACCAGCCGCTGATCCTCTACCACCGGAATGATGCTGAGATTGCGTGACGTGAGCTTGCGAAAGGCAGAGGCCAGCGACTCCTGCCGCACCGAAACCTCAAAAATCTTGTTCATTACGGCCTGCACATAGCCGTTGCCTTCCATGCGCAGAGCTTCCAGAATGCGCTGCCGGGAAATCACTCCCACCATGTCGCTGCCCCGGACCACCGGGAAATCATCCTGCAGGGAATGCACTGCTTTTTCCAGCGCATCCTCCAGCGTGTCTGCCGGTGAGAGAGTGGCGAAGTCGGTCAGCATCACTTCTTCCAGGCGCACGTTGTCCAAAACCGATTGGAAGATGACGGCCCTTTCCTCCAGTTGCGCCGCTGAAAAGATAATGACACCTACCATGGTGAGCCACGTATTGCTGAATAAACCTGCGACCATCAGAACCATCGCCAACGCGTGGCTGATGGAAACGGCGCGCCGTGTGGCGGCGGCGGGATCGCTGCTGCGCGCGAAAAAGGCCCGCAGAACCCGGCCTCCATCGAGAGGATAGGCCGGCAGAAGATTCAAACCAGCGATGTAGAGGTTAGCCCACACCAGGCTGCGCGGCAGGTTGCGCGACAGCAAGAATGGCCACTCCCACAAATGAGCTTCCCTCACGAAGACGGAGATCACTCCCGCGGCAGCCATGGCAAACGCAAGATTCACCAGCGGCCCAGTGAGTGCGATGCGGACTTCCCGCATCCAGACCGCCTTTGCGGACTCCGGCTTCTCTCCCCGTGATTCATCAGAAACGGTTACGCCGCCCAGCGGCAGCAGAATAACGGCCTTGGCAATCATTCCGGCGCGCCGCGCCACCAGCATGTGGCCGATTTCATGGGCTCCGACACACGCCAGCACAATGCCTACCAATGCCAGGTCTCGCGGGCCGTTGGGCGTGTGCTGCGCGTTGTATTCGGTCCAGAAGACAAACACAGGCAGAATCAGGAACGTCAGGTGAAGGCGAACTTCCACTCCGAACAGACGCCCGACGTGAATCGAAAAACTTCTCATGAGTTGTCCGCTACTACAGTTATTTTACATGGTCGGATATATTGGCTCCGGTAATCGAAAGTACAAAGCCCATGCGCGTGATTGCCGGCAAATATCGGGGGCGTCCTCTGCGGTCACTGCGCGGGACCGACATCCGCCCCACTTCCGACCGTTTGCGCGAGACCCTGTTCAACGTCCTCACAGCCGGCAATCCCGATGCCCTCAAGGACACCGTGTGGTTGGATTTGTTCGCAGGCACCGGTGCCGTGGGGATTGAGGCGCTCAGCCGGGGAGCCCGGCAAACTTATTTCGTGGAAAGCTCGATTCCCGCCGCGAAGCTGATTGAGCAAAACTTGCATAACCTCGGGATCTCGGAGGGATACAAAATTCTGCGGGATGATCTCTTGCCAGTCCTCTGGCGCCTGCAGCGCGAGCACGTTCACGCCGACGCGGTATTTCTGGATCCCCCTTATCGAATGCAACACGCGTACGAGGAATCGCTTACGGCACTCGCCGATTCATCACTGGTGTGGGCCATGTCTCTCGTCGTAGCGGAGCATGAAAAGAATTTCGATCCGGGCGATGAATTCGGATCCTTGCGGAGAATTCGCAAGCTGGTGCAGGGGAACAATGCCCTCAGTTTCTACCGCATCGGCGGACAACCGGACCTGAGCAGGTGATTCGCACGGACTACATGAGCAACTCGTTGCTGCGCCGTACGATCGGATGCTGCATCTCCTGGAGATCGTTCTTCACCATGTTGAGCCCGTAAACGCAGCCTTCGAACTCGCGCGAAAGGTGTGCAAACAGCGGGGCCACCTTGGCATATTCAAAGTGCTCGAACTTTGAGACGATGTAATAGCTTTCTTTCCCGGCCTTCATCCACTCCACAAAACTCTCCAGTCGTTGGCGGCGCAAGCGGAATTGGTTGATGCTCTCGGGAAACATTCCGGCGAAAAACAGCGCGTAGTCGCCAATATGCTTGCGCACCTGGCGTTCGCGATCGAAGGAAGGCGCCGGCCCGTAGACGGGGTCAGACTCCAGCAGCATTTCGCCAAGGTCGGCAAGCGGGCGTTCGGCCGCGTCGTGAATCCTGAACAACTGATCGGCTTCGCAGAACTCAGTCAGCAAGTGCGACACATAGGCAACCACTTGCGGATCGCGAATACCGATCTCCTCGGCGTAGTGGCGCCCAACCAGTTCTTGAAAAAGCTGACGTAGTGGATGAGATTCCGGAATCATGTTTGTGATCTCCTTGAAACCCCCGTCGCGCACCGGCTTTCAAATGCTGCTGGTAACTAGTTACCTTAGTCCCAACCCAAACGCAAGTGACTTTTGTTTATCCCACGCATCACTTTCGCTAATCATTGGAAGTGTGCAAGTCCTTGCAAGGTTGCCGCACGTTCTCTGTTGGCAGACGGAGCCCTTGGCTGCTAATTGCAACCACGTAGCAGCGCTTAGAATGAACCGCACAGGAGGAAATCAAACTAAATGGAACGACTGAACATCTCCAGCGGCACACCTTGGGAACCTACTGTCGGTTACTCCCGTGCAGTAAAGGTCGGACCCTACGTGCACGTTTCGGGCACCACCGCAACGGGAGCGGACGGCAAGATTGTTGGCGTGGGAGATTCCTACGCCCAAGCCGTGCAGACTTTAAGAAATATTGAGAGTGCCTTGCGGAAAGCCAGAGCCAGCATGAAGGATGTGGTGCGCACGCGAATCTATGTGATCAACATCACAGAGTGGGAGACGATCGGCAAGGCTCGCGGAGAATTCTTCGGCAACATCCGTCCAGCAACCTCGATGATCCAGGTCAGTGCTCTAATCTCGCCCGAGATTCTGGTGGAGATCGAGGCCGACGCTTTCGTCTCACCGGAGTGAGAGTAGAATTCCACCATTCCAAAACCTTGAAGCAGCTTGAGGAGCCAACAGTGAGGAACTATAAGTGGATACTGCTTTTTGCGGTCGTGATTTCTGCGGCCGCGCAACAGAAAGACGATCGTGCCGCTGAATCCCGGTCCGCTGAATCCCAGTTCGCTGAATCATGGACCGCAATTCGCGCAGGCACCCTCATCGACGGCAAATCCGACAAGCCGCGCCACGACCAGGTGATCGTCATCCACGGCAACCGCATCGAAAGTGTCAGCGACGCGGCGGCCGCGAAGCTTCCCGCCGGAGCGACCGTGATTGACTTGTCGAAGTCCACGGTCCTTCCCGGCCTGATCGACTCCCATACTCACATCTTCTTGCAGGGCGAAGACCCCGCGCAGGGCGGATACGACGCCAACATCCTGAACGCCCCGCTCGCCCTGCGCGCGGCGCGAGCCACGGTCGCAGCGCGGCGCGCGCTGGAGCAGGGCTTCACCACGCTGCGCGATGTAGAAACCGAAGGCGCGGGATATGGCGATGTCGGCATCAAGCTGGCCATCGAACAAGGGTATATCCCGGGACCAAGACTGTTCGTCTCAACGCGCGCAATCTCGACCACCGGCGGCTATCCGCTCGAGGGCTACGCTCCCGAACTCGACATGCCCAAAGGCGCCCAGATTATCGACGGCCCCGTGGAGGCCCGCAAAGCTGCGCGCGAGCAACTCGACCATGGCGCTGACTGGATCAAGGTCTACATGACGCATCGTTCCTGGGTGGGCAAGAACGGCGAACTGGTCTCGCAGCCCACATTGACGGTCGAGGAATTGCGCGCGATCGTCGACGAGACTCACGGCTGGGGAAAGAAGGTCGCGTGCCACGCCTACGGTGGTATCGGCTTGCACCGGGCGCTGGACGGAGGTTGCGACTCGATCGAGCACGGCCTCGACCTGGATGATGCCGCGATTTCCCAGATGCTGAAGCAGGGCACGTGGTATGTGCCAACCATCAGCGTCTATTACACCGACTGGGCTCCAGCAGATACTCCGAACGGGCAGCGCGATCGTCTGCGCGCTTCGGCTCATGAGCAGTCGTTCAAAAAAGCGCTCAAAGCGGGAGTGAAAATCGCCTTCGGCACCGATATGGGTGGAATTCCCTGGACCGAGCCCATCGCGCAGGAGTTCTCCCGCATGACGCAGTTAGGCATGCAGCCCATGGACGCCATTCAGAGCGCAACCTCGCGCGCCGCCGTCATGCTCGACATGGAGGGAAAGATTGGAGTGATTGCCCCGGGGGCATTGGCGGACATCGTCGCGGTCAGCGGTGATCCCCTGCACGACATCAGAGCCCTGGAGAAGGTGCCGTTCGTGATGAAAGACGGCAAGGTTTTCAAGAGCGAAGGCAGCTCAAACCGCGTGGCGGGGTGGTGAGGGCGCTATCTACCGCGAGAATCGCGATTCCCATTTCCCGCCCAGGTGAAATAAAAAAATTCTTAAAATCCCTTCAATTCTCTTGACATCGGCTTCGCCACGAGCATAATTCATCAATCCCGTTCCTGATTTCGGAGCGGACGGCTCAGGGGGCGATGTCGAGAGCCGGGAGGTGTTTATGAGCGTGCTGGAACTTTGTGACCGGGAAATTGCTGCAGTGCCGCTGGACGCCAGCGTCGCCGACGCCATCAACAAAATGCTCGACCACCACGTGGGCGCTGTGGCCGTGGTCGACTCCGAATACCGGGTTGCAGGAATCTTTACCGAGCGCGACGTCCTTCGCAAGATGGCGCTCAGCCGCACCGACCCGCAGGCCACCTCGATTCGCGAACTGATGACCACGCCAGTGGAGATGGCAACGCGCCGCACCGGCCCGGGCGAGGCCCTCACCATCATGCTGGAGCGCCACTTCCGCCATCTTCCGGTGGCGGACGACAACGGCAAACTGCTGGGGATTCTTTCCATCCGCAACCTGCTGGAGTGGCGCGTTGAAGACCTCAGCCACGAACTGGATGCGCTCGAACAATACGTCTCCAATGACGGCCCGGGAGGCTAAGGCGAGTTTTGCGCGTGGCCTTCTAACAGATGGCGACAACTCCCTCCTCTTCAGCCAAGGCGATCGCCGGTGTGCGCATCGCGACGTCGGTTTTCTTTTTGCTGTTTGCAGAATACAAACTGGCGGGCCCGGGCTTCGCCCACGGCGGATTTCAGCATTACCTCCACGATTACATCGCTGCCGAAGCCGTGAGTTTTTACCGGCCTTTCCTTTCAGGTCTGGTGTTGCCGCACGCCGTAGTCCTTGGCTACACAGTCGGGGTGGTCGAGGCCATGATCGGGATAAGCCTGCTGCTCGGCCTCTGGGTGCGGCCAGCTTCTGTTTTGGGCGTCCTGTACATGCTAAACCTCACGCTGGCCACTTGGTGGGCGCCTGGCCACGCTGCTCCCTTCTGGCGCTACTTCGGAGCAGAGCTTGATCATCTGCCGCTGTTGTTGCTGTTTATCATCTTCTTTGCCACAGATGCTGGGAAGGTCTGGGGCTTGGATGAGAGGAGTGGATAAATGCCCGGTCCCGCCAGGACCTCAGCGCAAAATCAATTGCACAAATGGGAGAGCCTCATGAAAAGAATTCAGCGTTCCGCCCTGGTTGTGGTCGCGCTCAGTGTATTCGCGGCGCAGACCATCGCGCAGCAAAGTTCCAGAAGCGTCGTCATTCATGCTGGGCACTTGCTCGACGTGAAGACTGGCAAGCTGCTTCTGGATCAAACGCTAGTCATCGAGGGCGGAAAAGTGGTGAGTACCGGCGCGGCTGCGGAAACCAAGGCGCCCGCGGATGCGGTCCGCATCGACCTCTCCACGGCAACCGTGCTGCCCGGCTTGATTGACGCGCACACGCACCTCACCAGCGACCCCAAGTTCGGGTATGAGCGACTCGGCGTTTCGGTGCCTCGCGAAACTTTGATTGGGGCGAAGAACGCGCGCACGACACTCTCAGCCGGATTCACCACCGTGCGCAACGTAGGTGCTGGCGGCTACAGCGATGTAGCTTTGCGCGATGCCATCAATGCAGGCGACGTGCCCGGCCCGAGGATGCTCGTCAGCGGCCCTGCGTTGAGCATTACCGGCGGACACTGCGACAACAATCTGCTGCCCTACGAATATCACGCCACAGCAGATGGAGTCGCCGATGGCATTGCCGCTGTGCAGCACAAAGTGCGCGAGAACATTAAGTACGGGGCTGATTTAATAAAGGTTTGCGCCACCGGCGGCGTTCTTTCGAAAGGCGACGACCCGCAAGCTTCCCAGTACACGCTGGAAGAGATGAAAGCCATCGTGGCCGACGCTCATCGCCTGGGACGAAAAGTTGCCGCCCACGCGCATGGCGCCCAAGGCATTCTCTGGGCGTCAGAGGCGGGCGTGGATTCGATCGAGCACGGCTCTTACATTGACGACGCGGGTATCGCCGAGATGAAGAAGAACGGTACGTATCTTGTGCCCACGCTTTACCTGGGCGATTGGTTTCTGGAAAATGCCGAAAGAAATCACGTGCCCGACTTCCTGCTCGCCAAGGCGAAAGCCGTCATGCCCGCTGCGCGCAAGAACATTGCACACGCCTTTGCCAGCGGGGTGAAGGTGGCGTTCGGCACCGATGCCGCCGTCTATCCTCACGGCCTCAACGCGCACGAGTTCGCGGTGATGGTTAAGCTTGGCTTGACGCCCTTGCAGGCAATTCAGGCCGCGACGGTGAATGCCGCCGATCTGCTCGGATGGCCCGGAAAAGTGGGAAGCCTGGAGCCGGGCGCGTGGGCCGACATCGTCGCGGTCGATGGCGATCCTCTTAAAGATGTGACCACGCTGGAGCGGGTGAAATTTGTGATGAAGGGCGGCGAGGTCGTGAAGAACGAATACGGGAAGTAAAGAGCGGAGGAGAGAATCTCTCAGTCAATGCTGCTTCTTTGCCGCGCCCGCTCAATCACCCGGTCTGTCCACAAAGAAGAAGCGCCGCTGGCCAGCAGTTGAGCCTTGCCGAGCACGGCTTCCACAAAGTTCTCGATCATCGGATAGTGCAGGTTCGCATGTGGAGGAAGATTCTCGCGGCCGCCGGGATAGCTCAGTTCCGGCCCATTCAGCGGACTCAAATCCATCTCGCCCTCGGTGCCGCGGATGCGGCATTCGTCGCGCTCCACTTTCGAATGCCAGCGCACATCCACGATGCCGCGCACTCCTTCCGCGTAGTCGATCATCACCGTGGCGTTGTCTTCCACGGCATAGTGATGCACTGCGTTAGACAGGTGCGCGCTCACTCGCAACGGTTGGCCGAATAAGAAGTCCAGCACATCGATGCGGTGCGAGGCGATGTCGTAGAGCGGGCCACCCCCGGCCTTGGCGGGATCAATCAGCCAACTGCGATCGCTCGCATTTTCGTCGCGCTCTTTTCCGTCAAACCAGCCATGGCTGGTGAGTTCGGCGACGACGGGTTTGCCAATCACTCCAGCATCGAGTAGTTGTTTCGCGCGATGCACTTTGGGATAACTTCGGCGATAGTAGGCCACGCCGAGGGTGCGTGCATTCTCTTCGGCGGCCTGCGCCATCGAGCGCGCCTCGGCCTCGTTCATGGCCATGGGCTTCTCGCACAGAACATGCTTGCCCGCTCGCAGGGATCGGATTGTCTGTGGCGCGTGCAGAAAAACGGGAGTCGCAACGTAGACTGCCTGCACAGCAGGATCGGAGAGGGCTTCGTCGAGTGTGGTCCAGGAGCGTGTGTTGTAAGGCGCTGCCTTTGCCGGATCGCGAGTGACCAGGCCATACACGCGGCTTCTGGGCTCGGCTTGAATAGCGGGAATGACCCGGCGGGTGGCGATATCGCCGATTCCGATGACGATCCAGTTCAGCATAGGCGAAGCAGAATTACAGCGGGTAGAAAAATCAAAGGCCGGCCTAAGCCGGCCTTCGGAATCAATCAACATAAACTTACGGCTTCTTGGGAGCGATTGCGTCCTTGGCAGCCTTGGCGACACGGAACTTCACCACGGTCTTGGCCTTGATCTGAATCGGCTCGCCGGTCTGCGGATTGCGTCCGACGCGGGCCTTGCGGTGCGCTTTCACCAACCGGCCGAGGCCGGGCACAACGAACACGCCGTTCTTCTTGGTCTCTTTCACAGCGACGTCAGCCAACTGCTCGAGAAATCCTGCGACCGTCTTGTTGGGAAGTTCAGTTTTCTCGGCCAGATGGCGGACGAGTTGAGTCTTGGTTAAACCTGATGCCATTTTTCCTCCTGGGGAAAGAATCGAATTTGATTTCCTGCGGGCTTGATCTTACTACTACTGCCCTGTGGAAAACACCCTTATTTTACGCGGGTTCCGCACAGATTGCACGCGGATGAGGCCATTTTTACACGCTTATTCACAGGTCAGCGTCCCAAACTGGCCCAAACACGGGTACCCAGGCCGTTACCTCACTCAACGGCAAATCCGGCTTGATCGTTCTTCTTCATGCCATCTTACGAACGGCGCGCACCCCGCACTTAGCTTCCGATGCCATAATGCTGAAGAGGAGAACTCCAATTTGAGTTGCGCGATCTGCGAACTTCGCAAGGAAAAGCGCTTCTGTCCCGCCGTCCACGGCCGCATCTGCCCACAGTGTTGTGGCGAGCAGCGCGAAGTCACGCTGGAGTGTCCCAGCGACTGCCCCTATCTTCAGCAGGCAAGGGAACACGAGAAGCCGCGTCCCGCGGGCCAGTTCGACGCGGCCTCGTTGTTCTTGCAGGTTGAGATCTCCGAGCAATTCACTTACGAGCGCGAGCATCTTCTAATGGGACTCAGCTACGCCCTCGCCAAAGCGGCTCAAGCGAACCGCAGCCTGAACGATCGCGATCTCATCGCCGCGCTCTCGGCCATGTGCACCAATCGTGAGCGGCTGGTGAACTCGGGGCTGCACTACGAACAGCCGCTGGCCAGCGCATCTCAGCACGCAGTTGTGACCCAAGTGGAAGAAATGGGGAAGCAATTTCGCGAGGTTGAGCAGAAACAATTGGGATACTCCACCCTGCGCGATTCCGACATGCTCAAAGCTCTTGTGTTTCTCGTCCGACTGGGCCTCGCACATACGTCGGGACGCCCCAAGTCGCGGGCCTTCATCGATTTCCTAATCGCTCAATTTCCCGAGAAGCAGTCGACCGTCGTCACACCGCAGGAAGCTGTCAGCCGAATCATTGTTCCGTAAAACAAGGTTCCGTAAAACAAGCCACGGATTGCCACGGATAACCTGGGAAGGCCAACCCACCATATTAGCCTGTGATCCGTTATTAGCCTGTGATCCGTGTGAATCCGTGAAATCCGTGGCTCAGGTTTTCTGCTTCCGCACCAACTGTCCTGCCGGAAGCGCATCCCGCAGTTCACGAATTGTCTTCTTGAGCACCGGATGTACCACTTCCGGCGCAATCTCCGCCAACGGCTCCAGGACGAAACGCCGCTCCTGCATCGCGGGATGAGGGACCGTGAGTTCTCTCGATTCCACAATCATGTCGCCGAAAAGCAGAATGTCAATGTCAATCGACCGCGGACCTTTCTTCTGCACGCGCCGCCTGCCCATCTCTTCTTCGATCTTGAGAATCGCGGCCATCAAGCCCTGCGGATTCTGTCGGGTTTCAAGCGCGACCGCACAATTCAGAAACCACGGCTGCTGAGTCAACTCCACCGGTTCAGTTTCATAAACCGACGACACAACCACCACGCGTCCGGAGGCGCCTAGCCGCCCCAGCGCGTCCCGCAGTTGCCCTTCGCGGTCGCCAACATTTGATCCGAGAGAAAGATAGGCAAGCTTGGGCATGGTACGCGTGCTAGTGTCAGGCTTTATCGCCCTGGTTTCCACTGGAATTTCTGGCGCCATTCACCTGGAATGCCAACCCATGCAACCCGATACCTTGGTCACCTTACGACCGGCTCTCCTGAACATTAGAATCACATCATGGGTTTGGAGTCTCTCCTTCTGAGCCAGGATGCCGACGTGGTCCGGGTTATCCGCCCGACGCTGGAAAAGCTTTCGATTGAGGTTGAAGTCTGCCAGGAGGCCAAGAAGGCCAGCGAGATCCTCATCTCAGAAAAGTTCGATGCCGTCATTGTCGATTGCGATGACCTCAAAGGTGGCTTGGAGTTGCTCGAGTGCCTGCGCTCCACCCCCAGCAATAAGAACTCCGTAACCTTTGCCCTTCTGAACGGCAAGAAAACCACCACCCAGGAAGCCTTCAGCATGGGCGTGAACTTCGTTCTGCAAAAGCCCATCAGCACCTTGAATGCCGCGCGCTGCTTCCACGCCGCGCTGAGTTTCATGGAACGCGAGCGGCGCCGCTACTACCGCCAGCCCGTCAAAATGCCGGTCACAATCATCCTGGGCGACCAGAAAATAAGAGCCACCAGCACAAACATAAGCGAGGGCGGGATGGCGATTATGCTGCACCAGGCGCTTCCCAAGGGCGCTACGCCCCGTTTGCAATTCACGCTGCCTGAATCCAAACTGTCCCTCGACGTCGAAACCGAAGTAGCCTGGGCAGACATCAAAGGGCACTTGGGTTTGCGCTTTCAGAATATTCCTCAGAGTTCCCAGGAACTTCTTGAAAAATGGCTGAGTCAGCAGATGGAACAACTTTCTGGCTCCCGGGAAAAGTCCGCAGGCTCAATTCCTGAACCCATCCAGTAAGCCCTCCCCTTTCGTCTTCCGCGTCATTCTCTGGGTTATTCACCAAGTATTCAGTAGGTATTCAGTTTGTAACTTGTGCCGGCGCGAGGGCGTGGCAATCTGGAGGGATACCGGAGAGTCATTGCCATGCTTCCTACCGATTACCGCATCACCCGTGTACAAAAAACCCTGCGCTGGTTTGAGGCAGATATTCCTCTGCTCAACATGCGAGTGAAAGATTTGTCAGCCGAACGCCAACGGTCCGCCCGGCAATTTGCCGAGGCCCTCGTAAGCCAGACCCGCGCCGAGCTGTGTCGACTGCTCGAAGAGCGGCCTGAGCCCGCATGTGAAGGCGGCGAGATTTCCTGCGAACCTGCGGACTAAGGCCCGTCCGCTCTAGAATGTGCGTGAAGACTTTGCCGAGTTCTCGAAGTACGCTCGTCGCCCAGGGCTTACACGGCTGAGTGCATGAAAACTCCACGATTCCTCGACGAAGAAGAAGTCCGCTCCTACCTCCGCATGCCCGATCTCATCGATGCCATGCAGAAGGCCCTGGTCGAGTTCTCCGCCGGACGCGTCCAGCAACCAGTACGCACAGTCCTCAAGTTCGGCGACAGCTCGTTCTTCGGCTTGATGCCCTCCTACGTGCCCTCGCTTCCAGCGCTCGGCGCAAAGCTGGTAACCGTCTGCGCGGCAAACGCCCTCCGCGGCTTGGATACGCATCAGGCCGTGATCGTAATGCTCAATCCGGAAACGGGCATCGCCGAAGCAATTCTCGACGGTCGCTACATCACCGAAGCCCGCACCGCCGCAGTTTCAGCCGTGTCAGCGCGACTCCTGGCCCGAAAAGATGCACGTGTCCTCGGCATTCTCGGCTCCGGAGTCCAGGCCCGCAGCCACTACGAAGCGCTCGCTCTGGTGCGCGAATTCACCGAAGTCCGCGCCTGGAGCCCCAACCCAGCCCGCCTCCGCCAATTCGCCGCCGACACCGGAGCCCGCGCCATGCCGAACGCCGAAGCCGTAGTGCGCGGCGCTGACGTCGTAGTCGCAGTGACCGCGTCGCCCACTCCCGTGATTCTGAACGAATGGGTCAGTGACGGCGCTCACGTAATCGCCGTCGGCGCCTGCATCCCGACGCAACGCGAACTCGATCCCGCGCTGGTCGAGCGTTCCCGCCTGATTGTCGACTCCCGCGCCGCCGCGCTGCAAGAAGCCGGCGACGTGGTCATGGGAATCAACGAAGGCCGTTGGACCGAGTCGCACATCGCCGCCGAACTCGGTGAACTCCCCACCAGAAAAAACGACCGCGAAATCACCGTCTTCAAATCCTTGGGCCTCGCCGTCGAAGACATCTTCGCCGCCCACCTCGTCTTGACCCACTCAGCCTGACTCGGACCACAACTTAATCACCAACTTCCGATTCCGGTAGCAGCGCCGCGTCTTCCTTATTGAACCTCACCCCCGCTTGCCCTTCATTGACTTGCCTATTTTCCCCTCGTAAGATTCTGCTCCAAGGTGCTCAGTAATACGTATGATCGGCCAGACCATTTCGCACTATCGCATCCTCCAGATGCTCGGCGGTGGCGGCATGGGTGTGGTCTACAAAGCTGAGGACGTGAGGCTCGGCCGGTTTGTTGCGCTTAAGTTTCTGCCCGACGACGTAGCCAAAGACCCGCAAGCCCTCGCCCGCTTTCAGCGCGAAGCCCGGGCTGCATCCGCGTTGAATCACTCCAATATCTGCACGATTTACGACATTGGTGACCACGAGGGTCAGGCGTTCATCGCCATGGAATTTCTGGACGGGATGACCCTGAAACACCGTATCTTGGGCCGCCCCGTGGACATGGAAGTTCTTCTGCCCCTGGCCATCGAGATCGCCGACGCGCTGGATGCCGCCCACGCCGCTGGTATCGTGCATCGCGACATCAAGCCCGCGAATATTTTCGTTACCCAGCGGGGGCACGCGAAGATTCTCGACTTTGGATTGGCCAAGGTTGATCCTGGCAGCAGCAAGGGCGTCAGACCCGCCCGGGCAATGTCGCAGGAGACAATCGAGTCGAAATCGGACCATTTGACCAGTCCGGGGGCAACACTCGGAACGGTCTCCTACATGTCGCCAGAACAAGTGCGTGCCAAAGAATTGGACGCGCGCACAGACTTGTTTTCCTTCGGTGTGGTGCTTTACGAGGCGGTGACAGGCACGCTTCCGTTCCGCGGGGAAAGCTCGGGAGTTATCTTCAAAGCCATTCTGGATGCTGCTCCCACCCCCGCCGTGCGGTTTAATCCCGATCTCCCGCCCCACCTCGAGAACATCATCAACAAGGCTCTGGAGAAAGACCGTAACCTGCGCTACCAGAGCGCGGCGGACGTACGCGCCGACCTGCAACGGCTGAAGCGGGATTCCGAGAGTGGACACAGTCCTGGAACAGGTTCGGGCAGGGTGCCGGCGGCGGAAGCTCCCGCGCCGCGGTGGCCAAACATCTGGAAGATTGCAGTTGCGGTCCTGCTGGTCGCCCTGCTCATAGCGGGCGGATTTTATTACCGCTCCCTGACAGGCAAGCGCCTTACCGAGAAGGACACCATCGTTCTCGCCGATTTCGCCAACAGCACGGGCGATCCCGTGTTTGACGACACTCTCAAGACCGCGCTCAACGTCTCCCTTCGACAGTCGCCGTTCTTGAATCTGCTTTCCGACAGCCAGGTCGCTAAAACCTTACAGCGGATGACCCGTCCGGCCGGCACCAAACTCACCCCCGACGTTACCCGCGAGCTTTGCTTGCGGGCGGGCAGCAAAGCTTACATTGCTGGATCGGTTGGCAGTCTGGGCAGCGAGTATGTGCTGGGATTGAAGGCAGTAAATTGCCAGAACGGAGACACCCTCGCGCAGGAGCAGATCACCGCGGCCCGCAAAGAACAAGTGCTGGACGCGCTCGGTGAGGCGGCAGCTAAGCTGCGCGGCGGACTGGGCGAATCGCTGGCCACCGTCCAGAGATTTGATGTTCCTCTCGCGGAAGCCACCACGTCTTCGCTCGAGGCTTTGAAGGCGTATAGTCTGGGGCTCAAAGCGTCTAACGAGAAAGGTTCCGCGGCAGCCCTGCCTTACGACCAGCACGCCATCGAACTCGATCCCAATTTCGCCATGGCCTATTTGGCAATCGGCGTGGACTACAGCGGCCAGGCTGAGACCGGACGTGCGGCGCAGTATTTCAAAAAGGCATTCCAACTCCGCCAGAATACCAGCGAGCGAGAGCGCCTGAGGATCGAAGCGGAATACTACAGCGGGGTCACCGGAGAACTCGACAAGGCCGCCCAAACCTACCGCGAAGAAATTGAAAACTATCCTCGCCGCAGTGGTGCGTACAACAACTTGGGGAACGTCTACGCCGCGCTGGGACAGTACCAGAAGGCCGAGGAAATGTTGCGCCAATCGAAACAACTGTCTCCTGCGAGCAGCGCCGACTACGGCAATCTCGGCAATATTCTGCTGGCCTTGCAACGTTTCGACGAAGCAGAAAAGGTTGTGGAGGAAGCCCAGGCTCGGAAACTGGAAGACGATATTGTTGCCATGGCTTCCTACGCTCTGGCGTTCCTCAAGGCTGAGTCGCAAGGCCGGGCAGAACATGTGGAATGGGCCAACAACAAGCCGGAGTATGAGAGCGACATCTTGTCATTGGATGCCGACACGGCGGCATACACTGGTCGCCTAAAGCAGGCGCGAGCGTTCACTCAAAGAGCCGTGGACTCCGCCGTGCATTCTGACAATAAAGAGAGCGCGGCCGTCTGGCTGGAGAATGCGGCGTTGCGGGAGGCAGCCTTCGGCAATCCGCCCGAGGCCCGGCGGGCCGTAGCCGAGGGCCTCAAACTGGCCCCGTCGAGTCCGGGTGCGCGCGCCCAGGCGGCGCTGGCCTCGGCCATCTCGGGTGATTCCGCGAAAGCGGAATTGCTGGCCCGCGACATGGCTAGGGATTTTCCACTGGATACCCATATGCAACACCTGTGGCTTACGGGCATCCGCGCGCAGTTAGCACTGAATAGAAAGGATCCGGCCGCTGCTATCGGCGACCTGCAATCGACGTTGCAATCCGGAGGCGGTCAACTCGAATTAGGCCAGATCAATTTCGCCTTGAATATTTCCTGCCTCTATCCAGTGTATGTGCGCGGAGAAGCATACCTGGCGGCCGGGCAGGGCAGCGCCGCTGCCGCCGAGTTTAAGAAAATCCTCGACCACAGCGGCCTCGTCTGGAATTGTTGGACTGGAGCGCTGGCACGCTTAGGAGCGGCTCGCGCCAATGCCCTACAGTCAAGCACGTCGCAGGGAGCAGATGCCGACGCCGCCCGCGTCCGCGCGCTAGCCGCCTACAAAGATTTCCTGGCTCTTTGGAAAGACGCCGACTCCGACATCCCGATCCTGAAGCAGGCCAAGGCAGAGTACGCGAAACTGCAATAACTTGCTGATAACCGCTGACAGGTCGCCGATGAGTCGCGAAGCGACGCCATTCATTGGCCCCGCACGTAAGTGCGGGGGGAGAGAGCGCAGAATCGAGTCACGAAGGGCAGCACCATCCTGACTCCCATAAACTTTGTACTATAAAGTACTTGACATAAACAGTTTCGTCGCGCTACTCTGTCCCCGTCATGCCCGACCTGCGTCAGCACCGTCCCCGTCGCCTCCGCCGCTCCGCACACACGGCGCCTTCGTCGGTCACAGGTCAAGCCCCCGATCCCGCTGCCGATCTCCGCTTCATTCGCGATACCATGGAGCGCTCCGCCTCCTTCACCGCCATACCCGGTTGGGGACAAGTAATCCTCGGCCTCACTGCCTTAGCTGCCGCAGCGCTAGCCGCGCGCCAGCCAAACTCCACCGCATGGCTCAAAGTCTGGCTCGCCGAGGCATTCCTCGCTGCGCTCATCGCAGTACTTTCCATGCACTGGAAGGCCGACCGCCGCGGCCTCCCGCTCTTCACCGGACCCGGACGCAAAGTCGCCCTTGGCCTTTTCCCTCCTCTCATCGCGGGCGTGCTGATAACTTTCTTGCTCCAGCGTGCTGGTCTCCAATCCGCCCTCGCTCCCGCATGGCTCCTTCTCTATGGCGCGGGAATCATTACCGGCGGCGCGTACTCCGTCTCTATCGTCCCCGTCATGGGCCTCTGCTTCATGGTCACCGGCTCACTCGCTGTCGTTGCGCCCGCAGCCTGGGCCAATTATTTTCTCGCCGCCGGCTTCGGCGGTCTTCACATCATCTTTGGATTTCTCATCGCCCGGAGGCACGGTGGCTAGAGCACTCGCACATCGCCGCAAGCCCACGCGCGCAGCAGTTCCCGCGCGCGAACGCATTCCCGTCCCGGCTTTCGAACTGCCCGAACTCGACCGCCTGATCCACGAGCGCATTCGCCTCGGCATCGTCAGTGCTCTCGCCACCAACGCCAGCCTCAGCTTCAATGACCTCAAGCGCATCCTCAAGACCACCGACGGCAACCTCAGCGTCCATGCCCGCAAACTCGAGGAAGCCGAATACATTTCCTGCCTGAAATATTTCGAAGCCCGCGTCCCCCGCACCGAATACCGCTTAACTGCCACGGGCCGCCGCGCCCTGGCGCAGTATCTCAATCAAATGGAGGAATGGATCCGCCGCACCCGTGACCATTAAATGAAAGTGTGGAGCGGGCGCCCTCGCCCGCTGCTTTGGATCTGATTGCAATACACGCGGCGCTGTCGATGATTACAAACGCCTGCAGCTCCGTGGAAGAACGGCGCTTCAGCGCCGCGTCAGGCAACTAGAAGGATCTGCGCTTTAGCGCCTGAGGCAGAAGCCATGGAAAACCAACAAACCAAAATCGCCAATCCGGAAGCGACCCCACGCTCCCCAAAAATCAACCGCGCCGCCGCCGTCGCCGCCATCGTCTTCTCTCTCATAGCCCTGCTCACCGTCTTGAGCGGCTTCCTTCTGCCGCCCCAGCCCCCCGAAACCGACGAAGGCCCTGCCGCCCACATTTTTCAACTCTCCATCGCGGCCCTGTTTCCCACGATCCTGGTTTTTCTCTTCACCGCAGATTGGAAGCACCCATCACGCGCCGCACGCCCTTTGATATTTCCAGCCGTCGCTTTAACCGTCGCCTTCGCCGTACTGTTTTACGCGGAACACCATCCTTAAGACCCTATGACGAGGATTCCACGAATATGCATTTTCCCTTTGATCTACAAAGTACTTCGCAACAAGGAGCCGAACCAATGATCATCCCGCCCGGCAGCAACATGAACTTCCCTGCACCATTAGCCGTGATAGCCTTCCTGGCCGCCGCCGCCGGCGTCTTCCTCGCCCTGGCCGTCGCCGCCATAGCTTGGTTCGCCCGCAAGCCCAAGTTCGCCCGCGCCTGTCTGCTTACAGTCTCCGCCGGCGCTACTTTCTACGTAGCCCTGCTCCTCGGCTTCTCTTTCGCCAGCCGCCCAAACATCCTCGCCCGCTCCCAGGAAAAATATTTCTGCGAGATCGATTGCCACCTCGCCTACTCTGTCCTCGACGTGAAATCCGAGCCCGCCGCCGGCGCCACTCACCTCATCCTCACCATTCGCACTCGCTTCGACGAGACCACCATCTCGCCCTCGCGCCCCAGAGACACAACGCTAACTCCAAGTCCCCGCACCGTCCTCCTCATCGACGCCGCTGGCCACGAGTACCTCCCCGTAGCCAGCGAAGGCACCCCGCTGCTCACACCTCTCAAACCCTCCGACTCCTACACCACCCAGCTGGCCTTCGACGTCCCACCCACCCTCGAAGCCAAAACTCTGCGCCTTCTGATCACGACCACTCCCGCCTGGCCCGACCGCGTAGTAATCGGCGACGAAAACAGCCTCCTCCACCACAAAACCTACTTCTCCCTCTAAATCGCTCCCAGCGAAGCGAAGAGCGCAATTTGCAGAGCGGGCGCCCCCGCCCGCTGCCTGTGATCGTGGTGTTGTTTTCTCCGTGCCCTCCGTGTAGAAGTTCTCCGCGTCCTCCGCGCTTGAAGCCTTTGCGCCTTGCGCCGGAGACCGTCTCTCCCCAGTGCTACAATCCCCCGCATGAAATCAGCGCTCCTCTGCCTCATTCTTCTAACCGCCCAGTCCGCCCCAGAAGTCGAAATCACCGCCGAGCCCACTCATCACCTCACCCTCGAAAACAAATCCGTCCGCGTCTTCAACGTCGAAGTTCCTCCCCACGCCGAAACTCTGATACACTGGCATCGCCACGATTACGTTTTTGTCACCCTGGGCGCCACCGAAATCGTCAACTCCGTAAAGGACAAGCCCCCTGTAACCCTCAAACTGCAGGACGGCGAAACCCGCTTTTCCCCTGCCGCCTTCGCCCACAGCGTGCGCGACGTCGCCGACAGCCCATTCCGCAACGTCACCATCGAGATCCTCGAGGACGCCACCCTCCGCAACTCCACCGCTAAATGGAACGCCACCAACAATGAGGACCGCGCCCTCGACATCCTCCCCGGCGGCACCCAGCAAATCCTCTTCGTCAAAGACGGCATCCGCACCTCCGAATTCGAACTCCAGCCCGGCGCCGCAGTCCCCATGCACCGCACTGGCCCGCACCTGCTCGTGGCCATCAACGACCTCGACCTTGGCGAAAAATCTCGCGCCCAAAGCCAGGGAACCCTGCCCCGACCTGCTCTTCTAACCATGAAATCCGGCGACTCCAAATGGCTCCCCGCCCGCGACTCCGAAACGATAACCAACGTGGGCAAGGATCCCGCCAAGTTCGTAACCCTCGAATTCCCATAACCTGAATTGTTGCTTGACCACTTCTTCGACCCCGAATATACTTCCCACTCAGTTCGACATCCTCCCCTCGTCAGGCCCGCAGCAACGCGAGCCACTCCCGTCTTGCGAATCTATTACTGCGGAGGATCTCCATGACCACGACCAGTACAGCCAGCCCACGCAAGACACTCGGACGGAAGCTCGCCGCATTCAAGATGGCCTGCGTACCCCTGCTCTGTCTCATCCTGACCCCAGCCGCCTCCGCGCAAACCTTCACCAGCCTGGTCCAATTCAATCAGACCGACGGAGCCAATCCCCAGGGCACCCTCGCCCAGTACGTCGACGGCAGTTACTACGGCACCACTCAGTTCGGAGGAGCCAATGGTCAAGGCACCGTCTACCATGTGACTCCGGCAGGCGCTCTGACCACGATCTACAGTTTCTGCAATGTATCCGCATGTGCCGACGGCCTACAGCCCTTCGCCGGCCTCCAGTTGGGCTTTGACCAAAGCTTTTACGGGACCACCATCCACACCGTCTTCAGGATCAACACCGGCGGCCAACTCACCACGCTCTATACTTTTTGCTCCCAACCCAACTGCGCCGACGGCGATACCGCGTATGCCGCATTGCTGCAAGCCCCCGGCGGCGACTTCTATGGCACAACTTATGGTGGAGGCATAAAAACCTCCCAGTGCCCCGCCGGCTGCGGCACCATCTTCAAAATCACTCCCCTCGGCGCTCTCACCACGCTCTATTCCTTTCACGGCAAGGACGGTATCAGTCCCATTGCCGGCCTGACGCAAGGCGCCGACGGAAATTTCTACGGCACCGCCACTCGCGGCGGCGCCCACGGATACGGCACCGTCTTCAAAATCACACCTGCGGGAACCCTGACCCTGCTCCACAGCTTCGGCGGAGCCGACGGCAGCGCCCCCAACGGCCGCCTGCTGCAAGCCTCAGACGGAAACTTCTACGGCACCACGAACGGAGGCGGGGGAGCCAATGGCGACGGCGCAATTTTCAAAATAACCCCGGCCGGCCAGTTCACCCTGCTGCGCACTTTCAATTATTCCAACGGAGCCGCTCCCTTTGCCGGCCTGGTGCAGGCTGCTGACGGAAATCTTTACGGCACAACCTACAACGGCGGCTCAGGCACCTCCTGCCCCATCGGAACCTGCGGAACCATTTTCCGCATCACCACCACCGGCCGCCTGACCACGCTCTACAACTTTTGCTCGCAATCCGGATGCTCCGATGGCGGCGGTCCCTTCGCCGCCCTGGTGCAAGGCGTCGACGGCAACCTCTACGGCACCACGACGCTCGGCGGCAGCACCGCCTGCGCCGCCGACGGCTCCTGCGGCACCATCTTCCGACTCTCGCTCGTCTCTCCCTAGCTTCGGATGTCGACGTGGTTCGATGTGGGGACAGCTGCCCTCGGCTGCCTGCCCTGAGGTACGAAGGGTCCGTCGAGCGAAGCGAGCCGTTCGGAGCCCCTAATTCCCATTTCGGGAATTTCTTGTCAAGAGGCAAAAAACGACGAATTTCCCCCATCCCTCTGATTTCACGGCGAATATATTTTTTGCAAAAATGACGGTTTACCCCATTGCTATGTGATATACTGAACTTATAGTAGGAAAAATGAACGCGGCCCCTCCAGGCCGCGTTTTTTATTGCCCGAAGCAATCGGCGAAGAAGGACTTGTCATTCCGAGCGGCCTTATCGCGAGGAACCTGCTTTTCAGCCGCTAGCGGATCGATTGCCGGCCGTAACCATCACCCAAAATTGCACCACGAACCCGTTCCACCCCAGGGACCACCATGCCCAATCGCCCGCACCCAAACATCCCGCACCCCAAACGTCGCGGAGAGTGGGCCGAACTCCGCTTCCAACTCCGCGCCACCGAACAAGGACTAATCCTAGCCCGCCCCTGCGGCGACTGCGCCCCCTACGACTTCCTAGTAGCCTGCCCTGAGAAGGGAAAGCGCAACCGAAGGGGCTGCTCTGAGAGAGTGAACCGCGACCCAAGGGCCCACAACGCCCACTTCCTCCGCGTCCAGGTCAAATGCACCGTCTACCACCGCGGCAACTCCTACAAATGCCACCTCGACCACAACGGCATCCCCTACACCCCCGCCCAAATCGACCTCTTCGCCGCCTACGTCATCCCCGCCGACACCTTCTACATCCTCCCCCTCCCCGCCACAAACAACCAACCCGACATCCTCCTCACCCCCCACTGCCCAAACTCCAAATACTCCCAATACAAAGAAGCCTGGCATTTACTGATGGGAGAACTCTAAAACCCTCTCAATGTCCTTGACTATCGCCCGCGTAGCTGCCACGCTTTGACGGACAAAATGGCACACGTGGAAGGATTAGCGAACCCGGCATTACTGACTTGGGCCCGGGAATCGGCAAGCCTGACCCCTGAGGCCGTCGCCAAGAAAGTCGGCGTCAAAGTCGACCGGATATTCGCGTGGGAAGCAGGGCAGGAACGCCCCTCGGTCGCTCAACTCCGAAATTTCGCGGCAGCCACAAAACGTCCTTTGGCTGTTTTCTATCTTTCCGAACCGCCGCGCACATTTGACGCATTGCACGATTTCCGAGCGGGCACTGCTGCCGGAGTACCGCCGCGCACATCACCCGAATTAGCCTTCGAAATCAGAAAAGCCTATGACCGAAGAGAGTGGGCGCTCGAATTCATGAGCGACCTGCAGCTAACCCCTGAAAAATTTGGCGTCAGGCTAGGCCTTGGAGAGGACGCGGAAACTGCGGCTGGAAAGATTCGAGCTGCTCTCAACGTGCGCACTGACCTGCAGAGCCAATGGCGCGTCGACAACGAGGCATTCCGTGAGTGGCGCGCGCTCCTCGAACGAATTGGCATTCTAACTTTCCAAGCCACCAAACTGGAACTGGATGAGGCGCGCGGCTTCTCGATTTCCCTCAAGCCCCTCCCAGTTGTCGTCGTGAACATCAAGGATGCATATCGGGGGCGTATTTTCACGCTCCTCCACGAAGTAGCTCACCTGGCCCTAAACGACGGTGGCATATGCGATCTAGATGACAACCAGCGTCGCAATGCGAGTGCACAAATCGAAGCGTACTGCAACAAAGTTGCCGGAGCCATTCTTTTCCCGAGGAACGATCTCCTCGCTACGAGCGAGGTTCGCATTCACCGCTCATCTGATATGACATGGTCTGACAGCGAACTTCAGGCGTTGTCGAGGAGGTTCGGCGGGAGCAGAGAGGCGTTGTTAGTGCGACTGCTAACGCTGGGCAGGACGAGTGAGAACTTTTACCACAAGAAGCGCGAGGAGTACAGGATCGAGTACTCCAAATGGCGGGAGCAACGAAAAGAGGGCTTTGCACCGCCACACGTAGTTTCACTGTCCAGCGCTGGACCGCTTTTCACGTCTCTTGTCATCGAGAACTTCAACCGGGAACACATTACTGCGAGCGACGTGTCGGACTACCTCCAGGTCAGGATCAAACATCTTCCTGAAATCCAGCGCGACTACAGCGGTTCCGAGCTGGTAGGCCAAGGAGAATAGTGGCCTACAGCATTGATTCCAGCGGCATTCTGGATCTGTTTCGCTACTACCCGCCCGACGTGTTTCCTACGATTTGGACGCAAATGGATGTTGCCGCTCGGAGGGGGATTATTTTCGCTATAGATGAGGTCTACAGGGAACTCGAAAAGAAAGATGATGTGGCTTTTGAATGGCTCAAACCCCGGCGCACGATCGTGGTGGAACTTGACACCGAAATACAGCAACGAGTCGCGGCTATTCTCGCCGTCTATCCTAGATTGATAGACACGCGCAAGAACCGGTCCTCCGGCGATCCCTTTGTCATCGCCCTCGCCCAGTCACGGAAATTCTCCGTCGTCACCGGCGAAAAGCCATCCGGAGTCCTCGCCAAGCCCAACATTCCCGACGTTTGTATAGCTCTCAAAATACCGTGGATGAATGTGCTTTCAATGTTCCGCAACGAGGGGTGGAAGGCCTGAATGCACTCCTAGGAACCAAATTCGTAAACTTTCGCTTGCGCTCTTCCCCACACTTCTGCTATAAACAATTCACCGAGAGCAGTAGTGTGTGGCTAGCCGGTCGTATTGTCTGCAACTCTCGGGCTCGTCCGGCATCTAAGTTTCAGAGGGCGTAACCAGCTCTCAATCGTCCCGGCCACGGGACTTCATTCGGAAAGCAGTTCAGTTTCCGAAGGGTACCTTCAAAGCAAGGACCTCCAAAGGGATCTTTTCTCAATTTCTTGTCTTCCGTCTTGGGGTGCGCAAAATGCACGCCGAAAGTGGCGTTTTACCCCGACCGGAAGGCCATACTGTTGCGCGTAAAGAGCGCCAACCCAAAGCCATGTCATTCCGAACCGGGCTGAAAGCCCGGTGAGGAACCTGCTTTCGGGTTTGAGGCTAGCTCTCCCGCCCTCGCTCCCCGAACTTCCCGATGTGGAAATCATCTGGAAATTCTGTGGACAGCGCCAATTGACGGGATCACCACCGCACCGTATGCTTGTAAAGTTTCGAGGACAGTCGGTTTCGCCCTAGCGGCGATTCCGCCTGGACTGAATTCGCGCCGCCTCGGCGGACCGCGATTCGGTCTTTGACAACTAGGTTGAACGTGCCAGTCGTGAGAAACGGATTCGGGCATTAGTCCGAACGATCTCACAAGATAGACCACCATGGTCTTTTCAGTCCCTCACGGGAAAGAAAAGCTGAATGGTGGCGCCATCTCGCATTGTTGACCCAGAGCAGCTTTTGCAAGCCGTTCTGGATATGCGGCGATGGCAGTCTGCCAACTACCCGTCGGCAGACATCAGGTTTCAAACGAGAGTTTGATCCTGGCTCAGAATCAACGCTGGCGGCGTGCCTAACACATGCAAGTCGAACGAGAAAGGGGAGCAATCCCTGAGTAAAGTGGCGACCGGGTGAGTAACACGTGACTAACCTACCCTCGAGTGTGGA
>Ga0210405_10000052_pt1 | contig 149956 bp, 134 predicted proteins | sample IncBWH11MmetaG_FD_155492 | JGI IMG/M metagenome (GOLD analysis project Ga0210405, IMG submission 155492) | Forest soil microbial communities from Barre Woods Harvard Forest LTER site, Petersham, Massachusetts, United States - Inc-BW-H-11-M | ecosystem: Environmental > Terrestrial > Soil >... | reverse complement strand
CGGCAACTACACCTTCTACGGCCGCTTCGACGGCTGGACCGCGGTCGACAACCGCGAGCCGCTGCCGACCACCTTCGGTCCGCGGTACTCGATCGGCGGCGCCGAGGCGGCCGCGACCGATTACATCGTCTGGCGCGATCCCAAGGTCGCCCAATCCGCCTTCCCCTGCCCGGTGGTCGCGGGCACGCAGCCCGCATGGTACCCGCTCGGCCAGGAGGACGTCGTGATCTTCGACGACCAGGAGCACCCCTTCGTGCCGCTGACCTCCATCACTTCACCCGCGGCCACTGGCATCACCCCCTTCGCGGCGGCGGCGCAGCGCACGACGGTCAACGGCGCGGCGCTGCCGGTGCCGTTCAACGTCGGTTGGATCTACCTGAACCTCAACACCGCGGTGACGCCGGCGGGCAGCGTGCCGCCGGTCGACCCCGAGGCCGCCCAGGCATGGGTGACGGCGATCCTCAGCCAGAAAGGCGGTTTCTCGACCGGGCTCGAGGCGATGCACTACGACAGCGCCTGCAGCGCCAACCACCAGGATCCGAATTTCTGAAGCGAGCCGGGTGATAAAATTTGCCCGGTTCACGACTTGACGAGAAAGCGAGGGCGTGCGGGACGACGCGGGCGAGATGGGTGCACTGAGTCTCCTGCCGGCGCTGGTCGTCCTCTGGCTGCTGGCGCCCGCGGACGCGGCGATCGCCGGCGCCTCCGCAGGGGCCTCGCCGCCTCGGGTTGCAGCTGGAACTGCCGATCTCGAGGCTTGCGTCCAGCTGTTCGACGGGCGGAGATTCGAGGCGGCGCAGGCCTGCCTTGCCGACTACCTGGCGCAGCGTCCTGCGGATGCACAGGCTCTGGCCTACCTGGGCAGAGCGTGCTTCGAACGGCGGCAGGCCGCGCCGGCTATCGGCTGGCTCGAGCAGGCGGCGAAGCTCGATCCGGGGCGGTCCGAGGTCCACGACTGGCTCGGCCGCGCGTACGGCATCGCCGCGGAGCGGGCGCCGCTCGTCCGCCAGTTCGGTCTGGCGGTGAAAGCGCGCCAGCAGTTCGAGCTGGCGGTGCGGCTCGGACCCGGCGACCTCGAAGCGCGCGAGGACCTGATCGAGTTCCAGATCCGTGCGCCGGCGTTCCTGGGCGGGAGCTTCGACAAGGCCACGCTGAACGCGGCCGAGCTGGGTCGCCGCGACCCGCTGCGCGGACGTCTGGCGCAAGACCAGATCCGGCTGCGCCACCTGGGGCTGGCGGCGGCGGAGCGGCAGATGACGGCCACCACCACCGATTTCCCCGGCGACCCCCGCCCCCGGCTGGCGCTGGGCGCCGCCTACGGCCAGGCGGGCCGTTACGATGCGGCGTTCGAGGCGCTCGAAGCGGCCCTGCGGCTCGATCCACAGGACCTCGCCGCCCTGGCGGAGCTGGCTAGGGCGGCAGCCCTCTCCGGCCAGCGCCTGGACCGCGCCGCCGAGCTCCTGAAAGGCTGTCTGACGCGGCTGCCGGCAGGCGACAGCGCCGAGCTCGCGGACTGCCACGACCAGCTGGGCGCCGTCCTCGAGCGGCGCGGCGAGCTGGCCGAGGCCAGGCAGCACCGCGAGGCAGCGCGCCAGCTCGACCCGGGCCTGCCACCCTGGCGTGCGGCGCCGCAGCGCCGCCCCTGAACACCGAGCCTCGGCGATCCGGTCCGTCACCCAAGGGCAGGTGATGGATGGCGGTGCCGCAGCCAATCGATCTCCCAGGCGTAGTCGACCGGCCCGCCCCACCAGTCGGGGAGCGTCGCGCCGGCATCCACGGCCACCCCTTGGTCCGCGAGTCGCGCGACCAGGGCCGTGACCGGCTCTCGATCCGACACCGCCAGCGCCGGCGCTACCAGGAGCGGCCGGCCGTCGGGTCGATAGAAGGACGCATCGCCGTTGGGAGCCAGGTCCACCGAGAATCCCTCCTCGTGCACGGCGCGATGGTGGCGGCGGCAGAGCAGCAGTGTGTTGGCGAGGCTGGTGGTGCCGCCATCGGCCCAGGGCTCGACGTGGTGGGCGTCGCACAGCCTCAGGCCGCAGCCCGGGAAGCGGCAGCCGCCGTCGCGATGCTCGAGGGCGCGGCGCAGGCCGGGCGAGATGGCGCGGGTGCGGCGGCCGACGTCGAGCACCCGGCCATCCGCGGCGTGGCGCATCACCACCTGTGCCGAGTCGCAGGCCAGGCGCCGCGACGTTTCCGCGGAAACGTAGGTGCCGTCTGCAAGCCAGGACGAACCTCCATCGCCGCCGGCCGCCAGCACCTCGGCGTCCACGTGCACCACCACCTGATAGCGGTCGCCGCGGCTGCCGGGATCGAGGCCGGCAGCGAGCGCGCTCTCCGCCACCAGGCCGAGGGCATCGGCGCGGCGCTGCTCCACGGAAGTCTCCTCGGTTGCCGCCGCCGGCGCGACGTTGCTCGGCTGGTCGGGGTCCGGCCCGTGGAGCGCTTCGACGCCGGCGTCAAGGGCGCGTCGCAGAGCCGCGCCGGCCTCCGGCGTGAGGCGTCCCGTTACCACCACCATGCCGTCCTCATCGGTGTAGGTGCGCAGGTACCGCGTGGCGTGGCGGCGCCCCTCGTCCTCCCCCTCCGCGATGGCATCGACGCGCCTCATGCCGCGCACCAGTCTTTCGACGTGAGCGGCCGTTCCAGCACGCGCGAAGCTCAGCAATTCCTGTTCATTGGCCGGCGTGGCGATGCGGGTGAGGGCGCGAACCTTGGAGTAGGAGATCTCGCCGTGGCGCATGGACGCAGAAACCAGAGGCAGTGCGCCGAGGGCGCGCGCCACGCGCACCTTCTCACGCGCCGCGCCAAGATCGAGGCCCACGCGCCAGCCAAGCCAGTGCGCGCAAGACTGGAAACCGCTGTTCCAGCCGCCGCGCTCGTCGAAGTCGCGCAGCATGGCCAACAGCTCATAGGTGGCGGCCGAGATCTGCGCCGCCAGCGCGGCGATGCGCTCGCCGAGCTGCTCGAGCTCCGCGTCGCCGCACGTCGCCGGAACGTCGAGACCTGCCTCGTACACGACTTGGCCGCTGGGCATGTTTCCCTCCCTCTCTCTCTGGCATTGTAAGCCCATGATTTTTCAGCTCGCTGGAGGCCGCAGCAAGGCCGATCGGCGGTCGCCGAAGGGGTTCGGGAGGCTCGCGGCAAGATGTTGCCTGTGCGCCCATCCCGCGGGCCAATCACTGCCCCTCGGCCGCGGACTTGAAGGAACGCGACCAATGGTCAGAAAAAACCTGTCAAGAGGGGCCAGATGCGAATCCGCAACCGAGCGAGATGCTGCTGGGAGTGCACCCCGGCTCGGCGAACTGCGGGTGGAGTGAGATCGGAAACGGCGTTTAGCGCGGCGTTCCAGCCGGACGCGGCAGCGTCCACTCGAAAGGTGGTGGCACGCGCCACAGTCCGAGCTCGCCGTAGGTCGCCGCGGCGCGGGGGTTGGCGAGATAGGCGCCGCCGCTGGCAGTCCTGGTGTAGCTGGGGTGTGCGCCCACGAAGGGATCGACCACTTTCGCGTCCTCCGCAGACAGGTGCTCGGGATAGGCTCCTTGCGTCGCGGCGTCGATGCGGAGGCTGAGAGACAGGGCTGCCAGTTGGCGCGACGCCACGACGCCCTTGAAGCTGACGATCTGCTCGACCCAGTAACTTGCGGGGGAGAACGTCAACAAGGATTCGCCCTTCGTTATGCCGATGCCTGTCCACGAGTATCTCGCGAGTCTGTCGAGGCGCTCGCCGAAAGCCTGGAGCGCTTGCTGCGCCTGGCGATACGGCAGATCTTGCCAAAGCCGGATCTTGGCGAAGTCTTCAAGGCTCCGGGCTTGCTTGAGGTCCCTGCAGCAGAAGCCGATGAGGCCGCTGTCTTGACCTCGCCATATACTCTGCTCGTCGGCGTAATCAGCTGCCTCGCTCGCGATATATCGAGCGAGTGGCGCGGCCGCGTTCTCGCTTGGCAACCCGGCCCGAAGGCTCCGGAGCAGGTCAGGTGGTACATCGGGCGCGCCAAGGATCCAGTTGAGACCCCGAAGATATCCCCTTTCGATCGCGGCCCCGATCCTCTGACTGAGCCCACTCTGTTGACGCTCCAATCCAAAGGCCAGGTCGCCAAGAACCCTGAGGGCGCGGACTGCTTGCTCGAGCCGATGCTGCCGTAGCTGGAATCCGACCTCGAGAAGAAGGGGCCTTTCCAGGACCGATTCCCGCAAGTCCGGTGGATTGGAAGCCGCGACGCGGAATTCGCAAACCGGCAACGAGCCGGCCTGATAGGCAAGCTCCAACGTTCGGTGGAGCTCGGCGAGATCGGCGGCTGCCTGCTCGACGTCCCTCGCCGACCAACTGGTCGGCGATCGGTTCACCAGCGGCCTCAGATCGAGATTTTCCCGTGTGGCCGCGGCCATATAGGCGCTGCCGGCCGCTTGATACCAGGACGCCGCGTTGCGCGAATCGCTCTCTGGCAATCTGCACGCGCCGGGCAGGGCAGGCAGGCTCATGGTGCGCGCGAACCTCGCACGGGCCTGCTCCAGACGGTGCTCGCCGTAGAGATGAAGACCCACACACCCGGCCGCCATACCGAGGACGACGCAGCACCAACGCAACGCTCGTCGAACGTTCATCAGCACGGATGGTATCCCCAACGGGATTCGAACCCGTGTTGCCGCCTTGAAAGGGCGGAGTCCTAACCACTAGACGATGGGGACGTGCCGGCGGCCCTGGCCGGGCTGCCCTGGGCCGCGCCGCCGGTAAGGCTAGCACAGGGGGACTAGAGGTCCAGGAGGTTGCTGTGCTGCAGGAGGCTGCGCACTGAGGTCACCACCGCCAAGGGGTCGGCGTGCTCGGCGTTGCCGATGCAGACCGAGACGTGACCCTCCGCGATGGGGTGGATGAGCTGGAAGAAGTTGCCGTAGCGGACCAGGAGGTAGCGCAGACCGCCGCAATCGAGGTTGCCCCGTTGGGTGGTGAGCTTCAGCAGGGCCGGATTGACGAACAGCTCCTCATAGCGGTCGGTCTCGTTGGAACCGGCGCCGATGACCCCGGGGCGCTGCCACATGCTGAGGGCGTTGGCGCGGTAGAGCGCCACGTACAGCACGTCGGTCGAGGCGGCGAAGATGTCGGCAACCAGCGAGTCCGGCTCCACGGGCGCCATTGTAGCGCCGTTGTCGGCGGTCCGGTTTACGCGCTTGCTCGATCGCTTCGACAGTGCGACGATGGGGGCACCGCCGGCTCGGCAGCCCTGCAACGGTGCCGCTGCCGGCACTCTGGCTCAAGGAGGCGCCATGGCGATCGTCGAACCGCGCTCCACCCCGGGAGGCTCCGCCTCCGGCCTGCACGGACTGCGGCCCCACTGGGGCCTGCTGCTGGCGCTGGGCATCCTCGAGCTGCTGCTGGGGCTGATCGGGCTGAGCGTCTCCTGGCTGGTGACGCTGGTCTCGGTGCTCTTCTTCGCCTGGCTGCTGGTGCTGAGCGGTGCCATGCACCTGGTGCGGGCCTTCCGCACCCGCGGCTGGGAGGGAGTCGCCCTGCACCTGCTCATCGGTATCCTGCAGGCGGCGGTCGGCGTCCTGCTGGTGCTGCGCCCGGCCGCCGGCGCCGTGTCGCTGACCCTGCTGCTGGCCGCGCTGTTCCTGGTCTCGGGACTCTTCCGCATCGCCTTCGCGCTGGCGGTGCGCATCGATGGCTGGGGCTGGCAGGTGCTCGGCGGGCTGGTCACCTTCGTGCTCGGCCTGCTGGTCGCGGGAGGTTGGCCAGCCTCCAGCCTCTGGCTGATCGGCACCTTCATCAGCATCGACCTGATCTTCGCGGGGTGGTCCTTCATCATGATCGCCGCAAGGGTGCGCCGACTGGCCACCACCGCCGGCTGACCGATGCCGCCGCCGGCCGCCGCCTCAGCTTGCGGCCTCAGCCTCCGGGCCGCTGCCGGCTCGGTTGCGGAACCCGCGGTCCTCCAGCCAGCGCACCAGGACCCGCAGCGCCTCGGGGCGGATCTCGTGGCCCATGTCGAACTCGCGGTAGGTGATGCCGACGCCGAACTGGCGCAGCGCCTCGCGCGACTCGCGGGCGCGCTCGACGTCGATCATCCGGTCGGCGGTACCGTGCATCACCAGCACCGGCAGCCCCTCCTGCTCGGGCAGCCGCGGCAGGTCGTCGATCAGCAGCCCCGGCAACCAGGTCGAGAGCCCGATCAGACCCGAAAAGCGCTCCGGGTCGCGCAGCACCAGGTCGTAGGCCATGGTACCGCCCTGGCTGAAGCCGCCGACCACCGTCGCCCGCGGGTCGACGGGGTAGCGGGCGCAGGCCTGCTCGACGAAACGGCGCAGCAGCCCGGCGCCGCGCCGGAACTCGTCGATGTCCGGCGGCGCTCCGGGGTCGAGCGGAAACCAGCCATAGCCCTTCTGGCCGCCGCCGATCGGCACCGTCACCGGACCCTGCGGACACAGCACCAGGGCGCGGCCGTCATGCAGCAGGGGCGCCAGGCCCAGGAGGTCGTGGGCGCTGGCACCCCAGCCGTGGAGCAGGAAGAGGGTGGGGAAGGGGCCCTCGCCGCCGGGCACGTGCGCGGCGTAGAGCAGCTCGCTGGCGCTCATCGCCTCAGGCCGGCGGGTTTGCCAGCTTGATGATGGCGAAGACCGCACCCTGCGGATCCGCCAGGATGGCGAAGCGGCCGACGCCCGGGATGTCCGCCGGGGGCACGATCACCGCCGCGCCCAGCTCCTGCGCCCGGCTGGTGCTGGCGTCGCAGTCGGCGACGGCGAAGTAGACCGTCCATGCGGGCGGCATGCCGGCGTCCTCGGCGCCCGGCTCGTACATGCCGCCCGCCGGCCGGCCCTGATTGCTGAACGTGGTGTAACGCGTCGACCCCATCTCCTGGACCATGCTGTCCCAGCCGAAGAGCCCGGTGTAGAAGTCGCCCGCCGCCTGCATGTCGGGAGTCGCCAGCTCGTTCCAGCAGAACGCCCCGGGCTCGGTGACCAGGGTGGCGCCATGATTGCGGTTGGGCTGCCAGAGGCAGAAGGCGGCGCCGGTCGGGTCCTTGATCACCGCCATCCGGCCGGCATCCATGACGTCGAAAGCCGGCTTGACGACCTCGCCGCCCAGCTCGCGAGCCCTGGCCTCGCTCTCGTCGGCGCTGGCCACGGAGACGTAGGAGTTCCAGTGCGGCGGCACCCCCGCCGACTGCTCCTTGCTCTCCATCTGATAGAGCGCGCCGACGTCCCTGCCGCGCAGCCGCAGCATGGTGTAGAACATGTCCCCCCCGATCGGGTTGTCCTGGGCGGCCCAGCCGAACAGGTCGGTGTAGAAGCGCTTGGCGTCCCTGCTGTCGTGGGTCGCGAGCTCCACCCAGCAGAAGGTCCCCGGCACATAGCTGTCGATCTCAGGCATGCCTTTCTCCCTTGGTGCCCTGGCGCGGACCGCGCCCGGCGGCTGCTGTAGAGTATCTTCCAGATCGTCATGCGCGCGATGCGGAACATGCGGTGGACCGGCGGCCTGCTGCCGGCGCTCGGTTTTGCCGTCGGGGCAGTCGCGGCAGCCGGGGCAGTCGCGGCGGTCGGGGCGGCGGCCCCCGCCGCACCGTCCCCGCCGCCGTCCGGCGCGGCGCCCATCGCCATCCGCGCCGGCAGGCTGCTGGACGGCCGCGGCAAGGCGCTCGCCGACGTCACCGTGGTGGTCGCGGGCTCGCGGATCGCCGCCGTCCAGACCGCCGCCGCCGGGGCGCCGGCCGAGCCGCCGCCTACCGCCGGCTGCGATCTGCGGGGCCTGACGCTGCTGCCCGGCGGCATCGACACCCACGTCCACATCGGCTGGCACTTCGGCGCCGACGGCAAATCGCACGCCGGCGCCGGCGAAGGCGAGCCGCCGGCGGACAGCCTGTACTATGCGGTCGAGAACGCCATCGCCACGGTGCGCGGTGGCGTCACCACCGTGCAGAGCCTGGGCGCGGCGGAGGACCGCGACCTGCGCGAGGCGCTGGCGCGCGGCATCATCCCGGGCCCGCGGCTGCTCACCTCGCTGACCCCGATCGACGACGAGACCGGCCCGCCGGATGCCATCCGCGCCGCGGTGCGCAAGCTGGCCGCCGGCGGCGCCGACGTGATCAAGGTCTTCGCCTCGAAGAGCATCCGCGACGGCGGCGCGCCGACGCTGAGCCAGGAGCAGCTCGACGCCGCCTGCGGCGAGGCGCGGGCGCTCGGCCTGCGCTCCGCGGTGCACGCCCACGGCGTCGAGAGCGTCCGCCGCGCCGTCGCCGCCGGCTGCGGCTCGATCGAGCATGGCGTGCTGCTCGACGCCGCGTCGCTGCGCCTGCTGGCCGCGCACGGCACCTGGTTCGACCCCAACATCGATCTCGTCTTCCGCAACTATTTCGAGAACCAGCTCCGCTTTATCGGCATCGGCAACTACACCGCCGCGGGCTTCGAGCAGATGCGCCAGGCCGTGCCGCGCGCGCTGGCGGTCTTTCGCCAGGCGCTGGCGACGCCGGGGCTCAAGGTGGTCTTCGGCACCGATGCGGTCGCCGGCGCTCACGGCCGCAACTTCGAGGAGCTGATCTATCGCGTGGAACAGGGCGGGCAGGAGCCGATGGCGGCAATCGTCTCGGCGACCTCCCTCGCCGCCCAGAGCCTGGGCCTCGGCGACCGCACCGGCACCATCGCCCCGGGCTACGAGGCGGACCTGATCGCGGTGGCTGGCGACCCCGCGCACGACATCCGGGCGCTGCGGCGGGTGGTGTGGGTGATGAAGTCCGGCCGCGTGGTCAAGAACGAGATCGGCTGCCGCCAAGCGCAGTGACCGTCGCGGCCCCGTGCGCCAGCCCGGCCGCCTCAGGGAGCGGCGGGCGGCGGGGGTGGTGCCTGTGCCGCCGGTGGTGGTGCCTGGGGCGCCGGCGGCGACGCCTGAGGTGCCTGAGGCGCTGCTGCCGAGGCCGGTGCCGGAGATGACGCCGCGGGCGCCGGCTCCGGCGGTGTCGGAGCCATTGGAGGCATGGGCGGCATGGGCGGCATGGCCGGTTCGGGTGGCGGGCAGCCTTCGCCGGCGCTCCAGGCGCCGCCCAGCTGGTCGCACTGCGCTCCTGACAACGCCGCGCAATAAGCGCGCTGGCCGGTCGAGAAGGTGCAGGCGCCGCGCGGTGTGCCCGGGGCGGACGCCTGGCCGAGCAGCTTCAGCAGCACCGCCACCACGTCGCCGTCGGCCGGGCTCTCCGGTGCCGCCGGCAGCGCCGGCGCCACCGGCTCGACCGGCGGCGACGCCAGGCCGGGCGCGGGTGGCGGGGGCGGGACGTCGGGGCCGGTGGGGGAGTCCGGGAAGACCGCCACCAGCACCATCTCGTAGGGCAGCGACCAGTCGAGGACGCCCGGCACGCGGGCGGCATTGGCGATCCGCCAGGAGAGCAGCGACAGGTCGAGGCGCGGGATGCCGACGACGTGCAGCGCCTCGCCCTTGTGCATGGCCTTGACGCGGTTGTAGGGCGCGGTGCCGGCGACGGCGACGATGCGGCGCTCGTGCACCAGCAGCTCGCCGCCGGTGTCGAGGATGGCCGCCCTCACCGTCAGGCCGTCGGTCAGCAGGTGCGTGGGCTCCTCGCCCAGCCGGATCACGAACTCGACGTAGTTGTAGCCGGCCATGCGGGTGGCGACGGTGGCGGTGCCGTCGCTGGTCGAGATGTGGCTGGACAGCTGCTCGTAGGTCCGGAAGGCCTGGTCGGCGTCCTTGTAGGTGAAGCCGGCGATCGGCTGGAAGGAGGCGGCAAGGTCCTGGGTGCCCACCTGCAGCAGCGGATGGATCTCGAAGACATGCGGCGGGTTGGTGGTCTGGAAGGGTTGCAGCGGCTGGCCCTGGACGTGCTCGACGTCGCCGCCATGCTCGCACCACAGCCGCCAGACGCCGCGCACCTGCAGCGGCTCGCCGCTGCGCTCGGCCTGGTGGATGAGGCCGACGGCTTCCGGCTCGAGGGCGGCGTTCATCACCTCGGCGACGGCCGCCAGACCGATCTCCGGCGCCCGGCCGGCGGCATGGAGATCGCCGTCGCTGGCCGGCGGATTGGGCCGGGGGTGGGCCTTGTCGACGGTGAAGGCGGCGTCGATGGTGGCGCGGTCCTTGTATTTCTCGATGAAGGCGTCGTCGAGGGTGATCCGGATCTCGGCCCGCGCCGCGGCGGGCAGCAGCAGGGCGGCCAGCAGGATCGCGGCGGCGGCCAGGCGCGCGCCGGCCGGTTCCGGTCCGTGGTCTCGTGAGCGCCGCATGGTCAGGGAGATTATAGAACACTGAGAGGCGCGGCCCCGCCGCGGGAGGGCCGCCGTATTCTCCTCACCGCGCCCGGCCTCGGCGCTGCCGCTGCCGCCGCTCGCCCGGCCGCTCAACCGCGCGCGGCGACGGCCGCGGCGGTCTCCTGGACGGCCGGCGCCGGCTGGAACCAGGGCGCTCCCTGCATCAGGCCGAGGTCGAGCTCGGGGTACACCGGATAGCGGCCGAGCAGGTCGCCGACGCGGGAGCGCGCCTGGTCGGCGGCGGCCGGGTCCAGGGTGTAGCGGGCGAGGCTGCGCTGGCCCGCCTTGGCGCCGCTCGCGACCACCTCCGGGGCGGTATGGGTGAGGACCAGGCGGACCACGGCGGCGATCTCGCGCATCTCGGCGGCGCCCATGCCGAGGGTCGTCGCCGCCGGCGTGCCGATCCGCAGCCCGCTGGTGTACCAGGGACCGCTGGGGTCGAACGGCAGGGCGTTGCGGTTGAGCGTCAGCCGGCACTCGCGCAGCGCCGACTCCGCCTGCCGGCCGGTGAGCCCCAGGCCGCTCACGTCCACCAGCACCAGGTGGTTCTCGGTGTCGCCGGTGACCACCTTCACGCCCTCGGCGCCGAGCGCCGCCGCCAGCTCGCGGGCGTTGTCGACGATGCGCTGGGCATAGAGCCGGAACTCCGGCCGCGACGCCTCGCGCAGCGCCACCGCCTTGGCCGCCATGACGTGGGGCAGCGGGCCGCCGAGCACCGCGGGGCAGCCCTTGTCCACCCATTCGGCAAGCTCGGCCTTGCACAGCACCAGGCCGCCGCGCGGCCCGCGCAGGGTCTTGTGGGTGGTGGAGGTGACGACGTGCGCGAACGGCACCGGATCGAAGTCGCCGCGGAACACCTTGCCCGCCACCAGGCCGGCGAAATGCGCCATGTCCACCATCAGCACCGCCCCGACCTCGTCCGCCATCTCGCGCATGCGGGCGAAGTCGATCTTGCGCGGATAGGCGCTGTAGCCGGCGAGCAGGATCAGCGGCCGCACCTCCCGCACCTGGGCGCGCAGCTGATCCAGGTCGAGCACGCCGGTGCGGCGGTCGACGCTGTAGGTGTGGGCGTCGAACAGCAGGCTCGAAACGTTATGGCGGTAGCCGTGGGTGAGGTGGCCGCCGGAGTAGTAGTCCAGGGCCAGCAGGCGCTGGCCGGTGTAGGCGGCGCGGATGCGCTGCCAATCGCCGGCGGCGATCTTCACCAGGTTGGTCTCGCCCAGCGCCTCGGCCATCGGCCGCTCGACGCGCGCCGAGAGGATGCTCAGGAACGCCACCAGGTTGGCGTCGGCGCCCGAATGCGGCTGGACGTAGGCGTGATCGGCGCCGAACAGCTCGCAGGCGAGCGCCGCCGCCTCGCTCTCGATGGCATCGACGTTGTCGCAGCCGGCGTAGAAGCGATGCCCGGGGTAGCCCTCGGCGTACTTGTCGGTGAGCAGGTTGCCCTGGGCGAGCTGGACCGCGAGCGAGCTGAAGTTCTCGCTGGCGATGAGCTTGAGGTTGTGACGCTGGTCGGCGAGCTCGTGGACGACGGCGCTGGCGATGGCCGGCGCGGCGCCGCCGACCGCGTCGAGCGCCGCATAGTAGGCGGTGGCGCCGGCGTGCGGTCGCCCGCCTTCCAGGCGATCCAGGTAGCTCTGCAACAGGGCGTGCGTGCCGGCCGCGGTCGAAGTCTCGCTCATCGGGCGAAGGATATGCGATCTGGTCCGTCCGCGTCTCGGGCCGCGGCGTCTCGGGCCGCGGCGCCGCTCCTGCTCTTGCGGGTGGCGCGCCGCTTGCTACCCTTTGAGCCCTGCAATGTCACAATGGAGGGCAACCATGCGCGCCACCGCCGCACTGCTCCTGGGGGTGCTCGGCCCCGGTCTCTGGCTGGGGACGCCGGCGTCCCTGCGTGCGGACGACACCAAGCAGCGCATCGCCGCCCTGGACCCGAAATACCAGGAGTGGCTCGCCGACGTGGCGCTGCTGATCGGCAAGGACGAGCGCCAGGAGTTCCTGGCGCTCGCCAAGGACTACCAGCGGGACGGTTTCATCCATCGCTTCTGGGAGGCGCGCAACCCGGTGCCCGGCAGCACGCGCAACCCGTTCAAGGCGCAGTGGGAGGCGCGCCTGGCGGCGATGCGCACCGAGTACGGCAACATCACCGAGGACCGCGCCCGCATGCGCCTGCTGCACGGCGAGCCGGGAGACGTGCTGAAGACCGATTGCGGCATGGCGACGTGGCCGCTCGAGATCTGGCACTACCCGGGAGGCGAGCGGCTGCCCAGGAACCTCTACCTGATCTTCTACTCCCATGGCGGCGGCGGCGGCGCCTTCCGCCTCTGGCGCCGGTCCGACGGCGTGGGAGAGCTGATCGCGCGGCTGAGCTCGATCGATCCGGTCGATCTCGGCGCCCCCATCCGCGGCAGCGGCGGCGCGAAGATCTATCCCACCACCAGCCCCGTGGCCTTCGAGATCTGGGCGCGCGACAACTGCGGCGGCATGTGGGGCAACGTGGTGTCGGCGGTCGAAGGCACCGACCGGCAGGACATGGGCACCCTGCTCGACGCGGTGTTCACGCCGCCGCCGGCGCACGACGCCGAATGGCTGGCGACCTTCCGCGGCGTCTCCACCGATCTTGGCGCGGGAGTGGTGCCGCTGCCGGCCAAGGTCGAGATCGCCTTCCCCGGCCGCGACCATGGCCGGGTGGTGGTGCAGGGAGTGGTGCTGGTGCCCGCCGCTGCCGCGGTGCCGGCCGACCTCGAGGGCCATCAGGCCTACAACTTCATGCTCAGCGGCGAGGTGCTCGCGGGCACCGAGCTCGCCGAGTCGTTCCGCTACCGCTTCGACCTGCCGGTGAAGGGCGCCGGCACCGACACCCTGCCGCTGGCGTTCGAGCGCGAGCTGGCGTCGGGCGACTACCTGCTGGTGCTGCGCGTCGAGGACCTGCACACCCACCACGCCTTCCGCGTCGAGCAGCCGCTGACGGTGCCGCCGGCGGCGGACCTGCCCGAAGCGGCGGCGCACCGCGAGCCGGCGGCGGTGGCGGCCGTCCTCGAGGCGGCGCGCGCCGAGCTGGCTGCCGCGCCGGCCGCCAAGCCGGCGGCGGTGTCCGGCGCCGCCGAGAGCGCCACCGTCCACCTGGTGCCGCCGCCGGGAGAGGCGCAGACCGGGGGCGTGCGCCTGGAAGCCCAGGCCACCGGCAGCGGCATCCGCAAGGTGACGTTCTTCCTCGACGGCAAGGAGATGCTGTCGCGTGTGCGGCCGCCCTATTCGGTCGAGCTCAACCTGGGGCCGGTGCCGGTGACGCGCGAGCTGCGGGCGGCGGCCTACGACGCCGGCGGCGCCGAGCTGGCGACCGACACCCTGGTGCTCAACCCGCCGCGGCAGCGCTTCGCCGTGCACCTCGTCGAGCCGCAGAGCGGCAGCCGGCATCGCGGCGAGGTGCTGGCTCGCGCCGAGGTGCACGTGCCGGACGGCGCCAAGCTCGACCGGCTGGAGCTGTTCCTCGACGCCGAGCGCGTGGCGACTCTCTACCAGGCGCCGTTCGCCCAGCTCATCCCGCTGCCGGCCGCCAAGGCGACCCCGGCGAGCACCGGCTCGCGGCCGGATCAGGGCGCCGACCCGAGCTTCGTGCGGGCGGTCGCCTATCTCGCCGACGGCACGACGGCGGAAGACCTGGTGGTGATCAACTCCCCGGACGTGGTGGAGAAGCTCGACGTTCGCCTGGTCGAGCTCTCCGCCGCCGTCTTCGATCGCGGCGGGCGGCCGATCGGCACCCTCGGCGAGGGCGACTTCAAGGTCTTCGACGGCGGCGAGAAGCAGACCCTGCTGCGCTGCGAGCGGGTGCGGGACCTGCCGCTGCATCTGCTGTTCGCGATCGACACCTCGGCCTCGATGGCGGCTGGCCTGCCGCAGGTGCAGAAAGCGGCGCTCGCCTTCCTGCGGCGCACGCTGACGCCGAAGGACCGGGCGGCGCTGCTGTCGTTCAGCGACAGCCCGGTGCTGCGGGCGCCGTTCACCAACGACCTGGAGACGCTGGCCGGGGCGCTGGCCGGGCTCAACGCCGAGCGCGGCACGGCGCTCTACGACAGCCTGGTCTATGGCCTGTCCTACATGAAAGGCGTGCAGCACGGGCAGTCGGCGATCGTCCTGTTCACCGACGGCGGCGACCACATGAGCCAGCTGACGTTCGACGAGTCGCTGGCGTTCGCCCGCCGCGCCGGCATCCCGATCTACGCCATCGGCGCGCGGATCTCGCGGCTGGACCTGCAGATCCGCGGCCACCTCGCGAAGCTGGCGGAGGAGACCGGCGGGCGCAGCTTCTTCATCGACTCGGCGGCCGAGCTCGACGGCGTCTACGCGGCAATCGAGGACGAGCTGCGCTCGCGCTACCTGCTGGCCTACCAGCCCAGCTCGCCGGCGCACGGCGGCGAGTTCCGCAGCGTCGAGGTGCGGGTGGCGGGCGACGGCATGCGGGTCAAGGCGATCCGCGGCTACTACCCCTGAATGCCGGCAGGGCGCCGGGAAGCCACCGGTGGGTGTACAATATGCCGGTGTACAATATCTGCCAGGGGGGCACCGCAATGTCCAAGAGCCGTCTGACCATCCTTCCATGCCTGGCGCTCCTGGCGTTCGCCGCCGCGGCCGCCCATCCGGCCGCCGCCGACACCGCTGCCGGCTCCGACAATCCCGCGCCGCAGAGCTTCACCTGCACCACCAACGACCTGGCCGTCTGCCTGCTGGGCAACCGCTTCCAGGTCACCGCCCAGTTCACGGCTCCCGACGGCGAGGCCGGCAACGCGCACATGGTGAAGCTGACCGACGACTCGGCCTACATGTGGTTCTTCACCTCGGACAACGTCGAGGTGGTGGCGAAGGTGCTCAACGGCTGCGCTTTGAACGACGCCTACTGGTTCTTTGCCGGCGGCCTGACCAACGTCCAGGTGGTGATCAACGTCACCGATTCGGTGTCGGGCAAGATCACCGGCTACCACAACGATCAGGGCACCGCCTTCCAGCCGATCCAGGACACCAGCGCGCTCGCCGTCTGCCCTTGAGCGGACGGGCCGCCCCGGTGCCCGGCGGCCGGTAGCGGTACGCTGGCGGCTCGCGGCGGGGCGCCAGGTGGATCATGGAAACCCCGGCAGGCCCGGCAACACCGCTTCCTCTCGTGCGCCTGTTCGGGTGGTGGTGCCCGCCCGGGGCCGCCGCCTACCTGTGGTCGCGCTGGCTGTTCCTGCGCGCGCTGGGCCTCATCTTCTTCTCGGCCTTCTACTCGCTGGCCTTCCAGATCCACGGCCTGATCGGTCCGCGCGGCATCCTGCCGGCCGCCGACTACCTGCGCCTGATCGCCCGCTCGTATCCGGGCCAACGCTTCTGGCTCGCCCCCACCCTGCTCTGGCTGGGCGCCGGCGACCGCACCCTGACGGCGCTGGTGGTCGCGGGCTTCGTCGCCTCGGCGCTGCTGGTGTTCGATCTCTGGCCGCGTGCCGCGCTGGCGGCGGCGGTCCTGGCCTTCCTGTCGTTCATCGGCGCGGCGCAGGACTTCGCCTCCTACCAGTCGGACGGCATGCTGCTCGAGGCGGGCTTCCTGTCGCTGTTCCTGGCGCCACCGGGCCTGCGGCCGGGCCTCGGCGCGGCCCACCCGCCATCGTGGGCGGCGCTGTGGCTGCTGCGCTGGGAGTGGTTCCGGATCTACTTCGAGTCCGGGGTGGTCAAGCTGGCCAGCGGCGACCCCGAGTGGCGGCACCTCACCGCCATGGACCACTACTACGAGAACGGACCGCTGCCCACCTGGCTCGGCTGGTACGCCCACCAGCTGCCCCATGCCTTCCACGCCGCCTCCGCGGCGCTCACCCTGGTCGTCGAGCTGGCGCTGGTCTGGTTGATCTTCCTGCCGCGCCGCTGGCGGCTGGGCGCGGCGCTGGTGACGACGGCGCTGCAGATCGGCATCATCCTCACCGCCAACTACGCCTTCCTCAACTACCTGGTGCTGGTGCTCGGCGTCCTGCTGGTGGACGACGCCGCCTGGGAGCGCCTGGGCTGCCGGCGGGTGGTCGCCTGCCCGGAGGGGCAGCCGCGCCGCTGGCGGCTGCTGGCGGCCGCGGCGGTGCTGGTCTGGGTGTTCTATGCCACGGTCGTCGCCTTCCTGCCGGCAGCCTTGCCGCGGCCGCTGCTGGCGCCCGCCCTGGCGCTCGAACCCTTCCGCATCGCCAACCGTTTCGGCCTGTTCGCGGTGATGACGCGGGCGCGCTACGAGATCGAGTTCCAGGGCAGCAGCGACGGCGACGCCTGGGTGGCCTATCCGTTTCGCTACAAGCCGCAGGACCCGATGCGCGCGCCGGGCATCTACGCCCCCTACCAGCCGCGGTTCGAGTGGAACCTCTGGTTCGCTTCGCTGGCCTCCTGGGAGAGCGAGCCGTGGGTGCTCGCCACCGAGGCGCGGCTGCTGGCCGCCGAGCCCGCGGTGCTGCGGCTGTTCGCCGCCGATCCCTTCCACGGCGCGCGGCCGCGGCTGGTGCGGGCGGTGCTCTGGCAGTACTGGTTCACCGACCGGGCCACCCGCGCCAGGACGGGCGCCTGGTGGCGCCGGCGCTACCTGGGCCTCTATGCGCCGCAGCTCGACGATTCGACGGTGCTGCCCGCCGAGGTGATACCGGGCTCGCCGCCGCCGTAGGCCATCCGCCGCTCAGAGCCAGGGATCGTGCCGCTCGGCCCGCGACGGCACGTCGGGGAGGATGAAGTGGCGCCGCGGCGGACCGGTGCGGCCATGGCGCAGGAACAGCGGGCAGATCGCGAGGCCGGCGAGGAAGCCGCCGACGTGGGCCCACCAGGCGACGCCCGTGGCCGCCGCGCCGCCCACCGACAGGGTGCCGTTGAACAGCTGGCTCAGGAACCAGAAGCCGAGGAAGAAGTAGGCGGGCAGCTCGAAGAAGAACGGGATGATGAAGATCGGCACCAGCGTCACGATGCGCGCGCGGGGGTAGAAGCGCAGGTAGGCGCCGAGGACGCCGGCGATGGCGCCCGAGGCGCCGATCGTCGGCACCTGCGAATCGGGGCTGGACATCCACAGCAGCACGCCGGCGGCGACGCCGCAGAGCAGGTAGAACGCCAGGTAGCGCAGCGGTCCCATGCGGTCCTCGACGTTGTCGCCGAAGATCCACAGCGTCCACATGTTGGCCAGGATGTGGAAGAAACCGCCGTGCAGGAACTGGCTGGTGACGAACGGCCACAGGCTCTCGGGCGGGAAGCCCACCGAGCTGGCCCAGGCGGGATGGGTGAAGCGGGCAGGGACGATGCCGTAGACCAGGATGAGCTGCTGCTGCGCCTGCTCCGGCAGCGCCAGCTGGTAGAGGAAGACCACCAGGTTGACGGCGATCAGGCTCCAGGTGACGATCGGGAGGTGCCGGCTCGGGACGGTGTCGCGGATGGGGAACATGGGGTCGTCCGCCTTGACAGGTCGATCGCGGCGCTGGTCTGATGGCCCGACTCTTCTCCCGGAGGCTGCGCATGGATCCTACTCGCCGTCCGCTCCTGATTGCCAGCGCGTTGACGCTCGTTGCCGCCCTGGCGCCGCTCGCTCCGCCGCCGCTGCTCGCCGCCGCCGCCCATGCCGCGGCACCCGCCGTGGTCCCGGATCTGGACCCCGATCTGGTCGCGCTCTACGTCGATCTGCATCGCAACCCGGAGCTGTCGCTGCACGAGGAGAAGACGGCGGGCAAGCTCGCCGAGCGGCTGCGGCGGCTCGGCTTCGAGGTGACGACCGGCGTCGGCGGCACCGGCGTCGTGGGGGTGCTGCGCAACGGCGCCGGGCCCACCGTGATGCTGCGCACCGAGCTCGACGCGCTGCCGGTCGAGGAGCGGACCGGGCTGCCCTACGCCAGCGTCGTCAAGGCCCGCAACGACGCCGGCCTCGAGGTGCCGGTGATGCACGCCTGCGGCCACGACGTGCACATGACCGTCTGGGCCGGCACCGCGGCGCGCATGGCGCAGTCGCGCGGCAGCTGGCACGGCACGCTGGTGCTGATCGCGCAGCCCGCCGAGGAAGTGGTCAAGGGGGCCAAGGCGATGCTCGCCGACGGCCTGTTCAGCCGCTTCCCGAAGCCCGACTACGTGGTGGCGCTCCACGACTCGCCGAAGCTGGCGTCCGGCAAGATCGGCTACACGCCGGGGTACATCCTGGCGAGCTCCGATTCGGTCGACGTCACCATCTACGGCAAGGGCGGCCATGGCGCCGCGCCGCAGACGACGGTCGATCCGGTGGTGATCGCGGCGCGCACCATCATGGCCTGGCAGACCATCGTGTCGCGTGAGAAGGACCCGCAGGAGCCGGCGGTGGTCACCGTCGGCTCGATCCATGGCGGCACCAAGCACAACATCATCCCCGACGAGGTCAAGTTGCAGTTGACCGTGCGCACCTACGACCGCGGGGTGCGCCAGCGCGTGCTCGACGCCATCGGACGCATCGCCCGCGCCGAGGCGGCGGCGGCAGGCGCGCCGCGCGAGCCCGCGGTGGCCGTCGTCGAGTCGACGGCGGCGACCTACAACGATCCCAAGCTCACCGCGCGGCTGGCGGCGGCGCTCGCCCGCCAGCTCGGCGACGCCAACGTCGTCGAGGCGCCGCGGGAGATGGCCTCCGAGGACTTCAGCGAGTACGGCCTGGCCGGAGTGCCGGCGGTGATGGTCCGCCTGGGCGCCGCCGAGCCGGCGGCGCTGGCCAAGGCGACCGCCGCGGGTGTCGAGCTGCCCTCGCTGCACTCGTCGCTGTTCGCGCCCGACCGCGACCCGACCCTGCGCACCGGCGTGACGGCGGAGGTGACGATGCTGCTCGAGCTGATGGGGAAGCCCGCCGGCTAGCCCGCTTAGCTGCCACCGCCCTGGCCCCGGGGCGGGATCGCCGGCAGTAGCAGCGGCGGGCGCGGCGGCTGATCGAAGTCGAAGTCGTGGCTCAGGTCGCCGAGGATCCGGACCGCCTCGCGCACCGTCGGCCGCGGGTCGGGGCGGCCGTCGGTCGCCGGATCGAGGCGCTGGCCGCCGAGGAACACGTCCTCGATGAACTTGGCGTAGGCGTCGAAGCTGAGCGTCTGGTGGTCGACGAAGCCGGAGCGGGCATAGGGGCTGATCACCAGCCCCGGCACGCGCAGGCCGTAGCCGTTGCGGTCCACCTCCGGCGGCGCCACGTGGTCGTAGAAGCCGCCCCAGTCGTCCCAGGCCAGGAAGATGGCGGTGCTGTTCCAATTCGGACCCTGCATGACGGCGTTGATCAGCGAGGTGACGTAGGCTTGGCCGGCGCTCACCAGCGCCGGCGGGTGCTCGCCCACCAGGTCGTTGGGGACGATCCAGGAGACGGCGGGGAGAGTGCCGGCGCGGGCGGCGGTGAAGAAGTTGCCAATATCCTGGATGTTGCCGAGCTCGCCGTCCTCTTGGACGGTGGTGAAGTACGGCAGTGGGTTCCAGATGCCCGCGGTCTTGGCGTCCTGCGGCTGGGTGGGGGTCGCCATCGCATCGTCGTCCTCGGTGTCCGGCTCGGCGCCCTTGAACACGTAGTAGGCCCAGCTGACATGGTGGCGGTGCAGCAACCAGGTGAGGTCGGTCCAGGCGTAGAAGGGGATGTGGCCGTTGTGATGGTAGTCGGGAGGGTAGCCGGGGGCCTCGAGCTGGTTGCCGCAGCTCTTGGGCTTGGCGCTGACGCACCTCGCCGACCACTCCGAGACCATGAACAGGTGCGCCGGCAGGCTCCACGAGGCGTTGGGCTCGAACATGTGGTCCTGCAGCACGAAATGCTGCGCGTAGGCCCAATAGTTCGGGATCTCGCGCGCGTCGTGATAGCCCATGACGTCGGTCGAGGTGCCGCCGCAGGCCGGATCGAGCGGGTCCGCGCAGCCCAGCCGGGCATGGTTCGCCTGGGCGATGAAGCCGTCCATCTTGCCGCCGTCGACGTCGGCCACCGCCGCCGCCGCGCTGTGCGGACCGCCGTGGTTGAGGTCGGCGGCGTCGTGGAACGGCTCGACGCACTTGCCGGAGGACGGATCGGTCAGGCAGACCGCGAACTGGCCGCCGCGCCGCGGGATGCCGTCGGCGCCGGGGAAGGTGCCGAAATAGGAGTCGAAGGAGCGGTTCTCCTGCATGATGACGATCACGTGCTGGATCTTGGCGATGCCGACGGGCGCCGTCTGCGGCCGCGGTTGCGGGCCGCCGGTTCCGGTCTGCCGTAGCGCGGCGGCGGCCGCCAGCAGCGACACGCCGAGCGGCAGCGCCAGGGCCAGGATGAGGGAGCGCGAGGTCGTCATGATGGTTCTCCTGCGGGGGCAGCTGGAAGAATACCTCGTTTGCCAGGGTATATGGAAGGGTGGGTGCCGTATGGGGAGGGGAGAATGCCGAAACTGAGCGCCGGCCTGCTGCTCTACCGCCGGCGCCCGACCGGGCGCGAAGCCGGGCGCGAGGCCGGGCGCGAGGCCGCGGGCTGGGAGGTGTTCCTGGTCCATCCCGGCGGTCCCTTCTGGCAGCGCAAGGATCTCGGTGCGTGGTCCATTCCCAAGGGCGAGGTGGCCGCCGAGGAGGACCCGCTGGCCGCGGCCCGGCGCGAGGTCGCCGAGGAGACCGGGTTCCAGGCGGCGCCGCCGTTCGTCGCTCTCGCACCGGTCAAGCAGGCGGGTGGCAAGACGGTGATGGCCTGGGCAGCCGCCGGCGACCTCGACGCGGCGGCCATCGTCAGCAACACTTTCGAGGTCGAGTGGCCGCCGCGCTCGGGGCGCCGGCAGAGCTTTCCCGAGGTGGATCGGGCAGCCTGGTTCGCGCTGCCGGAAGCAGGGCAGAAGATCAACGCCGGCCAGCGGCCCCTGCTCGTGCAGCTCAGCGCTATATTGAGCCAAACCGTGTGCCCGGACCGGGAGGATCGACCGTGATGCGATCGCGAGCTCTGCGTTGTCTCGTGCTGCCGGCGGCCCTGCGGGCGGGGCTGGCGGCGTTGGCGGCCGTGGCGATGTTGGCGGCCGTGGCGATGTTGGCGGGGTCGGCAGGATCGGCGGGGTCGGCGGCATGGGCGGCGCCAGGGCCGGTGCCGCCGGCACCGGTGCGCTGGGTCACCGACTCGGCCGGCTACCTGAGCGATGCCGCGCGTGTCGACCTGGATGGGCGGCTGCAGCGCTACCAGCGGCAGACGGGGCACCAGATCCTGGTCTGGATCGCCCCCTCGACCGGCGGCGTGCCGGTCCAGGATTTCTGCGTGCAGGCCTTCCATGCCTGGGGGATCGGCAACAAGGGGGCGAGCGACGGCCTGGTGATCTTCCTCTTCACCGAGGACCGCAAGCTGCGGATCGAGGTCGGCTACGGTCTGGAGGACAGGGTGCCGGACGCCATCGCCTCGCGCATCATCCGCGACCAGATGGCGCCGCGTCTGGCCGCCGGCGACCACGACGGAGCCGTCCGCGCGGGCGTCGACGCGGTGCTGGCCGCCATCGGCGGCGGTGCGCCGGGTGCCGTCAGGCCGGCGCCACGCCCGAGGCCGTCGAGTGCGATCCTCGGCTGCCTTCCCGCCGTGGTGGTGCTGGGCATCTTCGGCTTGATCCTGACTCTTGCCCGCCGCGCCGGACGCCGCCAGTCAGGCGGTGGCCGCCGGGCATGGGGAAGCTCGACCGGTGGCAGCGGCTCCACCGGCAGCGACTTCAGCAGCAGCAGCTCCGGTAGCGACAGCAGCGGCAGCGACAGCGGCAGCAGCGACAGCGGCGGCGACTTCTCGGGCGGCGGCGGCGACTCGGGGGGTGGCGGCGCCGACGGCTCGTGGTGAGCCTGGCCCGGGCCTACTTCAGGTAGCCCAGCGCCCGCAGGCGCGCCCGTTCGCCGCTCGCGAGGTGGGCGACGGCGTCGGATGGCGAGCCCAGGCTGCGCCGCGCCGCGAGGTCGCGGCGGCGCGCGGCCTGGTACTCGGCGAACAGCGACGCCGCGGCCGCCGGGTGGCTGGCGAGCACGTTGGCGGCCTCGCCGGGGTCGCGTTGCAGGTCGAAGAGCTGCACCGGGCCCTTCGGGTTGGCGAAGAGCGCCCAGGTGGGAGCGCGCAGCTTCTCGAGGGCGCCCGCCATGTAGACCCAGGGCAGGCCTTCCCGCCCGCTGCCGCCGGCGATCAGCGGCAGGACGCTGCGGCCCATCACCTCCCGGTTGGCGCCGATCCCGAGGGCGTCGAGGATGGTCGGCATGACCTCGAGCGTCGAGACCAGTCCCGAGATCCGGCGGCCGCCGAACCGGGCGTGCGGGAAGCGGATCAGCAGCGGCACGCGCGCGACCTCCTCGTGGTTCTGGTCGTGCAGGAACAGGCCGTGCTCCGCGAACTCCTCGCCGTGGTCGGCGGTGAGCACGATCAGCGTCTTGTCCCAGAGGCCGCGGGCCTTGAGCTGGTCGAACAGCTGCCCGATCTCGGCATCGGCGTAGGCGATGCCGCCGTCATAGAGCCCCTCGATGTATTCGATCTCGGCCGGGGTGAAGGCCTGGTCCGCCCGGATCCGGCCGGCTTCGGCGTCCTGGTTCACCGATGCCAGCAGCCGGCTGGCGCACTTGCCGCCGCGACAGCCGTCGAAGCGCACGCCGGCGGCGGCGGTGAAGAGCCGGTTCCAGGCCTCGCCGTGGTCGTATGGCAGCTTGTCGAAGCCGGAGTGGACGTCGTAGGTGTGCAGGAAGAGGAAGCGCTTGCCGCCCTGGTGGCCGTCCAGCCAACCGTAGAGCCGCGGCAGCTCCGCCCGCAGGCCGCCGCCGGTTTCGTCGAAATCGTCGAAGCCGTGTGCCAGGCCGAAGCTCGAGCTGACGTAGCCGCCGCCGGTGAAGGCGCCGGTGCGGTAACCGGCGGCGTGCAGCTGCGTTGCCAGCGTGACGCGCCGGCTGTCGAGGGCGCGGCCGTTGTCCGCCCAGATCCCGTGGACCGCCGGCGGCAGGGAGGTGAGCATGGAAACGTGGACCGGCAGGGTGCCGCCGCCGGTGTTGATGTTCTGCTCGAAGAGCACCGCTTCCCGCGCGAAGCGGTCGAGGTTCGGGCTGGTCGCGCGGGAGTAGCCATAGGTGTGCAGGTGATCGGCGCGCAGCGTATCGATCGAGATCAGCAAGACGTCGCACCCGGACCACGGGCTGGCATGGAGCGCGGCAGGGCGGTCGAGGCGCCGCTCGCCGCGGCAGCCGGCGCCCGCGCCGGCCAGGAGGACAAGGCCAAGGCAGGCGCCGCCGGCGAGAGCGCCCCGGGCGGCGCTCGGCAGGCGCCGGCGCCACCTCCTGCGGGCGAAGGCTGGCTCGCCTTCATGCCGTGAAGTCGTCATCGCGGATGGTGGAGGTTACCTCAAAGCTGGCGGCACGAACGGCGGCGGGCGAGCGGGCGATGCGATAGGGTCGGCGGCCATGGCCCTCGTCTTCATCGCCGGCAAGGATCCGGCAACCGCGATCGGCGGCCATTCGAGCTACGTGCGGGCGCACGGCCTGGCCGCCGTCGCCGCGGGCCACACGCCGCACGTCTTCTGCGTCGGCGCCGCCAGCGGCCGCGTCGAGACCGATTTCGGCGTCGTCCACCGTGTCGCTTCGCCGCTGCGGACTGTCCGCCATCCCACCATGGTGGCGCACTCGCCGTTCCTGGCCGCGGCGGTTCGACGCTTCCTCGGCGGTCGCGCGGCGCCGCACCTGGTTCACAGCTTCGGGCCCTGGGCCTTCGCCGGCGCCGCCGTCGTCCGGAGGCTGCGGCGCCAGGGCATCGCCGCGACCGCGGTGGCCAACGCCTATACCACCCTGGAACACGATTGGCGCGGCAAGCTTGCCGGTCTCGGCTGGCGGCAAGGCGCCGGCAGGCGGCTGCTCTACACGGCGGAGCTGCTCTGGATACGCGCGGTGGCGGCGGGTTGCGAGCGGCGGGGCTACGAGGGCTCGCGCCTGGTCGTGGTCAACTACGAATCGGTGCGGCGCCTGGTGGCGGCGGCCTGCCGGCGGCAGGTCGAGATCCGGCGGCTGCCCTATGCGGCGAGCGCCGCCTTCGCGGAGCAGACCGCCGCGTTGGTGCCGGTGCCGCCGGCCGTGGCCGCCCTGCGGCCGGCGGCGGCGCCGCTGATCGTGGCGGTGGCGAGGCACGACCCGCGCAAGGGGCTCGACCGCCTGCTGCGCTGCCTCGCCGGCCTCCAGGCAGAGGGCACGCCGTTCCGCGCCTGCCTGGTCGGCCCCGGCACTCTGCTCGAGGCGCACCGCCGGCTGGCGACGCGGCTCGGGCTCGGCGCCTCGACGGCGATTCCCGGCCGGGTCCCTGACCCTGACGACTACCTGCGCCACGCCGACCTCTTCGTCCTGCCTTCGCTGGAAGAAGGGAGCGGATCGGTCGCGCTGCTCGAGGCGCTGCAGGCGGGCTGCGCGGTGATCGCGTCGGCCTGCGACGGCATCCCCGAGGATCTGGTCGACGGCGCCAGCGCCCTGCTGGTGCCGGCGGGCGACGCCGCCGCGTTGCAGGCGGCGCTGGCCAGGGCACTGGGCGATACGGCCTTGCGGCAGCGCCTGGCCGCGGGCGCGCGCGCCACCTTCGCCGCCAGGTTCTCCCGCGCGCCTTTCGTCGCCGCCCTCGGCGGCCTCTACGCGGAGCTGGGCTGCGTGCCGTAGGCGACCGCCGGCGGCTGCTGCCCGGGTTCGCCGCCGGGGATGGCGTCGCCGGGCAGCAGGCTGCACAGCTCGCGCACCACCTCCCGCAGGCCGTCCATCCTGGGCAGCGCCGGCGGCGCCGAGCGACGGCGCGCCAGGTTGCGCTCGATCGCGCCGGCCAGACGGGCCGCGGAGAGCTCGGCCGGGCGCACCATTTCGATCAGGCGCCGGCCGGCGAACGCTTCGGCGCGCATCGTCTGCTCGGCGCTCGGCCCGCTGCGCGGCACCGCCACCACCGGCCGCCGCTGCAGCAGAGCTTCGGCGAGCGTGTTGTAACCCGCCATGGCCACCACGAGGTCGGCGGCGCCGAGCAGGGCCGGCAGGTCTTCGACCTGCCACCAGACCTCGACCGGTAGGCCGGCCACCCGCCGCCGCAAGGCCTGACGGCGCCGCTCTGCCATCAACGGACCGGTCACCAGGATGCCACGCAACGGCCGGTCGGTGGCGAGCCGGGCCAGGGCCTCGGCCGCCGCCGCCATCAAGCCGTAGGCGTCGGAGCCGCCGCCGCCGCAGACCACGACGAGAGACTCGTGGGGGTGCAGCGCCAGCTCGCGCCGCACCCGCCGGGCGGCGCCGCGTGACGCGCTGGCGCCCACGTAGCCGCAGTAGGCGATCTTGCCCGCCAGCGAGTCCGTCAGGCCGTAGGCGTCGCCGGTCGCGAAGACCTCGCGGTCGCCGTAGACCAGCACGCGGTCGTAGTAGCGCTCCAGAGCCAGGTAGGCGCCGTCGCCCAGCCATCGGCGGCGGGTGGCCTCGGGGCGGTCCAGGATGTCGCGCAGGCCAAGCACGATGCGCGGCGGCGCCGGGAGGCGCCGGCAGGCCTCGAGCGTCGGCAGCAGCTCGCGCCACACGCCGGTCGGCAGGTGATCGACGAGCAGGAGGTGCGGACGGAGCTCTTCGGCGGCGCGCAGGATCGTGGCGGCGCGCAGCTCGCGCACCCGCTCCCAGCCGATGCGCAGCGTGCGCGGCTCCCAGCCGCCGCCCGCGGCGCGGCTCACCGACGGGATCTTGATCCAGTCCACCCCCGGCGGCAGCCGGCAGTCGAAGCCGTGCGGCGAGCCGGCGACCAGCAGCGCGTTCGCTCCCGGCACCGCCCGCACCAGCTGGCGGGCGATGTTGAAGTTGCGTTGCAGGTGCCCGAGGCCGAAGCCGTCGTGCGAGTAGAGCAGCGCACGCACTACCGGGAGAGGCCTAGTATCGCTGCCAGTGCCCGCCGTAGAAATGCCAGCGGCCGCCGACCCGGGCCCAGTGCTCGGGTGCCCAGACCTGATCCCGGCGCGACAGCTCCCAGCGTCCGGGGACCCAGACGTGGACGCCGCCGGCCCAGCGCCAGTAGCCGGGGATCCAGAAGTGATCGGGCGAGGGTGCGGGGGTGACCACCTCGACCTTGGCGATCGGGGGAGGCACGTCCGCCACCACCTCCGCGTAGCCCTGGGGAGGCACGATCTGCGCCCAGTGCCCGGGGCGGAACAGCCAGTCGTCGCCGACCCGCGCCCAGTGCGCCCTGATCCATACCTGGCCCGGCCGGGCTTCCGCCCAGTGACCGCCCACCCACGCCCAGCTGTTCCGCTCCCAGGCCCAGTGCCCGCCGATCCAGTAGTGCCCGGGCGATGGCGCCGGCGGGATCGCTTCCACCCTCACGGCGGGAGGCGGCGTATGGACGCGGATCTCCACCTCGAAAGCTCGGGCGGGCACGGATAGCACGGTCATCGCCACGGCAAACAGCGTCCCCAGCAGCGTAGTGCGCTTCATGCTCGAGGTCTCCTCAAGGGTTGGTGACCCTACTATACACGCGCGGCGAGGAGCCGCGGTCCTGGGTGCGCTGCCTACTCGTCGAAGAGGGCGGCCACGGGGCAGGAGAACCCGGGCAGCAGGTCCTCGCCGGAGAGCAGGTCTGCCGTGCCGAGGATCTCGGCGTCGGAAGGCGAGCGCAGGTTGTGGACGGTGCGGGTGCCCGGGTAGAGCAGCCAGACCCGGCGGGTCCCGCTCGCGAACCAGTCCCGCACCTTTTCCCGGACTGCCTGGGGCCGGTCGTGCGGCGAGATCACCTCGACGGCCAGGTCGGGGGCGAACGGCCAGAAGCCAAGGGGCGGTGGCCCGCCGCCCAGGCGTTCGCGCGCCACGAAAGCCGCGTCAGGGCCGCGAACGGTATCCGGATGGCGTGCGACCAGGAAGCCGGTCTCGGCGCTGCAGACGACGCCGAGCGCATGCTCGTCGACGAAGCGAAAGAGCCGCGCGCCGATCCGCATGGCGACGATGCCGTGCTCGCCGCCGGGCAGGCTCATGCGCACGACCTCCCCGCGCACCAGCTCCGCCCTGGCGTCGGGAAGATCGAGGACGAGGAATTCCTCTGCGGTGACTGGCCGGGTCGACGCTCTCGCCATGGCGGACCTCCCCTTCGGTAAGGAGTGTAGTGCATAGGATTGCCAGCCGCCGTCGTCGTCGCCGCCGGCGCCGTCACCCCGAGAATCGGCGGTCCAGCACGCGGTATTGGATGGCCTCTGCGACATGCGCGGCGCGGAGGGTTGGGGAGGACGCCAGGTCGGCGAGAGTGCGGGCGACCTTGAGGATGCGGTCGAGGGCGCGGGCGGAGAGGCCGAGGCGTTCGAAGGCGGCGTCGAGCAGGCGCTGGCCGGCAGTGTCCAGGCGGCAGTGGCGCTGCAGCACCTCCGTGGTCATGGCGGCGTTGACCGGGTTGGGGGAGGCGGCGCCGAAGCGGGCGAGCTGCATGGAGCGGGCGGCGTCGATGCGCGAGGCGACCGTGGCCGAGGGCTCGCCCGGGCCGGCCTGCAACTCGCGGATCGAGATCGCCGGCAGCTCGACGTGCAGGTCGATGCGGTCGAGCAGCGGTCCGGAGATGCGGCTGCGGTAGCGCTCGATCAGCGGCGCCAGGCAGGTGCACGCATGGCGCGGGTCGCCGAGATGGCCGCAGGGACAGGGGTTCATCGCCGCCAGCAGGGCGAAGCGGGCGGGGAAGACCAGGCGGGCGCGGGCGCGGACGACGCTCACCAGGCCCTCCTCGAGCGGCTGCCGCAGGGCTTCCAGGGTGTCGCGCCGGAACTCCGGCAGCTCGTCGAGGAAGAGGACGCCGAGGTGGGCGAGGCTGGCCTCCCCGGGGCGCGGCTGGGGGCCGCCGCCGATCATGCCGGCGGTGCTGGTGCCGGTGTGCGGGCTGCGGAACGGACGCTCGCGCAGCAGGCAGGCCGGCGGTTGCTCCGCGGCCAGGGAATGAATCTTGGTGACCGCGATCGCCTCGGTCTGGGTCAACGGCGGCAGCAGGCCCGGCAGGCAGCGCGCCAGCATGGTCTTGCCGGAGCCCGGCGGACCGAGCAGCAGCAGGTTGTGGCCGCCGGCCGCGGCCACCTCGAGGCAGCGCTTGGCCAGCTGCTGGCCACGCACCTGGGAGAGGTCGGGCGCCGGCAAGCGGGGCGCGCGGGCGCCGAAGCTCGGCGGTGCGGCGGCGCCGATCGGCGCGGCGCCCAGCACGTGGCGCACCGCGTCGGTCAGCGTGCGCACCGCGATGATGCGCACCGCCTCGAGGGCGGAGGCCTCGCCGGCGTTGGCGGCCGGCAGCAGGATCTCGCGCACGCCGAGGCGGACCGCGAGGTCGGCGATCGCCAGGCCGCCCCGCACCGGCCGGATGGCGCCGTCGAGCCCCAGCTCGCCGCAGAACAGCCGCTCGACGAGCGCCGCCTGCGGCAGGTGCCCCTGGCTGGCGAGCAGCGCCAGGGCGATGGCGAGGTCCAGGTGGTTGCCCTCCTTGCGCAGGTCCGCCGGCGCCAGGTTGATGACCACGGCCCGCGGCTCGAGGTGGAAGCCGCAGTTGCGGATGGCGGTGCGCACACGCTCGCGGCTCTCGCGCACCGCCGCGTCCGGCAACCCGACGATATGGACCTGGGGCAGGCCATGATGGGTATCCACCTCGACCTGGACCGGTCGCGCTTCGACCCCCCAGGGAGTGGCGGCTGTGGTGCTCGCGAGCATCCATCTGGATTGACGGAAAACGGGCAACGGATCGTCGAGCTCTCTCCCAGGATGAGCGGGCAGGCGGCGCATTCAGGCCAAGATTCCTGCCGAGCAGCTCATCCGCGAGGGCCGCGAGCGGTGAGGTCCCGCATCGTCCTCGATGCCTCCGCGGCCCTCCATCTCGTCCTGGATGGAAAAAGCTCCGACGCGATTGCCGAGCGTCTCGACGAGGCCCCGCTCGTGACCGCGCCTGACCTCTTCGCAAGCGAGGTTGCCAACGGCCTCTGGAGATACGTTGAGCACGGCGACATCACGGCAGAAGAGGCAACGGACCGGCTGGCCATGGCACTGGCGCTGGCCGGGCAGCCCCTGGTACCCGGGACGGTCGTGGCGCACGAAGCGCTCGTAGCCGCCGCGACCTATCACCATCCGGTCTACGACATGATGTACGCCGTGTTGGCGCGCCGCCAGGGAGCCACGGTGCTCACACTTGATGCAAGGCTCGTTCGAGCGCTGCGCGCCATGGCGGTCCAGGCGTACTTCCCCGGTGCATGACGATGCAGGTCGACGTGCCCGGACGGCAGGGAGATCGACATGGCGACCCTCAGGTTCATGGCGACCATCGACATCCACGGTGTCAATCCCTTCGTGCCGGTGAGCGCCGCGCGCGCGGCGAAGATCAAGCGCGATTGGCGCCAGCCGATGCCGGTCGTGGTTCGGATCAACGGCAAGCCGGAGGAGCCGTGGCACATCAACATGATGCCGGCCGGCGACGGCGCCTTCCGCCTGTATCTCCACGGCGACGTCCGCAAGGCGTCGGCGACGCGGGTGGGCGACCGGGTGAACGTCGAGGTCGGTTTCGACGCCGCCTATCGCAGCGGTCCGCAACCCTTGCCGCCATGGTTTCGCGCGGCGCTGGCGAAGGATCCGATCGCCGAGCAGAACTGGCAGGCGTTGCCGCCCAGCCGCCAGAAAGAGATCGTGCGCTATCTTGCCGCGCTCAAGTCCGCGGCGGCGCGCGAGCGCAACCTCGCCCGCGCCCTGCAGGCGCTGGCGGGCAAGCCCGGCCGGTTCATGGCGAGATCCTGGAGCGAGGGTAAATAGCGCGCCCGGCCGGGAGACCTGTCAGACGATCGCCGACAACGAATACCGCCGGCCGCCGATAGGGCCGGCGCCCGCCCGCCGCTACAGTCTCCGGCAGTGGAGCCTGGAAGGAGGGCACGCCGGTGAGCTGGCACGAGATTCCGCGCAACCTGCAGATCAAGTACCTTCACGCCGCCGCCCTCACCGCGGCCCAGCTCTCGCGCCTGGCCGCCCAGCTCGACCAGGACCGCGGCGACCGGATCGCCTTGAAGCTGTTGCTGCGGCGTTTTCACGGCCTGGCGGCCTGGGCCGGATTGCACGGTCTCTCCGCGATCGCCGTCGCCGCCCAGCTGGGCGAGCACGACTGCGCCACGCTCGCCGGCGCCAACGTCGTGCCGGAGCTGGCCCATGTCGAGCAGATCCGCGCCCTGGCTCAGCTCCTGCGACAGGAGGTCTACCGTCAACGCAGCACCGGCGGCATCTCGGAGGAGATCCTCTGGGCGCGGCTGGCGCCCGCGGAGCTCGGCGCCGCGGCGGGGCAACGGCTGCCGGCGCCGGCGCCGCTGCCGGCGCGTCGCGCCCTGGCCGTCGGGCTGCTGGACGTCGAGTGGCAGCGGCTGGAAGGCCTGCTCTCCCACCGCGGCTTTACGCTACAGGCGGTCGAGACCTGCCGCGAGGCGGGCCGCGTGTTCACGGACGGCCTTCCCGAGGCGGTAATCGCCGCCGAGGAGCAGGCGGACGGCTCGGGCGCCCTGCTGACGCACTACCTGCGCAGCCTGGACCGCGGCGACGAGCCGGTGATGGTGCTGATCGGCGGGCCGGCGGGGGGTGATGCCGGGGCCGGTTCCGGTTCCGGCGCCGCCGAGCCCCGCGCGAGCTGCGATGCGGATGCGCAATGGCGCGGGCCGGTCGACTGGGTGGCTCTGACCGAGAGTCTGCCGGGATTGATCGAGCAGCGCCAGGCTGCCCCACGCATCCTGTACCTCGGCAACGAAGACGAAGAAGCCGCCGCCCTGCGCGCGCTGCTGGGCGGCGCCGGGTATCGCGTCCGCGGCTGCCGTGACCCGCGCCGCTTCCCGCGCGAGGTCCTGGCGAGCGAGCCCGAGCTGGTGCTGATGAACCTCGCGCCGTCGGCGGTGGCGGCCGGCGCCGCCGGCGACCTGGTCCGCTGGCTGCGCAGCGACAAGCGCTGCGCCGCCGTGTCAGTGGTCGTCCTGGAGGGCGACGACGGCACGCCGGAACCGCCTGGCGCCGGCGCGGCCGGCACCAGCCGTCTTGCGCGGACGGCGGCGCCGGCGGTGCTGCTCGCGGCCGTCGCGGAGCGCGTCGAGCACTGCCGCGCGCTCAAGCGGCTGTTTGCCGACTCCCCCGCGGCAGCCGCCCCGGTGCGGCGGGCGCAGGCGGCGCCCGCGGCGTCCGCGGCGTCGGCCTGAGCGCCTGCCCGACTCGCGGCGGTCCGCCAAGCTGGTGCTCAGCGGCGCGATCTAGGAGCCATCCCTGATATGAAGTGCCGGTGCGCCTCCTGGTCGTGGCCACCAAGTGCCCCTGGCCGCCCATCGACGGCGGGCGGCTGCTGTTGCTGCGGACGCTCGAAGGGCTTGCCGCCGAGGGGGTGCGGGCGACCCTGGTTGCGCCGCTCGACCCGCGCCGGCACGAGCTGGCGGCGGCGACGGCAGCCCTGGACCGGTGCTGCGAGCCGGAGTTGGTCGCGGCGGGGCCGGCCGGCGCCGCGAGCACGCTGCTGCGCTCGATCGGCCATCGCCTGCCGCTGACGATTGCCCGCCACACCCTGCCGGCGGTGAGGCGCCAGGTCGCGGCGCTGCTCGCGGCGCGGCCCTTCGACGTCGTGCACGCCGAGCAGCTGCAGGCGCTGCCCCAGGTCTTACCGGCGGCGCGGGCGCGCGGCCTGCCGGTGGTGCTGCGGGCGCAGAACGTCGAGAGCGCTCTCTGGGCGGCGGCGGGCCGGCCGCTGGCGCTCGAGGCCAGGCGCCTCGCGGCCTGGGAGGGGAGGGCGGTCGCCGCCGTCGCCGCCACCGCCGCCCTGACCGCTGCCGATGCCGCGGCGCTGCGCCGGCTGGCCGCCGCAGCGGGCGCGCCGGGAGCGCGGGTGGTCGAGGTGCCGGCGCCGTTCGCGGCCGAGCTGCCACCCGGCATGCCGCTCCTGCCCGGCGAGCCGGCGGTGGTCGTGCTCGGCAGCCGCGGCTGGCGCCCCAACGAGGATGCCGTGGCCTGGTTCGTCGGCGAGGTCTGGCCGGTGGTCCGGCGCGCCCTGCCGGCGGCTCAGCTGCACGTCTTCGGGATCCCCCGCGGCGGACCGGCCCCCGGTTCGGCGCCGGCGGCCGGCGCCGGCGGACTCGCACCGGGCGCTCGGCGCGAGAGCGAGCGCGGCATCGCCTGGCATGGCGCGCCGGCCGACAGCGCCGCCGCCTTCGCCGCCGGCTCGATCCACGCGGTGCCGCTGCGCTTCGGCTCCGGGGTGCGGATGAAGGTGCTGGAGGCCTGGGCGCGCGGCGTGCCGGTGATCGCCACGCCGGAAGGGGCCGCCGGCCTCGAGGCGGTGGACGGAAGGGACCTGCTGGTGGCCCGCGACGGGCCCGGCTTTGCCGCCGCCTGCCGCCGCTTGCGCGACGAGCCCGGCCTGGCTGCCGCCCTGGCCGCCGCCGGCCGCGCCGCCCTGCGCCGCCGGCACGATCCCGCCACGGTCGCCCGGCGCCTGCTCGCGCTGTATGACGAGGTGCTGACTCAGACGTAGAACGGGATGCGGTCGCTGCTGCGGCGGAAGGCGAGCCCGCCGACCGCCAGCGCCACGGCCGCGATCACCACGCAGACGGCGATGTGCTCGATCGGGGGCACCTTGCCCTGCTGGATGGGGTCGCGGAAGACCTCCAGGATGGAGCGCAACGGGTTGAAGCGGACCACCCAGCGCACCTTCGCCGGCAGGATCGCCATCGGATAGAAGACCGGCGTCAGGTACATGAGCACCGTCAGCAGCACGCCGACCAGCTCGACCACGTCGCTGAAGAAGACCGCCAGCGGCGACAACAGCAGGCCGGCGCCGAGGGTGAACAGGGCGGCGAGCAGGATCGAGACCGGCAGGAACAGCAGCGCCGGCGACAGCCCGTGTTCGAACAGGATCACGATGACCAGCGTCGGGACCAGGGCGAAGACCAGGTTGACGACGCCGGAGATGACCGTGGCCACCGGGAACACCGCCTTGGGCACCGGCAGCTTCTGCAGCAGCAGGGCATTGCCGCGCAGGCTGTTCATGGAGGCGACGATGCTCTGCGAGAAGAAGTTCCAGAACAGGATGCCAGCCAGGGCGTACACCGGGTAGTGCGGCATGTTGAAGCGGAACAGCTCGCTGAACACCAGGTAGAACACCAGCATCATCAGCAGCGGTTGCAGCATGGTCCACAGGAAGCCGATCACCGAGCGCCGGTAGCGCACCTTCAGCTCGCGTGCCACCAGGGTGAGCACGAGGTCGCGGTAACGGTAGAGCTCTCGCATGGGACGGTGGCTGCGGACTCTACCAGCTTTCCCGCGCCGCCCTCACCGCCGCCAGGGCGCCGGCCAGCGCGGCGCTGTCGGCGCGGAAGCCGTCGCGCGCGGCGGCCGGCAGCAGGGGCGTTGCCAGGCGGCGGCCGGCCAACCGCAGCCCGGCGCCCGCCGCCAGGGCGCGCGCCGCACGCCGCGCCGCCGGGGCGCCGCCCTGCTTGGCGGCCCAGCGCAGCAGGTCCGTCCACAGCAGCTCCGCGTGCTGGGCGCCGCGCCCGCCCCCGGGGCGCCGCCCGCCCGCCGCCTGGATGGTGGCGCCGTGGTGGTGGAGCACCCGGAACTCGGGAACCACCGCCACCGACCAGCCGGCGGCGCGCGCCCGCAGGCAGAGATCGAGGTCCTGGGCGTAGAACCGGAAGCGCTCGTCGAGCGGCCCCACCTGCTCCCAGGCGGCCCGCCGGATCGCCATCGCGGCGCCGGTGACCCAGGCGACCTCACGCCGGCCGCGTCGGCCGCTTGCGCCGCTGGTGCCGCTGGTGCCGCCGGCCGGGCGCAGGCGCCGGTAAAGGGGCAGCCGCCCCAGCAGGCTGGGCAGGCCGCTCGCCAGGCCGAACAGCCAGGCCGCCGTCGGCTCGGCGCCGCCACTCCACTGGGCGGTGCCGTCGGGGTAGCGCAGCGCCGCGCCGGCGATACCCAGCCGCGGCTCGGCGCCGAAACGCGCCAGCAGGGCGGTCAGGCCGTCGCCGTCGGCGCCGACCTCGGCGTCGCTGTTGAGCAGCAGCAACACGCCGCCGGCCGCCGCCGCCAGGCCGCGGTTGGCGGCCTGGGTGAAGCCGCGCTGGCGGTCGAGCCGGAGGAGCCGGACCTGCGGGTAGCTCGCGGCGACGGCCTCGGCGGTGCCGTCGTCCCCGGCGTCGTCGACCAGCACCAGCTCGAGCCCGGCGAGCTCGGGGCGGGCGCGGCTCGCCGCGGTGAGCGCGGCAAGGCAGGCCAGGGTCAGCTGCCGGGTGTCGCGGCTCGGGACGACGACCGACAGCGGGGGTGGCGGCGGGCTCACGCCGCGCCGCTGGCGCGGGCCGCCACCGGCGCGCGGGCGGCCGGCGGCGAGCCGGCCCCGCCCGCCACGCCCAGCGCCGCCAGGCGGTCGACGATGCGTTGCGCCGCCGCCTCCCAGGTCCAGCGCGCCGCCATCTCGCGGGCGGCCGCCTGGCCGCGGGCGCGCGACTCATCTCGGTTCTCGTAGACGTGGCGCAGCAGGTGGCGCAGGTGCTCGGGGTCCGGATCGGCCCAGCGAAAGCCGTCGTAATAGGGACACTTGGCCCGCGCCGGCACCAGCTTGCGGACCCGCAGCGGGTAGGCGATGCGGTCGTGCACGAACTCCTGGTGAGCGCCCCAGTCGGTGGCGATGGCGGGCAGGCCGCTGGCCATGGCTTCCATCAGCGGCATGTTCCAGCCCTCGCCGCGGCTCACCGACACGAAGGCGTCGGCCGAGCGGTAGAGCGCCCCCAACTGATAGTGGGGGAACTCGAGGTTGAACAGGTACGAGACCTTGCCGCCCGCGGCGCGCAGCTCCAGCCGCCGGATCTCGTCCTTGATGCACAAGCCGGGGTCGGTGTTGATCACCTTGCACAGCAGGCGCACCGGCTCGCGCGCCGAGAACTCGTCGTTGAAGGCCCGCAGCAGCAGGCTCGGCTCCTTGCGCTCCCCCCATTCGAAGAGCGCCAGGAACACGAAGTCGCCGGCCGGGTTCGGATAGGAGGCGACCCCGGGATGGAAGTAGCGGACGTCGACGCCGAGCGGCATGACGTGGATCGGCCGTTGCAGGCCGCAGTCGACGAAGGCGCGGCGGTTGAACTCGCTCGGCACCCAGACCTCGTTCATGCGGTTGGCCTGCGCCACCCATTCCGGCGGGAAGCCGTCCACCTCGAGCATGGTGAAGCCGATCTTGTAGCGGCCGAGGTTGCGCGCGAAGACGTCGCCCTGACCGTAGACCACGGCGACCTCGGGGGCGCGCGGCGCGGCGCGGCCGCGGATGACGTTCAAGCGGTAGTCGCCGCTCGACTCGGGCTCGACCGGCGGGAACACGGTCTTCGGGCCGTAGACGTAGCGGTAGACCGCGTGCACGCCGCGCTCGTCGAGGGCGCGCAGCAGCTCCCGGCAGCTCATGGCGTAGCCGGTCGGGAAGTTCATGATCGACTGCCACAGCAGGCGGTGGCGGTAGCGCGCTTCGAGCGCATGCTGCCATTTGCGGCGGAAGATCGCGCGGCTGCCCTGGAACAGCTCCATCAGCGCGCCGTCGTCGTCAGCGGTCGAGCCGTGCTCGTCGTGGACCAGCGTCACGCCGCCGCAGAGCAGCGTCCGCCAGCCGGCCTGCCGCGCCCGCAGGCAGAAGTCGGTGTCTTCGAAATAGCTCTCGAAGTCGAGCGCCAGGCCGCCGATGGCATCGAGCACCTCGCGCCGCAGGTAGGCGCAGGCGAAGACGACGCCCTCGACCTCCTCGGTGCCGGTGTGCTGGCCGACGTCGCGTTCGAGCGCGCCGACCTGCTGCCCCCAGCTGGTGTCGGGCATGATGTAGGTGCCGGCGTGCAGCAGGCGGCCGTCGGGCAGCACCATGCGGCAGCCCACCACCCCGACGTCGGGCGCCGAATGGGCGCAGGCGGCGAGGCGGCGGAGCCAGTCGCGCTGGATGAACTCGAGGTCGTTGTTGAGCAGCACCACGTCGGAACCGGCGGCGGCGGCGGCGATGCCGGCGTTGTTGCCGCGCACGAAGCCGAGGTTGGCCGGCAGGCGCAGGGTGCGTATCCAGGAGACCCGCGCCAAGCGCTCCGGCGTCTCGTCGGTCGAGCCGTTGTCGACCACCAGCACCTCGGCGCCGTCGAGGTCGGTGGCAGCCAGGGTCTCGAGGCAGCGCTCGGTGAGGCGCCAGTGGTTCCAGGCGAGGATGACGAGGGTGATGCGCCGCGACCCGCTCATCGTGGGGCCGGCCGCGGTGGATACGACGACTCCCACAGCGCTTCGAGGGTCTCCGGCACCTCGGCCGCGGTCAGCTCGCGAGATTCCTCCCAGAAGCTCGGGTCGCAGGCGATCCGCGGCCGGGGCGACAGGCCGGCCGCCACCCGGGACCACTGCGCGAGGTCGTGCGGACAGAGCAGCCGTTGCAGCAGCCGCAGCTCGCGGGAGCGGCGCTCGAGCGCCGCTTCGAGGGCCGCCACGCGCCCGCTGAGCCGGGCGATCCGCAGCTCGGGGTCGGCAGCGGCTTCCGGGGTCGCCGCGGCTGCCGGGACCTCGGCGGTCACCAAGCGCGCCCTACCATCGCCCGCAGGCGTTGGGTGAAGCGCCAGGCGCGCGACTTCTGGACCGCGTAGTAGAAGAATCGCAAGTGTCTTATCTCATCCTGGAGCCGCAGATCCGCGAGCTGCGGCCGGCCGCCGTCGAATCCCGGACTGGCGTCCGGCGCATACAGGCCGTCGAGATCTCCGACCGAGCTGCCAAGGCGCTGTTCGCGGTCCGTCAGCTCCTGCTCGCGCAACTGCCGATCGAAAGCTTCGCCCTGCTCGCAGCCGAGTCGCCGCTCGCTCGCCAACGCCGCGCTCGCAGCCCGCTCCCGGTCGTCTGCCATTTCTAGTGCCGCGAGGAATTTACCGTCTTGCCGCGGGCAGTCGCCGCCGGCGGGGCAGCGTGCTTGAGGCGCCTCGGTCGGGTCACTATACTTATGCACGTTTCAGGATGCAACCGGACCGAGGACCTCGTGAACGCTCAGCCCCGCCTCGATCCTGCCCCCGTCCGCGCGCAAAAGATCTGCGTGGTGATGCCGGCCTACAACGCCGAGAAGACGCTCGAGCGGACCTATCGCGATCTGCCGCTCGATTGGGTCGACGACGTCGTGCTGGTGGACGACGCCAGCCGCGACCGCACCGTCGAGCTGGCGCGGGAGCTCGGCCTCCATACGCTCGTCCATCCGCGCAACCGGGGCTACGGCGGCAATCAGAAGACCTGCTACCGGGAGGCGCTGGCGCGCGGCGCCGCGATCGTGGTGATGGTCCATCCCGATCACCAGTACGATCCCCGCTACCTGCCCGAGCTGGTGCGGCCGCTGCTGGCCGGCGATTGCGATGCGGTCTTCGGCAGCCGCATGCTGGGCGGCCGTCCGATCGAAGGCGGCATGCCGAAATGGAAATATTTCGCGAACCTTTTCCTTACCGCCGTCGCCAACGCGGTTTTCTACGTTTTCCTTTCCGAGTATCATTCCGGGCTGCGCGCTTACAGCCGCCGCTATCTCGAAGCGGTCGACCTCGAAGCCAACTCGGACGATTTCGTTTTCGATACCGAGATCATCGCCCAGGGAGTGGACAAGGGGATGCGCATCCGGGAGATCCCGATCGCCACCTGCTATTTCAAGGAGGCATCGCAAATCGGTTTCTGGCGCAGCGTGCGCTATGGCTTCGCGGTGCTCGGCGTGCTGGCCGCCTACAAGCTGCACGCCAAGGGGATCCGGCATTCCAGCCTCTTCCGCTGAGCGCTACGTCCTCAAGGATTTTCGCGGCTCGAGCCATCGCCTCCTGGCCTCCTGGGTGCGGGAGCTGCCGCCGGGCGCCAGGCTGCTGGAGCTGGGCCCGGGGGCGGCGCACGTGGCCCGCCTGGTGCGGCGCTCCGACCTGCGCTGGCAGGGGCTGGACAGCTCGGTGGATTGCCTGCCGGCGATGATCGAGATCCTCTCGGGCGGCGCCATCGTCGACCTCGAGAGCATCCCGCGCCTGCCGCGCCGCTGCGACGCGGTGCTCGCCGCCGACGCCCTCGAGCACCTGAGCGATCCCGGCCGGATGCTGGGGCTGATCCACGACGCGTTGCCGGTGGGCGCACCGCTGGTGCTGTCGGTGCCCAACATCGCCAACGTCTACGTGCGGCTCAACCTGCTCTGCGGGCGCTTCCCCTATGCCGATCGCGGCCTGCTCGACCGCTCCCACCGCACCTTCTTCACCCGCTTCCTGTTGCGGCGGCTGCTGACCGAGGCCGGCTTCCGCATCGAGCGCGAGGCCGTCTCCACCATCCCGCTGCCGCTGGCGCTGCCGCGCCTGCCGCCGGCGGTGCTGGCGGCGGCAGGGCTGGCGCTCGCCGGCTTCACCCGCGCGCTGCCGACGCTGCTCGGCTACCAGCTGCTGGTGGTGGCGCGCCGGCTGTAGCGGCTCTGGGCCGCGTGCTAACATCCCGCCGCCGTGAGCTCCGACCACGACCCGCAGGGCCTGCCGGCAGCGTCCGCGGCGCCGGCCGTCGCCGGCGGCCTGAAGCTGTCGGCCATCATCCCGGTCTACAACGAACGCTACCTGGTGCGCGAGCTGGTGAGCCGCGTGCTGGCGGTGTCGGTGCCCGAGATCCGCGAGCTCGAGCTGGTGATCGTCGACGACGGCTCGCGGGACGGCAGCCTCGAGATCCTGCGGGAGCTGGCCGGCGAGCACCCCGGCCGCATCCGCCTGCTCGAGCAGGGCAGCAACCAGGGCAAGGGTGCCGCCATCCGCCGCGGCATCGCCGCGGCCAGCGGCGATCTGGTGATCTTCCAGGACGCCGACCTCGAGTACGATCCGCGCGACTACGGCCGCCTGGTGCGGCCGTTCCTAGAGGACGGCGCCGACGTGGTCTACGGTTCGCGCTTCCTGCCCAGCGACCGGCGGCGGGTGCTCTATTTCCGGCACACGCTCGGCAACCGCCTGCTGACGCTGCTCAGCAACTGGTTCACCGACCTCGACCTGACCGACATGGAGACCTGCTACAAGGTCTTCCGCGCGCCGCTGATCAAATCGCTGCCGATCCGCTCGCACGATTTCGCGATGGAGCCGGAGATCACCGCCAAGGTGGCGAAGCGCGAATGCCGGATCTTCGAGGTGCCGATCAGCTACCTCGGCCGCACCTACCGCGAAGGCAAGAAGATCCGCATGCGGGACGCCTGGAAGGCGCTGCGCGCCATCCTCCGCTTCTGGCTGATCGACGACCTCTACGCCGAGGACGAGTACGGCTCGCACATCCTGCACAGCCTCGAACGGGCGCAGCACTTCAACCGCTGGATGGCGGACGCGATCGCGCCGCACGTCGGCGCGCGGGTGCTCGAGATCGGCGCCGGCATCGGCAACATCACCACCGAGCTGCTGCCGCGGGACCTCTACGTCGCGAGCGACATCAATCCGCAGTACCTGGCCTACCTGCGCAACCTGGCGCTGGGCAAACCCTACCTGCGGATCGACAACATCGACGCCGGCGACCCCGCGGCACTGGCCCGCTGGCAGGGCTGCTTCGACACCGTGGTCTGCCTCAACGTGCTCGAGCACGTGCCCGATCCGCTGGTGGCGCTGCGCAACATGCGCTCGGCGCTGCGGCCCGGCGGGCGGCTGGTGCTCTACGTGCCGCAGGGGCCGTGGCTGTACTCGAGCCTCGACCAGGTGCTGGGCCACCGCTGCCGCTACCGCAAGGAGCAGCTGGCCGAGGAGCTCCGCCAGAGCGGGTTCGAGCTCGAGGGCATGCGCGACTTCAACCGCGTCGCGGTGGCAGGCTGGTGGTGGAACGGCAAGGTGATGCGCAAGAAGGAGTTCGGGCGATTGCAGCTGAAGCTGTTCAACATGCTGCTGCCGTTGCTGCGCGGCATCGAGCCGCTGGTCCCCGGCCCCGGCCTGGGGATCATCGCCACCGCGGTCCGCCAGGACTGAGATGAGGATCGTCTGAGCCGGTACTGATCAAGAACGACCGTCAACGAAAAACAGTCACCGCGAAGAGCACGATCCCGGCGGCGCCCGCGGCCATCGAGGCGTACCAGACCCAGCGGCTGCGGCTGAGGGCGGCGACGGCGCCCAGGGCGATCGAGACCTGGAAGAGAGCCACCGCGTTGGCGTAGCCGTGGTGGGAGTGGAGGAGGTGGTCGGCCTCGCGCGAGCGCTCGTCGCGGCGGTGCTCGAGCTCCCTGGCCTTGGCGTCGATCTGCTGCTGCTCGCGGCGGTAACGGTCGGCCTCCTCGGCGAAGTGCGGCGGTGCGGCCTTGCCGGCGGCGAGCCAGGCATTGGGGGCCATCTGCTGGAGCTCGCGCTTGATCCCCTTGGCCTGGTAGTAGGTCCACTGGTCGGACGCCTGGGCTTGCAGCGTGGTGGCCTCCGTCTTGTACACCAGCGCCTCGTTGACCGTGCTGCCGGCGAGCAGGGCGGCGACGGCGGCGAAGGCCGCGAGGATGGCGGTGGTCAGGGCGATCTGCTTGAGGAAGGAGCCGCCCTCCTTTTCGAGCTCCTCGTGCACGGCTTCTCGCAGCTGCTCGGTTTCGACTTCCGGACCTTCGGGCATGATCGTGGGCTCCTGGCGGCGGGGGGCTCGGTTTGCCGGCGCGTACGCGGATTCTAATGCACTGGATCAGCCCAGCGCCGCGCGTTCTCCGGGCTCGGTGTCGGAGTCGGCGGAGTCGGCGGAGTCGGCGGCGTCGGAGTCGGCGGCGGTGGCGATGGGCAGCGCCACCTGCGGGCGCTCGAGGATCAGGCGCTGGCAGTCGGCGGCGGTCAGCGGCGCGCAGAAGAAGTAGCCCTGGACCTCGTCGCATCCCTGGTCGCGCAGCAGGCGCCACTGCGGTTCCTTTTCGACGCCTTCCGCCACCACCCGGATGTCGAGGCTGTGAGCGAGCGCGATCACCGCCGAGGCGATCTCGAAACTGCCGCTGTCGTCGGTCAGCGAGCGAATGAAGGAAGCGTCGATCTTCAAGGTGTCGATCGGGAAATTGCGCAGATAGGACAGCGACGAGTAGCCGGTGCCGAAGTCGTCGATGGCGATCCGCACCCCGAGCTCCTTCAGGCCGCGCAGCACTCCCAGGCTTTCCTCGGCATTCTGCATCGCCAGGGTCTCGGTGATCTCGAGCTCGAGGCACGAGGACGAGACGCCGGTCTCCCACAGCACGTCCTTGACTCTTTCGATCAGGTCGGGGCGCTGGAAGGGGCGCGCCGAGAGGTTGACCGCCAGCCGCAGCTGCGGCACCCCCAGGTCGTGCCAGCTGCGCAGCTGGCGGCAGGCGCTGCCCAGCACCCACATGTCGAGCGGGTTCGACAGACCGCTCATCTCGGCGATCCACAGGAAGTCGGCGGGCATCAGCAGGCCATGCACCGGATGCTGCCAGCGCAGCAGGGCTTCGACGCCTTCGACCCGGCCGCTCTCGGCGTCGAGCATCGGCTGATAGAACAGCAGCAGCTCGTCGTTGGCGAGCGCCCGGCGCAGGTCGTTCTCGAGCGACAGCCGCTCGAGGGCATGGGCGTCCATGGCGGCGGCGTAGAGCTGAAGGCCGTCGCGGCCCAGGGACTTCGCCTGGTACATCGCGACGTCGGCCTTCTTCAGCAGCTCCTCGGCCTCGGCGCCGTACTCCGGGAAGCGGCTGATGCCGAGGCTGGCGGTGCTGACGATCTCGTGGCCGTCGAGATTGAACGGACGGCGCAGCGAATCGAGCACCTTCTCCCCCAGCCGCACCATGTCGCGCTCGCCGCCCACCGCCGGCAGCAGCACCGCGAACTCGTCGCCGCCCAGCCGCGCGATGGTGTCTCCCGGGCGCAGGCTGCTGCGCAGCCGGTCGCCGACCAGGCGCAGCATCTCGTCGCCGCGGCGGTGGCCGAGCGAATCGTTGATGCCCTTGAAGCGGTCGAGGTCGAGCACGAAAACGGCCACGCCGAGACCGGTGCCGGCGGTGCGGGCCATCGCCAGCCGCAGGTGCTCGTGGAAAAGGTTACGGTTGGCGAGCTCGGTCAGGGCGTCGTAGTAGGCGAGATGGGCGATCTGCTCGGCAGCGCGGAAGGCGCGCAGGCGCTCCTCCTCGAGCAGCCAGATCACCATGCCGATCCCCATCACCGCCTGCGCCATGAACGCGAGCGGCGCCAGATAGGCGCCCGCCGATTCGTAGCGCCCGAGGGCGGTCACCCAGCCGGCGTCGAGCAGCGGCCGCGGCCCGAGCGCCGCGGCCATGGCGGCATGCTGCAACCGCTCGAGCCCGTAGAGCACGAAGGCGCCGCCCACCAGCTGCCGTCCCAGGCCGCCGGTTTGGCGGGAGGCCCGCAGCACGGCGACGCCGGCGGCGGCGAAGGCGAGGCCGGCGATCAGCGCCTGCAGGCCGGAGCGCGCCAGCAGCTGTCGCTCCGGCGCGGCCATCGCCGTGGCGGCCGCGGTGGCGATCGCCAGCAGGGCCAGGCCGCCGAACAGGAAACGGCCGCGCCGGCGGGAGAGGGTACCGCCGGTCGCCACCTCGTAGGTGCCGAGCAGCAGCCAGCCGATCTGGCAGTAGCCGCCGACCAGCGATGCCAGGAAGATCGCCAGCGGCAACCACGAGGCCGGCGGCAGGTTGCGGACCGCCGGCAGCCGGGCAGCGCCGGCCGCCAGCAGGAAACAGGCAAAGGCCCACCAGCTGAAGGCCCAGTGGCGCAGGAAATCGCGGCGGTAGTGGCGGTGGAAACTGGCCAGGACGGCAGCGATGAGAATCGCGAAAACAGCCTGGGCCAGGTAGCCCGCGACTGCCACGAGAGGCAAGTTGGCGGCCATAGCGGAATTGGACGGTCAGTGTACCAGCTTCCACCCCCGACCGGAGGGAGGATGGAGCGGAATCGGTTGGAGATGCCGGCAAGGTCCGCGGTGGCGGCTGCCGGAGTCGGCAAAGGCGGCCGGACGGCGCCGGCGCCCGGTGCATTACGGAGCTCGCCGGCAATAGTTTCAAACCTGCGTGGGGGACCCGCTGATAGACTCGCGCCCGCCGCGCGCCGGCCGGCTGCCGGCGAAAGGATGCCGTGCTGCTTGCGCCGAGGATGGACGCCCGATGAGAAGCCTGCCGAGCCAGTCGAACGAGCCGCGCCAGCAGCGGTACCGCCGTCAGCCGCTTGCCGCCGCCACTCTTGGCCGCCGCATGGCCGCCGTCGCTGCCGGCACCCGAAGGGTCCGCAGCGTGCTGGCGCTCGGCGCCGCCTTCGGCTGGCTGCTGCCGCTGCCCGCGGTGGGAGGCCCGGTGGTCGGCGCCGATTCGACGGCGGCTGCCCGGGCGCCAGGCGCCGCTCCTGCTGACGCCTCGGGCGCCACGGGCCAGGGCGGGGCGGCGGCTCATTCCGGTGAGGCCGCGGGGAGCGCCGGCCATGGCGCGCTGCCGTCGATCGCGGTCCAGGTCGCTGGCATGGAGCACCGTGCCGGGTTGCTCGACCTCTATCTCGACCGCCGCCACGGCAAGGTCTGGCTGCGGGTGCCGCCGCCGGGCGGCGAGGGCGGGGAGGTGGCGAGCTACCTCTACGTCGAGGGCCTGGTCAGCGGCCTGGGCTCGAACCCGGTGGGTTTCGACCGCGGCCAGGTCGGCGATGCGCGGGTGGTGACCCTGCGCCGGCTGGGCGCCAAGCTGCTGGTCGAGGAGCAGAACCTGCGATATCGGGCGCTGGCCGGCAGCGCCGCCGAGCGGCGCGCGGTGCGCGAGTCCTTCGCACCGTCGGTGCTGTGGGGCGGCGAGGTGGCGGCCGAGGACCCCGACGGGCAGGCGCTCGTCGACGTCACCGGCTTCGTCGCCCGCGACGCCCACGGCATCGCGCCGCGCCTCAAGCAGCTGGGCGAGGGCCGGTGGAGCCTGGACCGCGACCGCAGCGCGGTGGATCTCGATTCGTGCCTGGCCTTCCCCGAGAACCTGGAGCTCGAGGCGGTGCTCACCTTCGTCTCGGACGAGCCGGGCGCCCAGGTGCGCGCCACGGTGCCGGCCGCCGGCGCCATGACCCTGATCCAGCATCAGTCACTGCTGCGCCTCCCGGACGATGGCTACCGGCCGCGGCGGTTCGATCCGCGATCGGGCTCCTTCGGGGTCGATTTCTTCGACTACTCGGCGCCCTTGACCGAACCGATCGACGCTCACTGGCTGGCGCGCCACCGGCTCGAAAAGGTCGATCCCGCGGCGCCGCGCTCGCGGGTCAAGCAGCCGCTGGTCTACTACGTGGACTCCGCGGCGCCGGAGCCGGTCCGCAGCGCCCTGGTCGAAGGCGCCGGCTGGTGGAAGGAGGCCTTCGACAAGGCGGGCCTGATCGACGCCTTCCGCGTCGAGGTGCTGCCGGCGGGCATCCATCCGCTGGACGCCCGCTACAACGTCATCCAGTGGGTGCACCGCTCGACGCGCGGCTGGTCGTATGGCGGCGGCATCGTCGATCCGCGCACCGGCGAGATGCTCAACGGCCACGTCACCCTGGGCTCGCTGCGCGTGCGCCAGGACCTGCTGCTGTTCGAGGGGCTCCTGGGCACCGCGCACACCGGCAGCGGCGCGCCCGACGACCCGGTGCAGCTGGCGCTGGCGCGCATCCGCCAGCTGGCGGCCCACGAGGTGGGGCACAGCCTGGGGCTGGCGCACAATTTCGCGGCCTCGACCTACGGCCGCGCCTCGGTGATGGACTATCCGGCGCCCCTGGTGGCGATCACGCCGGCGGGCGAGCTCGATCTCTCGCATGCCTACGCCACCGGCGTCGGCGAGTGGGACGTGCAGGCGATCCGCTACGCCTACATGGAGGTTCCGCCCGGGCCCGACCGCGACGCCAGGGAGCGCGCCGCCCTCGACGCGATCCTGCGCGAGAACCTGAGCCGGGGACTGATCTATCTCACCGACGAGGACGCCCGCCCGCCTGGCGCCGCGCAGCCGCTGGCGAACCTCTGGGACAACGGTCCCGATCCGGTGGCCGGGCTAGAGCAGGCCCTGGCGGTGCGCCGCATCGCCCTGGCCCGCTTCGGCGCGGCCAACGTCGCGGTCGGGCGGCCGCTGGCGACGTTGCAGGAGGTGCTGGCGCCGGTCTATTTCCATCATCGCTACCAGCTCGAGGCGGCGATCAAGGTGATCGGCGGGCTCGACTACGCCTACTCGATGCGCGGCAGCGGTCCGCAGGTGGCGCGGCCGCTGGCCGCCGCCTGGCAGCGCCGGGCGCTGGCGGCGGCGCTGGCGGCGCTGGCGCCGGAAACTCTCGACATCCCGGAGAGGGTGGTGGAGCTCATCCTGCCGCGGCCGCCGGCGCACCCGCCCAACGTCGAGCTGTTCGTCGGCGGCGCGGAGCCGGCGTTCGATCCGCTGGCGGCGGCGGCCGCTGCCGCCGACCTGGCGGTCTCCGGCCTGACGCAGCGCGAGCGCGCGGCGCGGCTGGTCGATTTCCACCGCCGCGACCCGTCGCTGCCGTCCTTCGAGGAGGTGCTGGGAGCGCTGGTCGACGCGGCCTTCGGCGGTCCGGCGGGCGGTGGCGGTGGGGCGCCGGGCCGAAGGGCCGCGGCGGCACGAGCGGCCGTGCCGGCACCGGCAGCTGGAGCGGTCTCGAAGGCCCGTTCGGTCCCGGCCGGAGCCGGCGAAGGGCGCGGCGCCGAGTTGCGGCGGGTGGTGCAATGGGTGGTGGTGCGGCGGCTGCTCGATCTGGCCGGCGATCAGGCGGCGGCGCCGGGAGTGCGGGCTCGCGTCGAATCTCGCCTCGTCGACCTGCGGCGCGCCTTGGAGCGGCGACCGTCCGCTACCGCCGGCGAGCGCGTCGATCCCGCCGATCGCGCCACGCGCGAGATGCTGGCCCGTGAGATCGCGCGTTTCCTCGAACGCCGGGCCGCCGAGGGCGGCGCTCCCGGCCAACCGCCACCGCCGCCGCCCGGCCAGCCGATCGGCGGCGGCGCCGCCGGTCGCGACGCCGCGGCCATGGAGGCGCCCGCCGCCGGCGCCTGGCCGGTTTCCGGGAGAGGAGCGCCGCCGACGCTGGGCGGCTGCTCCTGGGACGAGTGAGCCGCGGCCGCCGCGGCGGCGCCGGCCGGGGAGCCCGGAAGGGCAGTGCGCCGGCGGTGCCGGTGCCAACCTCGCCGGAAGGCCGGGCGGGATCCTCGCCGCCAGCCGCCGCCGGTCGAGGTCCGGACAAGGCGGGCCGGCCGGCGGACACCGCCCGCTCCGGTATGGGCCTGGAACCGCAGGCGACCCGCAAGGCGAAAGCGATCCGGGCGCCGCGCCAGGGCGGTCCGACGGCCGAGGGCCGCGGCGGCCGGCCGCGCCACCGCTGGCAGGTGGTAGTCCTTGCCGCGGCCGCCGCCGGCGGCCTGTTGCTGGCCCTCATGCTCGCCCGGTCGCACGGCGCGCTGGCCTCCTCTGGAACGGCAGACGGCGGCCGGTTGCCGGCACCACCTGGTGCCGCCGCGCCGGTTGGCGGCGAAGGAGCGCCGGCCGGCGAGGTGGCGGCGCCCGGCGGCCCGCCCGCGAAGCCCATGCCGGGCGCCGCCGAGCGGCTGAAGGTCAAGGTGCTGTCGGTGCGGCCGCACGATCCCACCTGCTACACCCAGGGCCTGGTGTGGGACCATGGCACGCTCTACGAAAGCTGCGGGCTGTACGGTCGCTCCAGCGTGCGCCAGGTCGACCCGCGGACCGGCGAGGTGCTGCGCCGCCTCGACGTGCCTCCGGGCTTCTTCGCCGAGGGGCTGGCCGAGGTCGGCAACCACCTGGTGCAGCTCACCTGGAAGGAGGGAGCGGCGTTCGTCTACGACCTGCGGCGCTTCGAGCGGACCGACGAGCTCCACTACCAGGGGGAAGGCTGGGGGCTGTGCGACGACGGCCGGCGGCTGGTGATGAGCGACGGCTCGGACCGGCTCACCTTCCGCGATCGGCAGACCTTCGCGCCGCTCGGTGGCGTGGACGTGCGGCTGGACGGCAGCCCGGCGCGCCAGCTCAACGAGCTCGAATGCGTCGGCGGCGCGGTCTACGCCAACGTCTGGATGACCGATCAGATCCTGCGCATCGATCCCGCCAGCGGCCGGGTCGGCGCGGCGATCGACGCCGGCGGCTTGCTCGACGCCGCCGAGCAGGCCCAGGCCGACGTGCTCAACGGTATCGCCTACGACCCGGCGAAGCGGACGTTCCTGATCACCGGCAAGCTGTGGCCGAAACTGTTCGAGGTGGTGTTCGTGCCCGTTGCCGGGCGGTAATCTCCGGGGCTCCGGGGCTCCGGGGCTCCGGGGCTCCGGGATTCCGGCGCGCCGGCGGCCGCGGGGTCAGGCGACCGGCGCTTCGATCTTGAGCATGCGGCCCCAGGCGGTGCGGAGGTTCTCGGGCAGATCGAGGGTCGGGAAGACCTCCCTGACCTCGTCGCGGCTGACGTAGGCCCAGATGTCGTCCCATTGGGCATAGCGCAGCAGGTGCGAGATGACCCAGGCGCGCTGATCGCTGGTTCCCTGGCGCAGCAGGTGGCGGGCTTCGTCGGCGGTTACCTTCTGATCGGGGAAGAAATAGAGGAACTCGGAGCGATTCGCACCCTCGCGGTTTTTTCCCGACCCGTTCATGATGCCAGTATAGCGGTCCGTCACCGATTCGCAACCGCGCGCGACCGCGCGCACGGTGGCCTTGGCGCGGCTGCTCCGCCGCCTGCCGCGGGCGGTCCCGCGGCCCTTGACCGCGTCCCTGCTCTCCGTTACATTGCGAGCGACTCGAGGCCTAGGGCGGGCATAACTCAGCTGGTAGAGTGCAAGCTTCCCAAGCTTGATGTCGCGGGTTCGAGTCCCGTTGCCCGCTCCATTCGACCTCGTTCCCCAACCATCCGACCGGTACCCGACCATGCCCATCTTTCGCCGCGACCCGCCCGCCGGTCAGTCCAGGTCCGCCGCGGGCGACTCGTCGTCCGGCGACCTGTCGGGCGGCGCGCGGCGCGCCACGGTCACCGTCGTCGCCCCCGGCACCAGGGTCCAGGGCAAGGTGACCGGCGCCACCGAGCTGCAAATCGCCGGCGAGCTCGACGGCGAGGTCCGGGTCGAGGCGCTGGTGGTGGTCGTCGCCGGCGGTGCGGTGACCGGTCCGATCCACGGCCAGGTGGTGAGGGTCGCCGGCCAGGTGGCGGGCAACGTCAGCGGCAGCGAGCGCGTCGAGGTCGGCGCCGGTGGCAGCGTCGAAGGCGACATCACCGCGCCGCGAGTGACGATCGCCGAGGGCGCCTTCTTCAAGGGCAAGATCGAGATGCAGTCCGAGAAGAACCGGGAGCCGCGGCGTACGGGCAAGGCAGCCGCCGACGCCCCCCCGGGCAACGCCAACGCCACCAAGGCGTCCAATGCCTCCAGCAAGGTCGAGGCGGGGAGCAAATAGCGTGCGAATCGGAGTCCCGAAGGAGGTCAAGGACAGCGAGTACCGCGTCGGCATGATCCCTGCCGCCGTCCATGCGCTGTCTTCGGCGCGCCACGAGGTGCTGGTGCAGCAGGGGGCAGGCGCCGGCAGCGGCATCCCGGATCAGTCGTACGTCGATGCCGGCGCCAGGCTGGTGCCGGACGCCGACGCCGCCTACGACGCCGACATGGTGGTCAAGGTCAAGGAGCCGGTGGCGAGCGAGTACGACCGCCTGCGCCCGGGCCAGACGCTGTTCACCTACCTGCATCTCGCGCCGCTGCCGGAGCTGACCGACCAGCTGCTCGCCAAGCGCATCGCCGGCATCGCCTACGAGACCATCACCGACGATCACGGCAGGCTGCCGCTGCTGACCCCGATGTCGGAGGTCGCCGGCCGGATGTCGGCGGTGGTCGGCGCGGTCTACCTGCAGAAGGGGCACGGCGGTCGCGGCACGCTGCTCGCCGGCGTGCCCGGCGTGCCGCCGGGCGACGTGGTGATCATCGGTGGCGGCATCGTCGGGCTCAACGCGGCGAAGATGGCGCTGGGCCTGGGGGCGCGGGTCACCATCCTCGAGGCCAACCTCGATCGCATGCGCTACCTCGACGACGTTTTCCACGGCACGCTCACGACCCTCGCCAGCAACCACCACAACATGATGGCGGCGCTGCGCCGGGCCGACCTGCTGATCGGCGCCGTGCTCATCCCCGGCCGCGCCGCGCCGAAGCTGGTCACTCGCGAGATGCTGCGCCAGATGAAGGAGGGCGCGGTGGTGGTGGACGTGGCGGTGGACCAGGGCGGCTGCTTCGAGACCACCCGGCCGACCACCCACTCGAACCCGGTCTACGTCGAGGAGGGTGTGGTGCACTACTGCGTCGCCAACATGCCCGGCGCGGTGCCGCGCACCTCGACCTTCGCCCTTGCCAACGCCACCACCCCCTATGCCCTGGCGCTGGCCAACAAGGGAGTCAAGCAGGCGGTGCTCGAGGATCCCGGCCTGCTGGCCGGAGTCAACACCTACGCCGGCCACATCACCTGCGAGCCGGTGGCCCAATCCCTCGGTCGGCCCTTCCGGCCGCTGCTCGAGCTCTTGTAGCCCGACCCGGAGGTCGCCCCTGGCGATCAGGCGTCCCAACCCGGCAGCGCCGGAAAGGGCTCGCCGGCGGCGTCCTGCCAGAGATCGATCAGGTCCACGGGCACCGGCGCCTCGAAGCGCCGCCATTCTCCGGGTTCCCCTGCCGGGAGCGCCAGGCGCCAGGCGTGCAGGGCGGGGCGAGGGAAATCGCGCAGCGGCGGTTGGGCGGGGCGCGGCAGGGCGCGCCAGCGTGCTTCGCCATAGACCGGATCGCCCACCAGCGGGTGGCCGATGCTCTTGAGATGGACCCGGATCTGGTGGGTGCGGCCGGTGCCGAGGTCGAGCTGCAACAGCGCGACGGCGGAGCGCGCCGCCAGCACCTGGTAGCCGGTGCGCGCCGGCCGGCCATCCGGACGGACGGTCATCTCCTGGCGCCGCTCGCGATGGCGGCCGATCGGTGCTTCGATCACGCCGGCGGCCCGCGCGGGCCGGTCGTGGACGATCGCCAGGTAGCGCTTCACCACGGCACGTCCGGCGAAAGCGCGGCTCAAGCGCTGGTAGGCGGCGGCGGTGCGCGCCGCCACCATCACGCCGCTGGTGCCGCGGTCCAGCCGATGCACGATTCCCGGCCTGCCGAGGCCGCCGACGCCGGCCATCTCCGGATAGCGCGACAGCAGCAGGTGAGCGAGGGTACCGGTGGGGCGCCCCGCCCCGGGATGCACCGTCAGGCCGGCGGGTTTGTCGAGCACCACCAGGTCGTCGTCCTCGTGCAGCACCGTCAGATCGCCGGGCTCCGGCACCAGGGTCTCGACGGCAGGAGGAGGCGGATCGCACTCGACGAGATCGCCGGGCGTCACCGCATCGGCGGCCTTCGCCGGACGGCCGTTGAGCCACACGCGGCCGGCGCGGATCCACTGCTGGACCTGATTGCGGGGGAGCTGGCAGGCGGCGGCGACGTGGCGATCGAGCCGTTCGCCGGCGGCGCCGGTGCCGCCGTTTGCCGGCGCGCCGGCGTTGACGCCGGCAGCGGCCACCGTCCAGGACCGGCGGCCGGTGCCGCTCAAGCGACCGGCGGCTCGGGTGCGGGTGCGACCGGCGGCTCGGGTGCGGGTGCGACCGCGCGGCGCGATCGCAGGCTGTCGATCGCCATCAGCACGATGCCGATCGAGATCGCCGCGTCGGCGACGTTGAAGGACGGCCAGTGATGGATGCCGACATAGACGTCGATGAAATCGGTCACCGCGCCGCTCGCGATGCGGTCGATGAGGTTGCCGACCGCGCCGCCGACCACCAGCGCGAGGGCGATCAGCAGGCCGCGGTCGCGCGGCGAGGCGTAACCGAAGTAGGCGGACACGGCGCTCAGCGCGACGAGGCCCAAGCCGGTCAGCAGCCAGCTCGCGTTCATGCCATTGTTGGCGAACAGCCCGAAGGCGACGCCGGTGTTGCGGACGTGGGTGAGGTTGAGCAGGCCCGGCACGATGGGCTGGGCCACGTGGTGGGCGAGGTGGACCTCGACCAGCCACTTGGTCCATTGATCGAGGACCACGACCGCCAGCGACACCAGGAGGTACCGCAGCTTGCCGGGATCGCCGGCGGCGATGGTGGTGGCGGCGCCGGCGGCGGCGGGCTCGAAGTGCTGGATGTCTTCGGTCAAGCGGGATCTCCACTCAGGGGAACCAGGCAACGGCGGCGGCGGCCACCTGCCGCAGCCTGGCGACGGCGGCCCCGCTCTCGGGGGCCTCCGGATGGAAGAGCCGGATGGCGGCGATACCCGCCGCCCCGGCCTCGGCGATCTCCCCAAACCGTTCTAGTGTAACGCCACCGAGGGCATAAACGGGAATGCCGAGGCGCGTGGCGCGAGCCAGCAGCCGCGGCCCGGTGGGCCCGCCGCCGGCGGCCTTCCCCGGCGTCGGGTAGACCGGCCCGAAGACCACGTAATCGGCGCCGCCGTCGCGGGCTCGCTCGATCTCTTCGAGCCGGTGGGTGGAAACGCCGATCAGCGGGCCGCGGCCGAACCGGGACCGCAGGGCGCCGGCCGGCACCCCGTCGGCGGGGAGGTGAACGCCGTCGGCGCCGGCGGCCAGGGCGAGGTCGGCGCGGCCGTTCACCAGCAGGCGTGCGGGCGGCGGCATGGCGGTGCGGGCCTGCCGCGCCAGCTGGTAGAGCGGCAGGTCGTCGAGATGCTTTTCGCGCAGCTGCAGGGCGTCGATCCCGGCCGCCGCGAGAGCGGCGAACCAGGCCGCGGCCGCCTGGCCCGCGCCGCCCCCGGCACCCCCGGCGCCAAGGGCGGTGCCGGCGGTGTTTGGGTCGGCGGCAGCAGCGGCGTCGGCGGCGCCGGGAAGGCTGGCGAGCCGGCTGATCGCCAGCAGCCGAAACGGGCGACCCGGGGGCGGGGAGGGTGCGGCCGGGCCGCTCGGCTGCTGCTGGCTCGCGCCCGCCATCGGCTAGACGTTGGGGTCGACCCGCAGGCGCCGGTAGAGCGCGCCGGTCAGGTCGTGCATGCTCCAGACGAGGTGCACCAGGCCGAAGCCGCTCACCGCGCCGCGGAACGCGGGATGCAGGACGAGCGCCCGCAACGCCGCCGACGGCAGCATCAGCACGGTGCGATCCCAGCCGGGGCTCCATGGCGAGAACAGCAGGAAGAAGCCTGCCTCGAGGCAATAGATGATGAAGAAAGCGCGAAGCAGGCCCTGAATGCGCATGAGGAGAGGGATTGTAGCGCGGTGGATCGGGGGGCGACGGTCAGCCAGGGAGCGGCGAGCCGCACCGTGACTGCTGCCGGCCGTCCGGGCTGTAGACCGGCGGGGAGGCGCGAGGAGGAGGAGGAGGAGCGGCTCGCACCCCAGGTCCATGGCTTCCTGGTGGAACGAGCGGGCTCAGGGAAGGTTGGTGCGCGGGTGACCGAGGTCAGCGGCGTCCACGGCGCCGATCGCCGTCCACTCCCAACGCGGGAAGCGCCGGCCTTTGGCCGGCGCCCGCGGCGCCTCCGGCACCCCGAGTCGTCGGGGTTCTCCGGGGGCGCTCCGGCCTGGGTCGTGGATCAGCCGCCGTGCCGGCTGTGACTGCCGCCTCCGCCGCCTCCGCCGTGCCCGGACGAGCGAGGCGACGACGAGCGAGGTGACGACGAGCGTGGCGGCGCCGACTGGCGGGGCGCCGAGGCGTGCGGCGCCGACTGGTACCTGGGCGCCGACTGGTAGTGCGGTGAGGACTGATTGTGCGGTGCCGATTGGTAGTGCGGTGCAGACTGGTAGCGAGGTGCTGCTTGGTAGTGAGGCGCCGACGGGTAGTGAGGCGATGACTGGCCCCGCGGCGCGGCATCGTAGTGAGGCGCGGATTGGTACCGCGGTGCGGATTGGTAGCGAGGCGCCGACTGGAAGGAACGCGATTGATTTCCAGGGGTGCCCTGATAGCGAGGCGCGCTCTGGTACCGCGACGCCGAATCGAAGCGTTGCGTAACCTGACCGTGCGGCGCCGCTCCGCCGGGTTGCCGGTCCGCCTGTGGCCGCGCCGGCGCCGGATGCGCGGGATACGACGGCGTCCTACCGCCGCCCTGGTAGGAGCGGCCCGCTCCGAAGCTGCCCTGCTGCTGCGCCCGGGGCGATGCGGGAGCGGGGCGACTGCCCTCGGTGCCGCGCCGGAAGCCCTCTGCCGGCGAGTTGCCGCGGGCGACCGTCGCCGGCCGCGCGCCGAGGCTGTGGGGTGCCAAGGGGCTGCCGGCCAAGCGGCCGGCGCCGCCGGTGGCGCGCACCGCGTGCGCCACCTCCGCCGGCAGGTTGGCCTCGCGGTGGACGAAGGACGTCACGTCGGCGAGACGGCCAAGCCCGCGTGCGCCGAACCCCTCCCGCGCGCCAAGGAGATGATCGAAGGCGCGGTGGGGGTCGCCGCGCAGCACGGCCCGGGTGATGCCCCGCGCGTCGCTGGTGATGAGCCCGCGCTCGAGCGCTCCGTGGGGGAAGAAGCCGCGGCCGCCGCCGAAGCCGAATCGCTGCCAGTCCCGACCATAGAAGTGGCCGATGCCGACGAAGTTCCAGTGGCGGAAACCAAGGAACTCACCGCCGGCCCAGCCCAGCAGGCCGAAGCGGAAGCTGGCGAAGCGGCTGCCGTAGAACCCGGTGTAGAAGCCGATCGGGCACCAACCGGCGTAGCTGGGCCCCCAGTACCAGTACACCCATGCCGGCGAGAAGGCGTAGCCGGGCTGCCACGCCCAGCCGTAGGTGGGCAGGTAGTCCCAGGTGCCATAGTGGTACGGCACCCAGCCCCAGGGCTCCGAGGAAACCCAGAACTGGCCGCTCGGAGTCTCGTCCCAGTGACCCTGCCAGTAGGGAGACCAGCCGCTGTCCACGTCGTTGGGTTGCCAGTACTGCTGGTTGTCGACGTTCAGCCAGTGACCGTAGCGGTCGAGAGGTGCCGCCTCGTCGCGCAGGCTCGGATCGACGTAGCTCGACTGGGCGACGCGGGTCTCGGCGTCGAGCTGGCGCCCCCAGCTCTCGAGGGCGTCGAAGTCGCCAGCCTGGCGCAGGTCGATGCCGGCCCGGTGCTGGTTGTCGACCATGGCCTCCTCACCGGCATGGACGGTCTGGTCACCGCCCTCGGCGACCACTTCGGCGGTGCCGCGCCGCACGACGGCGGAGCTGAAATCGCCGCGGTCGGTGGTGATCCGATAGCTGCCAAAGGCCTGGATGTAGACGCTGGCGTTGGGGGTCAGCACCGTCGGCAGCTCCTGGCCGATGGAATCCTCGGCGACGTTCAGCTGCAAATTGCCCTCGTCGAGGCGCAGCTCGGTCGCGGGGTCCTGCCGGTCGGCGGAGTTGGCCAGGCGGGTGAATTCCAGCCGGGTGTCGCCGTCCAGGCGGACCACGTTATGGTCGGCGAGGACGACTTCGACGTGCCCGCGCGAAGGCACCGAGATGCGGTCGCCGACCATGATCGGCTGATTCACCTCGGCCGGAGCGGCGACGCCGGTCCTGGCCTGCGTGACGGTGGCGGAGCCCTCCACCAGGCGCAGATAGCCGTAGGCGCCGACGATGGGCTGCGGTTGCGCCTCGGCGGGAGCGGTATCTGAGGGATTGGAGGGGTTGGAGGGGTCGGAGGGCGAGAGCGCCGGGGGGGCTTCGCCGGAGGGCGCTCCCGCCGTGGCGTCGTCCTCGGAATATGGGGGCTGGGCCGCTGCCGTCATGGCGGCGGCGAGCAGCAAGCCGAACGCCAGTGCCGCCGGCGCGGCCGCGCGCCGCAGGCCTCGTTCGCTGTGGCGATTCGACCGGATTCGCAGGTTTGACATGATGGGATTCTCCTTCCGGAACCTTACTCTCGAGCCTTCTACATCGCAACTTCCGGGCCAATCCATCGGCCGCCCCGCTTCGCCAGGCGGCCGGCCGCCCGGGAGATCCCCCTAAGTCCCGCTGGCAGGCCCACTTCCGGCTGGCTCACCGCTATAATGCCAGCGCTTGGATCGCCCCGGCCCGGGCCGACCGCGGCCCGGCGCCGTCCACCCGGGGCGTCGGCGCCGTCCCTGGCGAGGTGCGGCGGACCGCCGCGTCCGAGCGGACGGTCCGTGCGAAAGGGGGGCACTTCGTCGTGGCACTCAAAGGCTGGTTCGGCGGCAAGAGCAAGCAGCCGCAGCAGGAGTACACGATCGACGACCTGATCGTCCTCGAGCGCTACGAGGAGGCGGCCGACGGGCTGCGCGGCAAGCTCAAGGCGAACCCGCAGGACCTGCACTCCCATCTCAAGCTTGCCGAGGTCTACACCGAGCTGCGGCAGGTCGACCGCGCGGTGGACGAGTATGCCTTCGTCGCCGACGAGTATGCCCAGGACGGGTTCTACGAGAAAGGGATCGCGCTGCTCTCCCGGGCGGCGAAGCTGGCCCCCAACGACGTCTCGCTGCGCGAGCGCATCGAGGCGCAGCAGCGGGAAAAGAGCATGGAGCACGTGCGAGTGCTGGCGATCGAGGGCCTGCGTCAAGCCGGCGGCCAGCAGGACGGCGCCTCGACTCTCGAGTTGCAGCGCTTGTGGCACAACCTGGCCCTGGGGCACCTGGTGCAGACCATGCCGGGTGAGCAGCTCAAGCGACTGTTCGCGACCATGCAGCTCCACCACCTCGAGAACGGCGCCGTGATCGCCCAGGAAGGCAGCCAGGAGCCCTTCATGCTGGTCATCGCCCGCGGCAGCGTCGCGGCGACCGTGCAGCTGGGGCGGAGCGCCCCGACACTGGTCCGCGAGTTCGGACCGGGCGACGTGGTGGGGGAGTCGGCGCTGCTCGAGCGCGGTGCCTGGCCGGCGGACTATCGGGCGAGCCAGCCGGTGACGGCGCTGCAGCTGACCCGCGCCGGTCTCGAGAAGTGCCTGGTCGGCCAGGCCGACCCGCGCGGTTTCCTCGAGCAGCTGCGCGGCCAGCATCTCGACCGCGACGTGGCGGCGGCGGTCAGGACCCTGCGGGGCGCTGCCTGAGGCGGCCGGATGGCGATCCTGCCCATCCGCGTCTATCCCGACCCGGTGCTGAGGGTGAAGACCCGGCCGGTGAGCGACTTCGGCGCGGCGTTGGCGCGGCTCGCCGCCAATATGATCGAGACCATGGTGGCGGCGCCGGGCATCGGGCTGGCGGCCCCCCAGGTGGGACAGGAGGTGCGTATGGCAGTGGTCGACCTGTCGGTGGGAGAGGATCCGGCGCAGTTGCATGTCCTGGTCAATCCGGAGATCGTCTGGCGCGACGGCCTGGAGACCGACGTCGAAGGCTGCCTGTCGCTGCCCGGCATCTCCGACAAGGTGGACCGCCCGACCGCGATCAGGGCGCGCGCCGTGGATCTCAAGGGGCGGCCCTTCGAGCTCCTGGCCGAGGACTGGCTGGCGCGCGCCGTGTGCCACGAGATCGACCACCTCGACGGCATCCTGTTCACCGACCATCTGCGCGGCCTGCGGCGGGAGCGGGCGCGGCGCCAGCTGCGCAAGCTGGCGGCCGAGCGCGAGGAGGTGCTCGCGTGAGGCGGGCCATGCTGGGGGCAGCGGCGGCATCGGCGGCAGCGCGGACGTCGGGGGCCGCGCTGGCGGCGCGGGCTTCGCGGATGATGCGGTTGGCGCTGATGGCGGCGGCGGCGCTGGCGGCGGCCTGCGGCGGCGGCGGTGGCGGCGGGGGTGGTGGACCGACGACCCCTCCGCCCCTCACCTCCTCGATCGTCTTCACCCCGGCCGGCGGCGGCAGCATCCTGCTGGCCAGCGGTGCCGGCACCCAGGGAACCACCCTGGCGCTCGACGTGCGCACCGTCGGCATCCAGGACCTCTACGGCGTTGCCTTTCACCTCACCTACCCGGCTGCGGTGATGCATTTCGTCGGCGCCACCGAGGGCACCGTGCTCAACGCCGCCGGCGCTCTGCCGACCTCGTTCCAGGCGATCGATTCACCGCCGGGCAACCTGGTCATCGGCCTCACGCGGCTGGGCCAGGTGGCCGGTACCGCCGCGGCCGGCACGCTCATGACCTTGCAGTTCAACGGCGTCGCCACCGGCTCGGGCAGCCTGGCGTTCACCAACAATCAGGCCGGCAACAGCACGGGCGGCCTGATCCCGGGTCTGACCTGGGCGGGCGGCACGGTGCAGGTGACCATCGTGCCGGGCGCCGCGGTGGCGCACTAGCGCCGCCGGCGATCGGCAGGCCCCGCGAAGCGAGCGATCACCATGAGCGAGCTGGTCCTGTTCAACACCCTGGGGCGGCGGCTCGCTCCGTTCCGGCCGCTGGCCGCCGGCCAGGCGCGGATCTATGGCTGCGGACCGACGGTCTACAACGACGTCCACATCGGCAACCTGCGCGCCTTCGTCTTCCAGGACCTGCTGCGGCGGGCGCTGCGGCATCTCGGCTTCGTCGTCACCCAGGTGATGAACCTGACCGACGTGGACGACAAGACCATCCAGGGCGCTCACGCCGCGGGTCTGCCGCTGGGCGACTACACGGCGCCGTTCATCCGCTCCTTCCTGGCCGACCTCGACAGCCTCCACGTCGAGAGGGTCGAGGTCTATCCCAGGGCGACCGAGCACATCGCGGAGATCGTGGCGCTGATCGGGCGCCTGGTCGCGGGCGGCTTTGCCTACGAGAGCGACGGGTCGGTGTTCTTCAGCATCGCGCGCGACCCCGGCTACGGCAAGCTGTCGGGCTTCGACCTGGGGCAGGTCCAGCAAGGCGAGCGGGTGGCGAGCGACGAGTACGGCAAGGAGGACGTGCGCGATTTCGTGCTGTGGAAGGCCGCGAAACCGGCAGAGCCGGCGTGGGACTCGCCCTGGGGGCCGGGGCGGCCGGGTTGGCACATCGAGTGCTCGGCGATGAGCATGAAGTACCTGGGCGAGACGTTCGACATCCATTGCGGCGGCGTGGACCTCATCTTCCCGCACCACGAGAACGAGATCGCCCAGAGCGAGTCGGCGACCGGCAAGCCGTTCGTCACCACCTGGCTGCACTCCGAGCACCTGGTGGTGGATGGCCAGAAGATGTCGAAGTCGCTCGGCAATCAGTACACGCTCAAGGACCTCTTGGAGCGCGGCGCCTCGGCGCGGGCCCTGCGCTATCTCTTCCTGGCGGTCCATTACCGGCAGAAGCTGAACTTCACCTTCGACACGCTGGCGGGGGCGGCGGGTGCGCTGCGGCGCATCGACGAGATGCGTTTCCGGCTGCGCCACGCGGTCGAACGGGCCGAGCTGCCGGCGCTGGTCGACCCATCGCCGCCGCCGGCCGCGGCCGCCGTCGCCGCGTTGCGCCGGGACTTCACCGCCGCGCTGGCGGACGACCTCAACGTCTCGGCGGCGCTGGCGGCCGTGTTCGCCTTCGTCAAGGAGGTCAACGTGGCGATCGAGGGCGAGCGTCTGGTGGCCGGCGACGGAGACCGGATCGACGCCGCGCTGGCCGACGTCGACCGGGTGCTCGGGGTGCTTGATGCCGGAGCGTGGCCGGCCGCCGGGGCGGCGGCCACGATGGCGGCGGTGCCGGCGGCGGCAAAGCCGACAGCGCCGGGCGCGGGCGCAGCGGTGCCGGCGACCCCGCCGCACCCGGACGATGCCGTTGTCGGGGTGGCTGCCGGCGAAGGGAGTGGCGGGGGAGGGGAGGACGACACCGCGGAGATCGAGCGTCTCGTCGGCGAGCGCGACGAGGCCCGACGCCGGCGCGACTTCGCCGCCGCCGATCGCCTGCGCGCCGAGCTGGCGGCGCGGGGCGTGGTCGTCGAGGACACCCCGCATGGAGCCCGCTGGAAGCGGCGCTAGTGCCACCGAGCAATCGCGCCCGTGGCCGCGCCGGCGAACAGGCCGCCGTGACCTGGCTCGAGGCCCAGGGGTACCAGGTACTGGAGCGCAACGTCGTCAACCACGCTGGCGAGATCGATCTCATCGCGAGGGATGGTGGCGGGGTCCTCTGCTTCATCGAGGTCAAGGCCCGCTCGACCGCCGCGTTTGGACCGGCGATCGCCGCGGTGGGGCCGGCGAAGCGTCGCCGTCTCTCCCGCGCCGCCGCGCTCCACCTGGCAATTCGTGGTCTCCACCTCACCCCCTGCCGCTTCGACGTCCTCGGCCTGGACTGGACTGGCGATGCCTGGCGCTACACCCTGGTTCGGGACGCCTTCCCCTTTGCCCCCTGAAACCTGCGGCGGAGGCGTGCCGGCGCCCCCAACCATTGTTTCCAGGCCAGGTTACGCCGCCTTGACAGCCCCCTGAGCGGCGCATATCCTTTGCCCCCTGGGCGGGAATAGCTCAGTGGTAGAGCACAACCTTGCCAAGGTTGGGGTCGCGGGTTCAAGTCCCGTTTCCCGCTCCAAATCCTTCTTTGAACCCTGACCGCCCGCGGTCCGCGGCTTGTCCGCCACGCTCCGCCGGTCCGGTCCCCGAGGCCGCCCCACCAGCCCACCATCCCGCGGGGCCGAACGGGAGCGGCCGATCCCACCCCCTGCGGCGACGTGGCCAAGTGGTAAGGCGAGGGTCTGCAAAACCCTTATTCGGCGGTTCGAATCCGCCCGTCGCCTCCAACATCCCCAGAGCTACCAGCTAAGACGTGACCACCTAAAGTACTCTCCTGTAAGAATTTGGGTCAATACCCTTCTGCCGACAGGCTTGCGCTCCCGTCTCGCCGCCTTGGCCCAAGCGGAGCGGGATGCGAGCGAGCCCGCCGCGGCGATCCTCGCGATCCGGCTTCTTCTGCTCACCGGCTGCCGGAAAGGCGAGGTTCTTGGCCTTCGCTGGGAGGATGTCGATCTCGAGCGAAGCTGCCTGCGTCTCCCCGACTCGAAGACGGGAGCAAAAACCGTCCTCCTTGGCGCCGCAGCGCTACAGCTCCTGGCTGAAGCGGAGCGACGAGGACCCTGGGTCTGCCCCGGTGGCCGGGCCGGACGGTGATGCCGGCGCCGAGCTCGCCGGCGGCCAGGCGCTGGTCGCGGATGCCGGTGTTGAGCCGGGCGACATCGTCGTTACGGTAGGCGAGCACGAGCTGGCCGCGGCCGGGGTCGGCGCGCGATCGGCAGCGTAGCGGGCGAGGAGGTCGGCACGGGCGCCGTCTCGGGTGTCGGCGACGTGGAGGCGGCCGGCCTGCTGGTAGGCGTCGAGGGCCGGGGCGACGCGGCCGCCGGCGAGCTCCGCCGACGCCTCACGCTGCCAGGGCTCGGCCTGGCGACGGATGGTGTCGAGGCGGGCCGAGGGGTGCTGCTCGAGCAGGCCGCGGAAGGGGTCGCCGGGGCCGATCGGCTTGAGCTGGTCGGGATCGCCGACCAAGACGACCTTGGCGTGCTGGCTGGCCGCATGGTCGAGCACGCGGGAGAGCTGGCGGGCATCCACCATGCCGGCCTCGTCGACGACCAGCACGCAGCGACGGTCCAGGAAATCGCCTTGCTTCCAGGCGTACTCCCAGCTGTGGAGGGTGCGGGAGTGGATGCCGGTCTCGCGCTGCAGGGTGTCGGCGGCCTTGCCGGCCAGGGCGCCGCCGAGCACGTCGTAGCCGGCCTCGCGGTAGGCGTCGGCGATGGTGGCGGCGGTGGTGGTCTTGCCGGTGCCGGCGCGGCCGACGATGAGGGCGAGGTCGTCGCAGGTGGTGGCGGCAAGGACGGCGTCGCGCTGTTCGTCGGACAGCCGCGGCGCGCGGTCGAGGGCGCGCTGGACGTCGGCGGGATCGAGAGCGAAGTCCGGGCGTGCGGCGAGCTCGCCGGCGGCGTGAAAGAGACCCGCCTCGTCGCGCAGGTAGTCGGTCGAAGCGTAGTGGGTCACGCCGCGGGCGTCCTTGCCGACGCTGGCGGCCAGGTCGCGATCGAGCGTGCGCTCGGCGAGGGCGTGGCTGTCGGGCTCGTGGAAGGCGGCCCGCCGGATGTCGGCCTCGGTGAAGGTGGCGCGGGTGGCGGTGAGGCGATCGATCAGCGCCGCGGCGCGCTCGCCGGGGGTGGCGCCGGCCAGGGGCTCGCGCTCGCGCGCATCCTCCTGGAGCTGGACCTGCGGCGGCTCGGGGTGGCGCTCGCGGTGCTGGCGGAAGGTTTCGCCGAAGCGGGCGGCGAGCTTGGACCGCTCAGGCTGTGGTCGACCTTGGAGAGTGAGACCCGGCGGCTGCCGTCGGTGACGACCAGGCCGGAGCCGCGCTCGGCCAGTTCGAGGCGGTAACCGACCCCGGCGAGCCAGGCTTCGAGGTCCACCCAGCCGGTGGCCTGGGCGAAGAGGTGACCTGCCTCCTCGCGGACGCGGTCGGCGAGGGGCTGGACGCCGGTGCGCATGGCCTCGCGGACGGTGCCGGCGCCGAGGTCGGGAGGCGCCTGGTCGCGGCCGGTGCGGCTCAGGCCGTAGGCGATCTCGAGGGCGGGGATGGCCTCGTGGGCGTGGACCATGTCGCGGAAGGGGCGCCAGGCGCGGCCGTCGTCGCCGATGCGATTGACGACGATGTGGACGTGCTGGTTGTCGGTGTCGCGGTGGGCGATGAGGACGGCCTGGTGGTCGGCGAGCCCCATGCGGGCAAGGACGCGGCCGGCGGCGTCCTCCCACTGCTCGCGGGTGAGGTGCTCGCCGGTGGCGAGGCTCAGGCCGAAGTGGTAGACGGGCTCCTCGACTCTAGGGTTCTCGCTGGCGGTGTAGCGCATGAGCTGGGCGGCCTCGGCGGGGCTGTCGGTGTCGAGGTTGCGAGTGCTGGACCAGGCGACCCGTGCGAGGTCGGGGTGGTCGCGGTGGCCTTGCTGGAGGTAGCGGATGAGCCCGCCAAAGCTGCGGCCGAGGCCGGTCCTGGCGCCGGTGCCGGACTTGCGGCCGCCCTTGAAGGTGGTCATCCGCGGGGCTCGTCCTGGAGGGCGCGGCGGACGGCTCGCACCTCGGCCAGGACGCTCCGGACGGCGCCGAGGAGGGCGGCCGAGAGCAGGGTGCCGGAGTGGGCGAGCTTGACGAGCTGGTTGAGGTTGTTGCCGGCCCTGGCGAGCTGGACGATGGCGGCCCTGGCGAGCGGCCAGCGCGCGGTCGGCGGCCGGCCGCGCACCAGATGGCGCAGGTAGGTGCCGACGGTGACGCCGGCGCCCTTGGCGCGGGCTTCGAGGTCGAAGTACTGGCTCGGGGTGAGCCGGGCAGCCACGACGCACGACAGCGGCTCGGGCTCGGCCGCCCCAGCTGCCGGGTCTCCCGCGACGGGGACGACGGGCGCCGCCCCGGCGGCGGCGGCGGGCGCGCCAGCAGGCGCGTCGCCGGCGGCGAGCTGCTCGAGGACGATACGGCGACACCAGGCGGCGGGCGCGAGCCTGGCGGCCAGCGCCGCGGTGGCCAGGCGCGCATGCGGCGGTCGGGCCGACCCTGGCTTATGCCATCGACAAGCAGGGCTTCCGCTGGGCCGGGGCGAGCCCGTTGCGGGCCAGCGACCTGCTCGCCCCGGAAGCCACCGGCAACGACGTCTCGTCGCTCGACGAGGCGCGCGCCTTCCTACGCAGTCTGCTCGGTGCCGGCCCGGTGACCACCAACGAGATCTGGGCCGCCGCCCGCCAGGCGGGTATCGCCGAGCACACTCTGCGCCGCGCCAAGCAGCTCGAGGGCGTCGTCGCCCGCCGCCAGTGCTACGGGCCTGGCGGCAGCTGGCGCTGGTCGCTGGACGGTCCGCCGGCGGCGCCGGAGAGGGGGAGGGCTGATGGGCTGGCGGGGTCGCGGCGGCGCTCCGGCGTCCATAGATGGCCAAGCTCCCCATATATGGAGGTTGGTCATCTATGGGCGGGAATGCGGGCGGGGGCGGTCCCGTCCGGCGAGCCGGAGCGCTTTTCTCGGGCAGGCTCTGACGTGCTCTGGCGAACGCGGGAGGGCGTGGGATGGAGCGAGGCGGCGAGCCGGCCGGAGTTCGCGAGGGGATGGGCGCCGCGGCGTGGCCGGCCGGACCGGCGCCGGCTTGGCCATCTATGGTGCGGTGGCCGCAGCGCGGGCGGACCCTGGTGTCCGGAGGGTGCCGTGACCTCTCGCCGCGCCGGTCTGGCCATCGCGCTGGCCGCCATCCTGGTGCAGGCTCCTCGGCTGGTGCTGGCGCTGCTTGCCGCGGACCGCCTGCCGGTGGCGCCGGGGACCGAGCGGGGCCTGCTGGTGCTGGCCGGCATCGGCACCGCCCTGGTGCTGACCGGCGGCAACCTCTACCTGGCCCACACGGTGGCCCAAGTCGAGCCCTGGCGTCGCACGCTGGCGGCCACCTGGCTGGCGGTGCTCGCCGCCTCCGGCGGCCTGGTCCTGCCGCTGATCGTGGCCGGGCTGTCCGCTCGCAGCCTGCCCGAGATCCTGGGCGCCGGCGGGCTCGCCTGGCCGTGGGCAATGCTCGCTGCGCTCGCCCACGAGCTGACCGCTGCCGGCTGCGTGCTCGCGAGCGCCGCCTGGGCGTCCCAGGCCGGCGCCGGCGGTCGAGGGGCGGCCGCTCCGCCGCTCGCTGGCGCTGCCGGCTTGCCGGCAAGCAGCGACGCTCGCCTGCCGGCACCGGGGATCGCTTGCCGCGCGGGGTGCGGCAGGAGCTTCGCCTCCCGGCAGGCCGAGATCGCGCATCTCCGACACTGCCCGCGGCGGCAGGCCCGACCTGGCGCGGAGCCTGCGAACCAGGAGCGGCTCGGATGAGCAGCTCGTGCGAGCTGCGAGCCGGGCACTGCCGGCACGCTGCCGGGCGCTGCTGCAGCACCGCCGCGTTGGTGGTGACGTGCTCCTGCTGGTGGTGTGGCAGGCCGGCGGCTCTCTGCCGGCACCATGCCGGCAGCTGCCTGAAGAGCCTGCCGGTAGGCTGCTGGACCTGCCGCGGCGCGCTGCCGGCTGTACAGCCGGCACGCTCTGCTGCTTGCGCCAGGCCTGCGGCAAGTGGTGGCGATGTTGGGGTCGCGGTCTAGATGCTGCGAAGCGGTGATGGATGGGAGGTGCTTGCCGTTGCCGGCCAGGCCCCGGTGCCGCGACGGGAGGTGGCTGCCTCCTGGCGCACCGCTGGCGTCGCTTCCACTGGCGACAGTGCCACTGTGACGGCCGCCCGGGTCTGCGCGGCCACCACGGCGCTCTCGAATTTCGCGCCTAGAGCGAAGCGGAGGGCGCGAACCAACCGGCCCCCGGGCGCCGAGCAACCTGCGATTGGCAAGCAGGTGATCGCCCGTGGGGCTTCCTTGTTTCGATGACGCCGCTCGCGAAGCGAGCGGAAAAACGATCACTCTGGCAAGTTGGCCGCTGCGAGAAAGCGCCGGGGGCACTGGCGGCACGATCACTCATCGACCTCTTGGCAGGCCGCCTCAATGAGGCGAGCGGAAAGATAGTAGCCTTGCCGCGTCATGCCCTCGAGAAGCGGCCGGATCTTGGCGATGAGGCCGGCCCGCCTGGCGGTGACCAGGAGGCCAGCGGTGCCCTTGACTGCGAGACCGTAGACTTGAGCTGCAATTCGGCGGGCGCGGCGCTCGTCGAGCAAGGCCAGAGGCGCGCCGAGCTGCACGGCGACGCGGATCACTGCGCTCTCTCCGTTGCCAAGCTCCGCAGCCAGCAGGGGATCTAGATCGCCCCGTGACGGCACGACCTCCAGCCAGTGTGCCGAGGCGATCTCGCTGGCGCCTGCTCGGCCGGCGCCGGATTGCACGACTTCCACGAGAACAGCTTCGGGTACGACGATGCGCTGATATAGGGACGGTAGCAGCCCGACCTGGTCGACACTTGCCAGGGCGATCAGCGGGCCGGCGTCGCAGACGACCGGCCCCTCGTTCAAGCTGAGAATTCCCGCTGGCGTTCGGTATCGTCGAGGTCGGCGACGGGCACACCGGAGCGGCCGGCGAGCAGGATGAAGTCCACTCGGTTCTGCCCGCACATCTCGGCCGCCTTGCCCGCCGACAGGCGGCCGAGCTCGAAGAGCTTGAGCGCCAACAGGAACCTCGCCTCGCGCACGAACTCCTCTTGCGACTGTCCGGTGCTGAGCAGGACGCTCTCGGGCACTTCGATCTGGATCGTGCTCATCGTGGAGGCCACCCCCGTGTGCCTATTCTATCGCGTTGGCCGCGCGGCAAGCGGGGGACTTCCGGTCGGCGTCGAACCATCCGGCGAACGCTCGATCAGGCCTCGGATGGACGAGCATGGCCAACGGGCCGGCGCGGAGCCCGCGAACTGACCGCCGCTCCGGGGGCCAACTGATGCGGCTGGCAGCCGAGCGTTGCCTGCACTCTGGCAGGTTGCTGCCGGAGCTCCGCGGTGCTGGTGGTGGCCTGCGGCTGGCGCTGGTGCGGGCTCGCTAGCTCCCTCGCGGCACCGTGCCGGCACTCGCCTCTTCGACCTGCCGGCACTGTGCCGGCACATTCACGAGCCCTGCCTGCACGGGATCGCGCCTGCCGTGGCCGCCCGGCGAGCGGTCCGCCGATTGCGAATCGACTGCAGGTGGCGCCTCGCACCGGTCGCTCGCGGCGCTGGTGACGGCGAGAGGTGGCGGTGAGTCATCACCGAGGGGCCGAGGGAGGTGGCTGGTGTAGAGTGGGCATGACGATCGGGGATGTGCGTCCCGGCTGTCCTCGGGGCTATGCGATGCCGCCACTGAGATTGGACTTTCCGGCCGAGGTCTTTTCGGCGCTCCGTCGCTCGCCAGAGGCGTTCGGTCGCGAGCTCCGGCTGGCCGCTGCGATTCATTGGTGCCAGCGCGATCGGCTCTCGCAGGAGATGGCCGCCCAGGTCGCTGGGCTCGACCGGACTGACTTCCTAATGGCTTTGGCACGGAGAGGCGTGGATGCCTTCTCTGTGGACTTCGAAGATCTGGAGCTCGAGCTTGCCCGTGGCTGATCCAGGCGCAGGCGAGGTGTCCTCGCCGCGCGGAAGGAGAGCATAGATGCCAAGTCCCATTCGTACCGATCCCGACATCTTGGGCGGCACGCCTGTGTTCGCCAATACTCGGGTCCCATTCCAGAACCTGATCGACTATCTGGAAGACGGCCAGACGCTCGCCGAGTTCTTGGCAGATTTCCCGACGGTGACTCGTGAGCAGGCGGTCGCCGCGCTAGAAGAGGCCAAGGAGGCGGTTCTGGCGCATGCGCGTCCTGCTTGATGAATGCCTTCCGGAGCGCCTGAGAGGCGAGCTGCCTGGCCACCAGGTTCTTACGGCTCGTGAAGCTGGCCTGGCGGGAAAGAAAAACGGTCTGTTGATGGAGCTGGCATCCGCGCGGTTCGATGTCTTGGTCACGGTTGATCGCGGTATCCCAAGCCAGCAGAACATGACGAAGAGCCGCCTTGGAGTGGTCCCGATTCATTCTCGCAACAGTCTCCCTGCGCTGGCGGTGCTTCTGCCGCAGATTCGCGAAGCTTTGGCTGTCGTGATGCCAGGGCAAGTGCTGCGGGTAATGCGCCGGAGGGGGCAGCCTGACAAGCTCGAGGCCGGGTGAAACTCGCGAGAAGCCGCCAGCTCGTGGCCTCTTGCCCTCTGGTTGCCCTCTGACGGCCTAGCGGCTTAGGTAAGTGACTATAAATACGTGACTTGCTATCGAACTGCCACGGTCTGCAAAAACCCTTATTCGGCGGTTCGAATCCGCCCGTCGCCTCCAACACCTCAGCCTCCAACCTTCGATTACCTACTACTAAGTGCTCTATTTGAAGCACTTAGGGCGCAGGTCTAGAACAGGCTCTGGTCTGCCACCTATGCCAAGCCGAGAACGCCAAGAAGTTTGGCCGCACCCGCGACGGCCGGCAGCGCTACCGCTGCCGTGTCTGCCGCCGGACCTTCTCTGAGCGCCGCGCCCGGCCGCTCGGCGCGATGAATCTGCCGGTCGAGAAGGCCCTGCTGGTGCTGCAACTGCTCTGGGAAGGTTCCGGCATCCGCGCGATTCAGCGCGTCGTAGGCTGTCACCAAGGAACCATCCTCAAGCTACTGGTCGAGGTCGGCGCCGGCTGCGAACAGCTGCTCTCCGAGACGGTCAAGAACGTTGCCGTCGAGGACGTGCAGGCCGATGAAGTGTGGGGCTACGTCCACTGCAAGGAAGGCACGAAGAGCCGCAAGCAGATCGCGGACCCGGAGGCCGGCGACGCTTACTGCTTCATCGGCCTTGAGCGGCACTCCAAGCTCGTCCTGGCCTGGCACCTGGGACGGCCCGCACCAGTTGGGACTGCACGGAGCGCGTGCAGTACTGCAGACCTGCCATGCAGTACTGCACGGACGGTAAAGACGTGCGGATTGCGCCCTGCCGGGCAAGTCAGCGCAGTTCTTGGTCAAGCTCTGTCGCATCCGCCCAAGACCGCCCCACCGGCTCCCGCATGCAGGCGGCGGCCCGGTGCCCGAGCCCTGCTACGGGGGCGAGGCGCACAGGCATTGCAGCGTGTTGGACTTCGGGCAGAGGCTGCCCCCCTGGCAAAGGTGGTGCAGGTCGATGCAGAACGAGTTGACGCCCTTGCCCACACAGACGGACTCGCTGCACGGACCGCAGGTCGACGAGGGAGAGGAGTCCCCCGCCAGGCTCACGGGCAGTAGCAGTGGCAAGGGACCAGCAGGGGAGGAGGCGGTAAGTGGGCAGAAACCGGGCGTCGCCAAGTTGAGCGTCCCGGAGCCCTCGGCCGCCACAGCGAGACTCGAAATCCCGGCGGCGGCGAGCGTGGCAACGACGATCTTCCACCATTTCATAGATTGGCTCCTTTCTCTACAAGCGTAGGTGCGCGAAGCCGGCAAATGGTGTACTCCGAGTTTCGCCAAGGCCTGCGTGTGGATGGCGAGGGCGGTGGAGCACACTACCCGATCCCAGCCCATATCGCGGAGTGGGGTTCGCGCATGGTAGGGGGTAGGGGTAGCGCTCCGTTTCCGTGTGGCCGGCGTTTGCCCCGCCACCGCCGTACCCCACGCAGGGGAAGACGTCAGCGGATCACTGGCTGCAGGTGTTGACCGGGCACAAGGTGAACTCTCGCGTCGGCATGCAAAGCAGCAGCGTGCTCCCGCCTCCGGCCGCCTCGCGGAGCGTATCGGGCGAGGCGAGCTGGCGTAGGGTCTCGCGGTGGAGCATGAGCTTGCGGCTCTTCTTCATGATCTGTTCTCCTTGTCGATGACGATCCGTTGGTGTCGGCGTGTCCGGCCGGCCTTCCAAAGAGGTAGTGCTGCGGCTCTACCTGCTCGTGACCAGACTGCTGCCGGCCATCGGTGGGGGTAGTGGGGCTATAGGAGGGGGGCCGAGCTAACCCTCAAGCTATCCGGCTGCCGGAAGAGCGAGATCCTCGGCCTACGCTGGGAGGATGTCGATCGGCGGCCGGGCCATAGGCGACGGACATGTCAGAGTTGACATTATGTCGCGACTGACATACTCTTTGCCTTGTGAGCGGCGGCAAGGATCTGGTGCTTGCGGGAGGGGTCCTTCAGACGCCCCCCCATGCCCATCGATGTTCGCCGTGAGACGGGCTTCCTACTGCGGCTGCTACAGGACGGCCAGAAGATCAGTATGCCGAAGTCACGTCCGATGCCGACGGTCGGCCACGGTTGCCACGAGCTCCGGGTACAGGCAGAGAACACGACCTGGCGCACCCTGTACTTCATCGATGCGGATGCCATTGTGGTGCTCGAGGTCTTTGCGAAGAAGACCAACCGGACATCTCGAGCGGTGATCGAGGCTTGCAAGCAACGGCTGCGCAGCTACCACGCCGCGCGAAGAGAGGAGCAAGCATGAATGAGAGGACCAGGAAGCGCCTCGAGGCAACTGGCGCTCGTGTTACCACTGTCAAGGAGTTCCTCGACCTCAGCGACGCTGACATGGCCTTCATTGAGATGAAGATCGCCCTCGCGAAGAAACTACGGGAGTATCGCCAGGCCGCTGAGTTGACGCAGGAACAAGTCGCCAAGCGGGTGGGCTCCAGCCAGTCCCGGGTGGCGAAGATGGAGGCCGGTGACCCTGCGGTCACGATGGATCTGCTCGTGGGCTCCCTCCTCAGGCTAGGTGCCAGGCCGCAAGTTGTGGCGGAGACGATCGAGACGGCGATCCTTGCGGCGAGTAGCGCAGCAAAGGCGACAAAGCCATCTCGCAAGCGGGTAAGCAGAAGGACTCGGGCCGGCCACGGCCAGGCTCACGCAAAGACAGCCTGAGGCGCCCGGCAACCTTGCTCCTCCGGATTGGAACCGAGATGCCGCGCCCTGTACACATTGACCCCGAGATCCTGGGTGGGATACCTGTCTTCGCCGGCACGAGAGTTCCATTCCAAACTCTGATGCCTACCCAGAACCAGGCCGAGCGCCGCGCCCACCAGCGCCAGCTTGAGGCCATGCCCGAGCATGAGGCTCAGCACACCCTGGCGCCTAGCACCGAGCGCCATCAGGGGGGAGGAGATCTGAAGTCCGCAGCTGCGGCATGGCATAGTGATGACTATGGCGCTTGCACCGTAAGAGGGATCGGCTGCCCCGGTTCAGTGGACAGTAGACGGGTTGGGTTGGCAGGACCTCATGCAGGGCGTGGGAGCACACCGCTAAGGTCCTACTGAAACGCGTAGCGCGCCCGGCCACTCGAGCTTCTTTCTTGATTCGAGCTCTCTTCTCAATTATGCTGTTATAGCATTGTCGTCGCCGACCGACAGAAGGGGAAGCTCTTCTTTGTCGGGTTTCTTGCGTAACTATTTGCAATAGATTGACTGGTTTTGCATTCTTAGTTTGATGACTTACAATTATTGATCAAGATGATCTCCAAGCATCTATGCCGGGTGGGCCGGTGATAGGCGAGGCGACCCGGCGACCGGGCTCCCGCCGCGCGCCGGCCTCGATCGCGCGGCTGGCGCCGCTGGCGCTGCTTGCGGCCCTGGCCGCTTCCCTGCGCTCTCCCGGGATGCCGCCGGCGGATGACCGGCTGGCAGGGGAGACCGGCGCGGCACCGCGCGGCGGGGTGCTGGTGGCGCAGGCCGAGCCGGGGTCGCCCCTGGTGGCGGCGGGGCTGGCGGCCGGCGACCTGGTGGTGGGCTGGCGGCGCGCGAGCGGCGATCCATCTCTGCCGGCGATGGCGGGCGACATCGCGTCCGCCTTCGACTGGCTCTGGCTGGCCACCGAGCAGGCACCGCGTGGCGAGCTGCGGCTGGCCGTCGAGCGGCAGGGCAGACGGCTCGAGCTCGCCGTGGGACGCGGTCCCTGGGAGGTGCGGGTCCTGCCCTGGATGCCCCCGGCCCTGGCGGCACGGGCGCGGTCGGCGCTGACCCTCGAGGCGCGGCCGCCGGCAGCCGGCGACACCGCGTCCGCCGAAACTGCCGCGGCGACCACCTCGCGTGCGACCCCGGCAGCCGCGCGCGACGCCGGCGCCATCGACTGCGGCACGGCGCGGCCGGAGCATCAGGCGGGCGGCACGGACGGCGGGCTTGCCGCCGCCGCGTTCGGCTGGGAAGCGCTGGCCGGCGGCCGCTGGGCCTCGCGTTCGCCCGCGGCACGCTGCTGGCTGCTGCTGCAGGCGGGCCGCGACCGCACCGCCGCCGGGCAGGCCGCGCGCGCCGGCGCCGACTACGAGCTGGCGCTGCGCCTGGCGCAGGGCGCTCGCGCCCGGGTGGCCGTGCTGCGCGGTATGGCCCGCGCGCTGGCGGACCGCTCCGAGCTGGCGGCGGCAGCCGCCCTCGCCGGCGAGGCGCGGCAGGCGGCCGCCGCGGCCTGGGGCGAGAGCCTGGAGCTGGCGCAGGCCGAGCAGGACCGCGGCGCCGTGGCGCTGGCCCGCGGCCAGGAGGCGGCGGCAGAGGCGGCGTGGGGGCGGTGCCTCGGGCTGCGCGAAAGGCTCGCTCCCGGCAGCCCCGAGCTGGCCGCCGTCCTCGGCCTCCTGGCAGGACCGGCCTTGGCGCGCGGCGACCTCGATCGCGCCTCGGCACTCGCCGGCCGCGCGCTGGCGATCGCGCGGCGGCTGGCCGCGCCCGGCCTCGAGGCCGCGCCGCTCATGGTCCTGGGCAGCGTGGCGCGCGACCGCGGCGACCCGGACCAGGCCCTGCGCCTGCTGCGGCTCGCCCTGGAGCGGCACGCCGCGGCCGCGCCGGACCTCACCACCGCCGAGATCCTGAACCGCCTGGGCACCGTCGCCCGCCGGCGCGGCGAGCTCGGCTCGGCGCAGGGTTGGTACGAGCGGTCGCTGGCGATCTGGAACCGCCTCGCCCCGGCCAGCCTGGGTCGCACCAACGTGCTGCTCAATCTGGGATGGGTGGCCTCGGACCGCGGCCTGCTGGGCGCCGCGAGGAGCTGCATGGAGCAGGCGGTGGCGGTGCGCGAGCGGTTGCAGCCCGGCAGCCTGTCGCTGGCGACCGGCCTCGGCCAGCTCGCCTTGGTGGTCGAGGACCAGGGCGAGCTGGAGCTCGCCGCGGGCCTGCTCGAGCGCGAGCTGGGCATCCTGGCGCGGACCGCCCCCGGCGGCATGCGAGAGGCGTTGGCGATGGGCGACCTCGGCGAGCTGACCCTGCGCAGGGGTGCGCCGGATCGCGCGGCGGCGCTGTGCGCCCGCGCCGTCGCCATCCAGGAGCGGCTGGCTCCCGGCAATCCGGTGGTGGCCGGCAATCTCGAGACGCTGGCCGAGGCGGAGCTGGCGCGCCACCACCTCGACGCCGCCGGGGATGCAGCCGGCCGCGCCGCCAGGTTGGTGGAGGCCAACGGCGAAGGCGACGCCTCCCGGCTCCTGCCCACCGTCCTGGCCGTTCAGGGCGAGGTGGCGCGCCAGCGCGGAGAGCCGGGCCGCGCCGTCAGACTCTTCCGCCAGGCCCTCGCCCTGCAGGAGCGGCAGGGCTATGGCGCTTATGAGGTGGCGGACGTCCTGCACGCGCTGGGAACCCTGGAGCGCCGGCGGCACCCGGCCGCCGCCGCGCGCTATTTCAACCGCGCCATCGCGATGCTCGAGGAGCAGATCCGCAAGCTCGGCGGCTCGCGCGAGTTGCAGGCCGCGTACCGCGCCCGCCACCAGGCCTTCTATCGCGACGCCATCGAGCTTGCCGTCGACCGCCGCCTGCCTCAGGCCGCCCTCGGTCTCGTGGAGCGCTCGCGCGGCCAGGCGCTGCTCGCCCAGCTCGCCGAGCGCGACCCCGGTTTCGCACGCGACGTCCCGCCGGCGCTGCGTCGTGAAGAGCGGGCCGTTGCGGCGGCGGTCGACGCCGCCAGCCTCCGGCTGCTGCAACTCGACCGCCTGGGCGAGACCGCTCAGCTCTCCCAGCTCCGCGGCCGCCTGGCCGAGCTGCACCGGCGCCACGACGAGATCGTCGCTCGCCTCGGCCAGGCCAGCCCGCGTTACGTCGCGCTGGTGCACCCGGTGCCCCTCGACGCCTCGGGGGTGCGGCGGGCGCTCGATCCGGAGACCGTGATGCTCTCCTACAGCCTTGGGGAGCGTGGCAGCACCCTGTTCGTACTGTCGCGGACCGGTCCGCTCGAGGTCCACCGGCTGCCGGCCGGCGAGGCCGAGCTGCGGCGGCGAGTTACCGAGCTGCGCTGGCTCATCGGCGAGGCGCGGGGCTCCTCGAGCCTCGGCCGCGCTCGCCGCGCCGCGCTGCTGCGCGCGGCGCGCGAGCTCTACGGCATCCTGCTGCGGCCGGCGGCACGGCGGATCGCGGCGGGTCGCCGGCTGCTGGTCGTCCCCGACGGGATCCTCGACCTGCTGCCGTGGGCCGCGCTGGTCCGCGATCTGCCGGCGACCGCGGGGCGGGGCTGGGAGTACGTGGCGGAGTGGAAGCCGATCCACGTCGCCGTGTCGGCCACGGTCTACGACGAGCTGCGACGCCGGCGACCCGAGGCGATGCCGCGCGCCGCCGGCGCGCCGCGCGGCGCCGTGTCGCTGGTGGCGTTCGCCGATCCGCAGGTCCCCTCCTGGTTGCAGGCGCCTTTGCCGCGGCAGGCCGCCGACGTCAGCCTGCGCTCGGCGCTCGAGCGCGGCTGCTCGTTCGAGCGGCTGCCGTACTCGCGCCAGGAGGCGGCCGGCATCGCCGCACTCTTCCCGGGCGCCGCCCGGGTCTACCTGGGCGCCGCGGCGACCGAGGAGCGCGCCAAGGCGGTCGGGCGCCAGGTCCGCTATCTCCATTTCGCCACCCACACCACGCTCGACGAGCGCTCGCCGCTCGACTCGGCGGTGGTGCTCACGATTCCCGAACGCTTCGCGCGCGGCGCCGAGAACGGCCTGCTGCAGGCCTGGGAGATCTTCGACACGGTGCGGCTCGACGCCGACCTGGTGGTGCTCTCGGGGTGCGAGTCGGCGCTGGGCAAGGAGGTGGACGGGGAAGGTCTGCTGGGGCTGACGCGCGCCTTCCAGTACGCCGGCGCGCGGGCGGTGATGGCGTCGCTGTGGAAGGTCTCCGACCGCATGACCGCGCCGCTGATGGTCAGCTTCTACCGGGCTCTGCGCGCCGGAACGCCCAAGGACGAAGCGCTGCGGCAGGCGCAGGTCGAGCTGCTCCGCGGCGGCGCCGCCGGGGCGACAGGGGGCGGCGGCGAGGATGATCCGTCGCCCTTCTTCTGGGCCGGCTTCGAGCTCTTCGGCGACTGGCGGTGATGGTGGGCGGCCGGTGGCGGGCGGTGGACGATGGGGGGCGGCCAATCGCGCTGCTCGCACCGTTAGCTCCCAAGGAGGGGGAGAGTCGAGCAAGGTTGTTCACCGAGTTCATCCGGATGCTGGCCGGCGGTGGCGACCCGCTGGATGGCGAGGTCTTCGCCGCGGTGTGGGAGGCCTTGCGCATCGCGCTGCGGGCGGAGCTGCGGCGCCGCGGGTTATGGAGCAGCCCACCAAGCTATCTCGGAATCTATGGCTGGTGCAGCTGGGAGCAGGTCGGAGAGGCGTCCGGCGGCGGCGGCCCGGCCATGGCCCGCGCCGCGGAGCGGGCCGATGCGCTGGAAGACCTGGCCGCCGGCTGCTATACCTTCATCTTCGTGGATCGCTTCCGCAGCCTGGCCGCGCAGCTGCGCATCAAGCCCGACGTGGAGGGCCTGGTGCAGCTCGGCATCCGCCATTTCCTGCACGAGCAGCAGAGGAAACACGATCCGCTGGGCTATCGGATCTTCGCGGTCACCCGCGCGGCGGTGCGGGCGGCCCTGGGTCGCGGCGAGCTCACGGTGATCGGAGGAGATCCGCGAGTGCGCAATGACACCATCCTGGCTTTCACCGCGGCCGGCAGCGCCGGCGCGGCCACGCCGGCCGTGGTGCCCAGGGTGGAGGTGCAGGCGCTGGCGCAGAGCTGGAACGACGAGCTGCTGCCCGACCTGGTCACCGCGCCCGGCCGCGCGCTGGAGGAGGTCGCCGAGCGCTTGAGCCATTGCCTGTCCGACCTGCGCCGCCACGGCATCCGGCGCTTCCGCTTCAAGGATCTGATCGATCCCCTGAAGCGCGACGTCCGCTCGCGCTGGGCCGCCTTGCTGCTGCAGGACGGCACGCTCGCCGCCGGCCGCGACGCCGGCAGCAGCTCCGAGCTGGCGGCCGAGCGCCCGGACCGCGACCTCGAGCGGCAGGCGAGCTTCGCCAGCCTGACCCGCGGCGTCGCGGCCGCCGTCGGCCGCCTCGAAACCGATGCCAGGACTCGTGACTACCTGGCGCGGCTCTGGGAATTCCTGAGCGCCCGCGCCGCGCGCGACGACGAGAGCGCCGGCGGCGCGAACCCCGCGCACCCGGCGGACCAGGCGGCTGACCCCGGACGCGGCGACGCCATGGGCGAGGCGGCGCTGTCGCATCGCAAGGTGGCGCGCCTGCTCGGCATTCCGCGCGAACGGCTGCCCGACCTGTACCTGACTCTGGGGCTGCTGGTGCAGGAGTGCCGGGCCGGCGGCACGGACGCCGCGAGCGGACGATGAGCGCCGAATCGATCGCCGCCCGGCGCGCGCGGCTGGCGCGCGCGGCCGCCGTCGCCGCCGGCAGGGCCGCCGGCGCTCTCGACCGCGAGGGTGGTGGGGAGCCGGCTCCCGGAGATCTCTACGTGCTGCGGGAGGCCGCGGCGTTTGCCGTCGAATGGCTGGTGATCGAGCGCGACGCGGGCGACCGCGAGCGGCTGTTCGTGGTGCCCGCCGATACCAACCCGCTGCTCGGCGGCGACGATTGGGCATTGACCGGCGATGCCGCCATCGGGCCGCTGTCCCTGCGCTGCGGCTTCGGCCTCTGGCTGGGGGCCGGCCGCCTCGCCGCGGCGCCGCGCGTCGGCTCGGTCGCGCCCGAGAGTCTGGCGCCGGCGGCGCGCTGGTGTGCGGCGGTGCGCGGAACCGGCGGCGCCGGGGCCGCCGGGGCCGACCCCGAGGTCGAGGATTGGCTCGGGGAGGTGATCGCGCCAGCCCGTGCCGCGGTGACCGCGATCCTGGAGGCTCCGGCTGCTCGGGTGGATCAGGGTCCGCGCCCGGCGAATGCCCCGGCGGCCCTCGGTACGCGCCTGGCGGTGGGCTGGCCGCGCTGGTTGGCCGTCGCCGCTTCGCTGCTGCTGGTGGTGGCGCTCGGTCTGGGCGGCGCGCTGAACCGTCAGGCCGGCGTGGCGCACCGGCTGCGCCTGGAACGGGATGCCTTGCGCCGCGAGCTGCTGCGGCCGGCGCCGGCACGGCCCGCGAACGCCCCCGACGCCCCGGAAGCCGCGAACGCCCCGGAAGCCGCGAGCGCAGGCGATGACGACGTCCTGCTCGATCCGCCGCTCGTGACCCTGCAGGCCGGGGCGTTACGCGGCGGCAGCGACAAGATCCGGCTCGATCCCGCACCGCGGCGGCTGGTGCTGCTCGCCATCGAGCCGCTTCCAGGCGGCTCGTTCCCGGAGTACCGCCTGGAGATCCGCGACCACCGCACCGGCGGCGTGATCTGGAGCGGCGGCGGCCTCCATCTCGATCCCGCATCCCGGCTGGTGATGCTCGGCATCCGCCAGCGCCTGCTGCCGGCGGGCCGCTACGAGATCCGCCTCGACGGCCTCCGCGCCGGCCGCGGCGATCCCGCCGGCAGCTACTCCCTGGAAATCGAGAGCGGCGGTGCCGCCGGGTCCGCGGCCGCAGCTGCGCCCGCGCCGCCGCCGCCCTCGCCGTAGGCTCCGGACGCGCCCGCGCCATCGGCCGCGAGGGATCGACCGGGCGGCGCCGCGGCGCCGCCGCGGCGGCACGCGGCGGGAGGACGGCGCGCACCGGCGCGGGCGTCTCCGTCGCCACCGGCATGCGCACTCTCTTTGATAAGTGCAGTGCATCAGCAGCTGGTCTGCGAACGCCGGACCGGCCGCTTTTCCAAGGAGAGAACCGATGAAGAGAATCCGGACCAAGAAGCTCCTGCTGAGCAAGGAATCCTTAGTCCTCCTCACCGCTGGGCGGGAGAGCCCGCCGGTGGCGTTCACCGCCTTTCAGCTCTGCAGCGTGCGCTTCTGCCCGACCGGCGAGGTCGTCTGCCCACATTAGAATACCCCATGCACCTACTGCGGACGGCTGCCGCGATCCTCGTGACCGCGGGATTGTCGTGGTTGCAAGGGAGAACCATGCTCGCCGCGGAACCCCCCGGTGACGGTGGCCCCGATCTGACTCCCTATCAACGACCGCTGCTGCCCGAGGAGGTCGCCCGGACACCTGGCCCGCGCCTGGCGGTGCCTGGTGCGCTGATCGTGGACCTGGTCGTGGCCGCCGGGTTGGCGAGCAGCGACACCTTCCCTGACGGCGAGACCTCGATCGCCGTCGATCCCATGAGTCCCGATTCGATCGCGATCACCGCGTTCTCCGGCGGCTGGGGCACCACGGCGCCGATCTGGGTATCGGCCGATGGCGGCACGACCTGGGCGAAGCGCTTTTCCATCCCGGTGCCTCCGGGAGCGCCGGAAGCGATGGGCTGTCCTTGCGATCAGACGATCGACTTCCGCGACAGCGGCGAGGTGCTCTTCGGCGCCATCCTTGGCATCGGCACCGCGGACGAACCGATCTGGACCGGCGCATCCACCACCCCGGCATCGTTGGCGGCATGGCAATGGCCGGTGAGCGGCAGCGGCACGGCGACGACCAATCACTCGGTGTTCTCGGATCAACCGTGGCTGATCGCCTCTCGCGGCACCGGCGACCTCGTCTACGTCGGCTACACGGACTATGGCGAGAGCCTCCCGGCCAATCATGTGGCGGTCACCGACCAGAGCGTGCCGCCGTTCTTCAATGCCGTCGACGACACGATCGTGAGCACCGCGGCAGGCACCGGCGAGATCGCGAGCGCCGCCATCCGCCTTGCCGCCGACCCCTCGACGGGGTACGTGTATGCCGCCTGGCAGGACAACGTGAGCCTCGATGCGGTGAATTGCGCGCGGAACGTCGACTTTCGGCTGTCGCGCTCCACCGATCATGGGCGGACCTGGACGCTGAACGGCAGTGCCGACGGGATCCTGGTGGCGCGCCACCAATCGGACGAAGGGCGCCCCGACGACCCCAATCAAGCACCCACACCCTGCCACGATCACGTGGAGAAATTCGGCACCGTCAACGCCTTGCTCGGCGGTTCGCTCGCGCTCGCCGTGGACCCGCTGACCGGCGACGTCTTCTATGCGTACCACAACCGCGACCAGCGCACCGGCTTCAACCGCCTGGAGGTCACCCGGCTGTCGGCAACGGGAGGGAAGGGGCTGCAGGTCGTGTCGTCCCGTCTGGTCTCAGGCAACACACAGGCGGCGCTCCCCGCGCTCGCCGTTGCCGACAATGGCACCGTCGGGCTGCTCTACGACACCTTCGACGGGTTTGTCCGCGGATTTCCTCGCTTCACCGTCCATCTTGCACAAAGCACCGACCACGGCGGCACCTGGGTCGATCGCGTTCTCGTGAGCTTCCTGTCGCCCGCACAAGACAACGGCAACCGACGCCAGCGAGTGCTCGGCGACTACCAGCAGCTGAAAGCGGTCGGCAACCTGTTCTTCGGAGCCTTTCCGGCGAACGGGGCCGTCGCCGGCCGGACCCTGGCCAACATCGATCCTTTCTTTCTCAAGCTCCCGGCGGCGGTGCCCAGGCACCGGTAGGCCGTCGAGCGCTTGGCGCGCGTGATCGCCAACCGCTTTGCCGAGGAGATGGCGCCGCATGCGGCGGTGTCCCTTCCTTGCCCAATCCAGGGTGCTGCGACGCGCGATCTGCGCCAAGCTGGTTACAGCCTCTTTACGCCAGCTTGTCGCGGGAAACGCCAGTATGTGCACCATGGATTGTATTAAGGGATCGCTGGTCGACTGATCGCCCCGAGTTCTCTGCAAGCATCATTGCATGTCATGGTCTTCGTGCATGCTGGATGATGGCCTGAATCACGTAGTCCCATCTTGACAGTCCCCTGTCAGGGGACGAAAGGAGAGAGGTAGATGAAAAAGGCATTTGCAGCGCTGTTTTTGGCGTCGTTCGCCGCCGGCCTCGCGGCCCAGGAGCTGACCGTGAGACCCGAGGGCTCGGGCCCCATTTTCAAGTTCCCGACGCGCGAGGTGTTCGCCGAGCGGACCAACCCGTCCAGCGGCAACATGGGCATCCTGGCGCGCGGCAACAACCCGACCTACCAGGGCGGACCCGTGATCCTGGCTGCCCACGTGGTCCTGATCTTCTGGGGACCGACCTTCCAGAACCCCAGCTCCCCTGACTTCGCGTACGCTCAGGCCATCCAAGCTTTCCGCAACCAGTACGGCACCAACAGCGAGTACAACGTCATCACCCAGTACTACCAGATCGTGGGCGGCTCCCATCAGCTGATCCAGCTGTCCAACCTCGCCGCCGGCTCGGCCGACATGTTCGACACCTCGACCCCGCCGACCAACGTCTCCGACGCCGCGGTCCAGGGCGAGGTGGCGAAGTACCTGACGACCCATACCTTCGATGCCAGCGCCGTCTACGAGGTCGTCATCCCCAGCACTTCCTATTCGTCCGACCAGGGTTCGGACTCCTGCGGCGGACCGAACCTGGCGTACTGCGCCTACCACAGCTCCTACAGCAGCGGCTCCTCGAACGTGATCTACGCCATCGAGCCCTATCCGAGCTGCAGCGGCTGCCAGTGGCCGGGTTGGACGGCGGCACAGAACGAGGATCACTTCGTTTGCCACGAGACCCGCGAGGCCGTGACCGATCCGCTCGGGACCGGCTGGTGGAACACCCGGACCGGCGAAGAGCTCGACGACCAGTGCGCCTGGTCGCCCAATCCGTTCCTCTCGGGCGGCTTCGGCTACCAGGACGAGTGGTCGAACGCCCTCTCGCGCTGCGTCCAGACGCGGTAATTCACGCCAGCAGGCTGCGGTGAGGCGAACCCCGGCAGGCAACCGCCGGGGTTCGTTTTTTTGTTGTGAGAAAGGTGCAGGCCGGAGGGAGCGCTACTTGATGACCGTCGCGCAGTAGGTGGTGTCGGTCCCGTTCGGCCCGCCGCACTGGAGGGTCTGGGTGAACTGATTGGCCTTGCCGAAGTTCCTGGTGCTGTCCGGGAAGTCCACGCCGTAGTGGAAGCCCTCCGAGCCCTCCGAGTACCACGGGTAGATGCAGAACGGCCCGCCGTAGGTGGCGCAGGTCAGCAGCACCTCGGCCTTGCCGCCCTGGTCGCTGACCACCGCCCAGTGCTTCGAGGTGGAACCGTCGGCGAAGGTCACGCTCTGGATCTGGATCGGCGAGATGCCGCCCCAGGTCGCGGCGTCATAGGAACCGCAGTCGGTATCGCCCGGAGCGCAGACCGCGCCGGCCGGATTGCCGAAGATCGAGGTGTGGCCGATCTCCCACACGAAGGCGATCGGCGCGTCGTCGACGATGCCCCAGGCCAGCGCGTTGCCGAGCGCCTGCGTGTTGTACGCGGGCATCAGGGGTCCATCGGTCGCCGAGTTGAGGACGATGGTGCCCTCGTGGCCGGTGGTCAGGTCGACCACCGTGACGTGCCAGCCGTCGGCCGCCGAGGTGATGTACCAATGGATGGTGACGGTGTCGCCGGCATTCATGACCAGCGGCTTCTTGGGCGCCGAGCTGTCGGTGAGCATGGCGTTGAAGGCCGCCTTCTCGATGAAATGGCCGGGCTTCTTGCCAGGCACCACGCTGAACACCGGCGAGCAGGCGGTGAAGGTGTTCGGCACGTTGTCGACGACGAAGCCGCCGCCCTTGGTACAGCGGGTCACCACCGAGTCGGGATAGAACTGCAACTCGACGAAGGCCTGCCCGAAGAGGCTGTTCGCGTCGCTGACGGGGCCGCCGAACCAGAACGTCGGGCCCACCGCCGAAACCGGCACCGTGCCGTCGGCCGGCAGCACCACCGTCCAGGTCGCTTCCTGGCCCGAGCCCGGCAGGCTCGATAGCGGATCGATCTCGGGCTCGTCGTGGCCGCTGCAGCCGGTGTCGTAGTCGATCTGCAAGGTGCCTTCGACGTACAGCGGGTGATGCGCGATACAGATGTCGGCATGGGCCGGCGCCGCGAGCAGCGCGGCGATGGCGGTTGCGGCCAGGCAGGGCACGAGCTTTGGAAATTGCATGGGTCCCTCCGATATGGTTCCGTCTCTTCAGGGGGCCGCGGGTGCGGCGTCGAGAGCTTCATCCGCGCGCGGCAGAGGCGGGAATCTTGCCACGGGCCGCGCCCGAAGCACAAGCAGGTACTTACATCGGCAAGCGCAAGAATAGGCGCCAGCCGCGGCGGGGGAGGCCGGCTCAGCGGCGCGGCGCGCCGTCCAGGATGCTCTTCGGCAGCCGGACGTGGACTCCGAGGTTCGGCTTGTCCACCAGCTGCGTCACCGCGACGTTGCCGGCGATGCTCACCAGCTGGTAGGCCTGGTGCCTGGTCAGCTTCGCCGTCGAGGCGACGAAATCGATCATCTGCTGGACGGCGATCCTGGTGGCGACGGCGAGATCCGGATCGGTCGCCATGCTGATGTAGTCGGTCGCCGTCTCGGCGCGCGGCCAATCGAGATGCAGGTCCTTGCGGACGGTGAGCTGGATCCGCCCGCGCAGCGAGGTCTCGATCGCCGTCTGATCGACCTCGCCGTCGCCCTGCGCGGCGTGGCCGTCGCCGACCTCGAACAGCGCACCCGGCACGAACACGGGGATGAACAGCGTCGTGCCGGCGACCAGCTCCCGGTTGTCGAGATTGCCGGCGTGCCGTCCCGGCGGGTTGCTGCTGACCCGTCCGAGCTCCGGCGCCGGCGCGACACCCATGCTGCCGAAGAACGGCCGCAGCGGGATGACGATCCCCGGCGCGAACTCCGCGGTCATGGTCGCCGCGTCGATCGGGATGATGTGCGTGGCGATCGCGCGATCGCAGTTCTCCGGCAGGAAGCCGGCGCAGCCGTTGTAGCCGTAGTCGATGGCGAAGTCGATCGACAGGATCTTCACCTCGAGCACGTCGCCCGGCTGTGCGCCCTCGACGTAGACCGGGCCGGTGAGGATGTGCCCGCCCGGCCCCTTGCGCTCGCCGGTGACGCCGGCGACGATCGCTTTGAGCGAGCCCTGGATCCGATCCTCGGCGAGGCCGGCGCGTTGCAGGCCGGCGGGGGTGTTGGTCAACAGCGTGTCGACGTCGACGACGTCGCCCGAGGCGATGCGCAGCGCGGGCTTCGCCTCGGACCAGTAATAGCCGTAGGCGACGGTCGCCGGCGTCGCCTCCAGGCGATGGGTCTGCGGCCGCGGTGCGGCGGGCGGGGTGGGGGCGGACGGGGCGGATGAAGATGAAGAAGGCGGTGCGGCGACGACGGCGGTCGCCGCGAGGACGAGGGACGCGAGAGCGGCGGCGTGGGCTCGCATGTCGGTTCAGACCCTACCATGCGGCCTGGACATCGTGCGGCCTCCCGGCCTCCTGGCCTCCCAGCCAGCCGCCGAGCCGCCGCGGACCACTTGCACTTCGACAGGAGCTGGCGTAGACTCTCCCTGTAGAAGCCAAAGGGGAGATGCCATGGCTGCCGCCGGCGACCGCGACCGCATCGATTTGCCGCAAGGCACGCTGGACCTGCTGATCTTGAAGACCGTGGCGCTCGCGCCCCGGCACGGCTGGGCGATCTCGATGCGCGTCCAGCAGATCTCCGGCGGAGCGCTGCAGATCCAGCAGGGCTCGCTGTACCCGGCGCTCCACCGTCTCGAGCGTCGCGGCTGGATCAAGGCTAGCTGGGGGACGTCCGACAACAACCGCCGCGCCAAGTATTACGAGCTGACCGCGAGCGGTCGCCGCCAGCTCGAATCGGAGAAGAGCGCCTGGCTGCGCCTCACCGCCGCCGTCGCCCAGGTGCTGGGCGAGTCGTGATGCCGCGGTTGCCAGGTTGCCCGATGGAGACGCCGTGCCGCGCCACGTCTCGGGAGGAACGCCATCATGAGCCTGCTGAGTGATCTCGCCTATCGCTGCCGCGCCCTGCTGCGGCGCCGCACCGTCGAGGCCGAGCTGGACGACGAGCTGCGATTCCATTGGGAGCGCGAGGTCGAGCGGCACCTGCAGGCGGGCCGGACGCAACAGGAAGCGATCCGCCTCACGCGCCTGGCGTTCGGCGGCGTCGACCAGGTCAAGGACTCCTGCCGACGGGCCCGCGGCACCGATCCGGTCGAGACCCTGTTGCGCGACCTCGGCTACGGCCTGCGGATGCTGCGCAACCATCCCGGATTCACCATCGTCGCGGTGCTGACCCTGGCGATCGGCATCGGCGCCAACACGGCGCTGTTCTCGGTGGTCGACGGCGTGCTCCTCAGGCCGCTGCCCTTTCCGCATCCCGAGCAGCTCGTCCGGCTCCACGAGAGCAAGCCCAACTTCGAGAGCGGCTCCATCTCGTACCCGAATTTCCGCGACTGGCAGCAGCAGAACCACAGCTTCGCCGCCATCGCCATCGCGCGCGGCTCCGGCTTCAGCCTCACCGGCATGGGCGCGGCCGAGCAGCTCGACGCCGACCTGGTCTCTTCGGATTGGTTCTCGCTCCTCGGGGTGCGGCCGCTGCTCGGACGCACCTTCCTCCGCGGCGAGGACGAGGTCGGCGCGGCGCCGGTCGTGATCGTCAGCGCCGCCTTCTGGCGGCGCAAGCTGGGCGCCTCGCCGGCGGTGCTGGGCAGGAGCCTGACGCTCGACGGACGGGCCTACCCGATCGTCGGCGTGGTGGCGGCGGACTTCGGGTTCCAGATCCCCGGCTTCTTCCACGCCGACGTCTACGTGCCGATCGGCCAGTGGAGCAACAACCTGCTGCAGCGGCGCGGCGCCGGTCTCGGCATCCACGGGGTCGGCCGGCTCGCGCCCGGGGTCACGATCGACGCGGCGCGGGCCGACCTGCAGCGCATCACCCGCAACCTCGCGGCCGCCTATCCCGAGGACGACAAGGGGATCGGCGCGACGCTGGCGCCGCTCAAGGACGAGGTGGTGCGCGACGTGCGGCCTTACCTGCTGGTGCTGCTGGGCGCGGTGGGCTTCGTGCTGTTGATCGCCTGCGTCAACGTCGCCAACCTGCTGCTCGCACGCTCCACCAGCCGCGCCGGCGAGCTCGCGGTCCGTGCCGCCCTGGGAGCGAGCCGCGGGCGGCTCATCCGCCAGCTGCTGACCGAAAGCATCCTGCTGGCGGTGGCGGGCGGCGGGCTGGGGGTGCTGGTGGCGGCGTGGGGCACCCGCGCCGCGCTCGGCCTGCTGCCGACCGCGCTGCCGCGGGCGGGCGAGATCGGTCTCGACGGCCGCGTCCTGGCCTTCACCCTGGTGGTGTCGCTGGCCGCGGGAGTGCTCTTCGGCCTGGTGCCGGCGCTCAAGATGTCGCGCGGCAGCGGCCACCAGACGCTCAAGGAGGGCGGCCGCGGCGGCAGCGGCGTGCGCCATCGCGCGCAGGACGCCCTGGTCATCGCCGAGATGGCGACGGCCCTCGTCCTGCTGATCGGCGCCGGCCTGATGCTGCGCAGCCTGGCGAACCTATGGGGAGTCGATCCGGGCTTCCGGCCGGACCGGGTGACCACGGCCGATCTCGCGCTGCCGCCGGCGATGATGACGGCCAGCCCCGACGCGGTGCGCGCCGCCTGGCGCTCGATCGACGACCGGCTCTCCGCGGTGCCGGGGGTGCAGGGCTCGTCGCTGACCTGGGGAGCCGTGCCGCTGGCCTCCGACGACGAGGTGCTCTTCTGGCTCGACGGCCGGCCCAAGCCGGCGAACGAGAACGAGATGAGCTGGGCGATCCGCTACGTCGTCGAGCCGGGATACCTGCGGACCCTGCGCATCCCGCTGCTGCGCGGCCGTTTCTTCGATGCCCACGACGCCGAGCGCTCGGCCCCCGTCGCCGTCGTCGACGAGGTGTTCGCGCGGCAGTTCTTCGGCGGTCGCGATGCCCTCCACCAGCACCTCGATCTGAACGGCGGCGCCAGCCGCGCCGAGATCGTCGGCATCGTCGGCCACGTCAAGCAATGGGGGCTCGACACCGACGACCACCATGCGCTGCGCGCCCAGGTCTACCTGCCCTTCATGCAGCTGCCGGACGCCGCGATGGCCCTCACCTCGCGCAACGCCACGGTGATGGTGCGAACCGCGCCGGGCGCGCCAGAGGTCTTCGCCAGCGTTCGCCGCACCCTGCATGGGTTGGGCTCCGATCTCGAGGTGTCCCGCATCCAGACCATGGATGAGATCGCCGCCGGCAAGCTGGCCGCTCGCCGGGTCTCGGTGGCGCTGCTCGGCGGCTTCGCGCTGCTGGCCCTGGCGCTCGCCGGCATCGGCATCTACGGTGTGACCTCCTACCTGGTGGGCCAGAAGACCCACGAGATCGGCCTGCGCATCGCGCTGGGAGCGCGGCGGGCCGACGTGCTGGGGATGATCCTGCGGCAGGGCGTCAAGACGGCGCTCGCGGGTGCCGCCATCGGGCTGGTCGCCGCGCTGGCCCTGAGCCGCTTGATGGGTCACCTGCTCTACGGCGTCGGCGCCGCCGATCCGACGACGTTCGCCGGGGTGGTCGCCGTCCTGATCACCGTCACCGTCGCCGCGTGCTGCGTGCCGGCAGGACGCGCCACCGGCATCGATCCGACCGTCGCCTTACGCCATGAATGAGCACCCACCTCAGGGACAGGTGGCGAAGGCGTTGGCGTCCTGGATCGGCTTGAACTGGACGCCCTGGGCGTTCGCGTAGTGATTGGCGGTGCTGGTCTTGGTGTCGGTGACGGTGATCGCGACCTTGACGTTGGTCAGCCCGCCCGCAAACACCCAGTACCGGTCGTTGACGGCACAGGCGTCGAGGACCTTGATCACCATCTCGATGTTGCCGGCGTCGAAGAACCAGAAATAGCCGGTGTCCGTGGTCAGGGGCACCGCCTGGCCGGAACCGCTCTTGCCGTCCGAGGTGGTCCAGACGACATCCACCTTGAAGCGGCCGCCAACCAGCAGCAGGCTGGTGGACGCGGCGTCGATCTCGAACAGCTTGGTCTGGAACGCCGTCTGCTGGCCGTTGCTGACCGCCAGCTGCATGGTCAGCATCGGCGTCGGCTGAGTCCAGGCGTGGGTCGCCGTGGGTCCGGTCGCGTGCGTGCCGTCGCCGAAGTCCCAGGTGTAGGTGAAGGGACCGGTGGCCGTGGCGGTGAACGACACCGGCTGGCCGACCTGCGCCTGGCACTCGTCGAAGCCGAACATGTTGACGCAGGAGGCGCTGGTGGTGAAGGTCGCGTCGGGGGCCGGCGGTTCGCCCACCGCCACCACCCGGGTGGTGCGGGCGGTACAGGTGCCGCCGGGGCAGGACGGATCGGTGCCGGGTGCGGTGATGATGAGGGTCACGCCGTAGTTGCCCGCGGCGGGATAGGTGTGCGAGACGGTGCGGCCGCTGCCGCCGGTGCCGTCGCCGAAGGTCCAGCTGTACTGCGTCGGGTTGCCGGCCGAAGCGCTGGCGTCGAACGCGACCGCCTGGCCGGGCGCCGGTGACGGTGGACTGAAGGTGAAGCTGGCGGTCAGGCCGGGGCCGCCGCTGCCCGCGATGTCGACGTAGGCGAGGCCCGTCGCCGTGCCGCAGGAGGAGTTCATGGCCGTGACGTCCTGCTCGCCGGCGGCCGGCCAGGACACCTGGACCGAGTTGCCGCTGGCGTTGCCGGAGATCGTGCCGCCGGAGGTGGCCCAGCTCCACCCCGATGGATTGGGAGTGCAGATCGCGGCGCTGGCGGTGAAGGTCAGCGCCTGTCCCGGCGAGCCGGTGGTCGGGCCGTTGACGAAGATGCTCGGCGTCGGGTTGGCGCCCTGGTTCCACTTGTGGATGTCGAGGATCGATTGCGCGGCGCGGTAGAAATAGGTGCCCACGAACTTGCCCGAGCGCGGCATGATGTAGTTGAAGCCGGTCGGGTTGCCACGGTAGTACCAGCCCCAGTAGTTGGGCGGGCTGACGTCGCGCGGGCTGGCGGGATTGGTGACGTCGAACAGCCATTCTCGCTGGCTGCCGCCCTGGCAGGTGTCGTCCGAGCCGAAGTAAAGGAACGGGGTCGTGCCGCTGCGCGAGAAGGTCACGAAGAAGCTCGGCGTGCCGGTGTCGAGCGCACGGCTGGCGAGCGCGCTGCCGAGGCCGGAGCCGCAGCCGCCGACGATGCAGCTGACGTCGAAGAAGAGAGCGTCGTTGTCGGTGCGCAGCGCCAGGTAATAGGTGGAACCCTGCTGCCACATCGCCACGCCGTAGGTCGAGGCCGCGGGCTGCGCCGAGAGGCGCAGCACGGCGCTCGTCGGCTGGGTGACGTCCCAGATCTCGAAGCCGCTGCCCGCGCCCGACGACAGCACGAGGTAGTTGCCGACGCCGCCGACGTAGGAAACGCCGGTGCGGGTTCCCAGGCGGCCCAGGTAGACGCCCGGGCACTGCACGGTCGCGCCGGTGGCCGGCACCGCTTCGGCGCAGTGGTCGTAGGTCAGTGCCTTGGTCATGTCGTAGATGTAGAGGCCGCCGCTCGGGCTGCCCGACGAAGCCGCGAGGAAGGCGTACTGGCGGCCGCTCAAGGTGGCGGCATAGACCTGCTGCCCCTCCTTGAGGTAGCTCTGGTACGCGACCTTCGGCAACGTCTTGTTCGCCAGGTTGACGATGCCGATGCCGAGGCCGGACTGCCCGGCGACGGCGGCGACGGTGTCGATGCCGTCGGGAGTGGCGACGTGCTGCATCGGCAGCTTGATCTCCGGGTTGCTGGCCGACACCGGAAAGTCGGAGAGCGACACCTGCCCGAGCGGCGTCGGGTTGGCGGGGGTGGTGCGCGCGTCCCAGATCTCCAAGCCGTAGGCGAGGGCCGTCATCACGAAACCGTTCTCGGTGGCGACCGACATGAACCACGGGAACGACGAGTAGGCGTTCGAGGAATCGATGAACGACGTCGAATCGCGGCAGAAGGCGGGGCCCGAACCTCCGCATTGGGTGAAAGAAGCCTCGGCTGGCTGGATCTCGCCCCAGAATCCGCTCGGCACCGGGGTCGCGGGGGTGGCGCAGCTGAGGTAACCGCAACCTGAGCGATCGCAGGTCTGTGCCTGCGCCGCGAGGGCGCCGAGGGCGCCCCCGCCGGCGAGCAGGATGGCGACCAGCAGCCGGTGCGAGGGGACGCGGCGCGAGCGGAGGCGGCGCGAGGGGAGGTGGGGGCGGAGAGCTGCGGCGGCGTCGGCGTGTCGTTCGACCATGGGTGGCTCGCTCCTGATATGTTCTTATAGCATGAGATTGCAGGACCGGGCAAGCCTTCCTGGCGAATCTCAGTGCTTTCAGGCGAGCCAAGCGATCGTCGCAACCTGCGGCTGGCGCCGGCATGAGCCCGCTTCTCGCCGGGTGCAAATTGCAGGCCGGATCAGGCAGCAGGGGGCGGGGGCCGGCGCCGGATACCCAGGCCGGCCCTGGGAGGGTAGGCCCGCGCCCGCGGCCGCGGGCAGGCCGGGGTCAGCCGGCCGTCAGCTCGCCGGCGGCGCCGGGGGTCACCGCCGCGAGGTCCTCGTCGCCGGTGCGGATGCGGATCACCTTTTCCACCGGCAGCACGAAGATCTTACCGTCGCCGACCTCGCCGGTGCGGGCCGAGCGGAGGATGGCGTCGATGGTCACCTGCACGAAAGGATCGGAGACGCCGATGTCCAGGCGTACCTTGTCCACCAGTTCCATCTTCACCGTCGAGCCGCGGTAGGTCTCCACCTGCTCGGTCTCGCCGCCGTGCCCCTGGCCGCGGGAGATGGTGAGCCCGCGGACGTCGGCCTTGAACAGCGCTTCGAGCACCTCGGAGAGCTTTTCCGGGCGGACGATGGCGGTGATCAGCTTCATGCGCCACTCCCGGCCATCCCGGCGATGGTCTTCGACCTCGTGGCAGCCGACGCGGCGGCAGCCGATGCGGCGGCAGCCCCGTAGGCGGGGTGGGAGCTGGTTTGCGGGGCACCGGCGTCGGGCAGCACCAGGATCGCGCCCTCGCCGCTGGTGTAGGCCTCCTCGCCGTGCTGCGGCACGTCCAGCCCCAGCCCCTCATGGCGGCGGTCGGCGCGCAGCGCCACCGCCCAGCCGATCAGCTTGAGCAGCGCGAAGGAGGCGGCGCCGCTGTAGAGCATGGTGGCGGCGACCGCCGCCGCCTGGCGGCCGAGTTGGGCCGGATCGCCGGCGAGGAGGCCGTCCTTGCCGCCCCAGGCGGCGGCCGCCAGCACCCCGGTCAGCAGTGCGCCGACCAGGCCGCCGACGCCATGCGCCGCGGTGACGTCGAGAGAATCGTCGAGCCGGGTCCGCGAGCGGTAGAGGATGGCGTAGTAGCTGGGGAAGGCGGCCAGGGCGCCGAGGACGATGGCGCTCATCGGCCCGACGAAGCCGGCCGCCGGGGTGATCGCCACCAACCCCACCACGATCCCGGTCGCGGCGCCCACGGCGGTGGTCTTGCGGGTGCGCAGGCGGTCGAGCGTCATCCAGGCGGCGAGCGTCGCCACCGGCGCCAGCAGGGTGTTGGTGAAGGCCAAGCCGGCGGTGGCGTTGGCGGCCAGGGCGCTGCCGGCGTTGAAGCCGAACCAGCCGAACCAGAGCAGCGCGGCGCCCAGCAGCACGAACGGCACGTTGTGCGGCAGCAGCGCCTGGCGGCCGTAATCGCGGCGCGGCCCGAGGACCGCCGCGGCGACCAGGGCGGCGGCGCCGGCGTTGACGTGGACGACGGTGCCGCCGGCGAAGTCGAGGGCGCCGAGGTTGCCGAGCCAGCCGCCGCCCCACACCCAGTGGCAGACCGGCGCGTAGACCGCGAGCGACCAGAGGGTGATGAAGGCGAGGTAGGGGCCGAAGCGCATGCGCTCGACCACCGCGCCCGAGATCAGGGCGGCGGTGATGACCGCGAAGCTCCCCTGGTAGGCCATGAACAGCAGGTGGGGGATGGTGCCGTGGGCCTCGAGGCCGACCCCGCGCAGGAAGAGGTGCCCGACCCCGCCGAGCAGCGGGCCGCCTTCGCCGAAGGCCAGGCTGTAGCCGGCGACGGCCCAGGCGAGGCCGACTGCCGCCAGCGCCGCGAAGCTCATCATCATGGTGTTGAGCGCGTTCTTGGCGCGCACCAGGCCGCCGTAGAAGAACCCCAGGGCCGGGGTCATCAGCAGCACGAGTGCGGTCGCCACCATCATCCAGGCGGTGTCCGCGCCGTTGATCGCCGGTGGCAGGGGAGCGGTGGGCATGGCGGAGGGCCTCCAGGGTCGCGTCGGTGATGGCGGCGAGCATAGCGATTGCTGATCGTGGTGTCAATCATTTCGTGCAAGTTCGGCATGAACCTGCGATCACTCTGGCGATTTAGAGCTCGTATCCTCTTGTTTTGATCTTGATTCTGTGCATGTCACGCACGATTGAGGAGGCAGCCGGATGGTCGATCGTGTCCAGTCGACCGGCCGAGCAGCGGGCGAGGGGGAGGCCTTGGGCGTAGTATGTCCAGGGGGCGGCCGCAGCCTGCAAGGCAGCCACAAGGAGAGCCATGTTCGACCTCGGTGCCCAGCTTGCGCGATACGGTGTCGGGTTCGTGTTCGGCAACGTCCTGATCGAGCAGGCCGGGCTGCCGATTCCGGCGGTGCCGGTGATGATCGTCGCCGGCGCGCTGGTCGCCGACGGCAAGCTCTCGGCGTGGCGGCTGCTGGGCGCCGCCGTGCTGGCGGCCGCCACGGCCGACTCGTTGTGGTACACGCTGGGCCGCCGGCAGGGGCGGCGCATGCTCAAGATGGTGTGCCGGATCGCCGTCTCGCCGGACTCCTGCGTGCGGCGGATGGAGTGGCTGTACCAGCGCTTCGGATTGCGCTCGCTGCTGTTCTGCAAGTTCGTGCCGGGGTTCTCGACCCTGGCGCCGACCCTGGCTGGCACGCTGCGGGCGCCGCGCTGGCGGTTCCATCTCTTCGACGTCTTGGGGGCCGCGATCTGGGCGGGGTGCGCGATGGGCGTCGGCGCCCTGTTCCACAGAGCGCTGAACCGCGTGCTGGCGGTGCTCGACGGCATGGGGTCGCTGGCGCTGGGGGTGGTGGGCGCCGCGCTCGCCGGCTACGTCGGCTGGCGGTTCCTGCAGCGCCGGCGCTTCCGGCGCGAGCTGCGGATGGCGCGCATCTCGGTCGAGGAGCTGACCGGCAGGCTGGCGGAGTCCGAGCCGCCGCTGGTGGTGGACGTGCGCACGAAGCGGGGGGTGTGGCTCGACGCGCGGCGCATCCCGGGCTCGCTGCGGTTGTCCTTCGACGAGATCGACGAGCGGCTGGCCGAGTTGCCGCGGGGGCGGGAGCTCATCCTCTACTGCACCTGACCGGACGAAGCCTCGTCGGCCCGGGTGGCCCACAAGCTCCGACAGAATGGCTTCACCAGGATCCGCCCGCTGCTGGGCGGCCTCGACGCCTGGATCGAGGCCGGCCTGCCGGTGGACGAGGAGGCGGCGGTGCTGCTGGCGGAAGCCTCGGGCGGGGGTTGACCACGGTCTCGCTCGCGGAGCGAGCGGATGTTCCCGGGTGACTGTGTAGTACACTTCGTAGTACACCGGGAGGAGGTGGATCTTGCCCACCAGTGTTCGACTCGACTCCGAAACGACTCGTGTCCTGGAGCAGCTGGCTCGCACCAAGAAGGTGTCCAAGTCCGATGTGCTGCGGCAGGCCATTGAATTGCTTGCTGGTCAGGATCGGCAGCGTCCCTATGAGCGCGTCGAGGACCTTATCGGTTCGGTCGAGGGTGGGCGGCCGGACCTTTCTGAGCGGACCGGGGAACGGTTGCGGCAGCTCCTCATGGACCGGAAGCGATGATTCTCCTTGACGCCGGCCCGCTGATCGCGCTGCTTCACGCGGACGATCGCCATCACCAGCGGTGCAAGGCGACCCTCCAGGCTCTCTCCGAACCCCTTGGCTCCGTCTGGCCCGTCATCACCGAGGCGATGTATCTATTGGGCTTCTCTTGGGCAGCCCAGGACGCCCTCTGGGAGTTCCTCGCCCGTGGTGCGGTAACTCTCCTCGCTCTTGACGAGCGCGACTTGCCACGGATGCGAGAGCTGATGAGGAAGTACAAGGATCTTCCGATGGATCTCGCCGACGCCGCCTTGGTAAGGGTGGCTGAACGGGAGGGCATCCATCGCGTCTTCACCCTCGACCGGCGCGACTTCTCTCTCTATCGCCCGGCGGGCAGAGCACGCTTCGAAATCCTGCCCACGGTCTGAGGGCCGGGTCGGCCCGGGCCGGAGGAGCCGGCGCCGGGCCCGCGTCCCGCGTTCGTCAAAGCGGCGGCGTGAAGGTGAGGCTCGTCGTTGCCGTCGTCTGCGACAGACCGTTCAGCGCGCACTCGACCAGGGCCAGAGGATCGCGAACGTCGACGATCGCCGCCTGGTCGCCGGCGAAACGTCCGCTGGTGATGGTGGCGGCCAGCCCGGCGGCGCCGCCGACACTGCCGAGATCCATCAGCAAGCCCGTGACCTCGGCGTGGCTATCGGTGTCGTCCGCCCACACGATGTCCAGCGTGCCGGAGATGTTTTCCGCTGACGTGCAGCTCAGATTGCCCGTGAGCGAGAAGGTGAACGTGCCTGTCGTGGGACCTCCATCCAGGACCACGCAGCCGCTGATCGTGCCGCCACCGGTGGCGGTGGAGAGCGGCGGCTGCGCCGGCGGCAGGACGAGCTTCGCGGGCGGGTCGAAGTTCAGTGTGATCGACGCCAAGCACGAGGCGTCGAGCTGCGCAGCAGCGGGTCTCGCACACCAGGCGGCGGCGATGACCAGCAACACTGCCCATGCCACGGAGAGCCGGCGTCGGCCCATGGGGATCGCGGCACCGGTAAGCCTGCCGAATTGCTTCATGCGGCACCTCCTTTCAAGGTGGCTGTAACATGCGCTGAGGCGCATAAATGATAACACAGAAATAAGTATGAGCAGAGGACTCCCTTCATCGTTACAGCCGTCACGCAGATTTCACGGAGGCCACCATGATCGACATCAGAGCGACGCGGGCACTTGCCGTCGCCATCGCCACCGTGCTCGCGGCATCCGTCGTCTCCGGCGCGGCGCCTGCCCCGCCCGCGCCGCCTCGGGTCGCCACGCCCGCACCGCCGCAGGATCTCGCCGACTCGCTCCGGCTGCTCGCTCAGCTTGCAACTACTCGCGGCAGCCAGACCGACAGCGCCCGCCTGGCACGGTTCTCCGACCTCTACTGGACGGCGAGTCTGCGCCAGTCCCCCGAGCTGTCCACCTATGGCGGCTACCCGGGCCTGAACGATCGCTGGTCCGACCGCTCGGACGAGGGCCTCGCCCTCGGCCGCCGGCTCGCCCGCGAGGAGCTGGCAGCTCTCGCCGCGATCGACCGCTCGCACCTCGGAACCGCCGAGCAGGTGACCTACGACCTGGCGCGCCGCGGCCTCGACCTGCGGATCGAGGGCGAGCGGTTCCACGACGAGGCCCTGCTGGTCGGACCGATGGACGGTATCGACCTGGACCTGCTGCAGGTCCTGGAGGCCATGCCCACCCGCACCCGCGGCGACTTCGAGGACCGGCTGCGCCGCCTGCGGGGCTGGCCGCGCGTCGTCGACCAGGTGCTGGCCCAGCTGGACAAGGGTCTCGCGGCGGGTATCACGCCGCCGCGGATCACTCTGCACGACGTCCCGGAGCGGGTCCGCGGCCTGCTCGCCGCCGACCCCTGGCAGAGCCCCGTCCTGAAGACATTCCAGAAGCTGCCGGAAACCATCCCCGCCGCCGAGCAGCAGCGGCTGCGGGGCGAGGCCGCACGGGTGTTCACCGAGCAGGTCGCGCCTGCCCTGCGCAAACTCCACGACTACCTGGCGGAAACCTACGTCCCGCGGGCTCGTGCGTCGATCGCCATGAGCGACCTGCCGGACGGCAGGGCCTGGTACGTCCACGAGCTGCGCGCCAACACGACGACGGACCTCTCGCCGGAGCAGATCCACGACCTGGGCCTGGCCGAGGTCCGGCGCATCCGTGGCGAGATGGACGAGCTGATCGCCTCGACCGGCTTCGCCGGGGGTTTCGCTGACTTCTGCCGGTTCCTGCGCACCGATCCACGCTTCTTCTACGACCGGCCCGAGGACCTGGTCGCCGCGTACCGGGACATCACGAAACGGATCGATCCCGAGCTGGTACGCCTGTTCGGCCGCCTGCCGCGGCTCCCATACGGCGTCAAGGCGATGGAGGGTCCGGGCACCAGGTCGGCGCCCAGCGCCTACTACACCAACGGATCTCTCGCCGCCGGCCAGCCGGGCTGGTTCCTGGTCAACACGTACGACCTGCGGTCGCGGCCAAAGTGGGAGATGGAGGCGCTCGCCCTGCACGAGTCCGTACCGGGGCACCACCTCCAGTGGGCACTCGCCGAGGAGATCGAGGGGCTGCCCGAGTGGCGGCGATGGGACGTGTACCCCGCCTTCGCGGAGGGGTGGGGACTCTACGCTGAGAGCCTCGGCAGCGAGCTGGGGCTGTACCAGGACCCGTACTCCCGATTCGGCCAGCTGGCCAACGAGGTCTGGCGCGCCATCCGGCTGGTGGTCGATACCGGCCTACACGCTCAAGGGTGGACCCGCCAGCAGGCGGTCGACTACTGCCGGGCCAACTCGCCAAGGCCGGACCATGACATCGAGGTCGAGATCGACCGCTACATCTCGCAGCCCGGGACGGCGCCGGTCTACAAGCTCGGCGCGCTCGAGCTGCAGAAGCTGCGCCGCTACGCCCAGCAGGAGCTGGGCGCCAGGTTCGACATCCGCGCCTTCCACGAGCAGGTTCTGGGCCACGGCCAGCTGCCGCTCGACGTGCTGGACAAGAGCATCCGCACGTGGGTGGCGCAGACGAAGGCGGGGCAGGCAAAGGGGGCGGGCGCCCCGGTTGCCTGGCCTAGCAGCACTTGACGCGAGGGGTAGTTACCGAAATACAGATGGTTACGGATCCGGCGGCGGCGGCGAAAGAAAGCTCTTGGTTGCTCAGGCTGAGCAGCGTATCCTTGGTCAACCGCAGTTTCGTAATCGTGGTCGTTTTCATTTTGAATTCCTTTCTATTTTCTGCGGCCCACCGCGGGCTACAGCTCGCCCTGACGAAGGTCTACTGCCAGGCCCTCTTTCCATTCACGGATATGCCACTTGCCGATCACCCCGCCGAGCACGAAGGGGTCGCCGCGCACGAACTCCTCTGCGGCCTCGCGGCTGGTGAAGATCGCCATCGCTCCCTCGGCGGGGTTGGTGAACGGTCCAGTCATCAAGAGCGTCCCCTGAGCTTGGAACTCGAGATTCCGCGCCCGATGTCCAGGGAAGAGCTGGGGAGCCTTGGCCAGGCCCCCGTCCGCGAGCTCGTAGAGGAGGACGTATTTCATACGGCTGCGCAGCTTATCAAGCCTGAACCGGCAGGTGAAGACCGCGCTGTTACCGCCCGCTTTGCGCCCGAACCGCGTGGTGCCATCGCTGGCCGCCCGGGGGAGAGTGTACAATCGCTGCTTGGCCCACCGCCCGCCGCGCAGGTCATCGCACCGCGGGAGACTCGCAGGAAAGGAGAGAGAAGATGAAGCTCCGATTCGCTCTGCTCTGCGGTTTCGCCCTGCTGTTGGTTGGCGGCGTTGCCGCCGCCGCCACCCCCGCCGAGGCGCCAGCAGCCGCTGCCGCGCCGGCCGCCAGCGCCTCCCCGGCGACATGCGGCCTCTCGCTGTCCCTTCTCAGCACGAGCCCGCCGAGCCTGAGTCCGCCGCTGCTCAATCCGGCGCCGCTCTTGCTCAGCACCACCTGCGGCACGTGCAGCAAGAGCCCTTGCCAGGGTGCCATCTATGGCCAGACTTGCATTCTCCAGGGGAGAGAGGGGTACGGCAACTGCATCACCCCTTATGGCAACGAGTGCTCGAACGGCCAGCCCCAGTGCCAGTGCTGGTTCGGCCCTCTGCCGTAGCCCGCTGACGCCGTGTGCCTGCCCCTGGCGGCGACGAACACCTCCTCGCGCGAGGTGCTTCGTCGCCGGGGTCACGCCCGTCTTTGATGGTCGATAGCCGCACCCAACTCCCGCCAACCCCACGCGAACCGCATCGTCGCCGACGCCGGGGAAACCCTGCGACGAGTCCGTCTATCCCTTGGTGGCTGCCTGAGGAGTACGCGGCCTCCACGGCCGGCGCTCCTCCGGCCGTGTCGGCAACACGGGCCGATGAGTCAGACACTCTATCAGGGAGGTCTCATGACCGATCGCACCGCGACGACAATCCTTCCCGGCAGCACCCGCAAGGTCGTGCCGTTCGCAAAATTCATTGGCACATCCGACCCGGCGCAGAAGATCCAGGTCAGCATTTACGTGCGGCGCAACCCCAATCCGCCGGCCGCGGTGGTGCAAAAGGTGGCGGCGCTGGCAAAACAGCCGCCAGGCCGGCGCGAGAAGGTCGCCAACGAAGAGTTCAATTCCATGTACGGGGCGGATCCGGCGGACCTGAAAAAGGTGGCCGATTGGATCGCAGCGGTTGGGTTGAACGTGATCGATCAGAGCGTAGCCACGCGGCGCATCAAGGTGGAGGGGACGATCGAGCAGGTGCAGAATGCCTTTGGCCTTCAGCTCAATGAGTACGAGCACGCCACCGAGGGGCGCTTTCGCGGACGAGAGGGGGGCGTTCGCGTTCCCGGTGCGCTGGCCGGTGTGATCAGCGGCGTGTATGGGCTCGACACCCGGAAGGTGGGCGATGAGCGGCTGCGTAAGATCGATGGCCGGATGGCGGCATGGAAGCCATCGAGAACCGCGGTCCAGAATGCCGCGAAAAAGCCGCCGGCGCCGACGAAGCTGACCAACAGGTGGCCGGGCACGTTCTTCCCGCCGCAGGTGGCGCAGCTCTACCAGTACCCGACCGGCGTGGACGGCACGGGTCAGAACATTGCTATTTTCGCTTTCAACGGCGACTCGTCGGGAGATCCCCGCGGCGGCTACGAGCTTGCGTCGCTCAGGACGTACTTCGAAACGGTTCTTGGCGGCAAGACGCCGACCATCTCGGACGTCCTGGTGCAGGGCCCGGGCAATGATCCGGGCCCGGATAGTGCGGCATCGTCGCACAACGGCGACTCCACCGGCGAGGTCATGCTGGATATGTGCGTGGTGGGATCGGTGGCGCCCGGCGCCAAGATCTTCATGTACTTCACGGAGTTCACGACGCAAGGCTGGATTGACGCCTTGAGCGCAGCCATCACGGATGCAAACGATATTTCGGTGATCTCCATCAGCTACGGCAATCCTGAAGACGATCCGGATGGTGCGTGGACCGAGATGGCCGTAAGGCAGGTCAACGAGGCCTTCGAGGCAGCCATCGCCAAGCAGATCACTATTTGCGTGGCGGCCGGCGACGATGGTTCGAGCGACCAGGTGTCTGCGGGCGCGCATGTGGATTTCCCGGCCTCCAGCCCCAATGTGCTGGGAGTCGGCGGGACCAAGTTGGCGGCGACCACGGGGCAGCCCGCGTCGATTGCATCGGAAACGGTCTGGAACGAGGTGCAGATGGGACACGGAGCCACCGGCGGTGGGGTCAGCGCGATCTTCAGCAAGCCGGATTATCAGAGCGCAGTCAACGTGCCCGTTTCCGTGAACCCTGGCCATGTCGTTGGCCGCGGCGTACCGGACGTCGCTGCGGTGGGGGACCCCGTCACCGGCGTGGTGGTGATGCATGTGAGCGGAACCACGCTGGAACCGATCGGCGGCACCAGCGCTGCTGCTCCTCTTTGGGCATCGTTGATTGCGATTCTCAATCAAGCGTTGAACGCGCGCTGCGGGTTCATCAACCCATTTCTCTACACCGAGGTGGCAAAGGGACTGCTGAACGACATCACCGTCGGCAACAACGGAGCCTACTCGGCCGGCCCGGGATGGGACGCGTGCACCGGGCTGGGAACCCCGAATGGCCAGCGGTTGCTGCACGCCCTGGCGGACCAGTAGACGCGATCGGGGGGCTGGTCAGGCCGGTTCGGAGAGGCCGCGCAGCTCGACGGTCGAGAAGCCCTGCTGCTTGACGACGATGATCTGCTGGGCGAACTCGTCTCGCAGCTCGGGGATGTGAGTGATGACGCCGACCATGCGGCCGCCGACGCGGAGGCTCTGGAGGGTCTCCGAGACCAGCGCCAGGGTGTCGGGGTCGAGGGTGCCGAAGCCCTCGTCGATGAAGAGGCTGTCGAGGTTCACCGCGCCGACGGCGCGCTGCACCTGGTCGCTCAGCTCCAGCGCCAGGGCCAGCGAGGCGAGGAAGGTCTCGCCGCCGCTCAGGGTGTCGCTGATGCGCGTCTCGTCGGCGTTGTCGTGGTCGACGACGCGGATCTCGTCGTCGTTGAACCGCAGCGAGTAACGCTCCCCGGTCAAGGTCATCAGCCGCGCCGAAGCGCCTCGCACCAGTTCGGTGAACACCTCCTGCAGCAGGTACGCCTGGAAGCGGTCGCTGCGCAGGTCGCCGGCCAGGTGCTCGTGCACCTGCAGGGCGGCTTCTTCGAGCTTCAGGTTCTCACGCAGCTCCTGCAAGCGTGCGCGGCGCTCTTTCATGTGCCCGATCTGCTCCGCGAGCGTCTTTTCCCGGCCGAGGGCGGCTTCCGCCTCGGCGGTGACGTCCGCGGCCAGCTTCTCGACCGCGGCCAGCCGCTGGTCGGACACTCGCTCGGTCCCCAGCTCGGCGCCGAGCGCGGCGAGGCGCTCCGCCACGGCGTGGCTGTCCTGCAGATGGCGCTGGATCTGCTCCTGGAGGCGGGTGACGACGGCTTCGTCGAGCCAGGCCATGCGCACGGCGGCCTCGTCCTGGAAGCCGGCGCGCGCGATCTCCCGGTCGCGGCCCTCCGCTCGCTGCAGGGCTTCCTGCAGCGCGGCCAGCGCCGCTTCGGCGATGAGCCGATGCGCCTCCTGGGTGGTGGCCGCACGGTTCCGGGAGTCGGCCGCCTCCTCGGCAGCCGTCTTCACGGCGGTTTCGAGCTGCTGGATCTGCTCCTCCAACGCGACGGCCTCGGCGGCCGGGTCGGCGGCACGGGTGACGGCATGGATCTCGGCCTGCAAGGCGGTGAGCCGCCGCTCGCCCGCGGCGCGCTCCTCTTCCAGCCGCTGACGCGATCCTGCCTTCTCGCCGAGCCGTTCGCGCGCCGTGGTTTCGACGGCTCTGGCCTGCTCCAGGGCACGTTCGGCCGTTGCCTGTTGCGCCTGCGCCGCGGCGCTCGCCTTGCGGCTCCTGGCGAGCGCCGCGATCTGTTTTTCGATCCATGCCTCGACCACGCCGCCACCTCGAGGAGCGCGCTGCTTGCCGAGCGCCCGGAGGATCGCCGTCTCGCCGGAGGTCACGCCGGCCTGAAGCTCGGCGCAGCGCGCCTCCAGCTCGGTCAAGCCCTGCCGGGCGGCGAGCAGTCTTGCCGCCTCCCCGGTGAGCGCCGCCTCGCCCTGGCGAGCGAGCGCGTCGGCCGCCGCCTGCTTCTCGCGTGCGGCTTGAAACGCGGCCCTGGCCGCCGCGACCGCGGGCGCCAGCTCGACCGCGGGCGGCGTGTCGACGAGTTGCAGGCACACCGGGCACGGTTGGCCCGGCACCAGCTGCTCGCGCAGGTGATTGGCCTCGTTGAGGCTGATCGCGCGATGCAGCGCCTCCTCGGCGGCCGCGACGCCGCGCAGCGCCTTCGCCGCGGACTTGCTGGCCGACGCGGCCCGTTTCGTCAGCCGCTCGACCGCCGTGGCATGCTCGGTCGCCGCCTGGCGCTTGCGGGTGAGCTCGGCCTGGCGCTCCGCCGCGATCCTGCGGGCAGCGCCCAGCTCGACGGCGCGGTCGCGCTCGCCCTGCAGCAGCTCGTCGAGCTCGAGGTCGTAGCCGGCGGCCTCGGCGGCCTGCCGCGCCGCATCGACGGCTGCTTGCTGTTGGGCCTGCGCCGCCAGCGCCGCGGCAAGCGTCGCCGCGAGCGCGGACCGTTCGCCTTCCAGGGCCGCAAGCTCGCGCGTCTGCCGCTCGATGGCCGCCGCGAGCTGGGCGCGCTCGGGAAGACGCCCGAGCACCTGATGCAGGCGAGCGATCCGTGCCCGCAGCTTGCTGACTGCCTTGGCGGCTTTCTCCGCCGCCTGGAGCGCGCCGGCCTTCGCTTGCCAATCCTGTTGTGCGGCGTCATTGCGGGCCTTCGCCTCGTCAGCCGCCCGGGTCGCGGTCTGCGCGGCGGCGAAAGCGCGCGCCGCCTCGTCGAGCAGGGGCCGCAGGGGCGCCGCCCGCGCCGCCGCCTCGATCCTCGCCTGTTCGAGCCTCACCTGCCGCGCCTGCTGCTGCAAGTCGGCTCGCCTGGTCTCGGCCTGGCGCAGCTCCCGGGTCTTCGCATGCAGGCCCTGCGCTCGCACCAGCGCGGTCCGCACGTCGTCGCGCCGCTGCCGCGACACCGCGAGCGATTCGACGACCCGGGCGTGCTCCGCCGCCAGCGTGGCCAGCGCGGTGTCGTCAAGTCCCGCGTACTCGTCGGTCAGGACCCGGCGCAGCGACTCGACGGTTCCCCGCTTGAGGGCGGACAGGCGCTGCGCCTGTTCACGCATGCGCTCGTACACGTCGAGGCGCAGCAGCGTGCGCAGCATGCTGCGCCGGTCGCGCGGCGGCGCCTTGAGAAAACGGGCGAACTCGCCCTGCGGCAGCACCACGGCCTGCATGAACGCGGCGGCCCCGAGCCCGAGGATCTGTGCCACTCGATCCGTCGCTGTACGCACCTGGTCGGCCAGGCTGTCGAAGGCGCCGCTCGTGCCCCGCTCCTCCAGACGGACCATGTGCGCGCCATTGCGCCGCAGGGTGCGAGCGATGCGGTAGCGGCTGGCGCCGACGTCGAAGTCCAGCACCACGCTGACCCGGTCGCGCGCCGCCGAGATCATCTCGGTGCGGTTCTGCAGGTTGACCCGCGGGATCTCGCCGTAGAGCGCGAAAATGATCGCATCGAGCAGGGTCGACTTGCCGGCGCCCGTGGGCCCCGAGATCGCGAACAGCTCGAGCCGGCGGAAGTCGACCTGCTGCTTCTCCCGGAAGCAGGCGAGACCCTCGACGGCGAGATGGATGGGGCGCAACGCTAGCCTTCCCCGGATACCTGATCGTAAAGATCCTGAAACGTATCCAGGACAGCCAGCTTCGCCGCCTGCCCGTGGACGCGAAAGTGGTAGGCGGCGTAGTGCCCCACCGGCGGCAAGCCGGTTTCCAGCGGGCTCTCCGACGGTTCGTCGGCCTCGGGGAGCTCGGCGCGCACGACCAGCGCATTGGGCAGCAGCTCGCGGACCTTGCGGTTGAGATCGGGGTCCCTCGCCGTCAGCGGCACCGTCACCCGCAGCCAACCCTTGCGGTAGCGGTCCGCGGTCGCCTCGAGCTCCGCCAGCGAGAGGCGCAGGTCGAGCAGCGGCTGGCCCCCCTCGTAGGGCACCTGCTCGACCGTGCCGCGCTTGCCGGGCGAGGCCGTGACGACATTGAAGGTCTTTTCCTCTCCGGCCTCGCCGAAGTCCAGCTGGATCAGCGATCCGGCGTAGTAGGCGGGCACGCGGACGTCGACCCTTTGCGGCTTGTGCAGGTGGCCGAGAGCGACGTAGCTCGCCGCCCGCGGCAGCGCCTGCGGCGAGGCGGCCCAATCGTCGGCAATGTGCACGCGGCGCTCCGATTCGCCGAACAGGGCGCCCTCCAGGTGCGTGTGCGCCATCAGGAGATTGACGGCGTCCCGCCGGAAGGCGCCGCACAGGTCGCGCACGGCGAGCTCGAACATGCGCGCGTATTGCCGGCGCGCGCTCTCCTCCTCGCCAACGATGTCCAGCGCCGACACCCAGGCGCCGGGGGATGCGAACGGCAGCGCCGCGACCACCGCTTTTTCGCCGCCGCGCACCTCGACGATGCGGCTGCCGCCGCGCGCGGCGGAGCGCGGCCGGCCGATGATCTGGACGTTGACGAGCTCGGTGAGCAGTGAACGCGCGTCCAGGCGCGCCGGGTCGTCGTGGTTGCCGGCGATGACCAGCATCTGCGCCCCGGCCCGGCCGACGCGCAGCATGAACTGGTTCACCAACTGCTCGGCTTCCGCCGGCGGATTGCGGCTTTCGAACACGTCGCCGGTGTGGAGAACGAGGTCGATCGCTTCCCTCTCGACGAAAGCCGCGAGGTGTTCGAGCACCGCCGCCAGCTCGTCGAGGCGCTGCAGCCCCTTCCATCGGCGGCCGACGTGCCAGTCGCTGGTGTGGACGATCCTCAAACCGGGCTCTCAGGCGTCGGCGCCGCGCGTCGTGGCGGCAGGGGCGGCGCGCCTGCCGGAGCGCGCTGCTGCAAGCAGCCGCCGGCAGGCCGCGGTCGCCGAGGTGATGAATTCCTCCACGGTCGCCGCCTGGACCGCCGGCGGCCGCGCTCCCATGAAGCCCGGCGCCGCGAGGACCGCACCCAGCCAGCCGGCGGTGTGCCAGGTGCCGCCCGCGGCCAGCGGCGTCAGCTCGGGGTCTTCCGGGTAGGGCCAGGGCGTGACGTAGAAGTAGGGCTCCGGGTGCGACTCGTCACCAGGCACCAGTCCGACCCCGAGAGTGCACCGCGCCTCGGGGTCGGCGCCCGCGGCCTCGGGGTCGGCTCCCGCGGCCTCCGGCTCCCGCGGTTGCTGCGGGCTCTCCGGGACCTCCGGCACCTCCGGCATCATGTCGGCCAGCTCGGGCGGCGGCGCCGTGGCCAGCGGCCCGGCCGGCGCCAGGGTGGCGATGTCGAAGTGATGGGGCCAGCAGCGGACGGCGCTGGCGCCCGCCACCGTGCCGGCCCACGCCGCCAGGGCGCGATCGGCGTTGGCGAACAGCCGGCCGAGCTCGGCGAAGGCTTCGTCGTCGGCGTCGTCGAAACGCGCTCCGGCCGCCACCGCATGGGCCGGCAGTCCCTCGGGACCGGGACGGTCGAGCTTTCCGGGCAGTTGCCGCTCCAGCAACTGCTCGAGCTGCGTGCCCAGCCAGGCGTAGGCCTCGTCGAGGGTGCGGCCGCCCAGCGGCAGTTGCCGCAGCACCCGGTCGTCCTCGGCCAGGATCAGGAGCGCCGGCGGCGACGGACGCAGCGCCGCGCGGCAGGGGGTCGGAGCGGTCACCAGGCCCTGCGCCAGGCAGCGGGCGCCGTGCGACCAGGAGAAGCTCTGCTCGCCGTAATCAGGTTGGTGCGGCACCAGCAGCTTGCCCACGGCGGCCGCCGGCTGCGCCGCCCAGTGAAGTTGCAGACGCGCTTCGACCAGCCGCGCCAGCGGCACGGCGCCGAGTGTCTCCCAACCGGTCATGACTCCAGCTCCTCCTTGGGCGTTGGCCAAAAGGCTAACACGCCTTTTGCGGCGATCCACGCCTGCTAAGATGGCGCGCGCCGCGGCGTCGGCCGGACGAAAGCAGAGCGATCCCCATGCCAGACCGTTACGAGCCCGTGAGGATTGACGGATTCAATGGCTGATCTGTTGCAGGACCTGGAAGACTTGAAGCGCGAGGCGGGCGCCGCTCTCGCCGCGGCCGACCGGCGCGAGCCGCTGGCCGCCTGGCATGGCGAGTACCTCGGCCGGCGCGGCCGGCTCGCCCAGCTCATGCGCCGGCTGGCCGAGGCGCCGGCGGCGGAGCGGGCGACGCTGGGCAGGGCGGCGAACGAGGTGAAGCGCGAGCTCGAGGAGAGCTACGCCGCCCGCCAGGAGGGAGTGCGGCAGCGCGAGCTCGAGGCGGCGCTCGAGGCGGAGCGGGTGGACGTCACCCTACCCGGCCGGCCGGCGGACGTCGGCGGCCTGCACCCGATCACCCGCGTGCTGCGCGACGTCGGCGGCATCTTCGGCCGCATGGGATTCCAGATCTTCGACGGCCCCGAGGTGGAGACCGACGAGTACAACTTCGGACTGCTCAACATGCCCGCGGGCCATCCTGCCCGCGACATGTGGGACACCTTCTACACCACGATCCCGAACCTGATCCTGCGCACCCATACCAGCCCGGGGCAGATCTACGCCATGCGCTCCCAGGCGCCGGGGCCGCTGCGGGTCATCCTGCCGGGCAAGACCTACCGCTACGAGCAGGTCACCGCCCGCTCGGAGTCGATGTTCCACCAGGTCGAGGGCATCGCGGTCGGCGAGCACGTCTCCTTCGGCGACCTCAAGGGCGTGGTGGTCGGCTTTGCCGAGCAGATGTTCGGCGCGGGCCGGCGGCTGCGCTTCCGCAAGAGCTACTTCCCGTTCACCGAGCCCAGCGTCGAGGTGGACGTCAGCTGCATCCTCTGCGGCGGCGGCGGCTGTTACCTGTGCAAGCAGACCGGCTGGTTGGAGATCATGGGCGCCGGAATGGTGCATCCGCGGGTGCTGCGCGCCGGCGGCTACGATCCCGGCGAGGTCAGCGGCTTCGCCTTCGGCATGGGCCCCGAGCGCATCGCCATGCTCAAGTACGGCATCGCGGACATCCGCTATTTCTTCAGCAACGACGTCCGGTTGCTGGAATCCATCCGGTACTGATCCACCGCACCGGTCCGAGGAGCCCCGCATGCGGATCCCGATCTCCTGGCTGAAGGACTACGTGGACGTCGTCGAGAGCGTCGACGCCCTCGCCGAGCGGCTCACCCTGGCCGGCCTCGAGGTGGAGGCCATCCACCGCGCCGCCAACGCCGGCGCCGGCGCCGCGGGCACCGCCGGCACCGCCGGAGCCACCGGCGGCGAGGTGCTGGAGATCGCGCTGACTCCCGACCTGGCGCGCTGTATGAGCGTCATCGGCGTGGCGCGCGAGGTGGCGGCGCTCACTGGCTCGCCGCTCCGCCTCCCGCCCGGCGTGACCGGCGTGACCGGCGCGGCCGGCGAGGCCGCCCCCGCGGCCGGCGCCGCGGCGCGGACGGCGGGCGCGGCGGAGCTGGAGGTGACGATCGACGATCCCGGCCGCTGCCGCCGCTATCTCGGGGCGCTGGTGCGCGGGGTCGCGATCGGCGAGTCGCCGGAGTGGCTGCGGGAGCGCCTCCTCGCCGCCGGCATGCAGTCGATCGACAACGTCGTCGACGTCACCAACTACGTGATGCTGGAGCTCGGCCAGCCCCTCCACGCCTTCGATTACGACCAGCTGGCGGCTCGCGCCGCCGCCTCCGGCATGCCCCGGCCGTCGATCCGCGTGCGGGCGGCGGCGCCGGGAGAGAAGGTCACCACCCTCGACGGGGTGGAGCGGGCGCTCGACGACGGCGAGCTGGTGATCGCCGATGCCGCGGGTCCGTTGGGGGTTGCCGGCGTCATGGGCAGCAGCGAGAGCGGCATCGCCGCGGGCACCCGCAACGTCCTGCTGGAAGCGGCCAGCTTCGAGGGCATCGCCGTCCGCCAGGCGGCGCGCCAGCTCAAGCTCCATACCGAGGCCAGCAGCCGCTTCACCCGCGGCGTGCCGGCCACTCTCAGCGCGGTCGCCCTGCGCCGCGCCGCCGAGCTGCTCGAAAGCCTCGCCGGCGGGCGCCTCGCCGCCGTCGTGGACTGCTATCCGGTGCCGCAGGCGCCCCGCCGCGCCTACCTGACGGCCAGCGAGGTGCGGCGCCAGCTGGGCGTCTTCCTGGAGCTCCCGGCGATTCGCGCCGCGCTCGAGCGGCTCGAGTTCCGGGTCGAGACCCTGCTGCCGCCGGTGCTGCCGACGCCCACCGGGGCCGGCGGCGCCGGCAGCCCCGAGGACGAGGCGATCGACGGCCTGCGCGTCGAGCCGGGCGAGGCCGTGCTGCGCTGCACCGCTCCCTGGTACCGGCTCGACGTGGAGGTTCCCGCGGACCTCACCGAGGAGGTGGCGCGGATCCTCGGCTATGCGGCGATCCCGGCGACGCGGCTCGCCGATCGGCTGCCGCCGGTCTTCCCCAGCCCGTTGCTCGAGACCGAGGAGCGCATCCGCGACGTCCTGGCGGGCTGCGGCCTGCAGGAGCACATCAACTACACGCTGACCACGCCGGAGAGCCACGAGCAGCTCGGCCTGCCGGCGCTGCCGGCGGCGAGCTACGTCACGCTCGGCAACCCGCTCTCGGCCAATCGCCGGGTGATGCGCCGCTCGATGCTGGTCTCGGCGGTCGAGGCCCTGCCCTACAACCTCCGCCATACCGGCCGCGTGCGCTGCTTCGAGGTCGGCCGCGTCTACCTGCCCGAGGGCGGCGACGGCCTGCGCCCGCGCGAGGAGCGGCGGTTCAGCGTGCTGCTCACCGGCCCGCGGCGGCGCCCGAGCGTCCATGCCGATCCCGCCGGCGCCGAAGCGCTGGATTTCTTCGATCTCAAGGGCATCCTGGAGGCGCTGCTGGCCAGCCTGGGCCGCCTGGAGCGGGTGGAGTTCGTGCCCAGGCCGGGCGAAGCGCCCTTCGGTCCGCGCTGCGCCGAGCTGGCGACTGCCGCCGGTCGGCTGGGCATCGCCGGCGAGCTCCACCCGGTCGTCGCGGAGCGCTGCGGCCTCGGAGGCCGGCGGGTCTGCGTCGCCGAGCTGGCGATCGAGCCGCTGGTCGAGACCTCCTGGCGGCGGGAGGCGATGGCGCCGATCAGCAACTACCCCCCGGTGGTGGAGGACCTGGCCTTCGTGGTGCGCGAAGCGGTGGCCGCGCATGACCTGGCGGCGGTGATCCGGCGCGCCGGCGGCCCGCTGCTCGCCGGCCTCGAGCTGTTCGACCTCTACCGCGGCGAGCCGCTGCCGCCGGGCGCGAAGTCGCTCGCCTTCCAGCTCACCTTCCAGAGTCAGGAGGCGACGTTGGGCAGCGCCGAGGTGGGGGCGGTGCGCCAGCGGATCGAGCAGGCGGTGGCCGAGAGCCTGGGCGGCAAGCTCCGCGCCTGAGCGCGCGGAGCGCCGCCGTGCGCTGCCTCAGGGACAGGTGGAAAAGGCTGCCGTGTCCTGGATGGGCAGGAAGGTCGTGTTCTGCGGGTTGGTGTAGGTCTGCACCGCGCCGGTCTGGGCATCCCTCACCGTCATCACCACGTTGACGTTGGTCAGGCCGCCGGCGAACACCCAGTAGTGGCCGCCCAGCGCGCAGCCGTCCAGCACCTTGACCACCACCTCGACGTTCGTTGCCGAGAAGAACCAGAGGAAGCCGGTGTCGTCGCTGACCCCGATCACCTGTGCCGTGCCGGAGCCGGCGCCGCTGGCATCGAAGGTGGCCTTCACCTCGAAGCGGTTGTTGCTCAGGCAGAGGGTGGAGGAGTCGGCGGCGCACGGCGTGGTGTTCGGGGGTGGCTGCGTGCCCCCCGGCCAGTGGGCGAGCATCATCCCGCCGTCCACCGAGCCCAACCCGGTCACCTGGTCGTAGCCCGTGCCGCAGGTGTAGCCGGTGACGCCGGGCACGCTGTTGTTGCCGGTCTTGACGTCGTGGAAGACCGCCGGCCCGCTGCCGCCGAACTGGCTGGCGGCCAGCTGGTAGAAGATGGGGTTGGCGTTGCCCTGCCGACTCCCGGTCTTCTGCACCACCAGCGCCATCAGGCCGGCGAGCGAAGGCGCCGAGGCGGAGGTGCCGCTGAAGCTGAACAGCTGGCCCTCCTGGTAGACGAGGTAGCCGTCGTGCGCGGCGGTGCTCACCGAGACGTCGGGGACGTCGCGGTGGCCGTCGGCGGGGACCCCGGGCGCCGACTGCCAGCTGGGCTTGACGAAGAAGTTGCTCTCCCCGCCACCGGTCGACCAGAGCTGGGAGCCGCCGGCGACGTTGGCGCTCTCGTTCCATCCCACCTCGGGGATATAGGACAGCGCCGAGGCCTGGGTGGTCGGGTCGTTGCTCGCCGCCCAGTAGGCGTTGGGGTTGGCGGTGTCGTTGAACTGCGTGCCGCCGGCGCAGGTGTTGTTGGGCGACGAGCAGGGGTTGTCGACCGCCCTGCCCGTGCCCTTCTTGCTGGAGGGGTCGTCACAGTCCGAGGCGCCGGAGTCGCCCGCGGCCGAAAACGAGGTGATCCCCTGCGCCGCGGCCTGCGCCAGCAGGTTGTCATAGAAGACCAGCCCGGCCGCCCCGGTCTCCGCCTCGCAGAGGCCGTAGCTGGTGGTCATGACCGGAGCCACGTTCTGGTTGACGATGTACTCTGCCGACAGCACCACGCCGTCGGAGGAGTTGGTCGATTCCGAGATCACCAGCTTGACGGTCGCTCCCGGAGCCACGGCGCCCGCCCATTGGGTGTCGAGGTCCGACTCGCCCTCGTCGTCGCTCGAAGTTCCCGGATCCGGGCCGTTGTGGACGAAGACCGGGTCGTTGGCGGGCAGTCCGAAGCTGCTGCGGAAGGTCTGGACGTCGGACAGCTGGATGTCGGTGCGCGCCACGACGGCGATGGACTGGCCGGAGCCGGTGTTGCCGGAGGCGTAGGCCGAGTTGAGATCGTAGATGGTGGCGAAGTCGGCGGGGGCCAGGAAATGGCTCCCTCCCTGGCTGAACAGCGGGCTCATCTTCAACGCCGGGTGGGTGCCGTTGTGATGCGCCGGCCGCGGGAAGCTGTGCAGGGAGACCACGCCGCCGACCAGGCCCGCCAGGCCGCGCGGGATCGACGGGTCGAGGGAGTTGGCATGACGGACCGTGCCGCCCACCTGGTAGTCGTGCATCTCGGTGCCGAACGCCCGCTCGACCTGGGATGCCGTGCCGCTGAAATTGATCCAGCCGCGGCCCTTGGCCACTTCCTCGACGGTGAAGCCGTGCGCCGCGAGCCAGCCGGTGACGAGCTCGAGATCGGCGTCCGCCAGGCCGAACCGAGCTCCGAACTCCTCGGGGGTGAGCCAGCGGTGGAAGCGGGGCGACGCCGGATCCTGCTGGTCCCGCAGCAGCTGCGCGATCTGCGCCTGGGCGCCCGGCCGCGGCTCGAGTTGCAGGATCATCCGCGCCATCGGCAGCTTGGGGTCGGCGCGGCCGATCTCGAGCTCCGGCCGCGCCAGCGGCGAGACGTTGCCGTGCAGGACCACCCGCTCGGCGTCGTTGACGCGGGCCGGCACGGGGCCGCCGGCGCCCGGTGCCGCCGCGCCCTGGCCGTAGGCGGCGGCGGCGAGGGTCGAAAGAAGGGCTGAGAACAGCGCACAATGGGACCTGAGCATCATCGTCGTCCTTTGGCTTGAAACCGTGGCACGAGCGCGGTGGGGACGGCAGGCCCCCGGAGCGGCGGTTGGTAGGTGAAGCAATCCAAGACGGAAAGTATACGCGCGCGCCGGCGCGAACGTTTGGTGCCGGCTTCAGGCGGCGGTCGGCCGTGCGGAGGGCGGCGGCGAGAGCGCCAAGTCCAGCACGCGAGAGCCCGAGCGCTGGTCGAGGTCGTGCAGCTCGACGAACTGCAGGCCCATGCCGCGCGGCGCCCGCCACTGCTGGCGCCAGCGGACGACGGCGCAGGCCGAGAATGGGGTGTGATCGCCGTCGCCGCCGGGGAAGACCTGGAGCGACACCACGGTGCCGACGGGGAACGGATGGCGGGTCGCGATGAACAGGCCGCCCAGCGAGAGGTTCTCGGCCACGCCCAGAAGGTAGCGCCGATCCTCGGGCCGCGCCGGCGCCACCCGATAGATCACCTCGGTGCCGGGAAGGATGGAGCGATAGTGGCGACGCAGGTCCTCATCCATGGGCTGATCTCCTTGGTGCACTGTGGTTTGCCGCTGCTGGCCGGTGCCACTTCGGTCTCCGCCCAGGCCGGAGAAGGGCCACATCAGTCGCTCGCACCGCCGGCCGCTCCGGCCGCCGAGAAGCCGTTCTCGCGGCCGGCGCAGCTGCCGCTGGCGGCGATCTGCGGCGTGTCGCCATGGCCATTGTCGCTTGGCCCGGCCCGCCGCAGGCTGGCGACCGCCGCCGCGAACGCCTCCTCGACCGAGACGAAGCCGTTGCCCTTGGCATCGGTCTCCGCCGTCACCGCCGCCAGCCACAGCGGCCTGACGAAGGGCTCGCAGCGCGCTTCGTGGCGATCGTCGGCGCTCGATACGGCGACGACGTTGCGGCCGAGAGCGACGGCGGCCTTGACGAAGCCCCCCGAGTAGCACTGGTCGGCGATCAGGATCAGCTTGCCGAAGGGCAGCTCGCCCAGACGGTGCATCAGCTCGTGGTCGGTGATCGCGCCGCCCCTCAGCTCCAGGCTGGTGCGGCCGAACATCCGGTAGCCGTGTCCGGTCAGGTAGACCAGCAGCAGGTCGCCCGGCCGCAGGCGCCCGCGCAGCTCGGCGAGCGCCTGACGCAGGCCGGCGTCGGTGGCCGGGCGGCGCCACGGAACGGGCGCGCCGGCAGCGGCAGCGGCGGGGGAGGCGGAGGCGGGGGGCGCACCTGCCGCCAGGACGAACGTGTTGCGGGGTGCATAGCCCAGTTGCGAGAGGCTCGCCAGCGCCAGCGTGACGTTGTAGTTGTGGGTGAACGAGTCGTCGGCGTTGAGGATCAGCGCGTATTGCGCGGCGGCGACCGGGGCGGCGGCGGCCGGAGCTGCGACGGCGACCGGAGCCGCGCCACCGACAGGAGCGGCGACCGGCGTGGCGGCCAGCGGCGTCGCGGCTGCCAGCGGCGTCGCGGCTGCCAGCAGCGTCGCGGCTGCCAGCAGCGCCAGCAGCGCCCATGCGGCCCGCGGTGCCAACCCGCGCCGTTGCTGCCCGGGTGTCGCGGCGTCGTGCAGCGGATGCATGGTCCGGTCGCTCATGGCTGGCTCCTCGATCGATGGTCCCAGCGTAGCGGCCGCACCACGGCGCCGCCATCGGACGGCCTGCCGAACCGGGATGAGCGATGGCGGACATGAGCTGTAGGACAAAAGGCGACAACCGGCACCGTCTCGAGCCCTCCGGCACGGCGGTGCGGCGGTGGCGAGCGCCGCCCACCGCGGCGGCCCAGCCCTGGCGCACGCCGGCCGGGGGCGCCCGAAACGGCCGATCGGGCTCCCGGGCCGCCCAGCGCGGCTGCGCGGCGGCGCGGGCGGCCGAGCGGGCGGCCGAGAAGGTCAGGGCGCGAACTCCTGCCCGAGCGCCGGCAGCGGCTGGCGGCCGGCGCTCGAACCGGTTTCGAGGCCGTAGATCCGCTCGAGCTCGGCGATGCGGCCCAGGGCCGCCGGCGAAAAGGGGATGCGGCCGGCAAAGGCGTGCAGCACGATGCCCTCCAGCAGGTCGCCCAGCGTCAGGTCATGCAGCTCGGCCAGCGCCTTGAGCACCTTGACCAGCCGCTTCTCCATGCGCACCCCGGTCTGCACGCGCTCGCGGCCGGGCCCGGGAGAGTGGGCGGCCTGCACCCGCTCGCGGCCGGACCCGGGAGGGTCGGCGCCCTGCACCCGCTCGCGGCCGGATTCGGGAGGGTCGGTGCCCTGCACCCGCTCGCGGCCGGACCCGGGAGGGTCGGTGCCCTGCACCCGCTCGCGGCCGGACCCGGGAGGGTGGGCGGCGAGCCGGCGGGGGTTCTCGGTATTTTCCGGGTTTCCCGGGTTTCCCGGGTTCTCCGGGTTCTTCGAGTTCTCCGGGTTCTTCGGGTTTTCCAGATTCTCCGGGTTCTCCGGGTTCTTGGACGTGTCCTGCCCTTGCAGAGGCTCCGGCATGGATCTCCTCTCCCGGCCCGCATCGCCGCGAACCGTGCATGGCCGCCAGCGCACCCGGCCCTATTCATCCAGACGGAAAATGGGGTGGATCCGAGGACAGCTGACTCTCGCCCGAGTGCGCGCGACCGCCGGCGCCTCCGGCATCGGCGGCACCGGTGACCGCGGTCCCACCGGCGCCACCCGGATCGGGGTCGCTGGGCGCGATGGCCGGCGCCGGTGCGGCGGCAAGCTCGCGGCGCAGCTCCAGGGCCTCGATGGCGAAGGCGGCAAACAGCAGCAGCAACGCGCTCACCGCGAGGCCGGCCAGGACGCCGCGCGGCAGGTCGCCGTCGCGGACGATGCGCGCCCAGCCGACCAGCAGGACGATCGCGGCGGCGAACAGGGCGGCGGGCCACCGCCAGTGGGGCCGATCGCGGGTGAGCACCAGGGTGGCGGCGCCGTAGGCGGTGGCGGCCACCAGAGCGTTGCCGCTGAGCAGGCCGGAGACGATGCGCAGCGCACCATCCGGGGAGAGGAGCGCGCGGCCAAGGTCGGCGGAAAGAGCCAGCGCCACCAGGTAGGCCGCCGTAACCACCAGGCCCTGTGCCCGGCGCCGCCGGGCGAAGCACCAGGCCGCCAGCAGCAGCACCGCGCCGAGCACCACCGGCGCCGAGCCGATGACCGCGAACACCGCCAGCAGGCCGTGGACCAGCGGCCCGCCCAGCGCCTCCAGCCGCTCGGCGAGGTGCGCGTCGAAGCGGTTGGCGCGGTGAGCGACCACTCTGCCGGCGACCCGCGTCAGGGTCCCGAGCACGATCAGCTCGATGACCAGCAACCCCAGCTGGCCGCGAGTGAAGCCGCCGCCGAGCGATTCGCGGACCCACAGCCGAACCCGGTCGCGGTGGCGCTCGGCGGCACGCAACAGCAGCAAGGCGGTCGCCAGCACCAGCACCGAGAGGCCGGCGCGGCCGATCCAGTGCTCGATCCGGCCCCAGCTCTCGCCGAAGGCGTAGCCGACCAGCCCGACGCCGGTCGCCCAGAGCAGGCAGGCCGCCGCGTCCACCGCCGCGAAGCGCCGCCAGGGGATGCGGCTGATGCCCGCGAACAGCGGCGCAAAGGCGCGCACGCCGGACAAGAAGCGGGCGATCAGCACCGTCTTGGTGCCATGGCGGGCAAAGAACCGGTCGATCGACTCGAGGCGTCCGGCGGTCAGGCCGACCCAGCGCCCATAGCGCTCCACCAGGTCGCGCCCGCCGCGGCGGCCGATCCAGTATCCGGTGTTGTCGCCGGCGACAGCGGCCAGAAAAGCGGCCGCCAGCACCCAGCCGAGAGGAAGCGATCCCTGGCGGGCGAAAAAACCGCCCGCCAGCAGCACCGTTTCGCCCGGCACTGGCACCCCGCAGCCTTCGAGGTAGATGCCGACGACGATCACGGCGAGGCCATAGCTCGCGAAAGCGGTGACCAGCCAATGGCTCATGAGGCGCGGGAGGAGTGCACGCGTCGTGCCGCGACGCGACACCCTACCGGGGTTCTCCTTGCAAGGATAGGGCGGAGGGGTTGCAAAATAGAGTTAGAAGGGATATTATATGTCCTGTGACCGCCCAAAACCTTCTCCCGATCGGCTGGAGAAGCCGCAATGGCAGGACTGCACGTCTGCGCGGGCCAATACCGGAGGGTGCTGTTTTCCCATGGAGACGACATGATCAAGAGCCTGATGCAATGTGAGTGCGGCAACAAGCCCACGGCCAGAAGTCTTTCCTACCTGAGAGGCCGCTGGTTCTGGGTGGTCTGCAATGCTTGCCAAGCCCGCTCTGCGGACCGTACCACTCTCGACGATGCGGTGGCGGATTGGAACCTGCGGGTCAAGCGGGGTCAAACCGAGGTCCGGCAGCCCCGCGTCAAGCTGCGGCGCCAGGCCTGACCCACCGGCGCCAGGCGCCGCCAGCCATAGGCCCATGCCCGCCAACGCCGGCGAGAGCCGGCGGGCGCGGTTGGTGGCCGTGGCGGGATCCCGGCTCGTCGGCCGGTGATGTGGCGGGATGGTCCTGGTAGAGATCCCAGGTCGCCATCTGCCGGCGCAGTAAGGGCGGCCATGGTGGCGATCCCGGCTCGCCACCTGCCGGCGCAGTGGGGCAGTCGCCGTCGGTTCCCTGGTCCATCGGCGGGGGACCGATCGCTTCAGGGCGCGGGCTGCGGATCACCGTGGTCTCATGGGGTAGGCCTCTGATGGCTGCGGGCACCACCTGCCGCAGCCGCCGATCCCCATTCCGGGGTGCCGTGAAGGTTCTGGCACTGCCTCCCACCTGTCTTTCTCCTTCCTACCTTTTGGCGTTCACCCCCACCCCCTCGGCGTAGCGAGTCCAGGGACCCCCCTGAGACGGACGCCGAACGCCGTTCCTCTCCGGGCTCGTCCCCCTTTCCTGACGGCGCGATTCCGTCCTGCAACGTCCGTCCGCCCGACGTGTGTCCACACGCCCACGCACCCGAAGTTCAAAGCCATCGATAGTCTTGACTAGTGTGTAGTTCACAGTATAGTCTACTCCATGGCGGTTGGCAGGTATGCCGAGGGAGGGTGGACGATGGACACCGAGAGTGCTGAGCTGCGCAAGTTCCGCAAGGAGCTGAACGCCGGGGCGGTATCCCTGGTGCTCCTGTCCCTGCTGGAGCGGGCCGCAGCGCCCATGTACGGCTACCAGATCGGGCGCTGCCTCGAAGAGCAGGCCGCAGGCGCGCCCCTGGTCAAGCAGGGGACTCTGTATCCGCTGCTGCGCGCGATGGAGGGGCACGGGCTGCTGAGCAGCGAGGTCGAGCCCTCGATCACCAGCCCGCCGCGGCGCTACTACACCATCACCGGGCAGGGCCGCCAGGTCCTCCCGCTCTGGCGCAACGCCTGGGAGCAGACACGAGATTTCGTGGACGCCATCCTGGGGAACCCGCAGCCGCACGAGACCGCCGCCACCGATCCGGCCGGCGAAGGGAGCGACCATGCCTGAGACGAGCGGAGAGGTTACGACCATCCAGGAATACCTGGAGCGGCTGCGCGACGAGCTGGCGGGAAGCGATCCGGCACTGATCCAGGACGCCCTCTACGATGCCGAGGACTACCTGCGCAACGCGACCACCGGCGCCGGCCCGGGCGACCCCGCCGCGGCAGAGGAGGCCGCCGGGCGGCAGGCGGCATTGCAGCGGGCCATCCAGCGCTTCGGCACGCCGCGCGAGGTGGCCGAGGCCTACAACGAGACCGAAGCGCGGGTGGCCGTCGCTCTCGCCCAGCCCGTCGCGACACCGGCGACGGATGCGGGCCGGCGCGTCCTGGGCATCTTCCTCGACCCGCGGGCCTACGGCTCGTTGCTCTACATGTTCCTGTCGCTGGCGACCGGCATCCTCTATTTCACCTGGGCGGTGACCGGGCTGTCGCTGTCGATCGGCTTCAGCATCCTGATCATCGGCCTGCCGTTCTTTCTCTTCTTCCTCGCCAGCGTGCGGGTCTTCTCGCTGATGGAGGGCAGGCTCGTCGAGTCCCTGCTCGGCGTGCGCATGCCGCGGCGGCCGCCGTTCGCGACCACCGAAGGGTCGGTGTGGGCGCGGCTGCGCTCGTGGCTGACCGACGGCAGGACCTGGACGACCCTGCTCTACATGGTGCTCAAGCTGCCACTGGGAGTCGCCTCGTTCGTCATCTTCACCGTCCTGCTGTCGATCGCGCTGACGCTGCTGGCGGCGCCGGTCGTGCAGGTCTTCTTCGACCAGCCGCTGATCACGCTCTACCGCGACCACTACCTCTACGTGCCGATCTGGGGCTTCCCGCTCTTCTGGCTGGCGGGTGCGCTCGACCTGCTGCTGATCATGCACCTCGCCCGCGCGCTCGGCCGGGCTCAGGGCGCGATCGCCAAGGCGATGCTGGTGGCCGCCTGAGGCGCGGCGGCCTGGGGAAAATCGGCGCCCGGCGTATGGCATGATGCGCCGATGCCCGAGCGCGCGGCCGAGGACCGGCGGCTGGTCCGCTTCACCGGCATCTGCCTGGCGCTGCCGGAGGCCGCCCGCCGCCTGCACGGCGATCACGCGGCCTTCCTGGTCCGTGACAAGACCTTTGCCTACTTCCTCGACAACCACCATGGCGACGGGATCGTCGGCGTCACCTGCAAGGTGGCCGCCGGCGAGAATGCGGACCTGGTGGCGCGTGCCCCCGGCAGGTTCTACCTGCCCGCCTACGTGGGATCGCGAGGTTGGGTAGGGCTGCGCCTCGACGCCGGCGAGATCGACTGGTACGAGGTGGCCGAACTGGCGGCCGACAGCTACCGGCTGGTCGCGCCCAAGCGCCTGGCTGCGCTGACCAGACCCATGCGCTCCTGAGCCATGGACGCGACGCGCGCACCGGTTGCCCGGCGGCACCCGCCGCTGCCCGCGGCCCTGGCGATCACCATCTCGCTGCTGGCGCTCGCCTGGGCAGCGCAATGGGTGCCGCTGCCGGGCGTCACCGGCGAGCCGATGTCGTTGCCGATGCTGCGGCACTTCCGGCTGAGCATCGCCGCCCTCGGCACCGTGCCGCTGGTCGCCGGTTTCCTGCTGATCGAGCTGCTGTCGTTCATCCCGCCCGGCCGCCGGCTCCGCGAGGCGGGCGCCAGCGGCAGGGCGCGGTTGAATCGGGCGGCCCTTGGCTTGAGCCTGGCCTTTGCTGCCTTCCAGGCGGCCGGGATCGCCCTGTCGCTCGAGAAGATGTCGAATCCTGCGGGCCTGCCCCTGGTCGACCATCCGGGAGCAGCCTTCAGGATCCTCATGGTCGCGACCCTCACCGCCGCGACCGCGGCGACCTTCGCCCTGGCGACGGCGATCGGCGATTGGGGGGTCGGCAACGGTTTCTGCTGGCTTGTCGCCGGCGGCATCCTGCAACCCGTGGTGCGCTCCTGGTGGTCCGGACCGGGCCACCAGGTCCGCGGCGAGCCGGCGGAGCTGCTGGTCGGGGCGCTGTGGATCCTGCCGCTGGTGGCGCTTGCGGCCTGGGTCGAGCTGCGGCGCGTCGAGGTCCCGGTCTCGACGCCGGCGGCGGAGACGTTGGCGCTGCGGCTGCCGACCTATCCGCAGGGCGTGGCGCCGGCCGCCTGGGCGCCGGCGGTCCTGGGCGCGGTGATCCCGCTCTGGTCGCTGCTTCCGAGTGGACCGTCGCCGCTGTCGACGCTCACGCCGTTCGAAGCGGTGGCGGGCAGGGTGCTGCTGGTACCCGCGCTGTCGTTGCTCTGCTTCGCCCTGTTCGGCGACCACCGCCGTCTGGCCTCCCATCTGCGGTCCGTCGCTGTCCCGGCGCCGGCTGCCGAGAAGATCCTCGATGGGCAGCTGGTTCGCCTCACCGGCTGGTTGACCCTGGGGTCGGTCGCGGTCTACCTGATCGAGCACTTCCTCCCCGCTGCTCCGGGCCTCGACCTGGTCTCGATCGTCATCCTCACGGCGATCGCGCTGGACCTGCGCGCCGAGCTCGAGTTCCGCCGCCGGGTCCTCGATGCCGTGCGCCTGGAGCAGCTCGACAACGTCCATCTCGCCTCGTGCCTGCAGGCGCTCTGCGGCGCGTACGGCATCCCCACGCTCGCCCGGGCGCAGCACTTCCGCGCGCTGTTCTACTTCTTCTGGCCGCTGGTCAAGATCGATCTCCTCGTACCCGCGGAGCGCTGGGAGGAGGCCGCGGCGCTGCTCGCGGCGCAGGAGATCCAGACGGTCTGAGCGCTGGCCGCTTGCGAAGCCTACCGTCCTGCTGTATCATGACTGTGGTACAGTTGCTTTCGGCGATCCCCGATGGCCGGGCATCGTCAGCGACCCGCGAGGCGCACGCACCGTCATGGACGCCGGCTTTCGCATCGACCCCTCGGATGCTCGCCCCATCTGGCGACAGATCGAGGAGAACGTGCGCCAGCTGGTTGCCAGCGGCATCCTGCCGCCGGCGACGGTCGTCCCCTCGGTGCGCGATCTCGCGCGCAGCCTGACGGTCAATCCCGCCACCGTCGCCAAAGCCTACCAGCGACTCACCGACGCCGGCGTGCTGGCGGTGCGCCGCGGCGACGGCACCTACGTTGCCGCCGCGCCGCCCGTCTTCAGCGCCGAGGAGCGCGTCCGGCGCCTCGACGTCGAGGCCCGCCGCTACGTCAACGCCGCGGTCACTCTCGGCGCCACGCCGCGAGAATCCGCGGCCGCCCTCGCCACGGCCTGGTCCGCGCTGGGCGCGGCACCCGCCGGCAGCGAGGCGGTGAATGCCACCGCTGCTCCGGATACTCCCCGCCCCCGAGATGGCGGCAACGAAGGAGAACCATGACGACAACGGGCGCCCTGGCCGCGGCGGCAGCACCGTCGCACCTGCTCTCTCCAACGGTCGGCGCGGCGGCAGCCGCGGCAGCGGCATCCGGCGCGGCGCCACCGCTCGCCGTCGAGGCGATGACCGTGCGCTACGGGCGCACCACCGCCGTCGACCGGGTGTCGCTGGCGCTTGCCGAGGGCGGCGTCTATGCGCTGCTCGGCCGCAACGGCGCCGGCAAGTCGTCGCTGGTGCGCTGCCTGCTCGGCCAGCAGCGAGCCACGGCCGGCTTCGCCCGGATCTTCGGCCGCGACGTCTGGCGCCATCGCGCGGCGCTGATGGCCGAGGTCGGCGTCGTGCCGGAGCAGCCCGACGCGCCGCCGGGTGCCTCGGCGCGCCGGCTCGCCCGCCTCTGCCGTCGCCTCTATCGCGGTTGGGACGACGACGGCTTCGAGCAGCGGCTGCGCCGCTTCGCCGTCCCGCCCGAGCTGCCCTTCGGGCGCCTGTCGAAGGGTCAGCAGCGGCATGTGACGCTGGCCCTCGCCCTGGCCGGCGGCCCGCGGCTGCTGATCCTGGACGACCCCACCCTCGGTCTCGACGCGGTGGCGCGCCGGGCCTTCTTCGAGGAGATCGTCGGCGAGCTCGCCGACCGCGGGATCTCCATCTTCCTCACCAGCCACGAGCTGCCCGCGGTCGAGCGTATCGCCGAGCGGGTCGGCATCCTCGACGGCGGGCGATTGCTGGTCGACGAAGACCTCGAACGGTTGAAGCATCGCCTGCGCCGCATCCGCCTGCCGCGCGCGGCGGCGGCCGGGTCGGCGACGGGGGAGGCCGCGGACGCCGCCCTCGAAGCGCTCGCGCCGCTGCGTCGCGAGACCCGCGATTGGGGTGTCGAGGTCGTGGTCGGCGCCTATGACGACCGCCGCTTCGAAAGGCTGCGGGCCGCGGTTGCGGGAGGCGCCGCGACCGTCAGCTCGCTGACGCTCGAGGAGATATTCACCGCGCTGGTGGGCCACGACCCGGCCGCCGCGGCGCCGGCCGATGCGCCGGCTGCCGCGCCAGCCGGGCGGGCCACGGGAGGATCGCCATGGCAGGTCTGATCGCCATCCTGCGTCACGAGATCGCCCAGCGCCGCCAGCTGCTGCTCGCCGGCGCCCTGGTCGGCCTGATGCCGTTCGCCGCCCCCCTCGTGTCCGGCACGGCGCCGGCCGCCGTCCCCGAGCTGCGAGACACGGTCGCCCTGTTCCTGGCGGCGGCATTCTCGGGCCTGGCGGCGATCGTCCTCGGCGCCACCGTCCTCGGCGCGGACCTCGCCGAGGGACGCCTCGGCTTCTTCTTCTCCCGCCCGCTGGCGGGATGGGCGATCTGGGGCGGCAAGCTCGGCGCCGCGATGGCCTGCGCCTGGGCGGCGGGAGGGCTCGCGCTGCTCCCCGCGCTGCTCGCCGCCGGCGGCGGCAGGCTGCTGCACAACCCGATGGTGCCGGCCGTCTGGCTCGGCGCCTGGGCGCTGGCCCTGCCGGTCGTGGTCCTGGCAGGTCATGCGGGCGGCATCATGCTGCGCACGCGGTCGGGTTGGCTGATCTTCGATCTGGTCGCCGCCGCCACCGTGGCCGGCCTGGTCTGGACCACCCTTCGGCGTCTGCTCTACTGGCAGGTGCGCCTGGTGCCGGCGGCGCCGCTCGCGCTGGGCGTCGGGGCGGCTGCCGGCATGGCGCTGCTGGCGGCCAGCGCCGCCCAGGTGCTCGGTGGCCGCACCGACTCGGCCCGCGGCCACCGGCTTTTGTCCCTGACCCTCGCGGGCGCCGGTCTCGCCCTCGCGCTGGCACTCGCCGGAGCGGCGCAGCGGCAGATCGCCATTTCGCCGCAGGACCTCGTGGCATGGACCTGGTTGCAGGCCGCGCCGGGCGAGGGCTGGGTGATGACGGGAGGCCGGGTGCGAGGGCCGCTCCTGTACAGCGCTTGGTTCTTCGTGCAGCCGGCTTCGGGACGCTGGCTGCGCGTGCGCCGCGCCGCGGTCGGCTATCCGCAGGTGGCGTTCTCGGCCGACGGCAGGACCGCGGTCTGGCCGGAGCAGGAAGCGCCGCAATCCTCACGCGACGAGCTGCTGCGCCTGGACCTCGACCGCGCCGGCGCCGCGCCGGTGCGCACCGCCATCCAATCCGCCACGCCCAACTCCGGTATCGCGGTGTCGCCGCACGGCACGCGAGTGGCGGTGGTCGAGAAGCAGCGCGTGTCCATCTTCGACCTCGCCGGCGGCCGTCTGCTGGCGGCGCACTCCTTCGACGGAGCGGTCGAGGTGACGGCGGAGTTCACCGGCGAGGACAGCGTGCGGCTGCTGGTGAACCGCTTCGAGGCCGCGAGCGGCGGCGCGATCGACGTCTACGACTTCGACGCCGGCGCACGCCAGCCGGTGAAGCGGAGCAGCATTCCGGCGATCTATTACCAGCCGAGCCTCAGCCCGCGAACGGACCGGCTGGTCGTGAACCGCCCCGCGATCGGCGCGTCGGTGGCCGTGGCCAAGGTCTTCGACCTGACGACCGGCCGCCGTCTCGCCGAGCTGGGGGAGCCCGGCGCCGAGGTGGAGGCCCGCTACCTCCCCGACGGCCGGCTGGCGGAGACGGTGCGGGCCAAGACCGGCACCCAGCTGATGCTCCTCGACGGCGACGGCCGCCCGCAGGCCGGGTCGCCGCGCTACCGATTCCCTGCCGGCACTAGGGTCTTGCCGTTGCAGGCAAGCCCGGATCATCTCTTGGTGCGCGAGGTCCTGCCGGCGGCGAGCCGGGACCGCGAGCGGCGCAGCTATCTTGGGTAATAACAGACTTGGCTCACCTGGACCCCGGCCGCAGCCCGCTTTATGCCACCTCGCCATGGGAAAGTAATCTAGGCACTTGACGCACCTCGGAGAAGAAGCGATGATCGCCCACGACACCGCCGCGCTGGTCCTGTCCAACCGCGGCCCACTGATGAGCCTCCGGGACATGCTCGGACTCTACGCCTCGAACTTCAGCAAGCTCCAGTACGTGCTGGCGACCTTCGCCCGCCAGTTCCCACCCTCCCGCGCCCCGCAGGGCGGCTCGTCGATCCACAACCCCGACAGGCAATACGTCATCAGGATGCTCCGCGAGATCATCCCCGTCGTCGAGTCCCTGGGGATCGATCCGAACCTGATCCTGATCTCCAAGATTGGGAGACTGGTAGGACTCTTGGAGCAGAGCCAGGAGGACGCAGCGGCCGACGCAGAGATCGCGTTTCAGGTCCGTGACCTCTGCACCATGGTCCAGGACGCACTGATGTTCTGCGTCCTCTTCTTCGTCCCGTTCGACAAGTCACAGCTCTACGAGCAAGACGAGCTGTTCGGCCCAAGAGTGAGAGAAAGGTTTGATAGGGCAGCGCAGCATATCCAGGAGGCCGGGAACTGCTTCGCCTTGGAAAGGTACACCGGCGCCGTCTTTCACCTGATGTGCGTCCTGGAGGTTGCCCTGGACAGCGTGGCCCACAGGTTCAGTCTCCCCTACTCGGAAAAGAACTGGAACGAGATCCTGAGAAGCATCGAGGTCGCCGTGGGCGCCATCGAGCCAAGCTCCGGGCCGAACTGGAAGGACGACAAGGAGTTCTACGGCCGGGCGGTGCTGCACTTCCGGTTCTTCGCGCTCGCCTGGCGCAATCACACCGCGCACGGCAGAGTGATCTATTCCGAGGGCGAGGCCAGGAAGGTCTACGACCACGTCAAAGCTTTCATGGAGCACATCTCCCAGCGGCTTGAGCAGAGGCCCTGACAGATTACTTCCGGCGCAACTGGCGCAACCCGATCCCGTACGAGCCGCCGCCGGTCAACTGAGGCTCAGGTCTTCTTCGGGGGGCGCCGCCGCCGCTTCTTCGTCGCCTGGTAGATCCGCTCCTGCTCCTCGATCTCGGCACGCGGGACCGCGATCACCTTCCGGGCGAAGTCCACGAAGCGCTCGAACGGCGTCATCCCGTCGGACGGGGGCGAGTCAGGCTCCAGGCTTGCCGCCTCTCCGCCGTCCGCGTCCTTGGCGTGCCTCACGTCGCAGACACCTCGGCGCCGGTCAGCTCGGAGTAGGTCAGGCGCTTGCCGATGATGCCCCTGGCGGCCTTCAAGAACCGCAGCCCGTCGGAGAGTTGCCGCGAGTTGAACCGGAAGCTCTGCTCGTCAAGATACCGGAACAGGTGGAACGGCTCGACGCTGACGTAGGTGCCCTTGATCGCCCGCTTGAGCAGCGACCAGAAGTTCTCCATGCCGTTGGTGTGGATCTTTCCCTCGACGTACTTCTCGGCGTGGTCGATGACGCCATGGACGTACTCGGCGCCGAGGTCGCTGTAGGACTTGAGGGAGTCAGTGAACACCTCCGAACCTTCCTCGACGTGCTCCCGCACCTCGGGGGCCAGGGTCTTGCGCCTGACGTTGGGGACCACCTTCGCCACCTTGATGGTCGAGTGCCCGTCCTCGCCGTGGCGCTCTAGCAGCCCCATGACGGCGACCTTGCCCATGCCGCCGGTGCCGGTGATCTTGAGTGCGCGCTTGCCCTTGTGCATGAAGCGGGCCTTGCCGCCGATGTAGGTCTCGTCCACCTCGACCTCGCCCGAAATCTTGCCGAAGCTCCCGCTCTGCACGGCCAGGCGGATGCGGTGGGTCATGAACCAGGCGGTCTTCTGCGACACCCCGAGGGCGCGGGCGACCTCATAGGAGCTGATGCCGTTCTTGCAGTTGATGACCAGCCACAGGGCCGGCAGCCACTTCTCCAAGGGGATCGGGGAGTCCTCGAAGATGGTCCCCACCTTGGCCGAGAACTGCTTCTTGCAGGCGCGGCACTTCCAGATGCGCCGAGTCTTCAAGAACGACGGCTCGGGCGCCTGGCACTTGGGGCAGCGGATCGCGCCGTCCGGCCAGTGGAGCTTGACTACGAAGTCCAGGGCGACATCGGGGTCGCTGAAGAACTGGATGGCTTCCAGGAGGGTGTCGGGCAGGCCGTTCTCGGCGTCCATGATGGATGGAGCCTACCAGGCAGGAGCGGGTGTGTCAAGTAGTAAGCTCGGCTAGTCGTCCAGGAAGAAGGAAACCGGCTTCCCGTAGAGCTTGGCGAATTCTCGCAACTCCTCTACATCGACCCGGCGCCCGCCCGTCTCGCAGTAGGAGACGTAGGACTGCGGCTTGCCCAGGGCTGCCGCCGCCTCCACCTGGCTCATGCCGGCGTCCCGGCGAGCCTGCCTAAGTCTCTCTAGGAACTGGCGATAGGTGTCCGAGTAGATGGACCGCACGAGGCATCGTCTATCCCCTTTTCCGATATACAAAAATCCGATAGCCTGATGGGCGAAGCCCCTGCGGGAATGGCCCTCATGTCATCAACAGCCAAAGGCTGCCTCCTCGGCGTCGCGCTCGTGGTCGTGGTCGTGGCCTTGGTGGTGCTCTTCGTGCCGCCCAGCCACCCGCCAGACTCTCCGAGCACGCCGGACCACCCTCCGGTGGCGGGGGGAACCGAGCCACTGCCCCGGTTCAAGGAGGCGAGGTTCGGTTGCGCTCACCGGGAGTACTTTGAGAAGGTCCTGGACATCTTTGCGCAAGGCGACAACGAAGCGGCCCAGGCGAAGATCCACGAGGGCGTCCTGACCGGAGAGTGCACCATCTTTGAGAAGGGCGAGCAGGTCTACATGACCATCCCCGGCCTATCACTCTTCGCTCCCGTCCAGGTACGACGCCAAGGCGAGACCGCGGAATACTGGACCGACTACTCTTGGCTCGACGTACACCCGCAGGGTTGAGGCTGGGAGGTCGTCCTCGCACCACCAATGGATTCTTAGGACATCCCAGCGTAGCTTCCATCCGGGGCCGGATGCTGTTAGGCTTTTTGTCTATGAGAGTTTACTGGTGGCAGTGCGGCCTACACCTTCATCCTGAATCGAAAGACGAGCGCACCGCGCTCAAACACCTGGGTGACTTTTTCTCTGGCCTCGGGTACCCGAAGACGATGGAGGGTTTAACCGCCCCTCTTCATCGAGTTGAATCCGGCCGACTGGTCGAAACGGACGATCTTGATTCTGTCGCCGTCGGCGCGGCTCAGGCAGTTCCTTGAGGCGGTCAAGTAAATCCTTGCAAGTGTAGTCGCCGCTGAGGCGCCATACCGACTTTTGGATCGGGTACGCTTTCAGCAGCTGGAGTGCGTTCCAAAGGTCCGGATACTCGTCCTCGTCGCCGGCAACGAGATCGTAGGCAATCAGAAAATCGGACATTGGCAACCCCTCTCCCTTTTAGTTGCAAGCCTACTACAGCGCAACCGGCGGGGGCCGGCCTATGCCGCCGGGGCATAACCAGGAGTCGGGTGAGCCAAGTCTGTTATTACCCTTCTCAAGCATCAATACGGCGTTATGGGATGTGACGACCTTCCAGGAGCATAGAGCCGTGCCGGCGGGAGGTCAAATACTCGGATCGCTATCTGTCGATATTCCCGCGGTTGCCGCAGCTTCCCGTCGTGGCGGTGCCGCCGGCGGCCGGCGGGCACCCGATCGGGTCTCGTCCGTTGTCAGGCAGGAGCACTCTCGGGTATATTTCAACGACCGGCCCCCCATCCGGCCGGCTCACCCGCCGCTCGTTGGTGAGCGCCCCGCCAACTTCCTCCGCGGCCTGCTTGAGGATCTGGATCGCGAGCGGATGGTTCTTCTTGCTCTCGGCATGGCGCAGGTAGGCGTCAAGCCGCCGCAGCCGGAAGTTGCGATGGGCGATACCCACTGCGGCCGTGTCGGCGAGGAACTTCTCGCGGGTGGCCGCGAAGAGAACCCGCCAGCGGTCGGGCAGCCGCGGGTTGTTGTCTGGATGGTACTTCCAGCACTGCATCCGATCGGGTGTCGTCCCGAAAGTCTCCGCTACGGTCGCCGCAGCTTCCGAGGGGGTCGCAAAGCAGGCAAGCTCCTGCACCACGAGGGTCTTTTCTTCGTCGGTCAGCTGCGCCACTTCGTAGCCCTCCGGTCGCCCTAGACTCCGACCCGCTATCTACCCTCCGCCGACACCATGATAGCTCGCCGGCCTGGCGCCTGCGCGCGATCCGCCAGGCCGCCGCGGTGGTCCGGGAGCCGCGCGCGATGCTCGCGGGCGCGGGCGGCGCCGCGGTCATCCACACAACCCTCCGAGGTCGCGCCAGTGCTCACGACGGCTGCTACGCCTTGGTGCGGCCTTGCCGACGATTCCGCCGGCCAGAGGAGCCACCGCTGGTACCCGGCCCTTTCATCCAGGGCGGGATTGGATGGCGGCGCCGGATCTCGGCTACCACGGCGGCGGCGTCGGGCGCCTTACCCTCCACGCGCGCCAGATCTCGAGCCACCTTGCGCCATTCTTTCGCGCCCTCCGGGTCAAGGTACTCCTCGGGGAATTCGCCAGCCGGTCCCAGGTCGATCTCTTCCCCGTCCGGGTACCGCGTCGCGCGCCTCGATTCCAGATCCCGGAAGCGCTTCTCCCGCTTCGAGGGAGTAAGAGCGCGCAGGGTGGTCAGTTCAAGGCCGCGCTCCTGCTCGAATACTTTGCCATCTTGGATGAGCGCGTCGAGCCGGGTCCCGATCGCATCCACCTCGGCCGGTCTGCTCCTCCGGCGCGCGGCCTTGGGGGTTGATCCCGCTGGCCGCTTGCCTTGCCCAGAGCCGATCTCATCGTCCGTCACCTTGCCCCCCTTTTTCCCATTCTCTCTCACATCGTTCAGTAGGGGGCGGGGTAGCTCTTGAACGTCGTCCGGGTCGAAGAAGTGCCAGGCGTCAGCATCGGGGTGCCTGCGTTTCTTGCGGTTTCTGCGTTCCAGGTTGAGTAGGCGCCCCCCGACCGTCGGGAACCGCAGAAACCGCAGGAACCGCAGCGGCAGGCGGACTCGGATAGACGGGCGCGAGGGGGACATCTCGTGGCTCGGTCCCCCGACCGGCGGCGGCCATCAGCTCCTCAAGGGCTGGCGCCGTCAGCTTGTAGGCGTGGCGCCGTGGCTTGCCATCGACAGTGACGCCTTCCGGCAGCGCTTCAAGCCATCCGGCCTCCATCAGGAGCGCAACGGCGGGCTTGGCCTCAGCAGCGGTACGTAGGGCATTAGGTCCATCGTGATACACGAGTGACAGCGCGAACGGGTCCCCCCGCTTCGCCTCGAAGATCCACGCCCGCAGCGCTTCGGCGCGCAGGATGGCGGGGTCAACGCCTGCGTGCATCAAGCGCCGGGCCTCGTCGGCGTAGTAGGTGGCGAGAGCAACGCCGTCGTGCAGCGCCGGCAGCTCGATGTGGATCGCGCCAAGGTCGTTAAACAGGGTCAGGACGGAAGCGATCCGCAGCGCATGCTCCCCCAGCTTGTTTCCCAGGCCCCGGATTGATTCAAGGTGTCCCCCGGGCGCCAGCATCGCCTCGACGCGGTTGTAGAAGTTCTCCCATGGCTGCCGGGCATCGCCGGAAAGAATTAGTGCCGGGCGCTCCTCGGGGAGTCTCGCCCGCAGAAGTCGTTTGATCTGCGCGGCGAAGTCCCCGACTGTCTCCCGGCTGGCGGGGCTGGGCTCCCGAAACGGGCGCCTCCCCATGTTCGAGTCGGGGAAGGCCGGCAGGATTCGAGAGGTAATACCTTGATCCTGACAGTCTTTCGCGCCCAGAAATTGAGAAGCGACCAGGGGCTGCATCATCAGGTGTACGGAGAGCCGCTTGTTATGCAGCGTGTAGGTGCCAGCGCCCTGCCGTGTCACCCTAACCGGGATTCCGTCCCACAAGTTAGACAGGCGGGAAATGGTGTTGAGCCTAGTATCCGCGCGCATCGCAAACCCGCCGATGAATGAGCCCCCCTCATCGGAAAAGAGCCCCTGTGAAGACTGCCCCTCCCGCAGGGAGCGCAACAGCCCCTCGATGGTTGGGTCGGACGAAAGGAACACCGGCAGAGGCGGTAGCTTTGGCGGGTCCCCGAGGGAATTCAACAACTCCCGCCTTCGCTCGGGCGTCTGCTGGTTGCCGGGCTTGAGGATCTCTCCCTTCTGCGCCGTCCACAGCTCCATTTCCCGCGTGTACCGCTCAGCCTCCGCGGTGTAGTTCACCTCAAGCTTTGCTTCTTCGTCTCGAATTCCCATGGTCGCCCATCTGTCAGCACTGCTCTTGCGCGATCCGCTCTCGGCGACCGTCACCAGGAAGAGCGAGACGGGGTTGACGTGGCCCCCTGGGAGCTTGATATCCGCGTGCCCTTGGACGGCAAGCGCAACAGCGGCGAGGACGCTGTTGCCGCAGATCGCGCGCGGTGCCTGCGTCAGATCCTTGATGGCCGCTATCGTCCTGCCGACCAGGCCCGGCAGCTCGGGAAACGGGGTTGCTGGCGTCGGCGCCAGGCGCAGGGGTGAGAGGTCTGGTATCGTGGCCGGCGCCCGGGTGCGCGGCGGAGCCTGTGCCACTGCCGGCGGGGTGGCCGCGGTCTGCTGCTTCTGGCTGGCTTGGTCCGCGGTCGGCGGATTCGTGCCAAAGGTTCGCAGCGGTTTTCCGGCCAAGTCAGCGAGCTCTAGAATCCCCTCGATGTCAATAGCCGAGGAGGGGCCTTGCCGATTCACTCGGCGGCTCCTCCCGCGGCGGCGGAACCGTAGTCACTGGTCGAGCGGCGACGGCTCGCCGCGAGCCATGCTTCCAGATCTTCGACCGAGTAGCGGACACTGCGGCCGAGCTTGAGGAAGCGGGGGCCACGGCCGGTCAATCTGAAGGCTTCGAGCGTGCGCGGTGACTGGCCGCAATATGCGGCTGCCTGATGCGTGGTGAGGATTCGTTGCGGCAGTGTGCTGTCGTGCATGTTCGCCTCCGTGGGGGCGATTCCGGCTCGAAGAAGGTAGCCGGGCGCCGTCCAGAGGCGATTGTCGAACAGGAGAAGAGCCGATAGTGGTAATAAGAGGCGCGACCCGTTGTTACGGTCGCTTACGGGGGACAACGCCGATCAAGGCAGCCGCCGCCTTGACCCTGTGGCGAGCCGTCGCCTCAGTTATCTCCTCGGCAGACCAGTCGATGCCCACGGTGCGCTCGCGAAACCTCCGGGCTCCCTCCGCGAGATCGCGATACGTCAGACCATGCGCCTGCCGCAGCGCCAAGAGTCTCAACCCCTCCCTCTCGGTATCGGTAAGAGCCTCGTCCAGGGCCTTCTCCTGGCGCTCGCGCTGCCATGCGTCGATGGAGAGCCGTAGCTGATCCTGGAAACCTCGGTTGATGCGGCTCTCGGCCTGCTCGATGGTTTCCATCCGTGGCCGCCAGCCCTCCATCTCAAACAGAAAGGGGTACGCGAAGTCGTGCTCAAAAATCGCTTCCTGTCGGAAGCTCAGCTCGCAGCGCCATCGTGGCTCTACTAGGCTGGCGAGCCGCTCCGTCGTGTGGAACGTCTCGATCGCCATATCCGATGTGGTAGGCAGATTGAACTTTGTCACCCAGGCGTCATACGCCGGGCCATAGCCCGGCGCCGGACCTTTGGTCAGCGGCAGGAGATCTCGGAGCCGTTCGAGCACCTCTGGCCGCACCTCTCGGTAGTACTTTAGGAAATGGAATAGAGCGGCCCGACGTTTGCCGGCAGTCCCTGCCTGAGTGAGATTCTTTACGGCGCGCTTCGAGAACCTAGTCCTCGCCGGCTGGTGACGGGGAGTCGGAACAGAGGCACCCATGAAATCGCTCCCGGCGCTTACCCCCTGCTTACCAAGTGGCGGCTGGCGATGAAGGTCAGCGAGCTAAGTTATTGATTCGATTGGAGCGGGAGACGGGATTCGAACCCGCGACCAACAGCTTGGAAGGCTGTGACTCTACCCCTGAGTTACTCCCGCTCGAGGTAGGTAAAACCGAGCGTAGCTTACCGCATCTTGGAGCTGCCGCCCGCGAATAGCGCCGCCCCCCGCGCGACCCATCGGCCGCGGCAGCGGCAACCCTCACTCACGCCACAGCGGCCGGGTGAGACAGGTCGGACCGCCTTCGGCCTTGAGCGAGATCTCCTGACCCTGGTAGGTGAGCACCTCACAGCCAGCCGCCTCCAGCCGGGCGCGGGTGATGGGGTTGCCCTCGAGCATCAGGCAACGGCGCGGCGCAAGCGCCAGGACGTTGGAGGCCTGGCTGGGCAGTTCCTCCGCCGGAACCTCGACAAGGCGAATGCCGCGGTCGCGCAACAGCCGCCAGAACGAAACCGGCAGCAATGCCGGGTAGACGACGGCAAGGTCTTCGTCCACCAGGCTGATCAGCGACAGCAGGTGCAGGCAGGCCTCGGGACCAGTCCAGAACGGCAGATCCACCGCCACCACCTCGACTCCGGCCGGAGCCAGGACGTCGCGGAGCTGCCGCAGACCCTCCGCATTGCTGCGAAATCCCTGGCCGACCGCGAGGGTCCGGCGGTCGAGCCACAACAGGTCGCCGCCCTCGGCACGGGCCTCGCCGTCGAGCCTTGCCAGGATGGGGATGCCGAGCTCGGCGAGCCGCCGCGCCATGGCCTCCTCCTCGCCGTGGCGCAACGCCTTGGCCAGACGCAGGATCACCGCCCCACTGTCGGTGACCAGCGCCGGATCGAAGACGAAGATCGCGTCGGCCCGCCCCGGCTGGGGCTCGGGATGATCGAGGACCTCGGCACCGCAAGCGCTCAGGATGCCGGTCAGCGCGTCATGCTCTCGCCGCGCGGCGTCGAGGTCCGGCCGGCCGGTGTAGTGCCAAGCCGCCGGGTCGGCGACGGCAAAAGCCTCTTCCGGGCGCTTGACCAGCACGCGGCGCAGCGGGCCGACCATGCTCTGGGCACCATAGGTCGGATCGGTCATAAGAGTGAATAAAGGTTCCTCCGCCCCGCCATCCGGGCACGCCCAGGCCGGACACGCCCAGACCGACGGGTAGAAAATCCTGACGGGCCGCCCACCTCCTCATGGCCCCGATCACACTTCGTCCCACGCCGGCAGCAACCGCCGCGACGCCGCCATCAGAGCCAGCACCGGCACCAGCGCCGGCGGCGGCAGTGTATATTCTAACCGCCGCCTGCTTCCGGTCGCTCGTGCGTGCCTTCAATCCGGCAACCCGCCATGTCCGCCCGCACCCGGGAGATCAGGCCACGGTCATCTACCGCTACCGCCGGGCCACGGCATCAAGCAGGAGCCATGCAGGAGATGCCACGGAAGGCCTTCACGCCGACAACTCTGCCGCCCGCAGCGCTGCTCGTCCTCGGGTGCCTCGTCGCATGGCTACCGGCCCCGGCCCCGGCAGCGGCGCGCGCGGCAACCGTGACGACGGATACCTCTGGAATTCCCGCCGCACCCGCAGCGTCGGGCGTGCCCGCCACCGCGGCACCACCTGACCAAGCACCCGTGCCGGGTAGCGCGCTCGGCCCAGGCACCGCATTCAGCCCAAGCACCCCAAATAGCCCGCGCACCCCGGCCGGCGAACCCGTCCAGGGCTCCGGCCTGGTGCCCGACGGCAAGGGCCACGGCATACGCCGCCCGAACGTGCCGGGGATCAGGATCCCCAACCCGACCATCTCGAGCAACGGAATTTTCTACCACGGCGGTCCGGTGCTGCTGGGCACCACACACGTCTATTTCATCTGGTACGGCAGCTGGGGCTCGGACACCGCCACGACGATCCTGCCGGATTGGGCCAAGAACCTCGGCGGCAGTCCCCTGTACGCCATCAACACCACCTACTTCGATGGCTCCAACCGGAGTATCAGCAACTCGGTGACCTTCGGCGGCGCGGCCTTCGACGCCTATTCGCTCGGCACCTCGCTGGGCGACGGCGACATCTACACCATCGTCGCGGCGGCGATCGCCGGCGGCTCCCTGCCGCTCGACGGCAACGGCGTCTACTTCGTCCTCACCTCGCCCGACGTCGCCGAGACCTCCGGCTTCTGCACGGTCTATTGCGGCTGGCACGCTTCGGCACCCTTCGGCGCCGTCGTCAGCCAGTACGCCTTCGTCGGCAACCCCACGGCCTGCCCGGACGCCTGCATCGGCTCACCCGGCAACGATCCCAACGGCAACGAGGGCGCCGACGGCATGGCGTCGATCATGACCCACGAGCTGGACGAAGCGGTCACCGACCCCCACGGCGACGCCTGGTACGACAACGCCGGCAACGAGGTCGCCGACCTGTGCAACTTCACGTTCGGCAGCGTCTACAGCACCGCCAACGGCTCCATCGCCAACGTTCGCCTCGGCGCGCGCGACTTCCTCCTGCAAGAAGAATGGGTCAACGCGTCGGGCGGCTTCTGCGCCATCGGCCTGCCCCAGAACACCCGCTACTACACCGTGACTCCCTGCCGCGCGGTCGACACCCGCGGACCCGCCGGACCCACCGGCGGCCCCGCCCTGCAGTCGAACCAGACCCGCAGCTTTCCCCTGGCCGGCCTCTGCGGCATCCCAAGCACGGCCAAGGCGCTGGCGGCCAATATCACCGTCACCGGACCGGCAACCGCCGGCTACCTGACCCTGTACGCCGCCGACCAGCAGCCGGGCGGGACCAGCACCATCAACTTCCCCGCCGGCACGACCCGCGCCAACAACGCCATCCTGCGGCTGAGCGGCGAGGGCTCGGGCAGCATCGACGTGCTGGCAGCCCTGTCCGGCACCGCCCACGTCATCGTCGACGTCACCGGCTATTTCCAGTAGCCAGCGGCGCCGCCCTGCTGCCCTCGCCACGGGCCGGCGCAGGGCGCGGTCCGCCGCCGCTCCGGACCGCCCCACCGCCTCAGCCTCCTCTGTCCCCCTTCCCGGCCCGCCTCAAGCGGCTTCGCGGATGCCACTGGCCCGCAATTGGCCTATCGCCTATCATTGACAGTGCAGGAGGATGTGGAAGTCATGCGCACCGCTCGCCGCCTCGCTTTGACAATCGTGCTCTTCGTCGGGCTGCGCGGGGCGGCGCGCGCCGTCGCGATCGGCGAATACGTCCTGCCGTCGGCCAACGGCGGCCCCACCGGGATCGTCGCCGGCGCCGACGGCGCGGTCTGGTTCACCGAGGAGGGCGCCAACCAGATCGGGCGCATCACCATCGGCGGGACCATCACCGAGTTCCCCGTCCCGACTCCCCACAGCGCACCCGTCGGCATCGCCGCGGGTCCCGACGGCGCCCTCTGGTTCACCGAGCTCACGACCAGCCAGATCGGCAGGATCACCACCGCCGGCGCGCTCTCGGAGTACTCCATCCCCACCCCGAGCGCCAGGCCGCAGGGCATCGCCGCGGGTCCCGACGGGGCGCTCTGGTTCACCGAATTCGCCACCAGCAAGATCGGCCGCATCTCGACCGGCGGAGTGTTCACGGAATACGCGCTGCCGGCGGGGACCGAGCCGGCGTTCATCGCCGCCGGGCCGGACGGCGCGCTCTGGTTCACCGAATCCGCGGCCGCCGCCAACCAGATCGGACGCATCACCACCAAGGGCGTGATCACCGAGTATCCGGTGCCGACGGCGAGCAGCCAGCCGTTCGCCATCACCGTCGGCCCCGACGGCGCGCTCTGGTTCACCGAGCGCCTGGCAAAGCGGATCGGCAGGATCTCGACCAGCGGCACGGTGACCGAGCTCCCCAGCATCGGTCCGGGCTACGGCATCGCCGCCGGCCCCGACGGCAAGCTCTGGTTCACCGAACCCGAGGCCGACAAGATCAGCAGCATCTCCACCGCCGGCGTCGTCGCCGAGGTGGCGGTGCCCACCGCCAACGCCGGGCCGCAAGGGATCGCCGCCGGACCCGACGGCAACCTCTGGTTCGCCGAAACCGCCGTCGCGCGGATCGGCCGCGTCACCTTCCAGTGCACGCCTGCCGGCCCGACCCTCTGCCTGGACGACCAGCCGGGCGACCGGCGCTGGCAGATCACCGCGGCGTTCGCCACCGCCCAGGGCGGCGGCAAGTCGGGCAACGGCCAGGCGATCCCGCTGGCCAGCCTGGGGGTCGCCCGCGGCGGTCTGTTCTGGTTCTTCACCGCCGACAACCCCGAGCTGCTCGTCAAGGTGCTCGACGGCTGTGCCCTCAACCAGGAGTTCTGGGTCTTTGCCTCCGCCGCCACCAACGTCGGCTTCACGGTGACGGTGCTCGACACCCGCACCGGCCGCGCCAAGGCCTACACCAACCGCGACGGCGTCGCCGCCCCGCCGGTCGAGGACACCTCCGCCTTCGCCTGCATCGACGGCGATGCTTCCCCCAGGAGCGAGCCGCCAAGCCCGGTCGAGCCGGCACCCGGCGGCGGCCCCGCGCTCACCGCTCCGGAGCCCACCTGGACCGCAAGCTGGCCCGCCGATCCGCCACCGACGCCGGACAGCGCCGTGGGCGCCACCGGCGCCGGCAGCGCCGGCGAGCCGTTCTGGACCGCGAGCTGGCCTGCCGAACCCTCGCCGATGCTGGCGGCGGGCGCTCCCGGCACCGCCGAGGTTGCCGCCGGCGCGGCGCCCGAGAGCACCTGCGCGTCCACCGGCACCGCGGTGTGCATCGACGGCCGCTTCCAGGTCGCGGTGCGCTTCCACCTCGGCGGCGGCGACTCAGGGGACGCCCAGGCGATTTCCCTGCAGAGCCTTGGTGTCGCCCAGGGCGGGCTCTTCTGGTTCTTCGCCGCCGACAACCCGGAGATGCTGATCAAGGTCCTGGACGGCTGCGGGGTCAATCACAACTTCTGGATCTTCTATGCCGCGGCCACCAACGTGGGCTTCACGGTGACGGTCACCGACACCCAGACCAGCCGCCAGCGGACCTACACCAACCCGATCGGCACCGCCGCGCCGCCGCTGCAAGACACCTCGGCACTGCCCTGCGGGTAGCCCGGCGGGCAGCCGGCGATTTGCTAGGCTGTGCGCATGTCGGACCTGCTGGCGGCACGCAGCCAGATGGCGGTGTCGCTGATGTTCCACATCCTCTTCGCCATCGCCGGCATGGCGATGCCGGTCCTGATGGTGGCGTCCGAGGCATGGTGGCGCCGGACCGGCGACCCCGTTTACCTGGACCTCACCCGCCGCTGGGCGCGCGGCACGGCCATACTGTTCGCGGTCGGCGCGGTGTCCGGCACCGTGCTCTCCTTCGAGCTCGGGCTGCTCTGGCCGCGCTTCATGCAGGTCGCCGGGGCGGTCATCGGCATGCCCTTCTCGCTCGAGGGTTTTGCCTTCTTCGCCGAAGCCATCTTCCTCGGCATCTATCTCTATGGCTGGAACCGGGTGTCGCCGCGCGTCCATCTCGCGGCGGGCGTCGTGGTGGCCGTTGCCGGCACCCTCTCCGCGGTGTTCGTGGTCAGCGCCAACGCCTGGATGAACACCCCGGCGGGGTTCGAGCTCGCCGGCGGCCAGCTGACTCATCTCCACCCGCTGGCGGCGATGCTCAATCCGGCGGCCGGTCCGCAGACTCTGCACATGGTGCTCGCGGCCTACGCGGCGGTGGGCTTCGCGGTGGCGGGCATCCATGCCGCCGCGCTGCTGCGCCGCCCCGGCGACCGCTTCCATCGCGCCGCCCTCGGCATCGCCCTGATGGTGGGCGGTCCGGCGGCGGTGCTCGAGCCGCTCTCGGGCGACCTGCTGGGTCAGATGCTGGGGGTCTACCAGCCGATGAAGCTCGCCGCCATGGAGGGACAGTGGCGAACCGAGGCCGGCGCGCCGCTGCGCATCGGCGGGATGCCGGACCCCGCGGCCGGCACCACCCGCGGCGCCATCGAGATACCCGCCGGGTTGTCGCTGCTCGCCTACCACGACCGGCATGCGGTCGTCGCCGGCCTCGCTTCGGTGCCGCCGGCCGATCGGCCCAACGTCGTCCTGGTCCACGCTGCCTTCCAGATCATGATCGCCTGCGGCACCCTGCTGGCCGCGGCGGCGGCGTTGGCGGGCGTGGCGGCATGGCGAAGGCGCGGCGTGCCCGAAGGCCGCTGGCTGCTGCGCTGCCTGGTGGGCGCCGCGCCCCTCGGCGTCATCGCCGTCGAGAGCGGCTGGTCGGTCACCGAGCTGGGCCGGCAGCCCTGGATCATCCAGGGCGTGATGCGCACCGCCGACGCGGTGACGCCGATGCCGGGACTGACGCTGCCTTTCGCCGTCATCACCGTCGTCTACGTGGTGCTCGGCGGCATCGTCGTCCAGCTGCTGCGCCGCCACGTGCTGTCGACGATGAGCGCCGCCAGCGGCAGCGGCCTCGGCTTGCCCGGGAGCGGCGCCAACCGTCGCGAGGCCGGCGATGTCGGCGCTTGAGGACCTCGCCGGGCTGGCGATCGCCGTCTCCCTGATCGCCTATGCCCTGAGCGGCGGCGCCGATTTCGGCGGCGGCGTCTGGGACCTGCTGGCGCGCGGGCCGCGGGCGGCGCGCCAGCGCCGGCAGATCGCCCACTCCATCGGCCCGATCTGGGAGGCCAACCACATCTGGTTGATCCTCGCCATCGTCGTCCTCTTCACCGCCTTCCCGCCGGCGTTCGCGCGCATCGCCACCGTCCTGCACGTGCCGCTGCTGCTGATGCTGCTCGGCATCGTCGCCCGCGGCGCCGCTTTCAGCTTCCGCGCCTACGGCGATCCCGCGGGCGAGGCCGCCGCCGGATCGTGGGGACGGCTCTTCGCGGCCGCGAGCCTGGCGACGCCGCTGCTCCTCGGCACCGTCGTCGGCGCCATCGCCACCGGCAGGCTCCGCCCACCCGCCTCGGCCGCCGATTACCTGACCGCCTGGATCGGCCCCTTTCCTTTCGCCGTCGGCGCCTTCACCCTGGTGCTGTTCGCCTTTCTCGCCGCCGTCTACCTGGCGCACGACGCTCGCCACGCTGCGGACGGCGCGGACGGCAGCGACGATCCGGGCGACGCGGCCGAGCTGAGCGACGATTTCCGCTGGCGCGCCCTGGCCGCCGGCGTGCTGCTCGCGCCGCTCGGCGCCGGCGTGCTGGCCGCTGCCCGCTGGCAGGCCCCCGGCCTGTTGCACGAGCTGATCCGCACGCCCTGGTCCTGGGCTCTGCACGCGGCAACCGGCGCCTGTGCGGTCAGCGCCCTGGCGGCCCTGGCACGCCGGCGCTACCGCCTCGCCCGTGCCGCCGCCGCCGCACAGGCCAGCCTCATCATCGCCGGTTGGGCCGTCGCGCAGTACCCGTTCCTGGTCCCTCCCGACCTCACGCTCGCCGGCGCCGCCGCGCCCACCGCGACCCTGCGCTTCCTGCTCGGCGCGCTGGCCGCCGGCGCCATGCTGCTGCTGCCGGCGTTCTTCTACCTCTACCGCATCTTCGGTCGCCTGCCGGCGCGGCTCCCTGGCGTGGGCGACTGAGCGCTGCCGCCAGCGCGTGGAGGAGCCTTGAGCGATGAGCTGGCCAACCTGGCAACGCTTCGTCTGCACCATCCCGCTGCCGGGCCAGCGTCGCGGACCGGCGCCCGGAGCCGCGCGCTACTGGGTGCTCGGCGCGGCGATGCTGACCGCCGTGGCCGGCTGGAAGCTATTCTGGTTCCAGACCGACGACGCCTACATCACGTTCCGCTATGTCTCCAACCTGCTGGCGGGATACGGCCTGGTCTGGAACCCGCCGCCGTTTCTGCCGGTCGAGGGGTATACCAGCCTCCTGTGGGCGCTGCTGCTCGGCGCCACGTGGCGGCTGACGGGACTCGACCCGCCGCGCACCTCCTGCTGGTTGAGCCTGCTCTGCGGGCTCGCGACGCTGGCGCTCGTCTGGCGCGCCGGCGGACGCCTGCGGCTCTCGCCCCGGCTGGACCGGCGGCGGACCCTGCTGGCGGCCCTCGCCCTGCTGGGCATCTGCACCAACAGCACCTTCCTGACCTGGTTGAGCTCGGGGCTCGAGACTCAGCTCTGGAACCTCTGCTTCACCTGGTGGCTGCTCGAAGCCCTCGGGCTGCTGGGCGGCGGCGAGGCTGGTCCGGCCTGGGGCCTGCGGCTGTCGACCGCCGCCGCGCTCTCCTGCCTGGCGCGGCCGGATGGGCTGTTGACGGTGCCGGCCACGGCGCTGCTCCTGCTCGCCGCCGCCCCGTCGCACGCCAGGCCGGTGCGCGCGACGGTCCTCGCGGCGAGCCCGCTGCTGGCCATCGCCGCCCACCTGCTGTGGCGCCGCTGGACCTACGGCGACTGGCTGCCCAACACCTATTACGCCAAGGTGCCGGCGCCGTGGCCCGAGATGGGCTGGCGCTACCTCGCCTGCTTCGTGGTCGAGAACGGCATCTGGGTCTGGCTGGCGCTGGCCGTGGCGGCGGCTTGCCGCGGCCTGCTCTCGCCGCGGGGCGTTCCCGGCACCCGGCCCGTGGCGGCGCGGCTGGCGAGGGTGCTCGCGCCGGCGGTGGCCGTGGCCCACGTCCTCTATTACACGCTCATCGTCGGCGGCGATCACTTCGAGTACCGCGTCTTCAGCTATCTGATCCCGTTGCTCTTCCTCTCGGCGCTGGCGTTGATCGACGCCGCCGGTCTCGGCGGCGCCGCCGCCGTCGCGGCGCTGAGCGTTTTCCTGCTCGCCTCCTGGCCGCTACCGTGGCTGTACTGGTGGCGCACCAAGGATCTCCTGAGCCGCGAGCAGACCTCCTTCCTGCGCTGGCCGCTGGCCGGGGACTTCCCGGCGCCGGTGCGGCCCATCGTCGCGGCCTGGGATGGCTGGCAGGCGACGTTGATCGGCCACGCCATCGGCCTGCGCCGGCAGGAGCACGCGGTCTGCCTGATCTGGCTGAGCGAGCGGTTTCCGTCGCGGCAGGACGGCGCCCGGATCTCTTGGAGTGGCCGGCCGGTGATGGCGACGAGCGGCGTCGGCCTTGCCGGCTGGGTCCTGCCGCACGTGGCGATCGTGGACACCCTGGGCCTCAACGATCGGGTGATCGCGCGCGCGCCGCTGCCGGCTGCCGGGCGCGTCCTGATGGCGCACGAGCGGCAGCCGCCGCCGGGCTACGTGGAATGCTTCCTGCCCAACGTCCACCTGCGCGACGGCAAGCAGGTGCGGGTGAGGGAGCGCCCGGTGCCGCTCACCGACGACCGGATCCGCGCCTGCGAGAGCCGTGACTGGCTGCGGCCTGCCGGTTCCACGGTCCGCGACCGCTGAGGGCGCGCGGCCGCAGGTGGGTCAGCGCGGTGCGGTCACCGCGTTCCGTTGCTGCCGCTGCCGCCGCCGTCGTCCGTATCGCCGGCAAGTGACGGTGCCCGCGGCAGGCCGACGTCGACGCGGCGCTCATACAGGACCAGCTTGCCCTGCTCGCCGAAGGCGGCCACGGGCTGATAGGCGCGTTTGAACCAGGGCCTATCGACCGGCATGAATGGACCCTGGTCCCGGTCCACGAGAGCGAAGGCGCCGGGGCGGGCCAGGAAGGCGCCGGTGAAGTCGCGACGCCGCACGTAGGGCAAGAGCTCGGGCGTCACGATGCCGACCAGGTCGATCACCGTCCGATCGCTGAAATAGCCGAGCGCTCCGACCTCGAAATACGACACCGCCGCGGCCGGCGCCGAGTTGGCGTTGAGCCATTCCGCCGCCTGCTGGTAGGCCCGCATGTAGGGCGGCCAGGTGAAGCGGCGCAGCCGCCGGGCCTCGGCCGGCGCCAGCGAGATCACCACCGCCGCGAGGGCCAGCGCGGCGGCGGCCGTGGCGAGCGCCCGGCCGGCAAGCGGGGTGGCCGCGGCCTTCAGCCGCGCCGGGAGTCCGATCAGGAAACCGAGGCCATACAGCATGGCCACGGCCATCGGCAGCACGTACCACGGCGCATAGGGCACGCCGAGCAGGGGATAGATCACCGTAAGGCTCAGCGCCAGCAGCGAGAGCAGCCGCAGGCAGCGGCCGCCGGAGCGCAGCAATGGCCACTGCCCCAGCAGTCCGAGCCCGACGACCGCCGGCCATAGCTGGCCGGTATGACGCCGTGCCAGCTCCGCCGACTGCGGCCAGAAACCCAGCCCCGAGCTGCCCGCCGCCAGGGCCCGCTTCGCGGCCAGGGAGTTCGGGATCGCGGTGCCGAAGTAGAGCCAGGCGAGCAGCACGCCGAGCAGGACGGCGGCCGCCGCCGTGGCAGCCAGGCGCCACGGCAACCGCTTGCGCTCGCGCCACAGCAGGATCGTCAGCAATCCGACCCCGATCGCGGCCTCCGGGCGGCACCAGACGGCAAAACCCGCCAGCAGGCCGGCGAGGACCGGCCGGTCGGCGCCCCACCGCGCGGCCAGCAGCAGCAGGGCGAGCATCACCATCCCCTCGCCGCCCTGCAGCACCCAGAGGAAAGAGGAGGTCACCAGCAGCGTACCGCCGAGCAGCGCTTCGGGCGCCCGTCCCAGCCCCCGTGCCTCGAACAGCAAGAGGACCGCCACCGTCAGCAGCGCCAGGCCCGAGAGGGCCGAAGCCAGCATCGGCGCTTCCAGACCGGTCAGCATCCGGCCCAGGGCCAGCACCAGCGCCAGCCCCGGGTTGGTGAGCGCGAAGACCCGCTCACCGGCGTTGAACACGAAGCCCCGTCCCTCGGCAAGGTTCAGGCTGTAGCGATAGGTGATGAAGAAGTCGTCGAGCGCCAGACCCCGAAAGCGCCAGCCGAGGAAGCCGATCGCCGCGGCCCAGCAGGCAATGGCCCCCCAGCACCACTGCCGTGCCGCGGACCTCGGCCAGGGCCCACCGGCCTCCGTCGTTGGCTCGGTCACGACCGCGTAGCCTACCGTGAACGACGCGGAGCCGGTAACGCCGGTGCCTTGGAGGGTGACGCGGATCGTCCCCAGGCCTGGAGTAGGGACCTCCGGGCGGCACCGCCGAAGACACCTGCAGCGTCAGTCCAGCGGCCTGGCAGAGGTGCTCGAGTCCACGGGCTCGATATCCACCTGGACCGTGTAGGCGCCCTCCGTTCTCGCTTGCTTCAGCCGAACGTGATCATTCGCCTCCCGGCGGTGCAGGGGGCGAGCCCGGCGGTCCGGCCAGCCCCGGCACACCCGGGCCGGGCGCCGCCGTCCCGCCGCGGCCAGCCCCGAGACCTCCGGGTGCGCCGCCGCCCGCCGTGGCATCTTGCGACAGGAAGATATCGAGCTTGGGCGCGGCGCCAGGGGCAAGCACGACGATCCGCGCCCGCGGCAGCACCTTGCGCACCGTGTCGAGGTAGAAGTCGGTCCGGGTCTGCTCGGGCGTCAGGCGAGCCTGGGCGAGCACCTGCTCGAAGCGGCTGGCGGCGCCGCGCGCCTTCTGCAGGCGAGCGTCGGCCCAGCTCCTGGCTTCGTCCTGCTCGCGCTCGGCGCGGCCGCGGGCCAGATTGAAGGAGGTCTCGCGCCGGCTCTCCGCATCGTTGACCGCGCGCGCCGCCTGCGCCCGGGCGTCGTTGACCTCGAGGAAGGCGGCTGCCGCCTCGGCTGGCGGCGTCACCGCCTGCAGGCTGACCGCGACCAGGCTCAGGCCGGCGCCGTAACGCTGCAACGTCGCCTGCGCCTTGCGCCTCACCTCGGATTGGATGGCGGCCTTGCCCGAGGTCAGCACCTCGTCGACCGGACGGCGCGCGATCTCGTCCACCAGCGCCGCGCGCACCGCCCGGGTGAGCAGGGCGCCCGGGTCCTCGGACCGGAACAGGTAGGAACCGGGAGAGGTGACCCGGTACTGGACGACCAGCATGCTCTCGATCAGGTTCTCATCGCCGGTCACCAGTTGCAGCGGCGCGCCGTCGTCGCCGCCGACCTGTTGCCGCAGCACCTCCCCGGTCTTGACCGCGGCGACGCTGTCGATACCCGGCGGCAGGGCCAGATGCAGGCCGGGTCCGACCCGCGGCTCGGCGAGACGCCCGAAGCGGCGGACCACCGCCGACGAACCGTTGGCGACGGCGTAGATGCCGTCCGCGATCCAGCTGGCGACCGCCGCCGCCAGCAGCAAGCCGCCAAGCAGGCGCCGCCGGCGCCGGCACCAGGCGGCGGCCGCACGCACGATCCGCACGCTGGGCGGCAGCGCCGGCGTTGCTGGCGGCGGGGGCGGCGCCGGCGGCGGGAGCGAGGCGCCGTCACTTGCCATCGAGGACTCGCAGCAGCTTGGAATCGGATTGCAGGAAGATGGTCGTCTTGTCGTCGATCACCGTCTCGTAGCTCTCCAGGGTGCGCAGGAAGCGATAGAGCTCGGGGTCCTTGGCGTAGGCCGCCGAGAAGATGTGCAGCGCCTCGGCCTCGCCGCGGCCGCGGATCGATTCGGCCTGCGCCTTGGCCGCGGAGAGGATCGCCTCGCGCTCGGTCGCCGCCTGCGCCTGGATCTTGAGCGCCTGCTCGTCCCCTTCGCTGCGATAGCGGGCGGCGATGCGGCCGCGCTCGGCGCGCATGCGCTCGATGACGCTCTCGCGGTTCTGCGCCGGCAGGTTGAAGTTGTCGATCTCGAGGTCGACCACCTGGATGCCGAAGCTGGCCGCCGCCATCCGGCCGATCGTCTCGCCGGCCCGCCGCGCGACGTCGGGCAGGCGCACCCCGCCGCCGGCATGGATGAAGCTCTCCATGGGCTCGCGCCCGACCGCCGCGCCCATCTCCGAGGCAATGAAGTCGAGCAGCCGCGCCTCGGCTTCGTCGCGCGTGCGGACGGTCTGCGCGAACAGCAGGGGATCGGCGATCCGCCAGCAGACGAAGCTGTCGACCACCACGTTCTTCTTGTCCGCCGTCAGCATCTCGGTCGGGCCGCTGGCGAAAACCAGCAGGCGCGAGTCGAAGCGCAGCGCGGAGTCGATCGGCCAGGGCGCTTTCAGGTGCAGGCCGGGGCCGGCCACCCCCGGCAGCGGCCGCCCGAACCTGGTGACGATCGCGACCTGCGTCTCGTCGACGGTATAGAGGGAGGTCAGCAGCAGGACCAGGACGATCCCTGCCGCGGTGGCATACAGGACCTTGGCTCGCGTGCTCATGGCTGGCATCTCACGGTTCTCCATCTGCGGCAGGGAGGGTGGGGGGAGGCGACGGCTTGTCGGGCCAGAGCACCACGCGGCGGCCGGCGGCTCCGGGCGGCACGATGAACTTCTGGCGCCCGGCCAGCACTTTCTCCTGCGTCTCGAGCCACAGCAGATCGCGGAGCACGGCGCGGCCGCCCGCGAAGGCCGCCGCACGGGCGGCGAAACCCACCGCCCTGCCGCCCGCGACGACGCGCGCGGCATCGGCCGCCGCCTGCGCTTCGGCGACTCCCAGGGCGGCGTTGCCGCGCGCCCGCGGCACCTCCTTCTCGCCTGCTGCCAGCGCGGCCTGGATGCGCCGGTCGCGGTCCTCGCGCGCGCTCGACACGTCGCGGAAGGCGAAGACCGCGTCCTGGGGAGGATGGAGATCGACGACGTGCGCCGACGCCACCCGCACTCCGGCGCCGAGGCGGTCGAGCCGCCGCTGCAACTCGCCGGCGATGCGGGTCTCCAGGTCGCGGCGGCCGGCGGTCAACAGCTCGTCGAGCGTCCTCGAGGCGACCAGCTCGCGCGCCACCGCCTGGGCGCAGAGGGCCACCAGATTGCGTTCCCGGTCCATCCGGTAGAAGAAGGCATAGGGATCCGCCAGGCCGTAGCGCACCGTGAAGCTCATCTCGAGCAGGTTCTCGTCGCCGGCCAGGTAGGAGGCCTCGCGGCTGTCCGTGTTCATCGCCGCCACCGGGCTGTGCCACTGCGCCGGGTCGGCGGTGCGCAGCAGCTCCTGCCGTCTCGCCAGCAGTCCGAGATCGGTGCGGAAGCCGACGTCGGCCCGTCGCGGATAGTTCGGGCGCCAGAGGTCGAGGCGTGCGAACGGGCGCGGCGGCAGCCAGTGCAGACCGGGACCGAGCGGGTGGCGGCGGAGGCGCCCGCAGAGCAGCTCGTAGCCGACGCCACCGGCCGGCACGATGGCGAACCCGGAGAGCAGGTAGGCGATACCGGCAGCGGCGAGCGCGGCGCGAGGCATCCAGGACGCGCTCGCCGCCGGTCCCCGCGCGCGCTCCACGGCCGGACCGACTCCGGGCGTTCGCGCCAGCCAGCGCCCGACCCCGCGCAGGTTGGCGGTCAGCTCTCGGACGCCCTGGCGGGCCGCTCCCGCCCAGAGCCGCCAGACGATCAGGGCCAGCAGCGCCATGGCGCAGAGCAGCTGGAAAAAGGCCGACACCCCTTCGGACTCGGCGGCGAGCTGGCCGGTGATGTGCCAGCCCGCGGCGGCGGCCAACCAGTCGAGCGCCAACCCGCAGAGGATCACGGTGCCGAGCACGCTGCCGAGGTAGATGCGCAGGAACCGGCGGCCGAAGTGGCGGGCGACCAGGGTGACGGTGGCGGTGTTGGTGGCGGGGCCGGCCAGCAAGAAGACCAGGGCGGCCCCTGGGCTCACGCCCTTGGCGATCAGCGCGGCGGCGATCGGCGTGCTGGCCGAGGCGCAGACGTAGATCGGGACCGCCAGCAGCAGCATGAGCAGCATCGCCCCCAGCCCACCACCAGCCGCTGCCCCGACCAGATTGGCCGGCACCAGGGCCGCGATGATCCCTGCCACCAGCACACCCACCACCAGCCAGAAGACGATGTCGTCGACCAACTCGACGAAGGCGCGCCGCCCCACGGTGCGGAGAATCCTCGAGAGCGGCACGACGCCGGCGCCGGCCGGCGGCGGTGGCGGTGGCGGCGCACCCGTCGCCGCCGCCGCCTCGGGCGCCGGTGGCGGGGCAGGCGGCGACGACCAGAAGCGGCGCCAGGCGGCGAGCATCGAGGCCCCGACGCCGCGAAACCCGATGAAGGCGTCGTCTTCGGCCCCCGGCCCGGCCGCGCCGCCTTCGCCGTGACCACCGCCCGTCGCGTCGTCCGGCTCGCCGGCGGCGATGGCCAGCACGGCGGCGACGAGCGCGGTGACCATGGCGGCGACCAGCCGCGCCAGCGCCATCAGCGGACCCATCAGCCCCCAGGTCAGCACCACCGCATCGGAGCTCGATTCGGGAGTGGTGATGAGGAACGACATGATCGCCGGGAGGCTGGCCCCCTTGCGCCGCAGCGAGATGGCGACCGGCACGACGCCGCAGCTGCAGATCGGCAGCGGCACTCCGAGCAGTGCCGCCCGCCCGGCCGCGGCCAGACCGCCGCCACCCATCCAGCGGGCGAGCCGGCGCTGGGAGACCAGGACCTGCAACAGCCCGGCGATCAGCAGGCCGAAGAGGACGTAGGGCGCCGCCAGGAAGAACGTGTTCCAAGCCGCGGCGAGCACGGCTCCGAGCAGCTCTAGGACGATCATCGGCGAGGTCTCCAGGCGCCGTCGCGGCGCCAAGCGCCGCGGCACAAGGTCTTGCCGAGGTAGGCGGCTGCCAGCACCGCCGCCCCCAGCAGGATGATCGCCGGACCCGACGGCAGGTCCCAGCGGTAGGACAGCGCCAGCCCGCCGGCGGTGGCGGCCAGACCGACGCCGATCGAGATGGCGATCACCCATCCGAGGTCGCGGGCGAAGACGCGCGCGGTGAGCGGCGGAATGGTCAGCAAGGCGAGAACCAGGATGACGCCGACCACCTGGATCAGCAGCACGACGGTCACCGAGACGAGCACCAGCAGCACGGTGATGAAGGTTCGCACCGGCACTCCCTGGACGGCGGCGAACTCCTCGTCGAAGGCGACGGCGACCAGCGGCTTGCGCAGCACCAGCAGCGCCCCGAGCACCAGGGCGGTGAGCCAAAAGGTCAGGCGCACGTCGCCGGCAGAGGCCAGCAGCAGGTTGCCGAAGAGGTAGGTCATAAGGTTCGGGACATAGCCGGGAGCGCGATGGATGAACACGATGCCCAGCGCCATGCCCACGGCGTACAGCACCCCGATCAGAGCGTCGTGCTGCCGCGCCGCGGCGGTGCCCAGGAGCCCCAGGGCGAGCGCGAAGACGACGGCGGCGGCGAGGGCGCCCAACCGCGGGTCGGCGCCCAGCAGGAAGCACAGGCCGAGGCCGGCAAAGGCGGCGTGGCTGATACCGTCACTGACGAAAGTGAGGCGCTTGACGACGACGAAAACGCCGATCGCGCCGCAGAGCACGCTGGCGAGCAACCCCGCGGCCAGGGCGTGGCGCACCAGGTCGAGCTCGAGTGCCCCGGTCCAACTCACTCGCCGGTCTCCCGCGGCGGCCGGCAGGTGTGCATCGCGGCCGTGCCGGCGGGCGGCGGGGAGATCTCCCGCAGCCGGCGGTTGACGAAAGCGACGCGGGTGACCTGGTGTGAGAGGGCGCCTACGTCGTGGGTCACGATCACCACCGGGATGTGCGCGTTGAGCTCGGACAGCACCGCGCCGAGCAGCTCCCGCGATTCGGGATCGACCGACGCGGTCGGCTCGTCGAGCAGCAGGATCTCGGGATCGCCGACCAGAGCGCGAGCGATCAGCACCCGCTGCAGCTGCCCGCCCGAGAGCTCGCCGATCGGCAGGCGGGCGAGGGCCGAGAGGCGCAGGCGGTCCAGCACCTCGGCGACCCGCAGCCGGTCGGCGCGCCGGTAGGGGCGCAGCAGGCCGGAGATCCCCAGCCGCCCCATCAGCACCAGGCTCTCGACGCGCAGCGGGAAGTCGCGCTCGAAGTTGGTGAATTGTGGCACGTACCCCATGGCGCCGTGGCGCCCGGACAGCCGGCGCTCGACTTCGCCGCGCCACGGCCGCAGCAGACCAAGGACCAGCTTGAGCAGGGTGGTCTTGCCGCCGCCGTTCGGCCCCAGCAGGGCCAGGAAATCACGCCCGCCGATGGTCAGGTCCACGTCCTCGAGCACCGGCTGGCTACCGTAGCCGAAGCTGAGGTCCCGCACCTCGACGAGCGGCAGCGCTCCGGTCATCGCGGGGGCCCCTTGGCCAACCCGGCGACCTCGGCCAGCGCGCCTTCGAGGCGCCACATCCCCGCCAGCCAGTCATGTGCCAGATGATCGAGGGGGAGCAGCTTGCCATCGATCGCGCCGGCCAGCGCCGCCGCCGTGCTGGGCGGGAACCCGGGCGGGATCAGCACCAGGCGGACGCCGTCGCGGCGCGCCGCGGCGATCAGCGCCACCAGCCCGGCGGCGCCGGGTTCCTTGCCGCCTGCTTCCACGGCTCGCTGCTCGAAGCCGTACTCGCGGGCCAGATAGCCCCAGGCCGGATGGTAGGCGAGGAAGCGGACTTTCCGCGGCGCTCTGGCGATGCGGCGGAAGGCGGCGTCGAGCGCCCGGAGGTCGTGCTGGAAGGCATCCAGACCGCGTTCGTAGGCCTCGCGGCGGCTCGGATCGACGGCCGCCAGCCCGTCCGTGATATTGCGGGCGACGATCGCGACGGTGTCTGGCGCCAACCAGATGTGCGGATCGGTGGCGCCGGCCCCAGGTGCGCCCGACTCGCCGGCGGCGCCGCCGCCCATCGGGATCGGGCGCACCCCGCGCGACATCAGCGCCAGGTGCACCTCGGGATGTGAGCGCAGCAGTGGCAGGAGATAACGGGTTTCGAGCGGAAACGCCGGATGGCCGACGGCGACATAGAGCCGTGCGCGGAGGAAGTCGCCGACCTGCCGAGGCGTGGGGGTGTAGGTCTCCTCCTCGCTGCCGGCGGGCACCATCGTCGTCACCCGCACCGCCGGTCCGCCGATCCGCTCCACGAAGTAGGCGGCCGGCGGGATGCTCACCGCCACCCGTACCGGAGATGCCGGCGGCGGGCCCGGGCTGGCGTCAGCGCGCCGCGACGTCGTCGGCAGGCCAGGCAGGATGGCCAGCAGCAGCGCCAGCGCCGCCGGCGCCGCCGGCGCCGCCAACACCGGCCGGCCTCGCGGCGGGCGACCCGCGGAGCGGCGGGCCGCCGGATGAGCACGTTCTGGAGCCACCTCGCCCATTCTTCGACCTCTGAATCTCGGTATCCCGGCGTACCGGAAGGGTCCGAGACTGCCTGGCGCCTGCCGCGCGACGCGGGACACGGCCAGTCTGGCGACCGCCCGCCGCGGTGCCGGTGCGAGAGCGCCGGACCGCGCGGGCGGTGGGTCAACAATCGAAGAGAGTCAGGCGAGAGGCGGTGCGCGCGTACCGTCGGCGCTCGCAGAACGGTGCAGGGCCGGCCATGCCGGGAGCTGCGGCAAGCGGCGGCCGTCACGCCAGAGCCATAGCCGGTTGCCGGCGCCGAAGCGGGCGCCCACGCTCTGCATGCGGTTCAGGCAGACCGCGCAGAGCGGCCGCCACGCCGCTTTCGCCGTCTCGGCATGCGGCGGCAGGAGGGGATGGCAGGCGCCAAGGAAGTAGCGCTCGGAATGGCGGGCCAGCGCCGCGCCGGGGTCGTGCGTCTCCGCCGCGGGGCGAACCTCGATCCCGCTCAGCAGCACGACCGCGGCCAGCGCCGCCGCCCAGACCGCCGCTGCGGGCCGCGCGCGGCGCGCAGATTCGGCGTGGACGGGAACGCTCATGGCGCCCGCATGATAGCAGATCGCACTGGCGCATCGCCGAGCGGACCGCTTGGTCAACCACCTACGAGAGGCGGTGGTGCGATCCAACCGCCTCCCATGTGCGGAGGACTGCGATAGGATCTCGACGACCCCAAGTGAGCGCCGCCGCAAAGCCGCCCAAGTCGTGCAGGCGAGCCCCGTGGAGTCAGCTACTTTCTGGTGCGCCACGGTGCCGGGAGGGGCGTGCAGGAGCCACGGCGGTGGACCAAATTTGGACCATCGACAGCCGCGACCACCCCCAGCGCATGCCTGCTACCCTCCTTCATTCAGGCCTTGACCTCACCAACACTCAGGGACTCGATACGCTCGAGGGTGTCCGGGTATTTCCGCACCAACCAAATCAGTGCTGCCGCCTGCTCGTTTGGTTTGCTACGTCCCTGCTCCCAGCGTTCGAGCGTGCGGGGCTTCACCCCCAGCTTCAACGCAAACACCTGTCGCGACATGTGCAACGCTTCACGCGTGTCGCGCACGAGCTGCGGATTCAAGGGAGGAAGCGTGATCGGCAGGACATGATGGCTCCGCAAGGTGAGACGCCCTTCGCGGTGTTGCTGCATCGCCTCCACGCCAGACATCAATTCGCGAAACAGGCTCCGCTCTTCGCTCTTCACAGTGGTGCTCGCTCTTGGGGTCTTCTTGATTCTGTCGGGCATGGTTATTTTCCTCGCAAATGGCGTCGCCGCGCACGCTGCCGTATTTCCCCTTCGATCGCCGCCTTGAGCGCACGCCCCTCCTTGGCGCTCAGGTCTGTGGCTTCCTCCTTGTCGTAAAGCGTCAGCAGCCAGATCTGTCAATCTCCGAGCAGGAGGTAATAGATCACCCGTAGGCCACCGCGCTTCCCCTTGCCCCGCCTCCGGTCCGCCCAGCGCAGCTTGCGGCAGCCGCCCGTCCCGGGTATCAGGTCGCCAGCTGCGGGGTCGAGGGCGAGGAAGAGCTGAAGTCTTCGGTAATCGTCCTCCGCCAGGTAGCGGCTGAGGAGCTGGGTGAAGACCGGCGCCTCAATGAATTCCACCTCGGTGACTATACGCAAATCACGTAGTCTTGACAAGCCCTGACTGCTTGGACGCGTCGCGCGCCGCCGCAAAACACCCTCCGTGTCTTTCGCCTAGCGCGCCGCCTCGGGACGGGATCAGCTACCGCAAGAACTACGGCCACACCCATCCAGACCACTGAACGCCGCACTACGTCGCCAAGCACGGCAGGCTGCCCTGCTGCCGGCGTACCCGCGGGCGAGGATCGACGATGGTGCGCTTACGGAGGAGCGCCGGAACCGCCGGGTGTTGAACCTGAAGGAGCGGGCGGCTTTTTGTCCTTGTCGCCGGCATCCTCCTGATCATTTTTGTCGTCGAACCAGAGGTCCCAGATGAAGTTGACCACATCGTCCTCGTAGAGGTTCCTGCCAACTATGTAGATCGTGTCTTCCTTAAGGGCTGTCTTCTGGGCGAGCGCCTGGATCACTTTCTTCGCCCGGTCCGTGAGACTTGCCAGGTGGGTAGCCTGGGCCGGATCGACCTTCAATCCGGTCGCATCACGGTAGAGCGCGGCAAAGTCGATCGCGCCGCGCAGGCCACAGGCACGGAAGTGGACGATGTCAGCCCGCACGTAGCTGATCAGGAGCGCCTGATCCATCCAATCCATGATGCGGCGCAGGGGATAGAGCGTCTGGGCCGTGAGCTTGAAGGCATCGGCAGTCGCGATGTGCTCGATGTCCCAAACGCCTGTCTCGGTGAGGCGATCGGCGATACCGTCATCGATCCCGTCAATCAGGCAAAGGGGCAGTACATCGCACCCGGGAGTCGCAGGCTTGAAGACCTGCTGCGCCCGCCGCCGTAAGGCTTCCATTGCCATCGAGGGAAACAGCCCGATGAAGAACAACACGAAGAGCCCTTGGTGATCGGAGAGACCGGCGAAAATGTTGGTGTCCGCGGCGACGAAGCCCAGCACAAGAGCGATCGCCGAGCGCACGGCGCCGACAATGAAGAACATGCTAGTGAGGGCCTTCGAATTGAGCCGACTGATGACCAGGAGCATGGTGTAGACATAGGCGCCATAACCCGCATAGACAATGCCAGCCAAGCCGTTGACAATCGGCGGCTCGCTTGTCAGCGGCTGACCCTTCGCCCCTTCCGGCGTGTTCGATCGGCTGGTGTCGATTGGCCCGCCCGGCGCTCCGGCTGCGACCCGCGCACCTAACCCGCCTGAGCTCTGCCCACCTGGGCCACCGGCCCCGCTGGCCGCGATCGGTCCGCCGGGCCCGCTCGCGGCAGTTGGACTGCTCGTCATTCTAGGTCCGCTTGCCCCGCTCGTTCCAACGATCGCGCCCGGCGCGCTTACTGCCCTCGGCCAGCTCGCATGGCTCGCACGCTCGACGCCGAGATCAGTGCTCCCCTTGATATCCCCGCCGACCGCAGCGACCACGGCGAACACGGCGCTAAGACAGGTGACTGAGAGGAGCCTATTCCACCAACTGGGGCGTTGTTCGGAAACGTCCCTATCGAACCCGGGATTCACGCGCCGGCCGCCCGTCGGCGTTACCGTCGTGTCGGCCTTGCTAGCGGCGTGGTGAATCTCCTACGTCGCCTTCTCGAAGCTGCGTTTCTCCCAGAAGGAGCGGAAGAGGCCGATAAACCCGGGCAGGCATGCCAGGACGGCGAAGGCGTGCTTCGAGAGCCACAGCAAGCTGAGCTGCAACGCCAACGTCTCCATCGAATGCACCTCCACTGAAGAGCTGACACTCAATAGTATAAGCCCTTGAGCGTCAACTGTGTCTGCTCAGACGGGAGGGGCGCTCAAGGTCTTGCGGCGAGCGATTTCTTCGAGCGTGATTCGGCGCATAGGAATCGTTCCTGCCGCACATTGGATCTTGTTGCCAAAAGGGTCTGAGAGTCCGAGCTCCAAGGGCGAAGGTGTATTGCTCATCCCACCGACGGCCGGAGGCGACGGCGGGGGGACAGCAAGCGCATTGAGTCCCAAGAGACGCAAGGATGGTTGCTGCTCGATAGGAATGCAATCGAAGTACTGCGCACCAAGCAAGAAACTGTGCGTAACTTGGACCTGCTGATACATCTTCAGCACATGGCTTCGCATTTCCTCGAAGGCAGCCTCGCTGATGACTCCCATGCCAGGCTGCCCGAGAAAACCTTGGGCACTCGCGTTGGAGACGCTCGCGATGAAGTCGCTGAAGACCACGAAGGATGTGGGAACAGACTGAGCATCGCTCGCGGACGGCCAAGCGGTGACGGTTCTCAGCAAGGTAACCGCGAATAGGTTCCGCAGCCTCATATCTAGCCTTCCTTTCTGCGCCGGCCTTGACAGGTCGCCACCGTCCGCGGTCCTTTTAAGTCCGTGCCGAAGGGGGGAGCAGCCGCCTCTGGAAAGAGCGAGGGGGCTTTCGACGCTCCCACGCTCCCGTGCCTCCGGAGAGGGTCCCCTGTCGTATCGCGCCCCTGCGCGCGGCCCTCCTCCGACGGCCACGCTCCTCCGTAGCGCTCCGCTTTCTTGCCAGGCTTAAGGTTGACAACATGCCAGGCAATGACGACTGTCTTAGATTCGCAACTTAAAGTCAACAACCCGCCCGCACGCCAAGAACCGCTGGCTCTTACCCTCTCCGCCGGCGAGCGCTGATGAGCCGCCCTCCCTTCTGGCGCGGACGGTCCAAACGCTGCAAGACCCAGCCTCTCCACCGGGCGGCGTCCTCTACCGGCTCCTATGGCGACCGGCATGCGAGGGCGGCCTGTCTGCATCAAATCAGCAACAAATCCTGGGTTTTTGGTGCTGGCGCTGCGGGAGTCAGACTCGGTGGAGTCGAGGTGTGGCGCGGTGGTTTAGGGGTTGCTTGTCTGTTGCCGGCCCTTTCGGCCGCCGGTGCCTGAGTAGCCGCCCCATGCTCCGTTTCCACACCCCGCTCTTCAAACCGGACGGGCGG